>Ga0209343_10002182_pt1 | contig 25479 bp, 24 predicted proteins | sample RifCSPlowO2_02_FD_184026 | JGI IMG/M metagenome (GOLD analysis project Ga0209343, IMG submission 184026) | Groundwater microbial communities from Rifle, Colorado - Rifle CSP2_plank lowO2_0.2 (SPAdes) (version 2) | ecosystem: Environmental > Aquatic > Deep subsurface > Groundwater | place... | reverse complement strand
ACTGGCGGAGTGGACGGGGCTCGAACCCGCGACCCCCGGCGTGACAGGCCGGTATTCTAACCAACTGAACTACCACTCCGCAGTGGTGCAGCTTTTGCCTGAGGCTTTCGCTTCAGGCCAAGTGCCACAAACTTGGCGACCCTACGGGGATTCGAACCCCGGTACTCACCGTGAAAGGGTGATGTCCTAGGCCTCTAGACGATAGGGTCAAAACCTTGGAACTAACCGAACTTCGCATTGTATCAGCGCCTTTAACAAGTACCGACACAAGCTTCACAAATTGTGGTGGAGGTAAGCGGGATCGAACCGCTGACCTCTTGCATGCCATGCAAGCGCTCTCCCAGCTGAGCTATACCCCCACAGGGTTTGTTGATTCACGCTTCGCATGTCACCGCTTGGTGTGAATCAGCAAGCCTCAAATTATAGGACATTTTTCAGCGATTTTGAAGCCGCGTCAAAACTGTTTGTTGATTTTGCAATTCGAGCACCGCGTCGAGCGACGGCGTCTGCGCCGTGCCCATCACCAGCACGCGCACCGGCATCGCCAGTTGCGGCATCTTGATGCCATGGGCGGTGATGGTTTCCTTGATGGCCGCCGAGATACTGGCCTTGTCCCAGGCACTGGCGGCGAGCTTCTCGGACAGTGTGGCCAGCGCGGGCTGGATGGCGGGCGTGACGTGCTGCGCGCGCTCTTCGGCGCTGGGCGCAACGTCGGCGTAAAACGCGGCGGCCCAGCCCGCCAACGCCACCGTGGTGTCGCAACGGTCCTTGAACAAGCCGCAGATGGCGGCCAGGCGCTCGTCGGCGGTGATGCCGCGCTTGATCAGTTGCTCGGCCACCAGCGGCGCCAATGCAGCATCGTCCATGGCCTTCAGGTGCTGGGCGTTGACCCAGCGCAGCTTGGCTTCGTCGAACTGGGCGGCGCTGCGGCCCAGGTGGTCCAGGTTGAACCATTCGAGGAACTGCGCGCGGCTGAAGATTTCGTCGTCGCCGTGGCTCCAGCCCAGGCGCGCGAGGTAGTTCACCATCGCATCGGGCAGATAGCCTTCGTCGCGGTACTGCGTCACCGGCTTGGCGCCGTTGCGCTTGCTCATCTTCTCGCCCTGCTCGTTGAGCACGGTGGGCAGATGGGCATAGACCGGCGGTTCCTTGCCGAGCGCGCGGAAGATGTTGATCTGGCGCGGCGTGTTGTTCACGTGGTCGTCGCCACGGATCACGTGGGTGATCGCCATGTCGATGTCGTCCACGACCACACAGAAGTTGTAGGTGGGCGTGCCGTCGGGGCGAGCGATCACGAGGTCGTCCAGCTCGTCGTTGCGGATCTCGATCAGGCCCTTGACCTTGTCGTCCCAGGCCACCACGCCCCCTTGCGGGTTCTTGAAGCGCAGCACCGGCTTCACACCTTCCGGCACCGGCGGCAAGACCTTGCCCGGCTCGGGGCGCCAGGTGCCGTCGTAGCGCGGCTTTTCCTTGTTGGCCATCTGGCGCTCGCGCAAGGCATCGAGCTCGGCCATGCTCATGTAGCAGGGGTAGACATGGCCCGCGGCCACCATTTCGGCCAGCACCGCCTTGTAGCGGTCCATGCGCTGCATCTGGTAGAACGGCCCTTCGTCGTGGTCCAGACCCAGCCACTTCATGCCTTCGATGATCACGTCCACCGCGGCCTGCGAGGAACGTTCGAGGTCGGTGTCTTCGATGCGCAGCACGAAAACGCCGCCGGTGGCGCGGGCGAAGGCCCAGGGGTACAGGGCCGAGCGGATGTTGCCCAGGTGGATGAAGCCGGTGGGCGAGGGAGCAAAGCGGGTACGGACGGTCATGTGAGGGATCGCAAAAATCAGAGGCTGGAGAGACCGCGGTCCAGGTCGGCGCGGATGTCGTCCAGGTGTTCGAGGCCGACGGCCACGCGGATCAGTCCCTGGCCGATGCCGGCGGCCTGGCGCTGTGCCTCGGACAGCTTGCCATGCGAGGTGCTGGCGGGGTGGGTGCACAGGGTCTTGGTGTCGCCCAGGTTCGTGCATAGCGAGAGCACCTGCATCTGGTCCAGCACGTGGAAGGCGCGCTGACGCGCCTGCTCGGGGCTGGCGGCTTTCACATCGAAGGACAGCACCGCGCCGCCGATTCCGTTCATCTGGCGCATGGCCAATGCGTGCTGGGGATGGCTGGCCAGGCCGGGGTAGTACACCCGGGCCACCGCGGGATGCGCTTCCAGCCACTGAGCCAAAGCCAGAGTCTGCGCGCTCTGGGCTTTCATGCGGAGGTCCAGTGTCTCCAGGCCCTTGAGCACCACCCAGGCGTTGAAGGGCGAGAGCACCATGCCGGAGTTCTTCTGCACCGGCAGGAACTTGTCGCGCACCATGGCGGCGCTGGCGCACAGGGCGCCCGCCATCACGCGGCCCTGCCCGTCCAGGTATTTGGTGCCGGAGTGCATGACGATGTCAGCCCCGAAATCCACCGGCCGTTGAAGGGCGGGCGAAGCGAAGCAGTTGTCCACGGCCAGCAGCGCGCCTGCGCCGTGAGCGAGGTCGGCCAGGGCCTGGATGTCGCACACCTCGCCCAGCGGGTTGGTGGGCGTTTCGGCGAACAGCAGCCGGGTGCTGGGCCGCATGGCCGCGCGCCAGGCGGCCAGATCGGTTTGCGGCACCACCGAGGTTTCCACGCCGAAGCGGCCGAACTCGGAGCCGACCAGCTTGAGCGTGGATCCGAACATGGACTGCGAAATGATGACGTGGTCGCCCGCCTTGAGCAGGCTGAAGCACATCAGCATGACCGCGGCCATGCCCGAGGCGGTGGCCATGCAGGCCTCGGCACCTTCCATGGCGGCCAGGCGCATCTCGAAGCTGGTGACCGTCGGGTTGCCGGAGCGGCCGTAGGTGTAACCGTCGTCTTCACCAGCAAAGCGGCGTGCGGAGTCTTCGGCGGACGGCTGCACATAGCCGCTGGTCAGGTACAGGGCCTCGGAGTTCTCGCCGTACTGGCTGCGCTCGGTCGCCAGCCGCACCGCCAGGGTTTCGCGGTGCAGGGCGTCAGCGGATTTCGCGTTCGATGACATAACGGATCAGGCGGTCTGCGCGTTGGGCAGCGCCAGGCGCGAGGTGTCTTCCTCGCCTTCTTCGGTCTGGTCACGCCCGGCGTTCAGGCGCGCGATGTCTTCGAGCGTGATGTCTCCGGTGACGTACACGCCGTCAAAACAGGACGCGTCGAAACCGGCCAGCTTGGGGTTGAGCGAGCCAATGGCCAGCTTCATGGCGTCCACGTCCTGGTAGATCAGCGCATCGCAACCGATGCTCAGGCGCACCTCTTCGACCGTGCGGTTGTGCGCCACGAGTTCGTCGGGCGTGGGCATGTCGATGCCGTAGACGTTGGGGTAACGAACCGGCGGCGCGGCACTGGCCAGGTAGACCTTGCGGGCCCCGGCGTCGCGCGCCATCTGCACGATTTCGCGGCTGGTGGTGCCGCGCACGATGGAGTCGTCCACCAGCAGCACGTTGCGGCCCTTGAATTCGCTGGCGATCACGTTGAGCTTCTGGCGCACCGACTTCTTGCGCACGCCCTGCCCCGGCATGATGAAGGTGCGACCCACGTAGCGGTTTTTCACGAAGCCTTCGCGGTACGGCAGGCCGAGCAACTGGGCCAGCTCCATCGCGCTGGGTCGCGACGATTCGGGGATCGGGATGACCACGTCGATCTCGTTCGGCGGCACGGTGGAGACCACGCGTTTGGCCAGGGTCTCGCCAAGGTTCAGACGCGCCTGGTAGACGGAGATGCCGTCGAGCACGGAGTCGGGACGGGCCAGGTAGACGAACTCAAAAATGCAGGGGTTGTGGCTGACCTTGTCGGCACACTGCTGGAACTGCATGTTGCCCTCCAGGTCCACGAACAGCGCCTCACCGGGCATCACATCGCGGTCCAGCTCGAAACCGTTGCCTTCGAGGGTGACGGATTCGCTCGCCACCATCACGCCGGCGTCGCTGTGGCCCACGCAGAGCGGGCGGATGCCGTAGGGGTCGCGAAACGCCACCAGGCCATGGCCGGCGATGAGCGCCACCACCGCATAGGAGCCGCGCACGCGCTGGTGCACGCCGCGCACCGCCGCAAACACGTCGGCCGGCTTGAGGGTGATGCCGCGCGTGACTTTTTCCAGCTCGTGCGCCAGCACGTTGAGCAGCACCTCGGAGTCGCTCTCGGTGTTGATGTGGCGGTGATCGGCCTGAAACAGTTCCTGCTTGAGCGCGTGGGCGTTGGTCAGGTTGCCGTTGTGCACCAGCACCAGGCCAAACGGCGCGTTCACGTAGAAAGGCTGCGCCTCTTCTTCGGAGTAGGCGTTGCCGGCGGTCGGGTAACGCACCTGGCCCAGGCCGCAGTTGCCCGGCAGCGCACGCATGTTGCGGGTGCGGAACACGTCGCGCACCATGCCCTTGGCCTTGTGCATGAAAAACTTGCGGCCCTGCTGGGTCACGATGCCGGCCGCGTCCTGGCCCCGGTGCTGCAGCAGCAGCAACGCGTCATAAATCAATTGGTTGACCGGCGCTTTGCTCACCACGCCCACGATTCCACACATGTTCGGATCCTTACGGAAAAAGACAAAAACCCTACGTCAGGTAGCGCGACAGCGCCTCGGGCAGCAAGGGTTTGAGCGCGTGCAGCGTGTCGGTGAGCGTGTCCGCCACCACCGACTCCCGCCACCAGTCCTGCGTCTGCAGGGACGTCATGCTCACCACCACCGTCACACCCAGCAATATCACCAAACCGCGGACCAGGCCAAAGGCCCCGCCCAGAATCCGGTCCACGGGCCGCAGGCCCACGGACTCCACCAATTTCTTCACCAGCCACGCCGCCAGTCCACCGGCAAACGCCGCGACCAGAAACACCACCACGAAACCCGCGGCCAGCCGCACCGGCGGCGACGCGCCCTCCATGGGCAGCCAGGCCCCCACCTCGGCGGCATAGGCCTGCGCCAGCACGAACGCCACCACCCAGCCGGCCACCGACAGCACCTCGTAGACCAGCCCGCGCCACAACCCCAGCAGCGCCGACAGCAACAACACGGCCAACAGGGCCCAGTCCAACCAACTCATCGGCATCAGATCCCGGCCGGACCGGCGGCGTTCCTCACAGCGTCAGCACGGCGGCGGGCAGCCCCAGCGCCTTCACGCGCGACGCCGCCTTTTCAGCCTCGGATTTGCTGGCAAAAGGGCCCAGACGCACACGGATGCGCTTGCCATCGGGCGTTTCGGCCACATGGGTGTAGGTCTTGAGCCCGGCGCGCTCCAGTTTCAGACGCACTTCACGCGCCCGCACCGCATCGGCAAAAGCGCCCACCTGCACCACGGCGCGCACGGCCGCAGGGCTGGTGGCTTTGTCTTCAGGCAACGCTCGCGCCCGGTCGGCTTCGGCAGACTTGGCAGGAGCGGCGGCCGGCGCCGACGGTTTGGCCTCGGGCTGCGGCTTTTCAAGAGGGGTGGGCTCTGGCTTGGCGGGCTCGGTCTTGGCCTGGGGCGATTTGTCGGCTTCCGGCGTCGCGGCCGGATCGGAGCGCGTCGGCTCCACGATCTCTTCGCGCGCGCCCAGGCTTTCGCCGGTGGACAGCGCGGCGGTTTCAACGGGCGCCGGTGCGGGCTTGGGCTCGGTCTTGCTGCTGGTGGCCGCCTTGGGAGCCGGCAGCGCCGGGGCCGGGTTTCTGGCGGGAATTTCGATCGGAATATCCACCGAGATCGGGCGCGGCTGGGTGTCGAACAGCAGCGGAAAGCCCAGCACGCCCAGCAACACCAGCACGCTGGCACCGATCAGGCGGTGGCGCGCACGGCGCCGCACAGCCTCGATGCTCTGCGGCGGGGGTGTCGTTGGATTGCCCTGGGAGCCTGAACGGGAAGTGATCATTCGGGGTGGACCAATGCGCCATCAATGCCTGGCGGGGAGCGCGACACGGCATTCGCGCTGTGTGGGAGGCTTCAGGAAGCCAGGTGTTTTGCAGACATTCGCGGGACGCCGTCCTGCAAAACACCACCCACGGTGAAGAACGAACCGAAGACCACGATTCTATCAGCGGGGTCCGCCGCCGACACCGCGGCGCGCAAGGCGTCCATCGGGCTGGCGTGGACGCCCGCCACCCGGCTTTTCCCGCTGGGCGCGGTGGCCGGCGAGGCCTCCAGCAACTCGGCCAGCGCCCGGCCCGTGCTGGCCCGGGGCAGCGGCAGATCGGTCACATGCCAGCGGTCGATCAGCGGTGCGATGCGTTCCAGCATGGCGCCCAGGTCCTTGTCGGCCATGGCGCCGAACACGGCATGGGTGGTCGGGTAATAGCCCATGGCATCGAGGTTTTCGGCCAGCGCCGCCACCGAATGCGGGTTGTGGGCCACGTCCAGCACCAGAGTGGGCGTGCCGGGCACGATCTGGAAGCGCCCAGGCAGCTCCACCATCGCCAGCCCGTTGCGCACGGCCTGGGCCGTGACCGGCAGGCGCGGGCGCAGGGCCTCGATGGCCGCCAGCACGCCCGAGGCGTTGACCAACTGGTTGGCGCCGCGCAGCGCCGGGTAGGCCAGGCCGCTGTAACGCCGGCCACCATGGGACGGGTGCATGGCCCAGCCCCACTGCTGCTGGTCGCCCGCGAAATGGAAGTCTTTGCCCAGGCGCCACAGCTCGGCGCCCACTTCCAGCGCCCGGTCCAGCACGCTTTGCGGCGGCACCGGATCGCTCACCACCACCGGTCGGCCGGTGCGCATGATGCCGGCCTTCTCGTAGCCGATGGTTTCGCGGTCCGGCCCCAGGATGGCCATGTGGTCCAGCGCGATGCAGGTGATCACGGCGCAGTCGGCGTCCAGGATGTTCACGGCGTCCAGCCGACCGCCCAGGCCCACTTCCAGAATCACCACCTCCAGCCCGCTGAGCGACAAGGTCCGCAGGATCGCCAGCGTGGTGAATTCGAAATAACTCAGGCTGATGCTGTCCTCGTCACCGCCCTGCCCCAGCCGGGCCGCCTCCACCTCGGCGAAGGCGGGCAGCAGCGCGTCGGCGGCCGCCGCCTGGCCCTGGATGCGGCAACGCTCCTCGAAATGCACCAGGTGCGGCGAGGTGTAGACGCCGGTGCGGTAGCCCGCTTCGCCGTAAATGGCTTCGAGCATGGCGCAGGTGGAGCCCTTGCCGTTGGTGCCCGCCACGGTGATCACCGGGCAGTCCATCGCCAGCCCCATGCGCTGCGCCACGCGCTGCACGCGGTCCAGGCCCATGTCGATGGTGACGGGGTGCAGGCGCTCGCAGTGCGCGAGCCAGTCTTCAAGCGTTTTCATAGAGTCCGGCATTGTCGCGCACCGGCGGGCTCAGCGCCTCAGGTCGCGAAGCGGTCGGTGGCTTCGATCAGGCGCGTGAGGATGCCGGGTTCGTTGAACGCGTGCCCGGCGTCCGGCACCAGGTGGAATTCGGCCTGCGGCCAGGCCCGGTGCAGCGCCCAGGCCGTGCGGGCGGGGGTGCAGACGTCGTAACGGCCCTGCACGATCACGCCGGGAATGGCGGCCAGTTTGCCGGCGTCGCGGATGAGCTGGCCCTCGTCCATCCAGCCGTCGTGCACGAAGTAGTGGTTCTCGATGCGCGCGAAGGCCAGCGAAAACGCGTCGTTCGAATGTTTGGCGGTGTTGGCCTCATCGGGCAGCAGGCGGATCGTCTGCCCTTCCCACAGGCTCCAGGCGCGGGCGCAGGCCAGTTGTTCGGCCGGGTCCGCCCCGGTCAGGCGTCGGCGGTAGGCGCCGATCAGGTCGCCCCGCTCGGCCTCGGGGATCGGCGCCACAAAACCCTCCCACAGATCCGGGAACAGCCACGAAGCGCCCGCCTGGTAGTACCAGAGCAGTTCCTCGCGCCGCAGCGTGAAGATGCCGCGCACGACCAACGCCGACACACGCTCGGTGTGCGTCTGCGCATAGGCCAGCGCCAGCGTGCTGCCCCAGGAACCGCCGAACACCAGCCAGCGGTCCACGCCCAGCATCTCGCGCAGGCGCTCCATGTCGGCCACCAGGTGCCAGGTGGTGTTGTTCTCCAGCGAGGCGGCGGGCAGGGAACGCCCGCAACCGCGCTGGTCAAACAGCAGCACGCAGTAGCGTTCGGGATCGAACAGCCGGCGGTGATCGGCCGAACAGCCCGAGCCCGGCCCGCCATGCAGGAACACCGCCGGTTTGCCCTTCGGATTGCCACACAGCTCCCAATAGACCGAGTGGCCGTCGCCGGTGTCGAGCACGCCGGTCTGAAACGGTTCGATGGGCGGATAAAAGTCGCGCTGGGTCATGGTGATCTCTTCCGGTTTGGCCGCGCCTGCCGAGAGACGCGTGCCAGAATTCAAAGATGACCACACTCTACGGCATCCCCAACTGCGACACCGTCAAGAAGGCCCGCGCCTGGCTGGCGGAACACGGCGTCCAGCACACGTTCCACGACTTCAAGAAACAGGGCGTTCCCGAGGCCGACCTCGACCGCTGGCTGGCCTCAGCGGGTTGGGAAAAGCTCGTCAACCGCAAGGGCACGACCTGGCGCGGGCTGGACGACGCCACGCGCAACGCGGTGGTGGACAACGCCAGCGCCCAGGCCTTGTTGATGGCCCACGCCAGCGTTATCAAGCGTCCGGTGGTGGTGTGGGCGGACGGTGCCATCACCGTCGGCTTCGACGCTGCCGACTGGCAACACCGCGCCTGACTGGCCCCACCCGCCTAAAATTGCGGTTTCGCCTCCACTTTTCACACTTCTCCTCCCCATGAGCACCACCCAGATCAGCGGCGTCACCGTCAACACCCAGGCCAGCGTGTACTTCGATGGCAAATGCGTCAGCCACGGAATCACCTTCCCGGACGGCACCAAGAAGTCGGTCGGTGTGGTGCTGCCCGCCACGCTTACCTTCAACACCGGCGCGCCCGAGATCATGGAATGTGTGGCCGGCGGCTGTGAATACAAACTGGCCGGCACCGACGCCTGGCTCAAATCGGCTCCCGGCGACAAGTTCAGCATTCCCGGCAACAGCAGCTTCGACATCCGCGTGACGGAACCCTACCACTACATCTGCCACTTCGGCTGAGCACACACATGGCCACCATTCTTCAAAACCTGCCCACGCAACAAAAGGTCGGCATCGCCTTCTCCGGCGGCCTCGACACCTCCGCCGCCCTGCTGTGGATGAAGCAGAAGGGCGCGATCCCCTACGCCTACACCGCCAACCTGGGCCAGCCCGACGAGCCGGACTACGACGAGATTCCGCGCAAGGCCATGCAGTACGGCGCCGAAAAAGCGCGCCTGATCGACTGCCGCACCCAGCTGGCCCACGAAGGCATTGCCGCGCTGCAGTGCGGCGCCTTCCACATCAGCACCGCCGGTGTGACCTACTTCAACACCACGCCGCTGGGCCGCGCAGTGACCGGCACCATGCTCGTGGCCGCGATGAAGGAAGACGACGTCCACATCTGGGGCGACGGCAGCACCTACAAGGGCAACGACATCGAGCGCTTCTACCGCTACGGCCTGCTGACCAACCCCAGCCTGAAGATCTACAAGCCCTGGCTGGACCAGCTGTTCATCGACGAACTGGGTGGCCGCGCCGAGATGAGCGCCTTCATGACGGCCAACGGCTTTGGCTACAAGATGAGCGCCGAGAAGGCCTACTCCACCGACAGCAACATGCTGGGCGCCACGCACGAGGCGAAGGACCTGGAGCACCTCAACAGCGGCATCACCATCGTCAACCCCATCATGGGCGTGGCGTTCTGGAAGGATGAAGTCGAGGTCAAACGCGAAACCGTGACGGTGCGCTTCGAAGAAGGCCAGCCGGTCGCCCTGAACGGTAAAACCTTTGACAGCCCGGTGGAGCTGATCCTGGAAGCCAACCGCATCGGCGGGCGCCACGGCCTGGGCATGAGTGACCAAATCGAGAACCGCATCATCGAAGCCAAGAGCCGCGGCATCTACGAAGCCCCGGGCTTGGCGCTGCTGCACATCGCCTACGAGCGGCTGGTGACCGGCATCCACAACGAAGACACGATCGAGCAGTACCGCATCAACGGTCTGAAGCTCGGCCGCCTGCTCTACCAGGGCCGCTGGTTCGATCCGCAGGCGATCATGCTGCGCGAGACCGCCCAGCGCTGGGTGGCACGCGCCATCACCGGCGAGGTGACGATCGAGCTGCGCCGCGGCAACGACTACTCGATCATGAACACCGAGAGCCCGAACCTGACCTACGCGCCGGAACGTCTGTCGATGGAAAAGGTGGAGGACGCGCCGTTCACGCCGCTGGACCGCATCGGGCAGCTGACCATGCGCAACCTCGACATCACCGACACGCGCGCCAAGCTCGGCATCTACGCCAAGACCGGCCTGCTGTCGCTGGGCGAAGGCTCGCAGATGCTCAAGATCGAAGGCGAGTGATTTCCCGCTCGTCGCGTTTCTCGCCTTGACCTCGCGGGATCGGGGCGCCCTCTCGCTGGCTGACCGATGGCGTGTGGTGGATGGCGCAGCGAAGTAAAGGAGGAGGCAACGGCGCAGCCGTTGACGGGGGACATGAGCGGAGTCAGCCACCACACGCCATCGGGCGAAGTGGTCTCCGCGCTACGACCGAGGCTTCAAACCACCACAGGCTCCGGCTCCAGCCGGATGCCAAAGCGCTCGTACACACTGGTCTGGATCGCCTTGGCCAGCGTCATCACCTCACCGCCGGTGGCGCCGCCCCGGTTCACCAGCACCAGCGCCTGCTTTTCGTAAACGCCGGCGTGGCCCACGCTCTTGCCCTTCCAGCCACAGGCATCGATCAACCAGCCCGCGGCCAGCTTGATGCTGCCGTCGGCCATGGGGTAATGCACCACCTTCGGATCGCGCGCGATGATGTCGGCGCACTGCTCGGGCGTCACGGTGGGGTTCTTGAAGAAACTGCCGGCGTTGCCGATCACCGCCGGGTCGGGCAGCTTGGCACGGCGGATCGCCACCACCCAGTCAAAAATCTGGCGCGCGTCGGGCGCGTGGATACCGGTTTCGGCCATCTTGCGCTCCAGATCCAGGTAACCCAGCACCGGCTTCCAGGGCTTGGGCAGCCAGAAACGCACCCGCGTGATGAGCGCGCGGCCCGCCAGGCCCAGCCCCTTCTCACCGGCCGGCGCATGCTTGAACACCGAGTCGCGGTAGCCAAAACCGCATTGCGCGGCCTCGAGCGTGAACGCCTGACCGGTCTGCAGGTCGATCGCGTCGAGCGAATGAAAGCGGTCCTGCAGCTCCACACCGTAGGCACCGATGTTCTGCACCGGCGAGGCCCCCACCGTACCCGGAATCAGCGCCAGGTTTTCCAGACCCGGCCAGCCCTGCTCCAGCGTCCAGGCCACGAAGTCGTGCCAGTTTTCACCGGCACCGCCCTCCACCACCCAGCCCCTGGCGTTGTCTTCGACCAGACGGCGCCCGGCGATCTCGACCTTGATCACCAGAGGCTTGATGTCGCCCGTGATCACCAGGTTGCTGCCGCCACCCAGCACAAAGGCCCGCGCAGCGGCGCCGCCGTCTACCCACTCGGGGCTGTTCATGAGCTGCGCCACCTCGGCGTCCGAGCCCACGCGCACCAGCCGCTGCGCACGCGCGACGATGCCAAAACTGTTGTAGGGCTGGAGCGCCACGTTGTTCTCGACTAACATCCCCGGATTGTCTCATTCACGCTCTGCGAATCCACCACCATGCCCTCTTTTGACACCGTACTCGAAGCCGATTTTGTGGAAGTGAAGAACGCGATCGACCAGGTCTCGCGCGAGATCGGCACCCGTTTCGACTTCAAAGGCACCAGCGCCGCCATCGAACTCAAGGACAAGGAAATCATCCTGCACGGCGACGCGGACTTCCAGCTCCAGCAGATCGACGACGTGCTGCGCAACAAGCTGACCAAGCGCGGCGTGGACGCGCGGTTCCTGGACGTCGGCAAGGTCGAGAAGGTCGGTGGCGACAAGGTCAAGCAGGTGGTCAAGGTGCGCAACGGCATCAGCACCGAAGACGGCAAGAAAATCCAGCAGGCCATCAAGGGCAGCAAGCTGAAGGTGCAAGGCGCCATCCAGGGCGACGCCGTGCGCGTGACCGGCGCCAAGCGCGACGACCTGCAGGCCGCCATGGCACTGATCAAGAGCGAGCTGAAAGACCTGCCCCTGTCGTTCAACAATTTTCGGGATTGAGCCCACCCCCGCGCCGCGCCTAAGGGCGCGTCACCCCCTCAAGGGGGCGACACCCTTGGGCCGGCAAAGCCGGACCCTCGGCGCCCTCGGTCAAGGCACCTCATGCGCACATTCCCTCTTTGCCCCGCACTGCTTCTGGTCCTCGCTGCCGGAACTTCGTACGCGCAGTCGGTGGCGCTGTCGGGTGTGGCCGGCGGCAAGGCCCTGCTGATCATCGACTCGGCGGCACCCAAGTTCGTGAGCCCGGGGCAGACGCACCAGGGTGTGAAGCTACTGAATATGCAGGGCGAAACGGCGGAGGTGGAGATCGACGGCCGGCGCCAGACCCTGCGCGTGGGCGATGCGCCGGTGAGCGTGGGCCGAGGGGTCTCCAGCGGTGGCGGCGGTGCACAGCGCATCGTGCTCACGGCCGACGCCCAGGGCCACTTCATGCCGTCGGGTCAGATCAACGGCAAGACCGTTCAGTTCATGGTGGACACGGGCGCCACGCAGGTGGTGCTCAGCGAGTCCGACGCCAAGCGCATCAACCTGAAGTACGAACAAGCACAGAAGGTCCAGGTGAGCACGGCCAATGGCATCGTGGTCGGCTACCAGCTGAAACTGGACTCGGTGAAGATCGGAGACACCCAGGTGTATGGCGTGTCGGGCATCGTGCTGCCGCAGCCCATGCCCTATGTACTGCTGGGCAACAGCTTCCTGACGCACTTCCAGATGCAGCGCAGCAACGACCAGCTCACGCTGGAAAAACGCTTCTAGACATCAAAGTGACGGCTTCTGGGCGGCCGTCACCACGATCTCGATCTTCCAGGCCGGATTGGCCAATGCGGCCTGGACCGTGGCACGTGGCGGCGCGGTGCCCGGCACCACCCAGGCGTCCCACACCTCGTTCATGGTGCCGATCTCGCGGATGTCGGTCAGGTAGATCTGGGTGCGCAGGATGCGCGACTTGTCGCTGCCCGCGTCCAGCAGGCGCTGCTGGATCTGGTCCAGCACGTCCTGGGTCTGGCTGCGGATGTCGGTGTCACCGCGCTCGGGCACCATGCCCGCGAGGTAGACCACGCCGTTGAACACGGCGGCTTCGCTGTAGCGGGCGGCCACGCCGTGGCGCACGATGTCATGGTTCATGTCTTTTTGGCTCCGAGTTTGCTTTCCTTGCCGGCCAGCAGCCGGTTGATGTTCTCCGCGTGGCGCCACACCAGCAGAATCCCCATGACCGCCAGGCTCAACACCATCACGCCCGGTGCGTCCCAGGCCACATGGTTGCCAAACAGGTAATAGGCCGGCGCGAACAGCGCCGTGACGATGGAGGCCAGCGAGGAATAGCGGAAGAAGAAAGCGATGATGACCCAGGTGGCCAGCGCCGCCAGCCCCAGCCAGGGGTTGAAGCCCAGGATCACGCCCGCGGCCGTGGCCACGCCCTTGCCGCCCTGGAAACGGAAGAACACCGGGTACAGGTGCCCGAGGAACGCGGCCAGTCCCACCAGCGCCACCGTTCCGTCGCCCAGGCCCCAGGTCGCGCCCCACCCCATCACCACCACCACCGGCAGCCAGCCCTTGAAGGCGTCCAGCAGCAGCGTGACGATGGCCGCGGCCTTGCTGCCCGAGCGCAGCACGTTGGTGGCACCGGGGTTCTTGCTGCCGTAGGTGCGCGGATCGTTCAGGCCCATCAAGCGGCTGACCAGCACGGCGAACGACAGCGAGCCGATCAGGTAGGCGGCCACCGTGGCCAGCAGCGGATAAACGAATTCCAACGGGAGCTCCTCGTGTTGTGCGTGGCCGGACACAGCGGCGTGCGCGCCCGGCGGTGCGCCTATTCTGCCAGCGCGCAATGCACCGGCCTGGCGCCCAGCGGACCGGCCAACACAGCCGGATCGATGCCCACCAGAAAACCCCGCCGCCCGCCATTGATCCAGATCCGGGGCAGCTCCAGCACCGAGGCCTCCACCCAGACCGGCATGGCTCGCTTGAGACCGAACGGCGAGGTGCCTCCCACGAAGTAGCCGCTGTGGCGGTTCGCCACCTCGGGCTTGCAGGGCTCGATCGACTTGGCCCCGGTCTGTCGCGCGAGGTTCTTGGTGGACACCGTGCGGTTGCCATGCATCAGCACCGCCAGCGGCCGCGCCTGCTCGTCCTGCATGATCAGCGTCTTGACCACCGCGAACGGGTCCAGCCCCAGCACCGCCGCGCTGTGCTGCGCACCCCCGTGCTCCAGGTACTCGTAGGGATGCTCGGTGAACACCACGCCATGGGCCTTGAGCCAGGCGGTGGCGGGGGTTTCTGAGACATGGGACTCCCCCCTGCGCCGCTTCACGGCTTCCCCCCTCTCTGGCGCGCTTTCAGCGCTGGGAGGGAGGACGGCACCTGCGGCCTGGCAGAGCCAGTTCCGCGGCGCCTCTCGACGACCCCCCCGCATGCGGCACACCGATGCTTCATTGGGCAGGGTCGCGAACTTCCCAGCGGATTTTGTCAATCTCTTTGAGCAGTTCGGGTGAGAGCGTGGTGCCCCAGGCGTCCAGGCATTCGTCGAGCTGGGCCAGCGAGGTCACGCCGATGATGGTGCTGGCCACGCGCCAGTTGGTGTAGCAGAACGCCAGCGCCATCTGCACCGGGGTCAGGCCGTGTTCGCGTGCCAGCGCGTTGTAGCGGCGCGCGGCGTCCAGCGCCTCCGGGCGGCCCCAGCGCTGCTTGCGCATCGAGTCGTAGATGGCCATGCGACCGGCGTCGCCCACCAGGCCGGTGGCATCGTATTTGCCGCTCAGCAGGCCAAAGCCCAGCGGCGAATAGGCCAGCAGCGACACCCCGAGGCGGTGGCAGGTTTCGTCCAGCCCGTTCTCAAAGCTGCGGTTGATCAGGCAGTACGGGTTCTGCACCGTGGCCACGCTGGAGAGCCCGTGTTGGGCAGCCAGCCGCACGAACTCGTGCACGCCGTAGGGCGACTCGTTGGACAGGCCGATCGCGCGCACCTTGCCCGCCTGGACCAGCCCGCTCAGGGCCTCGAGCTGCTCCAGCACCGAGGGCATGGGCCGGTCTTTCGAGGGATCGAAATAGAGGGCACCAAACGTGGGCATGTTGCGCGCCGGCCAGTGGATCTGGTACAGGTCGATCACGTCGGTCTGCAGGCGGCGCAGGCTGGCTTCGCAGGCCTCGACGAAACCTGCCTTGCTCACCTCGGGGCGCAGCCAGGGCATGCCGCGCGCCGGGCCGGCCACCTTGGTGGCGAGCACCACTTTCTGGCGCGCGCCCGGGTTCCTGGCGAACCAGTTGCCGATGATGGATTCGGTGGCGCCGCAGGTCTCGGCCTTGGCCGGCACGGAATACATCTCGGCGGTATCGATGAAGTTGATGCCGCGCTCCAGGGCGCGGTCGAGGATGGCGTGGGCGACGGCTTCCTGGACCTGTTCGCCAAAGGTCATGGTGCCCAGGCAGATGGGGGTGACTTGCAGGCCGCTGGAGCCCAGTGCAACAGTGTTCATGGAGGGGTGTGCAAATGCGTAGGGGGTGATAAAAAGGGACCGGATCAATCGATAAGTTTATGGCCGATGGCGAGGCCGGGTTGTCCCCGCCGAAACCCGTCCACACGCCCCTTCAGGAGACTTGCCCATGCGCCGCTTCTTCACGCCCGTCCACGGGGCCTTGTGCGTCCTTCTGTGCCTGGCCTTCGCGGGTTGTTCCACGCTACCGGATCGGGGCACGCCAGACGGGTCGCCGGGTACGTCAGCGGAGCCAAGCCCCGTGTTGGCGTTTCCCGCGGCCATGGCCTTCGATGCGGGGCGCTCGACCGTGAAGCCCTCCCTGGCGCGCCAGCTCAATGCGCTGGGCGCCCGGCTCAACACGAGCCCGGGTACGCGGGTCAACATCCTGGGGCATGGTGACGACAACCGCAGCGATGCCGCCAACCGCCTGCTGGCGCAGGACCGCGCGCTGAGCGTGCGCGACTACCTGATCGCCCGTGGCGTGTCGATCATCCGGCTGCGCGCCGAGGGTCGCGCGGCCAACCGGCAGCTGGAGATCCACCTCAGCGATGTCGCACCACCCAAGGCCGTGCGCTGATCAGGCCCGCGCCCGGGCGCGCTCCTCTTCCTGCAGCCGCAGCACGCGCCGCTGCACCTTGCCGGTGGTGGTCATGGGCAGCGCCTCCACAAACTCGATCTCCTTGGGGTACTCGTAGGGCGCGAGCTTGCCTTTCACGTGCGCCTGCAGTTCGGCCGTGAGCGCCCGCTCGAACGCCGGGTCGCCCAGGGCCCGGCCGGCTTGCGCCGCCAGGTATTCCTGCGCCAGCACCACATAAGCCTTGACCACCGCGCCGCGTTCGGCGTCGGGTTTGGGCACCACGGCGGCGTTGGCCACCGCCGGGTGTTTGACCAGACAGTTCTCGATCTCGCCCGGCCCGATGCGGTAGCCCGCGGCCTTGAACACGTCGTCGGCCCGGCCCTGGTACCAGAGGTAACCCTCGGCATCGCGCACCGCCATGTCGCCGGTGCGGCACCAGCTGCTGGCCATGTCGCCGGTGAATTTGGCGCGCGTGGCGGCCTCGTTTTTCCAGTAGCCGAGGAAGAAGATCGGATCGGGGTCGCCGTGCACGTCGAGCCGGTGCACCGCCACGTCGCCCGGCACGCCCACCGGGCACTCCTGGCCCTCGTCGTCGATCACCGCCACTCGGTGGCCCGGGTAGCCCTTGCCCATCGAGCCAGGCCTGGCAGGCCAACCCGTTCGCCCCCGCGCTCCACCGCTGCGCGGGTCGCTGCCCCCCAAGGGGGTGCAGCCTTGCTGGGGGCGGCCCGGCGCTGCGGCGGCGCCCCATTCCATGGCGCAGTTGCCCACGATGTAGTTGATCTCGGTCTGGCCGAACATCTCGTTGACCGTCACGCCGAGCTGCCGCTGGCAATAGGCGAACACGGCATCGCCCACCGCCTCGCCCGCGCTCATGATGGCCTGCAGCCGCAGCGTGTAGCGCTGGCGCGGCTCGGGAAAGGCTTTCATCATGGCCTTGAGCGCGGTGGGAAACAGAAAGCTGTGCGTCACGCCGTGGCGCTCCAGCAGCTCGAACGCGGTCTGCGGACTGAAACGCCCGTTGTAGCCCACGATGGGCCGGCCGAAGTACAGCGTGGGCAAGAGCGCGTCCATCAGGCCACCGGTCCAGGCCCAGTCGGCCGGCGACCAGAACACCGCCTGCGAAGGCACCGAGGTGTCGAACGGATCGAATCCGAACCAGTTCTGGCTGCAGACAAAACCGGTGAGGTTGCCGATGAGTGCGCGGTGTGGAATCAGCGCGCCCTTGGGGTTGCCGGTGGTGCCGCTGGTGTAGATCAACACGGCGGCCTCGTCGGCCAGGGTGTGCACCAGAGCAAAGTCGGGCGCGGCCTGCGCCAGCACGGCCGACCAGTCCAGCGCCCCCGCTCGGGCGGGCTGCACGCCCACCGCAACCACGGTGTGCAGCAGCGGGCAGGCGCCGCTCACGGACTGCACGGCGTCGAGCGTGCTGGCGTCGCAGATCGCCACCACGGCCTCGCTGTCGTGCAGGCGGTATTCCAGCGCCTCGGGGCCGAACAGCTGCGACAGCGGCATGCCCACCGCCCCCATCTGCAACACCGCCATGTAGGCCACCGCGGTTTCAAAGCGTTGCGGCAGCACGATGGCGACGCGGTCGCCACGCTCCACCCCCATGGCCACGAGCGCGGTGGACAGGCGGTTGGCCTGGTCTTGCAGCTCGGCGTAGCTGTGGTGGCGGTCGGGCTGGCCTGCGGCGCAGGCGATGACCGCGGTGCTGGCGGCGGTGGCGGGCTGTGCCGCCCAGCGCCGCAGGCAGACCTCGGCCATGTTGAAACGATCGGGCACCTGCCAGCGAAACCCGCTGTGCAATGCGTCGTAATGGTCCACCGCCGCCGGGCGGCGCGTGGGCGTGGTCTTGTCCCGGCCTTGACTCTGCGGCATCGCCTGTCTCCATCGTGTTCTCTATGATCCGGCGAATGTACCAAGCCCTGAACCCATCCCGCAGCGAGTTGGTCCCGATCCGCGGCCTGTCCTATCACGTGCGCGTCTGGGGTCAGGCCGACGCCGCAACGCCGCCCCTGGTGCTGGTGCACGGCTGGATGGACGTGTCCGCGTCGTGGCAGTTCATGGTGGACGCCTTGCAGGCCCGGCGCTGGATCATCGCGCCGGACTGGCGTGGTTTTGGCCTGACGCGCGGCGAGGGGCCTGCGCCCGACAGCTACTGGTTCCCGGACTACCTGGCCGATCTGGACGCCCTGCTCGACCACTACGCCACCGGGCAGCCGGTGGATCTGGTGGGCCACAGCATGGGCGGCAACGTGGCCATGATGTACGCCGGCGTGCGGCCGCAGCGCATCCGCCGGCTGGTTAACCTCGAAGGCTTCGGCCGGCCCGAGACCCGCCCGGCCCAGGCACCCGAGCGCTATGCGAAGTGGATGGACGAGATCAAGGCCCTGCACCGCGGCGAGATGGAGCTGAAGGCCTACGACTCGGTCGAAGGCGTGGCGCGGCGCCTGATGAAGACCAACCCGCGCCTGCCGGCCGACCAGGCCGAGTGGCTGGCCGCACACTGGGCCGCGCCCGACGCGCAAGGGCGCTGGGTGGTGCTCGGCGACCCCGCGCACAAGGTGGTGAGTGCCCACCTCTACCAGGTCGAAGAGGCCCTGGCCATCTACCGGCGCATCAGCGCGCCGGTGCTCAGCGTGACCGCCAGCGACGACAGCCTGGGCCAGTGGTGGAAGGGCCAGTTCTCGCTGGCGCAGTACCACGAGCGGCTCCAGGCCGTGCCCCGGTTGCACAGCGCCGTGGTCAACGATGCCGGCCACATGCTGCACCACGACCAGCCCGCCGCGCTCGCCGGACTGATCGAAACCTTCCTGGCGTGAGAAAATCGCGGTTTCGGCCGGGCGCCGCACATGTGCGGTGCCGGCCGACCCATTTTCCGCACATCGACAGAAGGCACCCATCATGGAAGCAGAACGCGTCAACTCCATCCGCAACCAGCTCGACGACCTGACCACCCGGGTGGTCGAGCTCCGGAGGTATCTTTGACTACGATGCCAAAGCATCGAAGCTGAAGGAAGTCGAGTCCGCGCTGGAAGACCCCACGGTCTGGAACGACCCCAAACGCGCCCAGGACCTGGGTCGCGAGAAGAAATCGCTCGAAGACGTGGTGCTGGTGCTCGACCGTCTGAGCAACGAGCTGTCCGACAACACCGAGCTGTTCGAGATGTCCAGCGAAGACGGTGACGACGCCGGGCTGATCACCATCGAAGGCGAAGCCGCCAAGGTGGCCGCCGAGGTGGAGAAGCTCGAATTCCGCCGCATGTTCAACAACCCGGCCGATCCGCTGAACTGCTTCCTGGACATCCAGGCCGGCGCCGGCGGCACCGAAGCCTGCGACTGGGCCAGCATGCTGCTGCGCCAGTACCTGAAGTACTGCGAGCGCAAGGGTTTCAAGACCACGATCGAAGACGAGACCGCGGGCGACACCGCCGGCATCAAGGGCGCCACGATCAAGATCGAGGGCGAGTACGCCTTTGGCCTGCTGCGCACCGAAACCGGGGTGCACCGCCTGGTGCGCAAGAGCCCGTTCGACTCCTCGGGCGGGCGCCACACCTCGTTTGCCTCGGTATTCGTCTACCCCGAGATCGACGACTCGATCGAGATCAACATCAACCCGGCCGACGTGCGCACCGACACCTTCCGCGCTTCGGGCGCCGGCGGCCAGCACATCAACAAGACCGACTCGGCCGTGCGCCTCACGCACATCCCCACCGGCATCGTGGTGCAATGCCAGGACGGCCGCAGCCAGCACAGCAACCGCGACGTGGCCTGGAAACGCCTGCGCTCGCGCCTGTACGACTTTGAACTGCGCAAGCAGCAGGAAGAGCAGCAGAAGCTCGAAGACAGCAAGACCGACGTGGGCTGGGGCCACCAGATCCGCAGCTACGTGCTGGACAACAGCCGCATCAAGGACCTGCGCACCAACGTCGAAATCTCCGCCACGCAGAAGGTGCTGGACGGCGACCTCGACGCCTTCATCGAAGCCTCGCTCAAGCAGGGCGTCTGATGGTCCAGGCCCTGATCTTCGACATGGACGGCACCATGATCGACTCCATGCCGTCGCACCAGCGCAGCTGGGTCGAATTCACGCGCCGGCGTGGTCTCTCCATCGACGTGCCCGACCTCATGCGCCGCACCACCGGCCGCACCGGCGTGGAGTGCATGCGCGAGCTCTTCGGCGACCTCACCGACGCGCAGGCCCAGGCTTTCGTCGATGAGAAGGAAGCCGTTTATCGCGAGCTGTTCGCGCCTGTTTTCAGCGAGGTCGCGGGTTTCAAGGCCTTCCTGGGGGCCGCGCAACAACGCGGGCTCGCGGTCGGCGTGGGCACGGCGGGTGACCGCCACAACCAGGCCTTTGCCTACCAGCATCTGGCGCTGGGCCAGCCCCTGCCCACGGTGGGCGGCGACGAGGGCCTGCCCGGCAAGCCCGAGCCTGCCATCTTTCTGGAAGTCGCGCGCCGCCTGGGTGTGGTGCCCGAGCGCTGCATCGTGTTCGAAGACGCGCCACTGGGCATCGAGGCCGCGCGGCGCGCCGGCATGCGCGCCGTCGCCATCTGCAGCTCACACCCGGCTCAGGAACTCGGTGGCCCGCACGTGCTGGCCCGCGTTCCCGACTACCACGCCCTGATCACATCCCGTTTCCTGGAGACACTATGACCCCCTTGCGTGAAGCCAGCGGCCCGACCACCGTGGTCCGTCGAGAAGACTACGTTCCTCCGGCGTTCTGGATCGACACGGTCGAACTGGTGTTTGACCTGGACCCGGCCAAGACCCGGGTACTCAACAAGATGCGCCTGCGCCGCAACCCGGACGTGGCCGCGCAAGCGCTGCGGCTCGATGGCGAGGACCTGAACCTCGCGCGCGTGCTGGTCAACGGCGCGGGCTGCTCGTTCAAGCTCGACGGCCAGACCCTGGTGCTGGAGAACCTGCCCGAAGGACCGGACCCTTTTGACCTGGAGATCTTCACCACCTGCGCGCCCGAGAAGAACACCCAGCTCATGGGCCTGTACGTGAGCCAGAGCACCTTCTTCACCCAGTGCGAGGCCGAGGGCTTTCGCCGCATCACCTATTTCCTGGACCGCCCGGACGTGATGGCCAGCTACACCGTCACGCTGCGCGCCGACAGGGCCAGGTACCCAGTGCTGCTGTCCAACGGCAACCTGGTCGAACAGGGCGACCTGCCCGACGGGCGCCACTTCGCCCGGTGGATCGACCCGCACAAGAAGCCCTGCTACCTGTTCGCGCTGGTGGCGGGCCAGTTGGTGGCGCGTGAGCAGCGCATCGTGGCGCGCAACGGCCGCGAACACCTGCTGCAGGTCTATGTGCGCCCCGGCGACATGGACAAGACCGAACACGCCATGAACTCGCTGATCGCCAGCGTGGTCTGGGACGAGGCCCGCTTCGGCCTGCCGCTCGATCTGGAGCGCTTCATGATCGTCGCCACCAGCGACTTCAACATGGGCGCGATGGAGAACAAGGGCCTCAACATCTTCAACACCAAGTACGTGCTGGCCAACAGCGCCACCGCGACCGACACCGATTTTTCCAACATCGAGTCGGTGGTGGGCCACGAGTACTTCCACAACTGGACCGGCAACCGCGTGACCTGCCGCGACTGGTTCCAGCTGAGTCTGAAAGAAGGCCTGACCGTCTTCCGCGACCAGGAGTTCAGCATGGACCTGTGCGCCGAGGCCTCGGCGCGCGCGGTCAAACGCATTGAAGACGTGCGTGTGCTGCGCACCGCGCAGTTCCCCGAAGACGCCGGCCCCATGGCGCACCCGGTGCGGCCCGACAGCTACGTCGAGATCAACAACTTCTACACCGTCACGGTCTACGAAAAAGGCGCCGAGGTCGTGCGCATGATGCAGACCCTGGTGGGACGCGCCGGCTTCGCTGCGGGCATGAAGCTGTACTTCGAACGCCACGACGGCAGCGCCGTGACCTGCGACGATTTCGCCCAGGCCATGGCCGACGCCAACCCCTCGTCCGACCTCGCGCGCCTGCTGCCCCAGTTCAAGCGCTGGTACAGCCAGGCCGGCACGCCGCTGGTACAGGCCCGCGGTGTGTACGACGCAGCTGCGCGCAGCTACACGCTCACGCTCACACAAAGCTGCGCCCCCACGCCGGGTCAGGCCCACAAGGAGCCGTTCGTGATTCCGGTGGCGATGGGCCTGCTCGACGCCCAAGGCGCCGAGCTGCCGCTGCAACTGGCCCACTGGAGCCAGCCCGAGACCGGCACGCGCAGCTTTGTGCTGACCGAGGCGGTGGAGAGCTTCACCTTCATCAACCTGGACAGCGAGCCGGTGCCGTCGCTGCTGCGCGGCTTCTCCGCCCCAGTGGTGCTGGACTTCGACTACAGCGATGCGCAGCTGCTCGGTCTGCTGGCGCACGACACCGACCCGTTCAACCGCTGGGAGGCCGGTCAGCGCCTGGCGCTGCGCCGCGCGCTCAACGCGATCCACGCCGACGGCCCGGTGGAGCGCGATCCGCTGGATGCGGCCTACCTGGAAGCCATGCACACCGTGCTGCGCCACCCCACGCTGGATGCCGCGTTCAAGGAACTGGTGCTGACCCTGCCGTGCGAAACCTACATCGCCGAACAGCTCGACGTGGTGGACCCGCAGCGCGTGCACGCCGTGCGCGAGGCCATGCGCGAACAGCTCGCCCAGGCCCTGCACGACGACTGGGTCTGGGCCTATGAGGCCCACAAGGACAACGGCGCCTACCGCCCCGACCCGGTGAGCACCGGCCGGCGCGCGCTCGCCGGCATGGCGCTCGCCATGCTGTGCCTGGCGGCGAGGGAAAACGGCAACCCCGTGTGGCCCGGCAAGGCCTACCAGCGCTTCAAAGACGCCGGCAACATGACCGACCGCTTCAACGCGCTGGCCAGCCTGGTCGGCAGCGGCCAGCCGCTGGCGCAGGACGCCCTCGCGCGCTTCCACGCCCTGTTCCGCCACGAGGCCCTGGTGCTCGACAAATGGTTCGCCCTGCAGGCCGGCGCCACCGACCGCGGTGGCAACGTGTTGCCCGCCGTGCGCCGCCTGCTCGCCCACCCGGACTTCCACCTGCGCAACCCCAACCGGGCACGCAGCGTGATTTTCAGCTACTGCAGCGCCAACCCCGGCGCCTTCCACCGCGCCGATGCGGCGGGCTACACCTTCTGGAGCGAGCGCGTGATCGAGCTCGACGCCATCAACCCGCAGGTCGCCGCCCGCCTCGCGCGCGCACTGGACCGCTGGAAAAAACTCGCCGAACCCTACCGCAGCGCGGCGCGCGAAGCCATCGCCCGCGTGGCCGCCAGACCCGACCTGAGCAACGACGTGCGCGAGGTCGTCACCCGCGCCCTCGCCGACCAAGGAGAACCATGACCAAACGCATCTCACTCACCCGCTACCTCGTCGAACAGCAGCGTGTCGACGGCCACATCCCCGGCGACCTGCGCCTGCTGCTCGAAGTGGTCGCGCGCGCCTGCAAGAGCATCAGCCAGGCCGTCAACAAGGGCGATCTCGGTGGTGTGCTCGGCGTGGCCGACACCGAGAACGTGCAAGGCGAAGTCCAGAAGCAGCTCGACATCATCGCCAACGAGGTGCTGATCGAGGCCAACGAATGGGGCGGCCATCTTGCCGCCATGGCCAGCGAGGAGATGGACAGCATCTACGTGGTGCCCAACCGCTTTCCCCAGGGCGAATACCTGCTGATGTTCGACCCGCTCGACGGCTCGTCCAACATCGACGTCAACGTGTCCATCGGCACCATCTTCTCGGTGCTCAAGAAGGGCAACGACAACCCCGACACCATCGAGCCCGTCTGCGAACAGGACTTCCTGCAACCCGGCACCAGCCAAGTGGCCGCGGGCTACTGCGTCTACGGTCCGCAGACCACCCTGGTGCTGACCGTGGGCGACGGCGTGGCCATGTTCACGCTGGACCGCGAGCAGGGCTCCTTCGTGCTGACCCGGGAGAACGTGCAGATCCCGGCCGACACCAAGGAATTCGCCATCAACATGAGCAACATGCGCCACTGGGACGCCCCGGTGAAGCGCTACGTGGACGAATGCCTGGCCGGCAAGGAGGGCCCGCGCGGCAAGGACTTCAACATGCGCTGGGTGGCTTCGATGGTGGCCGACGTGCACCGCATCCTCACCCGCGGCGGCGTGTTCCTGTACCCCTGGGACAAGCGCGAACCCGACAAGCCCGGCAAGCTGCGCCTGATGTACGAAGCCAACCCCATGAGCTGGCTGGTCGAACAGGCCGGTGGCGCCGCCACCAACGGGCGCCAGCGCATCCTCGACATCCAGCCCACCAAGCTGCACGAGCGTGTCAGCGTGATGCTGGGTTCAAAGAATGAGGTCGACCGGCTGACCAGCTACCACAGCACGCTATAATCTTGGGCTACAAGCCGGTGTAGCTCAGTCGGTAGAGCAGCTCATTCGTAATGAGAAGGTCGGGTGTTCGATTCATCTCTCCGGCACCACGTAAACAAAGGAAAGCCCGCTATCTGAACGATAGCGGGCTTTTTCTTTGGGGTTTGCATGTAGGCAATCTGCAAGCACGTTGACGCTTTTCGACACTATCGCGGCACAGCGACGAACCGGGATACAGTCCCAAATATGCAATACCTGCTTGCCATTCTGGTGCTGATTCCTTCCCTTGCGTGCGCAAACAACTTCGGTGACTACGTTGCCAAGTGCCTTGCGAACAAGGGGGTTCAGCCCAATACCCAAGGGTTCCAAGACGCTCTGCCTTACTGCGAAGTTTGGGCAGACGGAGCGAAGCAACTTGCAGAGGCTCAAGCTGCCAGCGACGCGCTTATGAAGTGCCTTCTTGAGAAAGCCTCCATGCTGGATGATGGGATCTCGCAGGCAGCAGACGTGGCAAAGGTGATAAGTGCAGCATGCAATGCTCAGGCTTTCGCGTATGAGAAAAAGTTGGACCCTGATGTCAAATCTCTGAGCACGTCTCGGCGTACTCAATTGACCGAAGTGCCCGCCTTGACAGCAGTGCTCTCCGTGAGGGCAACCAAAAGAAACCGTCAGGACGCCCAAAGGCTCGTCCGGCCTCAGCAGTGAAGCGGTCCGCCCTGAGATTGCGCAACGCCTTACGCACGCGAAACGTGGGAGAAAGCAACCTTTCAGCCGTGGCTCAAGGGAGTTGACCCGGTTCCGGGGGCTGTCTGAATTTCTGTGTTCAAGGCTCCGTGTAGGGTCTGGCCGTTCAGGCAGGCCCTCGCCGCATATTACGCGGCAGGTCGTGTGAAGCGTTCA
>Ga0209343_10002180_pt1 | contig 25489 bp, 6 predicted proteins | sample RifCSPlowO2_02_FD_184026 | JGI IMG/M metagenome (GOLD analysis project Ga0209343, IMG submission 184026) | Groundwater microbial communities from Rifle, Colorado - Rifle CSP2_plank lowO2_0.2 (SPAdes) (version 2) | ecosystem: Environmental > Aquatic > Deep subsurface > Groundwater | place: Rifle... | reverse complement strand
CAAACTTATCAAGTTTATAGATGACTCTGAGTTAGAACCGCTTGTTCTTGCCTTAATTAGTGTAATGGACAATAAGAATAAGGCCGATAATGTAAAAATTTCTGCTATGGAACTCTTGGTTACTACAGGAATCGATAAAGCAGTTGATGCTGTCATTGAGCAGTTGAAAGATAAAAGCAATAGTGATAAATTTAAAATAGCAATCATAAACGCATTAATAGACGAAGTAGGCAGGATTAAAAGTGAAAAAATAGTTGATATATTGATAGAGCAATTAAAAGATAAGAAGAATAACGATAAGGTAAGGATAGCTATTGTGTCCAGATTAAGTATAATTACCGCAAATGTGTACGAATCAAGCAAATTAAGTTTAACTAAAAAGGAGAACATAATCGATTCATTGATAGAAGAATTAAAAGACAACTTAAAAAGTGATGAAGCCAGAAATAGTGATGAAGTTAGGATAGCCATAATCGGTGCATTAGGGGGAATAAAGATATCTGAATTAGAAGAAATAAGAGCAGACAGATTAAGAATTGAGTTTATAAAGCAATTGAAAGATAAGGATAACAACAGCGATGCAGTGAGATTAAAGATTTTAAAATCCTTTGGTATAATAATAATAGGGGGTAACCCATTAGAGCCATTATTAGAAGAATTAAAAGATAAAGGTAACAGTGATGTAATAAGGTTATATATTATTGCTATATTGGGGAATCTAAACAAAAAAAAGACAGTTGAGCCATTGATAGAGCAATTGAAAGATAATAGTAATAGTAAGGATGTTCTAACAAAAATAGTAGAATCTCTTATCAAATTTAATCCAAGTTTACTTGCCAAGAAGCTGGGCATTAATATCAAACTAACGCATTATTTGATTAGTGGCCAAACAAATTTGGATGGTCTTACTAAATTTACCAGAATCTTTGACGAAGAGTTTAAAAGAACTGCAAATGAGATAGCATACAATCTGGCAAGAGAAAAGACACAGCACCCTGCAGAGCACCACATTGAAGAAGATGAGAAATACAGTCTGTTTGATCATCTGTTCAATATAAAAGGTGATAAAAAACCTGAGCAAGAACTCTTTAATAAATTCTTTAGAAACGACCTTAAAGAATTTAATGTTGACATTCCTGCATTAATAGAGCTGTTTTCTTATTTAACTATTGATGAAACTATTAAAATAATAAAATTAATCAGAGATGACCCAAAACTAACAATGAGCCAAATTATGGATGACATAAAAAAAGAAGTTAGGCAAATGCATCCTAACATAAATGAAGGCGACTTCCAGCATTTAGTCAAAAGGCTAGATTGGTTAGTAAGAAATTTGTTTATAATAGAGCAGCAGTTGCAGACACTAAATGAGTTTATAACAATAGATGATACAAAGATAAAAGACACAAAAGGTCTTATTGAATTGTTAAAAGCAATAGATGAAATTAAGCCTGTTGACGACAAAACAGGAGCGTTTGAAGAACTGCATAAATTAACAGTCAAATATTCAATCTCTATAGAAGCAATTCTTCAGTTTAAAGTGGATAGTACTGGTTATCTTGACCATGAGAGATTAATAATCTCTACTTTCAAAGAAATTGATAAGTATTATGATAGACTAAAAAAAGAAAGTAAAGAAGAAGGTGGAAGTGAGGCTGACCTAGCTCTAAAAGAAGACGCTTTTAATGAAGAGAAATCTACAGTTTTAAGTTTTGTCCAAAGGCAGTTTGAATTCCTGCCAGAACAAAGCAGGAGAAGAGTTTATCTTTATCTCTTATTCAATTCAGATGTTGCGACTTTAAGCAGAACAGACAATGAGTTTGTAATGGCGCAAATAGACAAACTTTCAAAAGCAGAAAAGCTCAAAAAAGGAGAAGAGGCAGAAAAGGGTGAAAAAGTAGGAGAAGTTAAACCAGTTAAAGAGGTTAAAATATATCCCCACCAACCACAAATTAACGAGTTCTTACAAAAAAACAGAAGAATATTGCAGGGATTTACTGCATTTAATGGCATCATCACAAATTTACCTGACGAAACAAAACTGAAAAAAGAATGGTTTAAGCAGGCGAGAAAAATCTTTGCGAGAGAAAAATACAAGAAAACAAAAGATGTTAATCCTGACGAACAATTTAATGCTGACGCGCAATTAGACCGCTTGGAAGCTGAAGTTAGAATTCCCGAAGTTTCTACTGTGCAAATACCTCATCTATTCTTTGAGCATATCCTCAAAAATACAGTAACAGAAACAATGGTTATAGGACATGCAGGCGCAGAAGGTATAGACAGATACAGTACAAATGAATACGATGAAGAAGCAGTTGAGTTATTCAGGAAACTAATCACGCAGGTAAAGGTCGTCAATACAAGAAATGATTTCCGTACAAATCTATTAGTATGGAACCAAAAAGCTTACGCAGAAAGAAATGATGTCTTCATTTCATTAATCAAGATTCTTGGAAAGAAGAATAATAATTTTGAGAATATGGACAGTGATACTGCATTAAATGCTTTTGTCGAGCTCAACAAAAGAATACAGGAATTTGAAGAAGTAATGGATGCGTATGAAAAAGCATTAAAACAAGAGTACAAAGATTCTGGTGAAAATCTGCTTCCTGAGAATAATCAGCTGATTGAATTAACCACCAAATTATTAGGAGATATAGTTAAAAAGAAAGAAATAGATGATGCAACACTCAAAAAAGTTCTTGAAATTAAAGGCAAGTTAAGGGTAATCAGCCTTTTAGCGACATTTAAATCTTCTAGAATGGTTATCGAGAATGAGGTGCTTGTTTCTAAAAAATTAATTGAATTCACGCTTACAGACAAATTTAAGAATAAAAGAGATTATAATAATAAAGATATTTATACGCTGATTCAGCACTATCTCTCAGTCCGACCTAATGACCAGCATTTCTCTAAAATTATGCTGGATGCATTGCTTCATTATATTGATGGTGATTTTGAGACATGGAAATTCGAAAGTGAAGATTATGTTTCAACTTTGAATGAAATAATTGCTTTGGAAATTTTAAAGCTGCCAAAGGAAGAGCAAACTAAGTTTAAAGAATTAAAAGGAGAAAGCAATATTGAAAAATTAGCAAATGCAGAAGGCTTTGAAGACACCAAACAAAAGATAGAAAAAATAAGAAACTGGGAAAAAGCATCAGCCTATAGTATTTCTATTGCTGGAGAAGAGTTCACTGTCGAATATCTTACAAATTTCTTTGACTTGTTTAACATAGGAAATTATCCTGGCACAACTGCCTGCCAGAGTTGTGTGTATGGAAATAGTTTAAATTCTGGATTGTTAGGATATGTTAATAATGGAGCAAATGGAGCCATTGTTATCTTAGACGAGAACAGATTTGTTGTAACAAGAAGAATAGCAAGGCTAAGGATTGTAGAAGAGACAGCAGAAGACGGCAACGTAAACAAATTCCCTGCGATTTATGTAGAAGAGAGCACCCAATTTGGCTCAAAAGGAGTGGATAAATTGCATGAGCTGTTAAAAATTCTCTCTGTAAACACAGGATTGCCTGTTGTTTCATCAATCAAAAGGCAGCAACAGCCAAAATCCTTTAATATCTATCAATACAAAGGCAGAAGCTTATATGATTATAGTGATACACAATCTCCTGGCGGTGTAATAAATCAAGAGGAACCTGTTGTACAAAGGTCTACGACTGCATCAATAGATAATGTGCCGGATAAAACTATTGATGATATTGCTGCACAGGCAGGGTTTAAGAAGATTGAGGTTGGTGAGGGAGAACAACCAGCGACGACAGAAACAGCACAGGCAGGAGTTGAAGAAGCAGCAGAACCCACCAAACCACCAACAATTCTATCAATCATAAGAAGCACGACGACAAAAGCAATAATTTATCCAATCATTGCTGCAATAATCGGGATTTCGCAATTTCTCCCAGCAATATCACTAGCTCAGGAGCTGCTATCGCCACAACAATCTGCTCCACCACAAGCTCTACCAGCTGTGACACAACCTACTCCGACAGAACAAGCGCAGGTTGGTGTTGAAGGTGCGGTAGGAGTACTAACACCCGCAGAAACAGGAGTACCAACACCAACAGGAGCAGAAACACCAACAGTTATTATGCCGCGAGTGCTTGATGAAGAGGATAAAGCATTTTTGAGAGATAATCTTTATAAGCATAAGATGTCTGGAAAAGAAGCATTGAGTTACCCAGATAGATTTAGCCTTGACGAGGTAGTGCATATAGATTATTATCTTGACAGAGAACAAATAAAAGCAAAGTATAAGAAACTTATCCAGTCAGATGAAATTTTCAGCGCATACAGTGCAGAGGAAATAATTGTTCTGATTGATGCGCTGGAGCAGACAGATACAAAAGCAGACGAAATTGGAGAATATGACCACAGCAGATTTGACGGGAATGAAATAGCTGCGATGATATCAGCGAGTGTGCCGCAAAAAGCTGCAGGCAAATATAGTGCGCGATTTAGCGGTCATGATATTGCTATGCTGCATAAAACCCTTCCTGCATCTATTCCTAATTCAGTCGCTGTTACTTATGATAAAAGGTTTACTGGATATGATATTGCTGCGTTTGTAAGCACTGGTATTTCGCCAAAAGATGCAAAAGAAAAAGTAAACACACTTTCACCAGATGAATTAAAAGAATTTGTTGAAAAGATATACCAACAGTTATATGAAGCAGAAGCTGAGCAAATAGAGAAAGAAATTCTTGCAAAACTTGTTTTCCAATATCCTTCGGAACTTAGCGAAGCTAATGTTGTAGCATTAAATCAGAACAGCATCACTCCTGAAGCCTATGCAAAACATAAAAGATTTGGTGTGAATGGATTGCTGAAGCTGGCCAATGCAGGATTATTAAGACTGCTCGACGAAATACCTGAAGAAGTTGATAGTGCTGATAAAGTGATTGCATATCACAACGCACTAGTGCCTCTCAATGAAATTTCTAAATATGAAGAATATCATGGACGATTTGATATACCTAGCAGACGAAATTTAGATAGAAATAATATTCCTGCTGATTCTGTAAATGATTATCATGAAAGACGAAGTGCAAAGGATATAATCTCATTAAATAATGCAGAAATAGATGGAAAAACAGATAAGCCATATGCTGAAAAAGGAATTGATGCAACTGCAACTATCGAATTATTTAAAGCTGAAAAAGAAAAGGAAAAAGACTCAGCAGCAACAGAAGAAACAAAGATAAAGAGATTCATTGCAGAAAAGAAGGTAAAACAAAAGATAAATACTGGTGTATCAATTGGATTGCTTGGATTATTGTTAGGAACAGGACTCAAGATAAGGCAGTTAAACAAAAAATTAGTAACAAAAACAAAAGAAGATGTTATAAATGGAGAATTAGGAACACCAGCTGTTTTGACGTCTTTAGCAACAGGCATAGGGATGGGTGTCGCAATTGGATTAGGAGTAAATCCATTGACTGCTGTTCCTATTGCTATAGGTGCAGGGATTGGGTTATTAGGCGGTTATGCTCTAACAATGAGCGGAGTAATAAACGCAGTAGATAGATTTAGAACTAAAGTAAAAGCTGAAGAAGGAATACCTACTGAAATTATCCTGCCTGTTATTAAAAAATCCTCTGGAATTGCACAAGAAGGTGTGGTTGAAAGACCTGTAGCAATATTAACTCCCATCCAGCCATCTACCCCCTCCTCAGTCGGCGCAGACACTCTTCAAACACAAACAATCACTTCAATGCTTGTCTCTGATGTTCTTGAAGAAGAAACTGTTAATATGTTACACGACGCTGAAATAATGGGAAGTATTGTCAACGCTGTTTTAGACCCGTCAGCAAAAGGCGCTGTACTAAAAGAAAGAATAAATGGATTAATTGCAGAGAAAGGCTTAGACGATAAATTTAATGAAGAAATTAGATTTAATATTTTTAACAGATTATCTGCATTGCAAGACGAGATTTCTAAACTGGAAGGTTATGGAACTGATTCACAGATATTTAGGGATAAATTGCTGGAAGTAACACAAAAACATGAAGAAAAACTTAAAAGGAAAATTACTGTTGAATTTATAGAACTTACTTTGAGGAAAGTTCATGACTTAATAATCCAAGGCAAGACACCAATACTAATTCTGCCAGATACTTCTATGAGGCTTGCAGAAAAATTATTTAGCCCCGCCCTAAACAGCGCTTATCCTGAGATATACGAAGAGCTGAAGAGAGTGTATGGAATAGAAGGAGTAATACCTGTTTATGTTTCTTCAGCCAAAGGAGATTATAGGGGTACTGGATATGATCAACAGTTTGTAGAGATTCCTAAAGAATTAAAGGAAAAACTTCACCTTCTTAAAAATCCTTCAATAATAGTAGTTGATTATTCGCGAGATGCACCAGACAGTACTTATACTGCAGTGAAGGATACGTTTAAAGATATATTACCAGAAATTAAAGTACAGTTGAGTGTGGTTAACGAAAATATTTTTAATGCTGGAAGTTATATCAAAGTGACTATTGGTAGTGAAGATGAAAGAGTCAAACAATGGGAAAAAAAGACAGGACGCAAAGCTGATAACGTTAAAGTTCAGTTTAGAGGCAGAGGCGGTGTTTTAAAAACTATTGCTTATGAAAAGAATTATCCTAATCTTATTCCTGCAACTTATGAAGAGTATAAACTGACAGGCAACCAAGCACAGTATTTGGAAGAAATATATTTAGCTCATACATTTTTAGATAATGGAAAGAGAATAGGCGAAGAATTCAGAAAAGAAATAGATATTGAAGACAGCCGTAAACAAATAATCAAGCAGAACATCCAGCATATACCAGCAGAATTACAAGACGATGTTGCATCAATAATCCTAAAAATCCAAGACCGAGTAAACAGAGAAGAAATAATTGATGAATATGGTATATCTGGTATTGCAAAACCTGACGAGGTTGGCGAAAACATATGGAAAAAGATGGAGGGACGTCCAGATGCGAAAAAAGCGTTTTTGTCTATTTATTATACATTATACTACTACCTGCAGAACAATCCTGATTCTAACCTCAATTTAGAGCAAGATGCTTACGTCGCTGTCAATTCTGTGATGATAATGGGCGGAATGGTGCCATCAGAACAACAACCACCGACGACAGAAACACAGCAAACCCTGACGACAGCAGAAGCAGAGCCCTCAGCAATAACCGAAGCAGAACAACCGACGACGACAAAAGCAGAAACGCTAACCATCTCCCCAGAAACCATCAAAGCCAACATTAAGCACATACCTGCGAAATTAAGAGAATCCTCTGCAGTTATTTTACAGTCAGCATTAAAAGGCGAACTTCCAGAATTAAGTGATGAACAGAAAACAGTATTAAAACAAAAATTAGCAGAGGAAACCAGCGCAGAGCAGGGCAAGCAAATCTGGAAAATTATAGAAGGCCGTCCAGATGCAGCTCAAGTATTTGCTGCAATGAATTCTATTGCTAATCTTCTTGAGCAAAATAACGTCGAGAATCCTGTTTCTAATGCTTACATCGCTGTTAAAAGCGTGATGATAATGGGCGGAATGGTGGCTGCTGCTCCTGAAGAAAAGCCAGATAGTTTTTCAACAAAGGTGATAAAAGGTGCAAGAAGGATTATCGGAACCACACTTAAATTGCCTCTTTATGTTTTATTTAGCCCTGTTTTATTAACCGTGTGGATATATGAGTCTGGTAAGAATAAAGAATGGTGGGCTGTTAATAAACTTTTAAAAACTAGAAAAATCCCGTCTGAGAAAAGGAAAGTAGTTGATGATACACTTAAACGTTTTACAGAAATGAAGGATTATTATTCTGAAGAAGAATTAACCTCTGCGGTTGAAATGCTTTATGCGTTAGGCAAAGAGATAATACCATACCTTTTAGCAAGCTCCTTTTTTGAGTATGGTAACTCTGGTTCTAGCTATATTGTTAGCCAGACAATAAAGCGTTTTAGAGTGGATGCACTGCCTTATCTTGAAGCTGCATTAAAGTCAAAAGACTATCTTCACACAGAAAAGCAAGACCAGATTATAAACAGGTTATTAGAAATAGATGACCCAAAAGTTCCTAAGATTCTAAAAGAATCTGCTTCAGTTAGCAATGGCGCAATAGTAGGAATAGGCAGACTCAATTTACAGGATGAGATTCCATTTTTGAGGTCATTACTTAAAGATTATAAGCAGAGAATTAAAGAGCTTAAAGGTAGTGAAAAAGAGAAGTTATTTGCAGTAATAAGAGCTTTATCTTTGATGAAAGATAAAGAATCAGTTCCAATTATCATTAGTATCCTTAATTCATCAGGAACAGAGGACAAGATAAAAATAGTAACAGCAATAAATGGATTTACATATAACACATTCTATTCATATCTTAGGGAATATGCAAAAAATTATGGAGAAGGTGAAAAGACAAGTTATGATCCAGAATCTAGACTAATTTTACAGGCAACTCTTGCACTTGCACATTATCTTATACCTGATAGTGAAGATGCAGTTAGTAATGCTTTTGACAACAAAATATTATCAAAATTTGATAATGAAGCAATGACAGAATTATCGGAGCTCTATCTCAATGCAGGGAGATTAGATTTATTATTTGACCTTTATGAGCGCACTGGTTCTGAAGATGTTGAGAACTACCTGAAAGAATATATTTCTAAGATTAAGGACAAATCAGTTATTGACAAGATAAGAGAAGAGATTAAGAAAATATCAAGAGAAAAAGAGGAAAAATATAAGAAAGAAGATAAATATGATAAACTTGGTAAAATAAAGCGTTTAGAAGCAGTCACAAGCAAACTCATACTTATTATTGGTTTAGATGAAGAATCGAAAAAAGCAGTTATTAAATTAATTGAGTCAGCAGTAAAAGAAAAAGAGAAATTGGATTTCCAAGGTATAGAAATAATAAAATTGATTTCAAATGCGCTTAGTATTGAAAACATTGAGAAAAACAAAGTTATAAATTATATAAACTTATTGCTTGATGCCAGCATCCTCTCTCCAGAAATTAAATTATTCTTTTTCTTTACAATCTTAACCTCTGCAAGAGAAGAATACAAAGAGATTATTATTGAGCAGCTTGTAGAACACCTTGGGATTACAGACCTTGAAATAGTATATTTAAGAGATGATAAGGATGTAATTAAGAAAGGCGCTATAAAACACAGGGATTTAATTGTTTCTAAAATAAGAGAATACCTAAGGAAAAATAATTATAAAGCTACACAACCCTTGTTACTATTGCTTGCCAAAACAAACATTAAGGAAGCATTTGAGCTTCTTGGTGAGGTGATTGATAACAACGAAAGCTTGGATGTAAAAAAGATTGCAATCAAAAATATGTATTCATATCCTTTGAGTTCTTTCATAACACAAGAAGATAAAAAAAGGCTGGCTAATATAATATCCAGCTTCAAAACTCAGCCAACTGAACCTGCGTTTAATGACGAGGATATATTAAATTTAAGAAAAACAGCAGTAATCTATATGTATAATAGCGGTTCTGATATTTCAAATGAAGATTATAATGTTTTAACAAAAATATTATCTGACGAGACAGAGCACAAAATAATAAGAGAGGCAGCTAAAGAGCGACTTGAAAAATTAGTTGAATATTATACTCAACAAATTGAAAAAGCAGGAAAATATAAATACAATGCCTTTGAAAAATTAAAGGGTGTATTTGAAAAATTAAAATGGGATAATAAAAGAAGAAAAGTTCTAAACTTATTAGCAAAATATAGAACAATTCCAGACATTGCAGCTACAATTGATTATTCTGCTGGAGAGGTTTCTGCTGAAGGAGTGGTACTGCCTATTGAACAAGCAGGGATGAAAATTCCTGAAGCGACAATTTCAGTAAGTGCTGTTGAACCCGAAAAAGCAACTGAGTCAACACCAGTAGTTGAAACACCCACAACACAAGTTTATAATGTCGACGCCAAACATACTCCAACACCAAGAAGAATTGAAAAAGTTGGTGAAGAAAACAGATTCACCCGTGTTTTAGGAGAGAAAACAGAAAAGAGTAAGGAAGAGATAGAAGCAGAGGTAGATGAAAACGCACAAAGGCAGCATTATCAGATGTATTACAAAAATGGTTTTGTTGACAGAGAAGACAGCGAAGAAGCAGAAAAAATACATTCTATCTTTGACAGAGTTATTGGGGCATATAATGAACAGGCCAGACGGCTTGGACAGCCTCAATACGCTGGAAAATTGTTTGTTGTGGATTCAGCAGAAGTAAATGCATTTGTGTTTCAAGGCCATGAAGATGTATATATACATCTTGGCATAATAAGAGAGTTAGCGCATTATTCTAAACTTATTGGCATATCATTCAGCGAGGATGTAATTGCTGCAATCCTTGCTCATGAGCTTACACATGTATTACAACATAGTTCTTTTGAAGGCATTTCTTTCCCAGAGCTAGTTAAGAATAAGGCACTTGCAAATGAAATACTTGACTTAAAAAGGCAGGCTGAATATAATGCTGATCAAGGCGCTATTGCACTGCTTAGTTTGGCTGAATATAATCCTGAGTCAACTTTAACTGTTTTAGGGTTTTTGCAAAGAATTACAACACAAACAACTGCAGAATCAGCTGTTCAAAGCCATCCACATCCAAAAGAGAGAATTGTTAACATTGAATCTTATCTTGAGGATCCAGCAAGGGTTGTTACAAAATGGAAGGAAGAGGTTAGATTAAGTATATCTAATGCATTAAATATTATCAACAGTTACCAAATCATAAAGCCATTAATAAAGCAGCTTCAGGAAGCGCAGGATAATGAGGTTAAAGTAAGTATATTAAAAGATATAGTAAAAACTATAACAACTAAATTAGATGATACAAATATTCATATGGTTGTTGAACCATTAATTCTGCAGCTTAAAAAAGAAAGGAATAATTATAATGTTCAAGAAAGGATAGAAAATGCATTAGTTCAGATTAAAAGCGACAAAGCAGTAGAGATATTAGGAGTTTATCTTTCTCAAGAACAAGACTCTTATCACAGATCATCATTAATAAGAGTATTAGCGACGATAAACAGTGATAAATCATTAGAATTATTAGGAAATCAGCTTTCCCGAGAAAAAGAGAAATATGTTAAAATTGAAATAATCAATGAATTAATGAAAAGAAAAAGTAAGAAAGGAATAGAAATATTAGAAGCTCAACTTCAGAAAGAAACAGATAATGAGATTAAGATAGCAATAGTTAATGCTTTATATGATTTAATAGTGAAATTAAGTAGATGGGAATCGAATTCTATAATTAGTGAGAAAACAGCAGATGTATTAAGAAAAAGGTTATTGGAAGAACAGGATAAAGAAGTCAAAATAAAGATAATTGAGGTATTAGGGAACACATTAATATATTATACTCTCCTAAAAAAGGAGAAAACAATAGAAGCATTAGGAAAAAAACTGTTGGAAGAACAGGACAAAGAGATTGTATTAAAGATAATAAATATATTTGATTCTCACTCTATAAAAAATGAGGAAGGAGTAGTAGAAATATTTGGGAAAAAACTATTAGTAGAAAAAGACATAGAGATTAAATCAATGATAATAAGTATATTATATCATATAATCTCATCAAATAGTCCTACGAATGGTGACAAAGCAACAAAAGCATTAAGAGCAACAGAAGTATTAGGACTTCAACTTTCCCAAGAACAAAATAAAGGCGTTAAATTAGAGATTATCCAGCTTTTTTCTAATATCAGAGGTGACAAAGCAGGGGAAATATTAGAAGCACAGCTTCAAAAAGAATCAGATAAAGACGTCAAGATTGCGATAATAAATGGATTGGTTCAATTTAGGAGAGGTAATACTATAAATATATTATTCGCAGAGCAACTGCATAAAGAAGAAACAGAACCAGAAGTTAGGATTGCACTAGTTCAAGGATTATACCATCTAATGCAGGACAAAGCCGCTGATATTCTAATTGAGCCGCTTCAAAAAGAAACAGATAATAAGGTTAAGATAGCGATAATAAAACAATTAGGTCACATTATCATACAGTTAAGGCATATCAAAAGTGATGATATAGTTGATAACATAATAAAAACATTGCTTGTCTTGTTTTATAGGGAAGAAACAGAAAAAGATGTTAAGATAGCAATAATAAAAGAATTAGGTTCAACTGGAAATAATCAAATAGTAAAACAATTTACAGACACATTCTATAAAGAAGGAACAGAAAGAGAGGTAAAGATAGAAATATTAAATGCATTTGGTTACATTCAAACTGATGAAGCAGAAAAACTATTGATAACTCAACTCCATGAAGGAACAGAAAAAGAGATAAGGGCAGCAAGTGCAAATGCATTATCTATGAGTGGAAGAGACAAAGCAACTGAACCATTAATTAAGCAACTGAAAAAAGAAACAGATAAATCTGTTAAAATAACGATAATACGAATATTAGGTTCAACTAAAGGTGATAAGGCTGGTAAAGCAGTAGATGCTTTAATTGATTCATATTCTGCTGAGCAAGAGGAGGAAGTTAAGGCTTATATCATCAGTACTTTTAGAACACTACTACAAAATGCTGGCGCTGAGGCTATCTCCAAGAAGTATGGAATCAATATCAAGCTTACACGGTATCTTATAACTCATCCAAAATACTTCTTAATGACTGTTTTAGATCCAAAGCTTAAGCAAAAGATGAATGAAGTGTCATACCAGCTTAATCGCGAGCGTACAAATCATCCAAAAGAGCCAAGGCTGAATGAAGACGACAAACTCAGCTTATTTGATTACCTTTATGCATTAAGCAGTGTCGATAATGCAAAATCTGCAGTTGACAGCTATTTCAGAAGCGACCCAAATAAATACCAGCTAAACCTTGATGAGCTCAAGAATCTTCTAAAATATATATCTGTTGAGACGCTTATCAAGGTTTTAAGGCTGATCAAGGATAATCCAAAGCAGTCTTTGGATGAAATCACTGCTGACATAAAAAAATCAATTGCTTCAATAGATTCAGTACCGCAGGCAGAACAGATACCCTTGGCAGAACAGCCATTCCTCATGGAGAGATTGCATTGGATTCTATCTAATATGTTTGTGTTGAATGAAAAGATAGATCCAATAAAAACAATAGCCAAAGACCTGAATGATAAAGAAAGACTTATTGGGCTTTTATCATCTGTAAGCTCAGCCCTTAGTTTTGATGGCTTAAAGAAAATAAGCGAAGAGTATGGGATTGAACTGGCAGTTCTCCTTCAGCTGAAAATAGATAGCTCATCACAGAATCTTGTTGAAACATTAGTTGTTCAAGGAATATCTTCTGTAGACTCACTTCAAAGCCCTGTAAAAGAGCAGCTCCTTAAAAAACTAACTGCACAATATGAAATGATGCCTTATGAGAGCAGGATGAGGATTTATACAGAGCTCATGTTCAAGCAGAGTACAGATAACAAAGTGATACTCAGCGTGTTCAATGACCTCATGTCAGGTAAACCCTTGTCGCAGTTCAGGAAATATCCGTTACTGCATAACTTTTTAGAAACAAATGCGCCTGTTCTCACTGAAAACCCAGGATTTAAGGCATTCATTAAATATGCTTCAGGAATCACTGAGAATAACCAGCTCAAGGAATTGATGTCACAGGCAAGAAACATATTCACAAGGAAAAAGTATTCTGTGAAGAAGGTAATTGATGATGAAGCTTCTCTTTTAGCTGCACTTGAGAACAGTATCAGGCCAAAAGATACAGAAGCAGTGTCCGAAAATATTCCGCATATCTTCATCGAACCGGTATTGAAGCTCACTGAAACTGATAATGGTGATTATGACCAAGCTGCATTGTCAAGATTAAGAGATATGTTCAGTGTCTTCGTCAGAAATCCTGAATTCAGAGATTCGTCAGCAAGAAGAAAAGATGACCTTCAAAAATCCATGAGACAGCTGTCAACCCTGAAAACTCATCCTAACTTAAATAAAATTTTGCCTTCAATACTGGAATATCTTGAGTTAAAATACGGCAAATTGTCTGAAACAGCTGTGTCGACAGCATCATTTGAAGAATTAGACAAGCTGATGGGCATATTTTACAAAGTAGTTGACGTAAACATACAAGCAAATGCAGGCCGTCTTAACTCTGACTTATTGAAGATTACAAATGAGATACTGAATGATTTAACTGAGAACAAAAAGATAGACTTAAATAAAATTGATGAATTTCTCACAACATACAATTATCTCTTTGTTGACAAATTATTAGCTAGGTTTGATGGTAAAGTAGATTATAACAGGATTCTTGTAAGAGTAGGTATAGTAACAGCAGGCATAGATGGTTCTGATATCTCACAGGGTGTCGAACCCAAACTAGTGATTAAAAATATCCTGACTGACTATGCAAAGAATAACCGGCGATTTAATTATAAGGATCATAATGGAAGAAATATCTATGAGCTGGTTGATCTATTCTTAAGCACAAAAACTGAGCCAGAATTCTTTAACTTGATGCTTGAAACATTGATAAAAGAGACAAAAGGTGAGTTCAAGGATTGGCTTTATTCAAAAAATCTTGAGAGAGCAGTTCTTGAGCAGATCATTATAAATGATATAAGCTCCTGGTCTGATGTAAACAAAGCAAGATTTGAAGATTTAACAGGTAATTCTCGTTATTGGAAGCTGATGAACGCAAAAGAAGAAGAGCTTGCAGAATTTGAAGAACTGAAGCAATTGAAAGAAAAAATCAGTAATCTAGACATGCCTAATGATTATGAAACAACAATTGAAAAGATAATCGAATTAGAGCTTGCAAACCTTCCTGAAAAGGACAGAGCAAGGTTCATGTCCTCAAAAGGAGATATGTTATCAGAAAAGCTGGCATCTGCAGAAGGATTTAATCCCCTCAAAGCAAAGATTGCAGCAATTAACAGCTGGCAGGACAACTTAGAATACACTACAACTGCTGATGGAACAGATTATTTTGCCGACTTCACAGACGACTTTTACATAATGTTCAACATCGGAAATTATCCCGGCTCAACTGCATGCCAAAGCTGCACTTATGGCACTAATCTTAACAATGGCCTATTAGGATATTTGGTAAAAGGCACGAATAAAGCTATTGCTTTGAGAAATGATAAAGGTTATGTTGTAGTAAGAAGAATTGTCAGGCTGAAAATCCTGCAGGATGCAGAAGGCAAAGAATTCCCTGCAATATATGTTGAAGAAAATGCGCAGTTTGGCAGCTTTAATCTGGGTAAACTTTATGGATTGCTGAACATTCTCTCAAAGAGAACTGGGCTGCCTGTTGTGATTGGCGGGTATAGGTCATCAGGTATTAATGAATTAGAAGGAAATCCCCTCATCGCAAAAGTAACATTCTACAAAGGCAGGACTGGCAAGGATTACAGCGATTCTTTAGCCGGTTCAATTGATCAGCAAGAGCCTGTAATAATATATGACTCAACTAGAGCTGAGTTAACAATCAAAGCAGTGCCTGCAGAAGATATTTCTGTCTTGAATTCTGCAGTAGAATTAAAATATAACTTAAAAGAAGTTGAGAAGCCTGCTGAAACTGCTGAGGAAGAAGCACCATCAGAACAGTCAGCCATCTCATTAGAAACCATCAAAGCAAACATCCAGCACATCCCTGCGCAATTACAAGAAGAGATTGCATCAAAAATCATAGAAATTCAAGGGAAAGTAAACAGAAAAGAAATAATAGATGAGTCTGCTATTGCAAAACCCGACGAGATTGGTGAAGCAACTTGGAAGAAGATGGAAGGAAGGCCTGATGCAAAAGAAGCATTTGTATTTATTTATTCTAAGTTAAAAGCGTTTAAACAAGAGAATACTGATTCTGAACTTGCACTTAAAATTAATCCTGTGAAAGATGCATTGCAAGCTGTTAAATCTGTGATGTTAATGGGTGGGATGGTGCCAGCAAAGATACCTGAAGCAGAGAAAGCAAAAACCCCTGTTAATCTTGATTCTATTCTAGTAAAATTAGCAGATTTTGCCAGCAAACTGATAAATGTCTATAGCTTACCTAAGTGGTTACAAGATAGGGTGCCTGTTTATAGAGCAGTTGAGAGAAGATATGCAGGTTTGCCTGACAAGCAAGGTGTAAATTATTGGTTTGTCGGTACTGCAAACAGAGCATATTCTGAAAATTTTTTAGCTGCTAATTCTGATTATGTTCTCATTGAGACTACAATAGGCGAATTAAGGAAAGTAGGGGATGTAGAGATACATTATCAAGGAAAAAAATTATATTTGCGAAATTTTAAAGAAACCCCTTTTTTTAGGATTGTTGCTGTTACTGAAAGCAGCGCAGAGAAAGTGGAAGAAGAAGCATCAGAAAAACCCGCAGCAATAACTGAGGCAGAACAACCAGCGACGACAGAAGCAGCAGAAAACGCCAAATCATCTTCATTATCAAAACAGATTATAAAACGAATTTCAGGAAAAGCAAGAATACTCACAATGTTATTATTTATTCCTATTTTAACAGTTGGAGCTCTCAGTCAGCTAAAAAATTCTCAAGGAGACAGTTATTTAAGGATTATAAGCAACAAATTTGGAAGAATTGGATACAATATATTATCAAGAGTTGGTGAAAAAGAAGTGCACATTCCTAAACCTCCAAAAGCCAGTGTAAATGAGGCAAAAGTTAAAGCAGTGTTGAAAGATTACAAAGAACGGGTTTATTATCAGAAGAACCAGATTGGTGTGTATCATCCTTCAAGAGCAGAGTGGGTAAACAGGATTAATGAAGATGATGTAATACTATGGCAGAGCAGCTGGTGGGCTCCTTTGCTTGAGGAAGTTAAAAAAAATCTTAAGCATGGAGATTATATCCCTGAAAAAGTAATTCAAGTATTGTACACAAAAGTAAAAGAGCTAAACCCTAGTGCAACAGATGAAGAGATAATACAGTTTTTGTACAATGAATTTTCAGAACATATAGTAGGAAATGAAAATCCAGGATTCAGAAGCGAGTACATCCGCTTATTTGAGGATGATGACAATCCAGATTCAGGTCCAGACAAATTCTCGCATTTTGTTGAAGGTGCACACCTGTCATCAACTTACCCAGAATTTGTGATAGAATTAGTTTCATACGCTGCAGAGCTTAAAGATTCATTCCAAAAAGAGTCATATGCAGACATAAGGGATGTTGTTGCTGCCTCAAAAGGCTCAGAATGGACAAAAAGATTGGGTGATTTAAGTGAAGGGAGTGAAACAGAGCAAGCAGATGATAAACAGCCAGCTTCGACGACAGAACCAAAAGCAATAACATCACCAGAACAACCAGCGACGACAGAACCCACCTTAACCCAGCTCACACCAGAACAGCTCGACACCCTCGTCAGAGATGGTATAACAGTTACAGAAAACACCGACGGCAAAAAAACATTGTCAGTACATATAAAAATAGCCTTTACAGACGAGCAAATGAAGGCAATAGACAAGGCAGTAAATGATTATATCAATGATTACGAAGGACTTGTCGAGAGGATAATAGAAATAGTTGGGATAAGATTAGGATTAAAAGAAGACGATTTTAAGTGCGAGGTTGGGAGCTGTGTTGGTGTTGCTGTTCTTCCAGAAGCAGCGCCTGAAACAGCAAGTGATATAGATGAGACAATCAGCGATATAACCTTTGGTGTATTAAATGAATTAAGAATCAGAGAAATTCTCAAAGTAATGGTTTCTAAAGAACCAGAGCAACTGACTGAGAAAGAAATAGAATTTATACTCTATTTGGATTTAGAAAAAATAAAAGGTATTGTTTCAAGCAGCGTATTAAAAAAAGCAAAAAATCTTAAAAAGAAGTATGGTGATAAAACAATTGTGGAAGAACAAATTGAATTAGGTCCTACAATTAGTGAGAATGAATATACATCTATAAAAACAAAAATCCATAATTTTGTTGCTGCAGATGAATCTGCTGTTGATGGAAGCAAATTTTCAGATATGAACATAGCATTTATAGTTATGGGAAGTCTTGTTACTGGTTGGGCGCCTCTTAAAAATAGGCCTTCTGATCCGATATTATATGGTAAACAGTATATCTCTGACATGGACTTATTAGTGGTTGTTAAAGATGAATATTGGGATAAATTATCTGGAAGTATAAAGCTGTTTAAACCTGTGCATAGAACCCTGCCTTTTAATATTGATACGGTTTATCTTGCTGATTCAGGGTTTGGAAGATTGATTTCACGTTTATCAACATTGAGAATTGCAGGAAAACAAAACAGAAAAATAAGTATAGTTATAATGCCAGAAAGTAAAGCAAAGATGAAATTCTCCAATTGGAGACTTATTTATAATGATAACATTGACCTTAGCAAGCTTATGAAAAAATCAGCGCAAAACCAGCAATCGGAGCAACAAATCGAAGCAGCAGGAGTACAAACGAGTATAATAGAATATGATCCTGAAGCAGAATTCTCAGCAGAACCAACCTTAACCCAGCTCACATCAGAACAACTCGACACTCTCTCCAGATATGGCATTACAGTTACACCAAACCCTGACAACACAAAAACACTGCAAGTAGATATAAACATAGATTTCACAGACGAACAAAGAGAGGCAATAACACAAGCGGTTAATAAATATATCAATGATTATGAAGGTCTTGTCGAGAGGATAAAAGAGATAATAGGTGTTAGATTGGGATTAACTCAAGACGATTTTAAGTGCGAAGCTGGAAGCTGTGTTGGAGAAGCTGTTCTTCCAGAAGCAGCGCCTGAAACAGCAAAAGTAGAGAGGGATATAACAACTATCATTATTGAAACAGCGAAAAAATCAGCAGGACCAAAATATGTGCGACCTAACACAGTAAGCAAAAGCAATAAATTAGATAAAACTATAGAACCATCTGGGTTGTATACTTTTTGTTTAGATAATAAATACAAGTGCAGTGGTGTTGCAGGTATTTTTGGTATTGCGTTCGTATTATTAATTATGTTGGTTACTTATGGTATTGCTAATTATATATCTAAGAACGGAGATGCTAAAATAAAAGGGGATAATATCCAAGAGACAGAGGATGAAGAAATCGGTATAGATTATAGTGGATTACCAAATCCTTCAGATTCAACAGAAGAAACTCAAGAAGTACCCATGTCTGAGGAAGAAGAATTTGATTATTATTTTAATTGTTTTGAAAATACACCAGAAGAGTTTGCTGATGAAGGGGAATCAATATCAGGTGATGTATACACTGTAAGTTCATATTTGTCAACAATGATTTTTACAGATGGATATCTTCAACAAAGAACAAAAATATGTTCAGGAAGAGTTGACAATTACCTTAAGTATCTTTCCAATAAAGGATTTGGTGATTTTCTTGACAGCAGTTTAAAGATATATAGTAGGCTTGATGATAATCAAAAAGGTTATCTTATTGAAGGATTGTTTAGATTAGGAAATGGAGATGCAGCCTTGGTCTTGCTCAGTTTTCCATTATCTGATAAAGAAGATGTTTTGCCATATGGAGTATATGATGTTAAATATCATATCTTTGATTATGCGCAAAAGATTATAAACAAGGGGGAATTAGACAAAGAAACAACACTTGAGCATTATATCCCTTTATTTTATGATAATCCCACTGGTGAAGGATTGAAATTTATTTTGGATAATTTATCACCTGACGAAAGAAAAGCGTTTATAAGAGAACTTGTTATGAGTGATGATCCATCTATCAGAAAACAGTTTGTAGAATATAAGAGTCAATATAACACAGAGTATACTCTTCCAAAAGATTTATTAGAAGAAATGTATACTGAAACAACAGACCCATTATTAAAGGCGAGTCTGTTAGATAAGATGGGTATCAAGGAGTTGCCAAATAAATTAATGAAGGAATTAGATGTTCTTTACGAAACAAGTGATTCTGAGACAAGAAAAAAGATGATAGAATCAATGGATAGTTTGGCAAACGATATGGGGATAGATCAAGCAAAATCTGACCCTTATAATCTTTTCATCATTGATAAATTTAAAGAAAGCAGTGATGCAAATGATCTTGTTGTATTAGGTGATGTATTAGATGATAATCAGCTGTTAGGTTTATATAAAAAAGAACCAAACTTCAAAAAGTATTTAATAGCAAAAGCAAAGCAATCAGGGAATATTGATGAACCATTTAAGTTTTGGTTTAGAGAATTTATTAATAGTTGTGTTAGTGATGTAGAATGCATAGTCATGATAAAAACAGAAGAAGTATGGTGTACTAAAGGCTGCCAATGAACATATACTAAAAGATGAGTTTCAACAAAATTATTTACACTACTCAACAAAAATCATTACACTCTCATCATTTACACTATCTAAAAAAATCTTGCACTCTTTTTAAATCATCTTCTCGCTGTTTCTGATGACCTTGTCCATATTCAAGAACAATATACCCATTATATCCATTTGCCTTTAATGCATCAAGAAATCCATGAACATTCATTGTTCCTTGACGATAAGGAAGATGAGTTTTTCCTGCTCCTTGATTGCTTAGATGCACAACATCAAGCTTTCCAAATACCTTGTCTACTAAAGCAACTAAGTCTGTATCAGCAGGAAGATGTGATAAATCAAGTGTTAAACCCATAAAAGAAAGTTTCATATCTGTTATTTGCTCAGGATAACTAAGCCAGCGGTCATTTGCTTCCATATTTTCATAAGCCAGTTTTACACCCAATCTTGCTATTGCTTCCTGTTCTTGTTCAAACAATGTTTTTGCGTTTGTATAATCTCCTTTAGAAGGATGTAAAGTAATAGTGTCAACACCATAATTGCCTTTGATGAATGCAACTGCACCTATGAAGTCTGAATGAAAAATATCTGTGCCTGGACCATGCACTAAACCCACATTAACATCATAGTCTCCCAAGAAACTTCTTAAAATTTCATGCTCTATCATATACATTTCTCTTTGCCTTGGCATTATTAAATGAACTTGCTGACCTTTAAGATTTTCAAATTCTTTATCAAAATCAATATTCAACCTTATTTTTCTTGTTGGTAAGATTTTAACTTGTCTTGAACCTGTTTTTACTTCTGATTTAATTGGATAAATTACATTTCCTTTATTGTCAAAAATAACATAACAAGAGTTAGGAGTAGCAATTGAAGTAATATTAGAAAAATCATAACATGTATTAACAAGATCATTTCTTTGATTATAACTGCATTTTTCTACAATATTTCCTAGATGTCTTTCTACAACTATTTCTCCTTGAGTCATGGATAAAGGAAAGCCTTTATCATTTTTAAATATGCTTCTTTGAACCATAGCAGGGGTGGTAAGAGTTTGTAGTATTTATAAATCTTTTCATTTTTACCTTTGTGGAGTAATAACATACAAAAAATGCAATATTGGTTGCGGTGTTGCATAATTATTGAATCTTTGCCACTTCTGCTTTAATTTTAAGCTTACTCAGAATTTCAATCACTTTTGCCAAATCTTTATTTTTCTTTAATTCAATAACCATTTTTTCTGTTTTATTAAACTCTATATTTGAAAGTTCTCCTGTTTTATCATATCTGTAAACATAGTTAGATATATCTCGATAACCATATAACTTTCTAAGAGCTTGTACTTTTTCTGATTGTGTTTTTCCTTTAAGATCGTACAAGATTATTGTTTTTTGCCGCATATAAATGGGAAATACAAATAAGTATATAAACGTTACGGTTATTTAATAAGCGTAAAGATAAAAAAGAAGGATTACAAAAAAAGGTGTTTTCATTAGTAATGAACAATAGTGTTCATTGGCAATGAAAACATTTATATACTAATAAATAATCTACATTAAAAATGCTATCAGAAAACTTAAAAAATATAACTGTGAAACAGATAGATGAACTAAAGTTAGAAAAGTTAGGAATAAAAAGAGATTTAATGAAATTTATAAGCCTAAATCTGTCGCATGTCCTTATTTTAAGTGGAGTAAGAAGATGCGGAAAAAGTACTTTATTAAAACAACTAATAAAAACTCAAAAGAAATTTTATTTTTTTAACTTTGAAGACCCGCGGGCATTTAGTTTTGAAATAACTGATTTTGAGAAGTTAGATGAGACATTTAAAGAGGAATTTGGAAATAGTGATCATTATTTTTTTGACGAAATGCAAAATGTAATAGGATGGGAAAGAATAGTAAGGGGATTACACGACAAGAAGAAGAAAGTTATTCTTACTGGTTCTAATGCTTCATTATTAAGTAGAGATTTAGGAACAAAACTTACAGGGAGGCACATAACATTTGAGTTATTTCCTTTTTCTTATAAGGAGTGGCTAGTATTCAGACAAAAAAAAGCGGGAGTTGAATCTTTTAAAGATTACTTTAATGAAGGTGGATTCCCAGAGTTTCTAAAACAAGGAAGGTATGAAATTCTACAGGAGTTGTTTGAAGATATTATAACAAGAGATATAATTACAAAATATGGCATTAGGGAAACAAAAATAATAAAGGAAATGGCAATTTACTTATTAAGTAATATAAGCAAAGAAATTTCTTTTAATTCATTAAAAAGATTATTTGGATTGGGCTCAACAAACACAGCTATAACTTATGTATCTTATTATGAAGATAGTTATTTATTGTTCACTGTGCCAAAATTTGATTATTCATATAAAAAACAGTTAGTTAACCCCAAAAAAATATATTCAATAGATATAGGGCTATCCAAATCTGTTTCAGCTTCTTTTACTGGTGATATGGGTAGAATACTGGAAAATATAGTCTTTTTAGCATTGAGAAATAAATATAAGGAAATATTCTATTTTAAGGAAGATAATGAATGTGATTTTGTCATAAGAAAGATGGGAAAAGTTTCAAAAGCAATTCAAGTATGCTATGAGCTGAATGAAAATAATAAAGAACGTGAAATAAATGGATTAAAAGAAGCTATGGACAAATTAAGCATTGAAGAAGGAATAATTCTTACATTTAACCAGAAAGATAATATAAACAATATTTTAGTAAAACCTGTATGGGAATGGCTTTGTGAACAAAAATGAATCTTTTTGTTAGCCTTGATAAATTCTGTTCATTAGTAATGAATAATAGTGTTCATTAGCATTGAACACTTTTAATATACAGAATAAGCAGGGGTGGTAAGATTTGGAGTATTTATAAATCTTTCAATTTTTACCTTTGTAAAGTAACAACAAAACAAAACATTTAAATATTCCTACAAAATTATAATTTACACATATACAGATGTTATCTTTAAATTATTATTTAAACGCAATAGGCCAACCATGAAAAAAACACTATGCACATTAATAGCTCTTTTGCATCTGGTTTCAGCGTCTGTTTTAGCCGATGACATTACAACAAGTGATAAATATAGAACAAATAGCAATATAGCTGACAATATCAGAGCAGGAATGTCTATTGAAGAGAGAACAGAAGAAGAAACTAACCCTGATTGGTATATTGATGATTTAAGAAGGTTTATCGATGAATTTGACGGCAGAAAAGAGAGCTGCGAGGGCACTTTTTACGGCAAAATTGACGGCAATGTCACACCAGAAGAATATGTAACTTACATTTTAGAATTATTTGGCATATGTGAGCCAGTAACCTGTCCGCTTGATTACAAAAAAGATGGTTTTTGCCCGCCTTTACTTAGAAGGCAGAGTTATTATCTTAGATTTAAAGCTGGAGATTTCAATCCTGCGGATATTAATGGCGACGGTGTTATAAACAAAGATGATGACTTAACTAAAGACAACAAAATAGATGATGATGATATAAAAGAGTATTATCGTCTGCACAGAAAAGTAAAAAGCAATTTATGTTGATTATTTACATTACCCTATTTTTCGTTCTTGGCATGTCCAACCCGTTCATGAAGAAAGGTAAGATGGTTTGAAAGTTAGAAAGCTTGACAGCTTGAAAATGTCGTACATATAGCGCACTTTCAAGCTTTCAAGCTTTCAAACAGTTTCATGTGACTGTGGCTTCGCCCACAAACGAGTTAGGAATTAGGAACGAGATTAAGAACTCTAACCACCGCTAAACCAATGCAAGTAACTTAAAAAAGATGATATTTAAATTTCACAGAATTAATTTAACCAACCTTTACCAGATTTCTACTTATGAATATTGAGTTGCGGCTCTGAAAATAGAAACTTTTGATTCAAAAAAAATGGGTTATAAACGCCATAGCTCTGCTGTGACCCATTTTTAAGAGTAAACCTCCCATCTGAAGCGTTGGCAAAATAAAGCCCCGCAGCTCTGCTGCGATTGGGAAGTTTACTTATTTCCTGTAAATAATATCATGATGATCATAATCTTCAAAAGAGACTATCTTATTCTGATTATCGACTCTAAAAACCAAAACAAAATGTCCTAAATGAACTCTATTAACTCCTTTCATATCATATCCTAAAAACTTATAATCGTGTTCGGGATTCGCTAATATTGAATCCATCTTTTTTCTGACTTGAGAATACTGCACAAGGTCTTTTTTCTTAAGTTTAGCTAACTTTTTAGTGATATCTTCGCTGTATGAGTCCCTGTACATTTATGCTACCTCTTTCTCAAACTCTTTTCGAGATAGATGTTTGCCACCCATAATTTTAGCTAATTTAACTTTGTATTCAGGCCTTAATTCTGGCTCTAATGCAGATTGCTCATATTCATTGACTACTACGTTGATTGCTTCAGATTTGTCCCTCAATCCAAACTTCGCTTTGACAATATTCAAAACCCTGTTTGTGTTTTCATTGATATTTATTACAGCTTGTACCATATTACATCACATATATAGATATATATGCCTTATATATAAAAGTTTCTATTTTTGGTATGTAAAAAGTCTGCCTCAAATTTGTTAACTTTGATATTAGGTATATCGCAAGACTATCGAGAAGCGAACCCCATCAGTAAACTTAGCCTTTTTACAATGTCTTAATAATCAAGTTTTCGCCAAAGTTGACGGCAGACTTTTTACTTACAAATTTTTTGTTTATCCTTTTTATTCAACACACCCAATATCATAATGCCTGAATAAAAATATATTCTTACTTCCTATATTTAATACTGAAGTAAAAACACCGCCAAAATCTTTGCAATATGAAACTGGAAGATAAAGTTTTATCAGTCTTTCATTATCATTTCCGTCGCTATTAGTTCTAGTTCCATTACCCCATGTTGTAGTATCTGCTATCATCTCTGTTATGGAATCTATTGTTTCTGACTGAATAACAGGTACCATGCACTGTGGTTCAACCAGCTCAGATGCAACTGAAAAATAGGGTAATCCGCGTTTATCACTTTCTCTTCTGAATAGATCTGGATTGTAAATAAATGTTGCTATTGTTCTAATGGCTTGTTGCTCAACATCAGTATAACCAGTCAGCATTATTCCTTTAAAAGTTATGGGAATCTGGACATGAATACCTTGTTTATTGGCAGGTGTTATAAAACATTCAGCATCAATCTCGTCGAGAGTTTCAATGCGCTCTGCTTTTTCAGCCATTTC
>Ga0209343_10002179_pt1 | contig 25492 bp, 17 predicted proteins | sample RifCSPlowO2_02_FD_184026 | JGI IMG/M metagenome (GOLD analysis project Ga0209343, IMG submission 184026) | Groundwater microbial communities from Rifle, Colorado - Rifle CSP2_plank lowO2_0.2 (SPAdes) (version 2) | ecosystem: Environmental > Aquatic > Deep subsurface > Groundwater | place... | reverse complement strand
TCTGTTGTGAGGAATCGAGGCGGGCCAATTCGATCGAATCGCCTCCCCGTGTACTAACGAGCACAAGAACGGAAGACTCTGCATCCGGATTGCTCTTCGTCATCGCAAGGTATTGGCCGTCCGGCGAAAGGCTCAGGCCACCAGCCATATCGGCTTTAGATTGGTGGACGATGGTCTTCTCGCTCCCGGTGGCAAGGTCATGCTCGATAACAGGAGCTTCGACAGTGTTCCGCACAGAGGGCGCGGCGAGGTAGTAGACCTTCTTTCCGTCCGGAGACGCCAACGGTGAGCGGAACTGCCCTCGCGTACTAGTACTCGTAGCAATCGGCGAAGATTCGCCGGTCCGTACGTCAATGCGGTATATACCCTGCCGCCCCTTCATGTCGGTCGCTTGAGTGAAGAGCGAGAGGCCGTCGGCGGACCAGACAAAATGCGCCGGGTAGAATCTTAGCGCCGGACGCAACTCTCGGACTTGACCGCTATCCGCAGCGCGAATCGCAATGATATTCGTGCCCGGCGATCCTGGCCCTTCGGGGCGACGGGATGCGTAAGCGAGGTACTTACCATCCGGCGACCATCTAGGAATGTTGTTCGTACCAAGGAAAGTCTGTACAGGAGCAGTCGGCCGCGACAGAAACTTCCCGTTCGCGAAATCGAAATCTGCGACTTGGATATCCGAGCTTATGGCGGAGTTGAAGCTGGGATGGTGGACCAAGAAGTACAGTGCGCCGTTGTTTGTCACGCCAAGAGGCGCACCCGCAATCTCAGTCTTGATTGGCTCCGGCGCTCCGATAGGTTTTCCGTCTTTGAATGAGACCTCCCAAAGACCCATCGGTCCAGTCCGATCGCTGGCAAACAAAAGCTGGGTGCCATCCGACGCCCAACCCATCACCACGTCATTGCTCGGATGGGCGGCGACAGCGGTTTCCCTTGCACCGTTGATGCTCAAGACAAACACGTCACGTTCGTTGGCTGTATCGCTTACGGGCAAGTCATAGGCGAGATAATTTCCATCGGGCGAAAACATCAGCCGCGTCGCACCGCGCCAATCAGTTGATTTGAGAATCCGCAAGGATCCGTCTTGCACACCGACCAACCCTATCTGAGCGGTTTTGTCGTCTCGCTTGAGCTGCACAGCCAGCCATTTCCCGTCCGAGGACCAATCATCGGGGAAGATGCTGCTAACGTCCTCGTTCACGAACAGTCGACGGGGCTGCGCAATACCGGTGTCTTGCAAACTGACGATTCGCAGTTCAAAACGGTTCCCGTTATACCAACCGTATGCTAATTGTTTGCCGTCCCTGGAAAAAGTGGATTGCACAGCAAACTGGCCGTCTGACTGCAATGCAGATACGTTCGTCACCCGACGATCCGCATCAGTTATCAGATCGCGTAAATAAAGATCGCCGTTTTGCCAATTGGTGTGTGGAAAGTACCGCCCGTCCGGAGAAACCGAGCCGTATCCGACACCGCCGATACCCACCACCGCGACCTGCCGGCTCGCCATTCGGGCCCGCTGTGTTATCCCGAGTCGTGTGCGAGCAGTCGCGGCCGCTTCTTTCTGATCTGCGTAATCTCGCAATACTTGTCCAAAGATGTTTCGAGACTCGGCATCCCCGAGCTTCTCGTAGCATCCGGCCATGCGCACCAACGCCTGCGCCGCCAGCGCGCGGTCGCCGCTCTCCGCAACCTTCTTGTACTGCTCGATCGCCGCCTTCAAATCGCCCTGGACCTCCTCGGCGTGCTGGGCCGCCTTGAAGAGCACCTCCGGGCCGCGTGCGTTCTGCGCGACCACCAGGACCCCCGTAGCCACGAGCGCGAGCGCGATTGTTGCGAGCGCGATAGTCAAGATGTGCTTCATCACCAAATCCTCCACGACGCCAGCGTACGCATGACGTGTCTGCCGCTCATGGCTCGACAGTCACGGCTCTGTCACCCCTCGGCGGTTTCTGACCATGATTGCTCATGAGCGACGACCCAAGGCTCGGCCCGTTCGCGCAGGAAACCTTCGGAGCCGGCCGTCTCGACTGCACGAAAACTGCGGCGTAGGCCAGTAAACGGCGTGGGGATGGGGGTCCGCGCCTCGTTTAGAGACGGTGAGCCGGAGCCGCAGTTTTCCGGCCGGCGGAGAAGGTTTCCGAAGCGAATGGGCCGGGTCGATCATGATAATTCTGGCTCTGCCCGCTGCGTTCATACGTCGAAGCGGTATCCGAGGCCGCGCAGCGACACGAGAAAGCGCGGCCGATCCGGCGTCGGCTCGATCTTCTTACGGAGGTTCGTCACCTGGTTGTCCACGACCCGATCGGTCACGTGTGTCCCCGACCCCCACACCTCGTCCAGCAACTGCGTCCGTGACAGCACCCGGCCGGCCCGTGTGACGAAGGTCACCAGCAGCTTGAACTCGAGCGCCGAGAGCTCGACGACACGGCCGGCGCGTCGAAGCTCGCAGCGCGTGAGGTCCAACTCGGCGTCGCCAAATTGATAGACATCCGGTGCTGGCGCGTCCTGCCGGCGCAGATGGGCCTTGATGCGCGCCCGCAGCTCGCGCGGACTGTACGGCTTGGTCACGTAATCGTCGGCGCCAAGCTCCAGGCCGAGGACCTTCTCGGCCTCCTGCGCCTTCGCCGTCAGCAGGACGATGGGCATCGACCGGCCGGCGCGCCTCACGTCCCGGCAGACGTCGAATCCGTCTTTGCCGGGCAGCATGACATCCAGCAGCATCAGGTCGAAGGACTCCGCGATGGCCAGACGCAAGGCCTCGTCTCCGTCCGAGGCGAGCACGGTCTCGTAGCCTTCGCACCGGAGATCGTCCTCGAGCGCCATGGCAATGCTCGGCTCGTCTTCCACGATCAGGATTCTGGACATGCTGAGATTTCAGACTTCAGACTTCAGATTCGATTTCAGACTTCAGATTGACTTCAGATTTCACATTGAACGGCCGACGGGATTGCGTATCGAGCCTGACGGCCGGGGCTGCCGGTAAGACAATCGTGAAGACGCTTCCGCGGCCGGGCTCGCTTTCAACCAACACCTCGCCCCCATGCGCCGAGACGATGCTCTGAACCAAGGCAAGGCCAAGGCCGGTGCCTTTTACGTTCAGGGCTTTCGCCGCATGGCCTCGGACAAACTTTCTGAAGATATCGCGCCGTTCCGCTCGAGGAATACCAAAGCCGTGGTCCTCGACGGAGATGCCGATCAGGGTGTCATGCGAGTGAATAGAGAGCCTTACGGCCGATGACTCCGGCGAGTACTTGAGCGCGTTGTCCACCAGATTGCGTAACGCGAGCGCCATGGCGTCCCGGTCGGCCCGGATCGCGCACACGGGCGCAGTGTCTCCCGTGGAGGGACGCTCCCACTCGATCCGTCGGACGGCAGGGGATCCCGCGAACTCGTCGATGACGCGCTGCGCGATCTCGGTCGCGCTGGTCTCTTCCATCCGGTAGGTTCGGCGCCCCGCTTCCATCCGTCCGAAATCGAGCAGGCTCTCAACGAGCGCCTGAAGCCGGCGCGTCTCCTTGCCAAGCGCCTGGTAGTAGTGCGGGACCCGGTCCGCGGCTGCATAACCGTCTTCGAGCATCTCGGTCAGGTGGCGCATGGCCGTGAGCGGCGTGCGGAACTCGTGCGACACGGTCGCCACGAAGTCGTTCTGGAGACGGGCGATGCTCAGTTCCCGGTTGACCGCGCGAAACACGGCGTAGCTGGCGGCGGCGACGACCAGCGCCATCAGCGCGAAGCCCGCCGCCAGCAGACTTCTGCGCCTCGCAGCAAGCGCCTCTCCCGGGCCGGCATCGACGGCGGCCACGCGCAGCGTCCACGGCAGCCCGGTCTCGCGAGACGTCTTGACGGTGCTCGATCGGTCGACGGACGTGGCGCCCCAGACCGCGCCACCCGACGGATCCTCGAGCGAGACGAGAAAGTCCTCCCGCTTCGAGACGCCGGAAGCCGCCACCAGCGTGTCCACGCGACCAACGATGGCGGCGGTGTTGGAGGGGGATCGTCGCCAGACAGCAACAACCGGCGCTCTATCCGTGACGACCGAGACCCGACCGGTGGGTTGTTGCCGCCACAAGGACCACACTTCGTCGACGCCACGGGCCAGGGCGGACGCGCCCGTGGGCGCCGCCGACGCGCCGGCGGATTCCCGATAGAAGTCGAACGTCGCGCGATCGATGTGATAGCGTCCGCTTGACAGCACGGCAGCGAGGGCCGCCGACTCCTGAGCGGCGGCGGCGGTCTCGCCCATCTGTGCGCGGAGCGCGATGCGCTCCCGCCGGGCCACGAGCTCGGCGGGCGCTCCGGCGACCGCCGTCTCTCCCATTTCCGCGAGAGCGTCGTACGACGCGAGCGCTTCCCTCGGTCGCTGCTCTTTGCGGAGACATCGCGCGAGGCGCATCAGGGCCTCCGCGCGGACTTTCTTGTCCGCGGTCGCCGCAAGGCGTCGATAGGCGGCTTCCGCGCCCTTGACGTCGCCGCGGGCGAACTCGAGTGTCTCCGCCTCCGTGAAAAGACCGCTCGGCACAGCGACGGACACGGCGACAACCGGGTAGTACGGCAGGGGAAGGCCCAGGTGCCGCTGGATGCCCCGATCGTCGAGCGCGAGCGCCACGACATCGGGAGGCAACGAGATCGAACCTCCCGACGCGACGGCCGGCAGCAACTCTTCCCACCGCGCCAGCGCGCGGTCGAGATCCTGCGCGAGCGTGGTCGCCGCATCCTCCAGACGTTCGCGTTGCCGCTGCTGTTCGAGCGCGCGTTCCTGCACGAGGAGCCGCCAGCCGAGCCATCCCAGTGCGGCCAGCGGAATGCCTGCGAGCACGGCGAACCAGACGGGAAGCCGGAGCGGCGCTCCACGACGTGTGGGAATGGACATCGCAGGATCGTGACCGGACGTGCCCACTATATCTACGAACCCGTGTCAGGCATTCATCACTCTTGTGTCATGCGTCTGTCAGGCGTTGCGAGCGAGGGGCGCAACTGTTGTAGGCCGGTTCCGCGGACCCGGCAACAGGGGCGGGTCCGACCAGCCTCCGCCAAGGCTGCGGCGGTCCGCCGGAGCGTCAGCGAAGGCAGGAGGACCCGCCCTGCGTCATTTGGCCGCGCCCGGGGTCGGCAGAAAGTTTTCGAGCACCCAGACTTCCGATCTACGGCCTCCGCCGGTCGAAAAAGCGATCTGCCGGCCATCGGGATGAACCCTGACTCCACCACGATTCAGATTCCGCGTATCCAGTTCCAACTTACGGGGCGCGCGCCCGTCGATTGGAATGAGCATGAGATCGTGGCTCACAGAGGCCGCGCGCGACTCGTCTCCGTGGAGCGGCACGATGACGCTGCGACCGTCCGGTGTCCACGTCACATAACCCCACCGATCGAACCTTTGAGGGTCGTTCAGGCGCAACAGCTCCTTCGGTTGTCCGCCCATTACGGGAATCAGGATCAGCGTGGATGACTTCGAGCGGTCGTCATAGCTTGTCCCGGCGAGGAAACGACCGTCGGGCGAAAGCTCCGGAAAGGCCGGGCCGGGCCCGCGAAACAGCTCCCTCTCGTGTCCTGAAGCCAAATCCCGTTCGAGGAATACGGCGCCCTCGTTACCACGCAAAATGTCGCCGGGGCCGCCCCAGTAGTAGAGTTTCTCTCCATCCGGCGATAACTGCGCCATGGAGAGGCCGGTGGCTGGCGTGATGTGCAGAGGAGTTGACTTGCCGGTCGACGCGTCAATCCGGTACACGCCCGCCCGCCCTTTTGAGTTTCCTTTGCCCACGAACGATCTGCTGTCCGACGCCCAGCGGAGTACGCCAATGTAGTCCAGGTCGACGGGCACCTCTCTCAGCTCACCCGTGTCCACGGCGCGAATGACGACGACGAGGGCCCTGTCACGATCCGCGAGATAGGCGAGAAACTTCCCGTCGGGAGACCAATCCGGAGTCCTGCTAGACCCCACGAGCCTCATGGCGCTGATCGGAGCCTTGAGCAGCTTGCCTGTTTCAAGGTCCAAAGATGCCATCTTGATGTCGCCGCCGCCGATCAGTGAAACGGTGAAGAGAGCGCCGGACGCCGTCACTCCGATGGACGCGGCAGGGATATCTGGTTTGATGAGCGCTGGCGTGCCTTGCGAGCGCCCCGCGGCGATCGGGAGCCCCCAGAGGCCGAGCGTGCCCGTCCGATCGCTGGCAAACAGGAGGCGCGTGCCGTCCGGCGACCAACCCATCAGACGGTCGTGACCGGGGCTGTCGACCACGTGGAACTCGCCGCTTGCATCCACGGTGAGCACGAACACGTCGCGCTCGTTGGCGTCGCTGTCGCTCGTGCGCAAGTCGAATGCGAGATACCTGCCATCCGGCGAGAAGGACATTCTGGTCGGGCCGCGCCAATCGACGGATTTCAGAACACGCAGAGAGCCGTCCAAGGTCGATACCAAGCCCAATTGGGACGTGCGATCTTTCCGCTGAAGCCAGACCGCCACCCATTTACCGTCAGGCGACCAGTCGAACGGCACGAGGAACCCGACGTCGTCGTGGTGGAACAGCGTTCTCGGTGGAGGGAACCCGTCCGACTGCAGGCTGACCACACGAAGCTCATAGCGGTTCGCTGCGCCATTGTCCCAGCCATACGCCACGTTCTTCCCATCTCGAGAGATCGCAGAAAGCTGGGCGGTGTCACCCGGGGCTGCGGTGTATCCAGTGTTGGTGAGCGGACGGTCGCGGCCCGTGACGAGGTCGTGCACCATCAGATTGCCGGTTGCATAGTCGGGGTACGAGATGTAGCGCCCGTCGGGAGAAACGCTGCCCTCTGCAACCTCGTAGCTCGATTTCTGATCGGGCCATAGCTTGCGGAACACCATACCTGATGCGTCGGCGGCCGGTGACAGGCTTACGAGGTGCGCTTGCGCTTCGGCCACTGCGGCAGTCTGATCGCCATAGTCGCGCACGACCTGCTCGAAGATCTGCCGCGCCCGAGCGTCACCGAGTTTCTGATGGCACTCGGCCATGCGGAGGAGCGCGCGCGCAGCGAGCGCGCGGCTCGCGCCCGCCTCGCTGACGACGCTCTCGTAGAGCGCGATCGCGCCTTGGAGATTGCCCTCCACGGTTTCCTTGGCCATCGCCGCTTGGAAGAGCACTTCCGCCCGCTTCTCGTCGGCCGCGATGAACGAGCCCAACGCCAGCATGACGAGGACTATCAAGACAACAGCTCGCTTCATGTTTCCCTCCTGGCGCCAAGACTAGCGATCGTCGGTCTGACACTCTCTGGGAGATCGTCAGGTTTCGGTCTGGTTGTCGTCCGGGTTTTCGAACCGATACCCGAGGCCGCGCACGCTGAGCAGGTACCGAGGTTCGGCCGGCGTCTCCTCGATCTTCCGGCGAAGGTTCATGATGTGGTTGTCGACGACCCGGTCCGTGATTGACGTTCCGGCGCCCCACACCTGATCGATCAACTGATCGCGGCTGAGCAACCGGCCGCGCGCCTCGAGCAGCGCCACCAGCACCTTGAGCTCGATCGGGGTCAGGTCGACCGGCGCTCCCGCACGGCGCGCCGATCCGCGGGAGAAATCGACGTCGACGTCGCCGAAGCGGTAGCGCACGGGAAGATCGGGCGCGGCGCGCCGCAGGACCGCCTTGATGCGAGCGCACAGCTCGAGCGGACTGAACGGCTTGGTCACGTAATCGTCGGCGCCGAGCCCCAGACCGAGAACTTTCTCGGTCTCCTGCGCCCGGGCCGTGAGCATGATGATTGGGGTCTTCACGCCGCCGCGTCGGAGATCGCGGCACACCGCGAACCCGTCCTTTCGCGGCAGCATCACATCGAGGACGATCAGATCGAACGGCGTTTCGGCGGCGCGCCGAGAGGCGGTTTCCCCGTCACCAGCGACCTCCACCGCATAGCCCTCGAGCGTCAGGTCGTTGCGCAGGCCGAGCGCGATGGCGGGCTCGTCTTCGACGACTAGGATTCGGAGCATAGTGAGCTATCAGCTATCAGCTATCAGCCATCAGCCATCAGCCATCAGCTATCAGCTATCAGTTATCAGCTATCAGCTATCGGCTTTCGGCCTTCAGGCCGACCTCGGACTGCGGATGTGACGGCACCTGATGCGGCGCGTCGATGGCTGTCGGCAGCACGATCGAGAATGTGCTGCCTTCGCCAAGCGCGCTTTCAACCGTGATGTCGCCGCCGTGTGCCCGCACGATCGCACGAGCCAATGCCAGCCCGATGCCTGTGCCGCGGATCTCGCTCGAACGGGCGGCGGACCCCCGCACGAACTTGTCGAAGATCCGTTTCTGTTCGCCACGAGGAATTCCCACGCCGCGATCGCGCACCGCGATCTCCACGCGTGAATCGCTTGTCGTCAGAGCCACCCAGACGGTGTCGCACGCGGGCGAATATTTGACGGCGTTCTCGAAGAGGTTGTTGAACACACAGCGCAGGGTCTCGCGATCGCCACCGACGATCGCGGGTGTCGTGTCGATGTCGAGCTCGAAGCGACAACCCCGCGCGTGCGGGCCCGCGGTGACCTCGGCCGCCGACTCGCGCACGAGCGCGCCGACGTCCAGCCGCTCGACACGAAGCCGCATCGTTCCCGACTCGATGCGGCCGAACGTGAGTAGGGCCTCAACCAGCCGGCGCAGACGCTGGCTCTCGTGGTGCAGCAGCTCGTAGTACTGCCGTCGATCGCCTTCGCTCGCCACGCGGTCGCGCACCAGCAATTCTGAAAGCTGGCAGAGAGTCGTCAACGGCGTGCGAAACTCGTGCGAGACGGCTGACACGAAATCGGATTGAAGGTCGGCGACGGCAAGCTCCCGCGTGACCGCGCGCCCGATGAACCACGCGCCGGTGACGATCAGCAGGCCCAGCGCGCTGAAGCCGGCCAGCAGCAGCCGGCGGCGAGATCGCAACAGGCCGTCTTCGCCTCCATCCTCGACGACTTGAATCGTCCACGGCAACGCGGTGGCCGATGCCAATCGTATGGCAGGGCGGCCGCCCGATTGCGCCTCGCTACCGATCACAAAGCTTCCGTCAGGATTCGAGGCAGCGAGCCGCATGTGACGATCGTCCAGAGACGGTCGCAGATCGGCGACCCAGGTGTGCTGGAGGTCGCTCACGTCGGCGGCAAATGCGGCAACTCCCGTGGCCGATGCACGCCACGTCAGCAGCACGGGCCCGGCGGACGTCGTCAGACCGGCGCGAGCGGATGTCATCCCTGCGCCATCGCGGGTGGATTTCTCCCATAGCCACAACGCCGCCTCGGCCAGCGCGAGGCGCGGCGGCGGCCGACGTTCGTCTTCCGGCAGCCAGCGCGCCACTTCCTCGGAGAGATATCGATAGGCGGCCTGCGACAGCGGCCAGTGGCCCGCGTGCAGATCCTGGTCAAGCGCCCGTGCCGCGGAGATGAGCGCCGCCCCGTCGTGCTGTCGTTCGAACACGGCCATTGTGCCCAGCGAGGCGGCCAGCGTCGCGGGCATCCCGGCCACCGGCAGCGCCTTGAAATCCGCAAGCTGTGCGTACGCGCTCAGCGACTCGCGGGGCTGGCCACCCTTCAGATGATTTCTTGCGACACGTACAAGCGCGCCCGCACGAATTCGGGGGTCGTCCGATCTGGACGCCTGCCGTAGAGCGGCGATAGCGCCAGGGTAGTCGCCTCTCTTGAACTCGAGCGCTTCCGCCGCCTCGAACGTCGCTGCCGGCGGTTCCGACACATCAGGCAGCGTCGGGTAGAAGACCAGGCCCTTCTCGGGCCACGTGCGAATCGACGTTCCGCTCATCTCAAAAAAGAGAGCGCCGTCAGAAGCACGAGGCGAGGTCGACGGTGGCTCGCCGGCAAGGATTCGGTCGAGATCCTGTTCGACGTTCGTCAGCCGACGTTCCAGCGCGAGGACAACCAGGTCGGCGGCCGTCTCGCGCTGCTCGACCAGACGTTGGGCCGAGAGCGCCTGGTCCTGGACGAGCAGCCGCCACGCGAGCCACCCAAACGTCGCGGCCAGCAGCAGCATCACGGTCGCAAAGCTTCGCCTCAAGCCGGCGAGCGAGGAACCCGCGCGACGATAGAGCGACTCGTCGTGGCTACGGCTGCGCCGCCACTCGGCCAGCATGGGGCATTCCGCACCATCATAGGCGAAGGCCCCGTCTGGCCGGTTCTGATCTCGGTCGGCGTTCGGTCAGGAATGTGTCAGGGGTCGCAAGAACATGGCCTCGTTTGCACGGACCTCCCTGAAGGGTCGGCTGACAATCTGTCAATTCACCATCAAGCGTCGAGGGCGGACCAAGACGTCGACGCGAGATCGTCGAAGGGAACGGCGACGATTCGCTCCGCCAGGCGATACCGCGCAACTCCAGGATAGACGACGTTGAGGCGATGGAGCCGCAGGTCCTTCATCGCGATCCGCATCGAGGGAGCCAGCGTCGGCGCGTCGGCGCGCTTGATCTCGAAGCCGTACCGCCTGCCGCGATGGAAACAGAGCAGGTCCAGCTCGGCCCCTTGATGCGTTCCCCAGAAGTACATCTCGTCGGGTCGGAGTTGGTGAATCAGCAGATCGACGACGAATCCTTCCCAAGAGGCGCCAAGCTTGGGGTGCCGCAGAAGGTCTGCCTGCGTACGGATGCCAAGCAATTGATGAAGCAGCCCGGTGTCGCGGAGGTAGACCTTCGGCGATTTCACCTGTCGTTTGGCGAGATTCTGATGCCAGGGTTGAAGCTGCCGCACCATGAAGACGCTCGTCAGCAAATCGAGGTAACGCCGAATCGTGGGTTGACTGACACCGAGGCTCCGGGCCGGTTCCGCGTGGTTCCACACCTGGCCGTGATAGTGCGCGACCATCGACCAAAACCGCAGCAGGGTCGTGGGATCGGAGGGACCGCCGAGCTGGGGCACATCCCGTTCGAGAAACGTGCGGATGAACTGTTCACGCCAGGAGCAGCAGTCCGCCTCGGATCGCGCCAGGAACGCCCGCGGAAATCCACCACGCCGCCACAATCGCTCGGCGACCGCCGGACCGACTTCGTCCAGTGTGAAGCCCCCCAATTCGACGACCTCGAGCCGGCCCGCCAGGCTCTCCGAGGATTGCCTCAGCAGATCGCCCGACGCGCTTCCCAGCACGAGAAACCGCGCGCGGGACGGCCGTCGATCGGCCAGCACGCGAAGCACCGGAAACAGGTCCGGCCGGCGCTGGACTTCATCGATGACGATGAGGCCGCGGAGGCCGGCGAGGGCCGTCATCGGCTCGGCCAGCCGCACGAGGTCTGCGGGATGCTCGAGGTCGAAGTACGTCGGTTGGCCGGGGCGGACGAACGTGCGCGCGAGAGTGGTCTTGCCGGACTGGCGCGGCCCTGCGAGAAGGACGACGCGGCCGCGGCGGAGCGCGAGCCGGACGGCGGACTCGGCGCGCGATCGGGTCCTGTCTACCATGAAATAATAATACTACATATTATATATTCATGGTCTTGAAGGCCTTTTCGTGGGACGCCAACGCTGGGGGATCACCCCCGCTCCTCGTCTGCTGCTCTCGCTCGCCGCGCTGCCAGCGTGGCCTCGAGCATCGGAAGCTGTGCGGAGTCTTTCGTGCGATGTGCAGCGCGCTTACTCACGATGACCCGTTCAAGCGGGAGGACCTTCACGCGCACGCCGTCCAGGTCGTATTCGCGCGCTCTCGTGAACTCGTGGCCGAAGGGTTCGAGTCCGGACGCCGTGAGCACGAGGTCGACCCGATCGAGCCCCTGACCTCCAACGGCGGGAGGCTGCAACCCGAGCCCGGCGGTGTACAGCCCGCCTGCCCTTCGTGCCGCTTCGCGCAGCTCCGATTCATCGATCCGCTCGAGCCACAGGTCGAGGTCTTGGGTCGTTCCAGGCGCGCCTTCGAGTAGCGCGGCACACATCCCGACGATGAGGTACCGTACGCCCAGCTCGTTGAGCGCCTCGAGCAGCGCGCGCTCAGCGGAGGTGAGAACGATCTCGAACACGGGTCAGCCCACGGCGGAGCCGTTCGGAGGGGGACAGGTCGAGACACCTGAGAGCATGGTACACGTCGCCCGGATCGACATCGGGGTTTGCGGCGGCAATACGGTGCGCCTCGCGCCACAGCGCCTCGCTATGGCGAAGCCAGGCGCGCTGCTCTTCCGTGAAGTTTTCCCTCTCAGGACTATTGGTGCTCACGAACACGTATGATGCCACGGATCTTGGGCCCGACCCGCCCTCCATCATTTGGCCGCGCTCGGGGTCGGCAGGAAGTTTTCGAGCACCCAGACTTCCCTGGATCGTGCGCAGGCCGAGCCAGGCGAGCGCGCCAATCGGGATGAGCGTCGCTGCGGCCAGCAGCACGGGGATGCGGCGCGTGTCCGCCCAGGTCACGGCGGCTCCATTCTACGGGCCATCGCCCATGGCTGTGTCACGATCGCGTCACAATACCGCCAAACGGACGCCGCCTGGCGGACACTCGGCCCTGGAAACGACAGAGCGTGGGATCGTGTGGAGTCTTGGTCAAGCGAGCGGATCACCTGCGCGGCTCGCACCGGGGCGCTTCTCGAGGTGACGTCCGGAAGATTTCCGTGAAAGCGGCCCTATAATTCGGAACGTGGAAACCGACCCACAGATCCCAACGGATTGGATCGCAGACTTCGAGGCGGCGGCACGACGGCCGCTGGCGCTCCGGATGCGCTATGCCTTCATTCACACCTACAAGCCTGTCCTCGATGACGCGCGCTTCCGCGCATTCGAGACGATGGCGGAGTACCGCGAGTGGTGCGAGCGGAACCTGCCAACATGGCTCGGCTATGGCCGCGTTTGAGTATCGCCAGGCGCTCGAGGTCGGCGACGCTTTCGCGCGACATGCCGTGCAGTACCTCTTCATCGGCAAGTCCGGGGCCATCCTGCTGGGCTACCCAGACACGACACAGAACGCCGTTCTGTTTCTCCAGAGATCTCCCCGGAACCGCCGCGCGGCCGTCGAGGCGTTGCGGGAGCTGGGTTTCGGCCTGACCGAGGCGGAGGCCGCCGACATCACGCGCCGCAAGGATTTCGTCCAGCTGCGGAACGGCCCGTTCGATCTCGATCTGGTGTTCGCGCCGGACGGCATCGAGTGCTTCGAAGACGCCTGGAGCCGACACGTGGACGTCGAAGGGTTTCCCGTGTGTCACCCGGACGACATCATCGCGAGCAAAGCGGCGGCGAATCGCGTGAAGGACCGCGAGAGCCTCCCCCGTCTTCGGGCGTTTCGTGAGTACTGGATGTCTCTCCAACCGCGCTGATCGCGCTCATCGCGCGCCGCCATGGCGCGACGGTTGTCACGGCCGATCGAAGCGAGGCGGGCCCCGACCAGCCTCCGCCAAGGCTACGGCGGTCCGCCGGAGCTCCAGCGAAGGCGGAAGGACCCGCCCTACATCATTTGGCTGGGCTATCTCTTGGCGGTCAGCGCGGGCAGGAAGTTTTCGAGCACCCATACCTCTACGACTGGGTAGCGTCCGGAGACGAATGCCAGCTGGCGGCCGTCCGGGTGGAGCTGAATTCGTCCCTGGCCGCCCGTCACGACGCGGTTCAGGCGAACGTCGAGTTTACGCGGCGTCGCCCCATTGACGGGCACATACCAGAGCTCGTTGTCGTCGGACGTCATCTCGGTGGTGCCGGTCATCTTGAGCGCGAGGAGGGCGCTCCCATCCGGTGTCCACAGAATATTGTTGACACGTCCCTCGGTCCGGTTCAGGCGAAGCAGCGTGCGCGATTCGCCGCCGTCGACCGGAATAAGCACGACAGCCGCCGATCCGGTCGGCGGTTCGGTTCGCACTCCGGCGATCCACCGCCCGTCGGGCGACAAAACGTTGCCCGTGATCGACGTGCCAAACACGCGCTCTGTTCCAGAAGACAGGTCTTGTTCGTGCATCGTCGCCCCGTTCGGGCTCCGGGTGGGGTAATAGAGCCGTGTACCGTCCGGCGACCAGTAGAAGGCCCGAGTTTCGCCGGCGGGCATGACGATCGGCGTGACCTGGCCCGCGCGCGCGTCGATGCGGAACACGCCCTCACGCCCCTTCAGGTCGCTTCCCCACACGACGAGCGACTGACCGTCGGGCGCCCAGGTGAGTCCCTGGAAATGGGAAAGCGGCGGTCGCAGCTCCCGGACCTCCCCTGTATCGTTCGAGCGAATGCCGATGAACTCCGCGCTCCCACGGACGGATCGATACGCCAGCCATTTCCCATCCGACGACCAGGCTGGCTGTGTATTGGTTCCGGTAAACCTCTTGATTGGCTTCACGGGCGACGCGGTCTGTTTCCCGGTAGTGAGATCCATCTGCACAATCTCGATATCTATATCCGAAGTCGGTGCGCTCCAGTACAACGCACCCGATCGCGTGACTCCGAGGGGAAGGACACTACCGATATCTGGTTTCAGGACAATTGAAGCGCCATGCGGTCTGTGATCGGCAAAGGGCACCGCCCAGAGGCCCATTGTGCCATTGCGATCGCTCGCGAACAGGAGATGACGTCCGTCCGGCGACCATCCAATCACCGCGTCGTTTCCCTGACTGACGACAGCCCCTGTCTCACGGCTGCCGTCGGCAGCCAGGACGAACACGTCGCGGTCGTCGGTGGTGTCACTTGCAGGCAAATCGAACGCGATGTCGCTTCCGTCCGGCGAGAAAAACATCCGTATCGGGCCGCGCCAGTCGACCGATTTCAGCACATGCAGCGACCCATCGGCGACGCCAACCCATCCGACCTGTGCCGTCCGGTCTTTCCGCCTGATGGCGACAGCAATGCGCGTGTCGTCAGGCGACCAGTCGTGTGGCCAAATGTTGATCACGTCGTCGTTGGCGAACAGGCGGCGAGCCGGCGGAAGGTTGCCGTTTCCGAGCGGCAACGGCCACACCGTCAGGATCGGCAGGCGCTCGAACGCCTCGCGTGGGGAAAGGCTGCCGGCCCCGAGCGGCGACGCCCATAGTTCACAATGCAGCGCATCGGGAGAATTCCCGGTAACGCCCGCACACTTGTCGTAGGCCACCTGGCTTCCACCCTTGGAAATCGCTGACGCCACCGTCCCCCAGTCTCCACCGTTCAACGCCCGCTCGGTGCCCTCGATCAGGTCGCGAAGGATCACCGCGGTGTTGAAGCGCCCGGCGTAGCTCAGGTACCGCCCGTCCGGCGAAATACCTCCTGGATAGGAAACTCCTCCTGCGTTGGTGTCGGTCCAGACCTTGCGAAGCGCCACCCCGCCGCTGGATGCGGCACGATTTGATCCGGCGAGCCGCGCACGTGCGATCGCCACGGCCTCTTGCTGATCCGCGTACTCGCGCACGAGCTGCTGATAGATCTTTTGCGCTTCAACGTCTCCCAGTTTCTGGTAGCACTCGGCCATCCGAAGCAGCGCGCGGACGACGATCGCTCGATCGGTGCCGGCGGCAATCTTTTTGTACTGTTCGATCGCCGCCCGGAGATCGCCCTTGACGTTTTCGGTCTCCATGGCCGCGCGAAGCGCGACCTCTCCCGATCCCTGGGCGCGCGGAAGCGCTGTGACGGCCAGCCAGGCCGCGAAGAGCGCCGTGGCGAGTCGGAGTGCTTTCTGAGTCATCGGTCTGCCTCCCAGACCAAAGTTTCGCGGGCGCCTGTCAATCGATCGGTGGCCATCGGTCAAGAGTTGGTCAAGTCTTCGTCTTCGAACCGGTAGCCGAGCCCGCGCACGCCAATCAGGAACCTCGGCGCCGACGGCACCGGCTCGATTTTCTTCCGCAGGTTGAAGACATGCGTGTCCACGGCGCGGTCGGTGATGGCAGTGCCGTTCCCCCACGCCGCCTCAATCAGTCGATCGCGGCTGAGGACCCGCCCTCGGTTACGGAGAAATACTCCCAGCAGACGCAGCTCCTGCGGCGTGACGTCGACCGGTTGCCCCGAACGCCGCAGCTCGGCCCGGTCGAAGTTCACCTCGCACTCCCCGAAATGAAAGACATGCTCGGTCTCTCTCGAGCCACGGCGCAGCTGCGCCCGGATCCGGGCACGGAGCTCGCGCAGGCTGAACGGCTTGGTCACGTAGTCGTCGGCGCCCGAGTCGAGGCCGAGCACTTTCTCCGCCTCCTGCGTCCGCGCCGTCAGCAGGATGACGGGGGTCGTCGCGCCGGCGCGCCTGAGCTCGCTGCAGACCTCGAACCCATCCATCTTCGGCAGCATGACGTCGAGCAGGACGAGGTCCCACGAGCTGGATGTCCCCAGCTCCAGACCCTGCGCACCATCGCGCGCGACCGTCGCCTGATGACCCTGCCGGCGGAGGTCCTCCTCCAGGCTGAGCGCCAGATCCGGCTCGTCCTCCACGATCAGAATTCTCGCCATGACTTTCCTGTTCACCGCAGAGGACGCGAAGGACACAGACGTCGAAACTTCAACTCGATGGCTTCACCCAGACCCAGAAATCGGCGCGTAGTGCCCGGCTTTAGCCGGACCCTCAGCGACGACAGGCAACACGAGCCGAAACGTGCTGCCGGCCCCTTCCTCCGACTCGAGCTCGATCGCGCCACCGTGCGCGCGGACGATATGGGCAACCATCGCCAGGCCGAGGCCGGTGCCTTTGATCCCGAGCCGGCGGGCTGTCTCCCCGCGGACAAACTTGCGGAAGATCTCTTTCTGCTCCCGGCGCGGGATGCCCAGACCGGCGTCGCGAACCGAAATCGCCACGCCTGCCGGATGGCGCTCGACCAACACGCGAATGGTCCGCTCGCCAGATGAATACTTCACCGCGTTGTCGAGCAGGTTCCACAGCGCGTGGGCGAGCGACGCGGAATCGGCGTGCACGTCGATCGCGGCAGCCTCGGCCGCGTCGAATTCGATGGCAACGCCTTCCGCGCGATCGTCCTTCTTGAAGTCCGCCACCACCCGCTCGGCCAGCGCCGCGGCGTTGACCGGCTGCGGATCGTAGGGCTTGCGTCCCTCTTCCATCCGCGCAAAGTCGAGCAGCGACTCGACGAGCCGGTGAAGCCGGTCGGTGTTCCGGCCCAGCACGTCGTAAAACGACTTGCGCCGTTCTCGCGGCAGCTCATCATCTTCCTCGAGGAGCTCGGTGACGTGCCGCAGCGACGCGAGCGGGGTGCGAAACTCGTGCGACACGGCCGACACGAAATTCGTCTGCAGCCGGGCCACGGCCAACTCCTGCTGGATGACTCGCCACAACAGATAGCTGCCGCCGGCAAGGAGCAGTACGATCGCGGCGAGCCCCCACATCAGAAGCTGCCGGCGCGCGCCGAATTCCTGCATCGGGCGAGGCGGGTCGGACGGGTTGAGCACGATCGTCCACGGCAGACCGGTTTCCGACGCAACGTGGCGGACACCACCCGAACCGGGCGTTGGCCGGGGTCCGACGACGACCTCACCGGACTCAGTCAGTAGGCTCAGCGGCTCGTCCGGCGCCGGACCACGGTTTGGGGTCAGAGTGGGGTCAGAGTGGGGTCTGACCCCACTCAGCCATGTCTGCAGGTGCGACGGAAGAATCGCGAGCGCGTCCAGTTTCTCGCCCGGCGCACGGCGCAAGACGAGCGTGACCGGCATGTTCTCGACGGCGTTCACAGCGAGCACGCGACGAGGCGGAAACGCCGACGCGTCGCCGCTGCTTTTCTGCCACTCGCTCCACAACCACTCGGCGGCCGCTGCGAGCGCCAGCGAACCAGGCGGAGGCTGGATGGCGTGTCCGGTCCATTCGGGGAGCTGCTTCGCCATCAGTTCCCACGCAGGGTGGTCCAGCGGCCAGCGGCCGGCAAGAAAGTCTGCTTCGAGCGCGAGGGCCTCTGTGGACAGGTCCGCCTTCAGGCCCGCCTCTTCGAACAGGAAACACGATGCGCGGCGAGCCACCAGGTCGGCGCGCATGCCGTCAATTGAAATCTGGTCGATCTCGGCGAGCTGTCGATAGGCGGCCAGCGCCGCGTCCCACCGTTTCTCACGACGATGAACACGGGCGACGCGCAGGAGCGCGCCGGCGCGAACCGCGGGGAGAGAGGATCGCGCGAGGAGCTCATAACGTCGAAGGGCCTGAGCGCCTTGCCCTTGATACTCGAGCGCTTCCGCGTCGATGAACTCGCGCGTCGCGGCCGGCTGTGCGATGGGCGCCACGGGAAGCCAAAGGACCCGACCCGGTGGGTACGCGTCGACTCCCGGCGCTGACACTGTCAACCGAGCGACGCCCTCGGGAAGCGTGGCCTCAGCCAGCCACCGCTCCGCGTCGGTCAGCGACTGTTCAAGCGAACGGACTGCCGCCTGAGCGGCCGCTTGCCGGCGCTCCAGCTCTCGTTGCGCCCACAGTGAGCGATCCTGCTGAAGCAGCTGCGCGCCAAGCCAGACCAATGCGACGGAGGGCGGCAGCACGACCGCCAGAAACAGAGCGGCCAGCCGATGCGAACTGCCGCTCCACCTGCGTCCGCGGCTCATGCGTTCACCTTCCAGCAATTCCTGTGGAGACAGACTGCCAGAGTTGTGTCAAGAGTCCGTTAGCGAGCGATCCAGTATAGGCTCTGCCCTTACCGTATTTTGCTGCTCCAGCACGAGTCAGCGCGATTCGCGCGGGATGACTCAGCGAATTCCGGCTGTTCTTGCGGGCGGAGGCGGCCTACTAGGAGCGTGGCTCACGTTTCTCGGCCATGCTCTCAGGTTGGACAGTCTGCAATGCATTGCAATACAATTGCACTGCGTGAGGTTTCCACATGGACGATCAGATCTCTGTTCGTCTCCCAGCCGCCCTGGGGCGAACGCTGCGTCGACGATCGCGTCATCTTGGCCGCCGGACGTCCGAAATCGTCCGCCTGGCGCTGGAGACGTTCCTCGAGGAACAGTCGCCGGCCCAAGCCAGGCCGGCCACACGCGTCGAGCACCTCATCGGATCGTTGGCGTCCGGCCGACCCGACCTGGCCGAGCGACATCGCTAGCACATCATCGCGTCGTTGACAGCCCGTGGTGAAAGTCTGGCGTCGCGCCGAGACGGGCGAGGCGCCCCGCCGGCAAGGCGCGACGAGTGAGAATATCGCTTGGCCGGTGAGCTGCTGCTCGATACCGGGGCCCTGGTCTCGCTCCTGGATCGCAGCCAGACGCAACACGAAACGTGCCGCCGGGTGTTCGCCGACTGGAATGGCGCGGTCGTCTCGACCGAGGCCGTCCTCACCGAGGCCACGTACCTCCTGTCGGGTGTCAGGGGCGGCCGTGCGGCCTGCGTCGACTTCTTCTTGTCCGGCGGAGCCATCCTGGTTCCATCAACCACGAGCTCGCTTCGACGCGTTCGCACACTGCTGGACAAGTACGCCGACCTGCCGATGGACTATGCGGATGCCACGCTGGTCGCGCTCGCCGAAGAGTTGGACTGCGCGCAGGTGTTCACGACCGACCTCACGGACTTCCCGGTCTATCGCCTCAAGGGTCGAAAGCCGTTTCGTCTCCTGCCCGAATGACCGCACGACGAAACCGAGACGACATCCACAACGTCTTACAGCGTCGGCACAAGTTTTTACAGGTTCAAGATTCCGGTCTCCTGCCTGAGGGGGTAAACAGAACGCTCCAGCCCATGTGCATGCTGCTCGCATGAACGGCTCGGCGTCTGAGGTGTCGGCTGTCGGAACACGACGTCCCGAGTCGAATCACCGGCTCGCCTTCAGCGCCGGCAGGAAATTCTCGAGGACCCAGAGTTCGGTCTTGTCTTCACCGCCGACAAACGCGATCCGATGCCCGTCGGGATGCACGTCAAAACCGAAACCTCCCCACACGCGCATGCCCACGTCGATCTTGCGAGGTTGACCGCCTGCGGTTGGAACCAGGAGGAGGTCTCCCTGCTCTCCCTGCTCTCCTTTGTCCAGCATGTGGACGAGGGCCGCCCGACCATCCGGCGTCCAGCCGACGATCCGACGGTCCAGCCACTGTGGCGGAGTGACGCGAAGCAATTCCTTGGGCACGCCTCCGGCCACAGGGATGAGGAGCAGAACTGACGAGCTCGCGGGTCCATCGGAGGCCACCGCCGCAATCACGCGCCCGTCGGGCGACAGACCTGGGGGTCCCAGATTGTCGCGCTCGATGATCGTTCTCTCGTTGCCGGTGGCGAGGTCGTATTCGACGATGGGCCGGCGACCGTTGATGTTCCTGTCCCCATACAGGCGCATGCCATCTGGAGACAACTGTGGCCGCCCGCCCCTATCACCGATACGCGTCGCTTCGCCGGTCTGTGCATCGACCCGATGCGTGCCCGGCCGGTTCTTGAGGTCTCTGCCTGAAACGATCACGGACCGGCCATCGGGCGCCCAGCGGGGCATTTGAAAGTAGTTGAGCTGCCTTGGCTGCCATTCGCGAACCTGCCCGGTTTCGATCGATTGAATCCCGAGAGCGCGGCTCCGGCCCAAATTATCGCGCCTGGAGAGGTAGGCCAGGTACTTCCCGTCTGGCGACCAGCTCGGCGAATCGTTGAATCCGACGAAACTCTGGACAGGCTTGACGGGTCCGCTCAGCAACTTACCGGTTTCGAAATCCACGGAGGCCACCCGGATGTCTCGGTCGCCGAGGAAGACGCCTGTGTACAGACGGCCGGAAGAGGTGACCCCAAGAGCTCGTCGAGGGATGTCCGGTTTGATCAGCTCGGGGGTTCCGTGCGGTCTTCCATCCACAATCGCGACTGCCCATAGGCCAACGCTGCCAGCCCGATCAGTCGCGAACAGGAGATATTTCCCATCGGGTGACCAGCCCATCAAGGTGTCGTCGCTGGATCCTTCCACAGCTCGGACTTCGCGGGTTCCATCCACAGCCAGAATAAACACATCACGCTGGCTGGTATTGCTCTCGCCGGCAGGGAGATCGAAGCCCAGGTATTTCCCGTCAGGCGAGAAAAACACTTGAGTCGCTCCTAGCCACTGCGAGGACTTCAGCACGCGCAGCGTGCCGTCGCCGGCCGAGATCAAGCCCAGCTGGCTGGTATTGTCCGGCCTGGTCAACTGCACGGCGATCCAGGTGCCGTCCGGTGACCAATCGAATATCTGGAACCACAAGACGTCTTCGATGGCAGCCAGGAGTCTCGAGTGGAGCGGGCCGCTGCCTTCGAGCGAGGCGACCCGCAGTTGGTTGGAGTTCCAGTTGTAGGCGACCTGCTTGGTATCGCGTGAAATGGCCGCACTTCCGCCGTACCTGGAGTCCGAGATCCGCCGCTCTCGGCTGGTCGCGAGGTCGTGCACAACCAGACTACCGCCCGTCGCCCAATCGAAATAAGTGAGAATGCGCCCGTCGGAGGAAATGGCGCCGCCAGTCGCGAGATCCCCAAAGGCGGGCAGCGTCAGGACTCGCCGGCTGCTCATGCCGGCATATGTTCCGGCAGAAGGGGCACGCCCCAGCCGCTCGCGCGCGATTGCGACGGCGCCCTTCTGGTCAGAGTAGTCGCGAGCGATCTGTTCGTACACGTTTCGCGCCTCGGCAACCTCGAGCTTCTCGTAACACTCGGCCATGCGCACGAGCGCCTGCGCGGCGACCGCTCGGTTGTTGCCCGCGCTGGCGACAATCTTCTTGTATTCCTCGATGGCGCCCTTCAGGTCGCCGTCGACCGTCGCCTTGTGCTGCGCGCTCGCGAGTCGTTTCTCGACTTGCGCGCTGTCCTGCTGCGCGCGCGTGGTCTGCAGGCCCGCCAGCAGGGCTACCGTGATGACCAGCACGGCAGGGCTGAAGCCCCGCGCTACGCCTACATCAGTTTTCATACCCGCCCACCGTAGGCAGGACTGAAGTCCTGCACTACACGCCTGCAACGCGAGCCCCGAACCCCGTGTGGCATTCAAGAAGGAACGTCGGTTCATGTGGTCACTCCTCGCCCCTCGACATTGTTCGGGGCGACGTGCAGACTACCGGTCGAGTGTGCGAAAAGCCGCCTGCACACCGTCAGCTTTGCGTCAGATTTCACGTATCGAAACAGTACCCAAGACCGCGCACGTTCCGCAGGAACCGAGGCTCCGCGGCGTCCGGTTCGATCTTCTTGCGCAGGCTCCCGATGTGGTTGTCCACGACGCGGTCGGAGACGAATGTCTGGGGGCCCCACGCCTCGGTAATCAGCTGTTCGCGGGTGAGAATGCGCCCGCGGGCGCGCACGAACACCTGCAACAGCCGGAACTCGAGGGGTGTCAGGGGCGTCACGTCGCCGCCGCGCCTGACCTCCCCGCGACTGAAGTCGACCTCGGCATCGCCGATGCGCACAACGGGCGGCGTGGGTCCGGCCTGAGTGCGGCGCAGCAGGGCTGCGATGCGGGACCGCAGCTCGCGCACGCCAAACGGCTTGGTGACGTAGTCGTCGGCGCCCGCCTCGAGACCGAGCACCTTTTCGGCCTCCTGCGCACGCGCCGTGAGCATCAGGATGGGTGTCCGCACGCCGTTCCGCCGCAGCTCGCGGCACACCTCGAAGCCATCCTTTCCCGGCAGCATGACGTCGAGCAGAATCGCGTCGAACGCCTCCGCTCGGCCCCTTTTCACCGCCGTCGGCCCATCCCGGACGACCTCCACCTGATAGCCTTCCAGCGTCAGGTCGTCCTCGAGTGCCAGCGCGATGCCGGGTTCGTCTTCGACCACCAGTAAGCGCGGCTTGTTCATCTGGTCATTGGCCACGAAAACTCGAAAGCACGAAAAAGAGGCCACGAAGACGCGAAGGCACGAAGAAGAGAAGACGTTGATCGTCGTGACCACGGCACGAAGACACGAAACGTTCGGGGCCACGGAAGACAGTGTTCACAGCGACAACCGCGTGCTCGTCGGAGCGTCGAGCGCCATCGGCAGCACGATGGTGAACGTGCTGCCGCGCCCGACTTCGCTGTCGAGCCGAACCTCTCCGCCGTGCGCCTGCACGATCTGCCGCACCATCGACAGCCCGACGCCGGTGCCCTTCACGTTGGCCTCGATGGCTGCGCGGCCGCGCACGAACTTGCCGAAAATCGACTGTTGCTCGGCTCGCGGAATGCCGGCGCCCCGATCGACGATGGAAATCGTGGCCCGGTCGTGGTCTCCTTTCCAGCGAACCCAGATGGTCGGTTGATTCGGCGAGTACTTGAGGGCGTTGTCGATCAGGTTGCGCAGGGCGACGGACAATGCGCTTCCATCCGCACGCACACGGACTGCTTCGCTCGGGCCGTCGACCTCGATCTGCTTTCCGGCCTCGCGCGCCTGCGGCTCGACATCGCGGACAAGGTCGCCGACGAGCGCCGCCAGGTCGACGTCGGCGAAGCGATAGCGCTCGGCGCCCGCTTCCATCCTTCCGAAATTGAGCAGCGTCTCGACCAGACGCTGCAGGCGCGCGGCCTCACCGGCGATCACCCGGTAGTAGGTCTGTCGTCGCTCTTCGGTCGGGAGCCGCCCCATTTCGAGCATCTCGGCCATCTGGCGGACCGTGGTGAGCGGCGATCGGAACTCGTGAGAGACCGCCGCGACGAAGTCCGACTGCAAGCGCGCCACCTCGGCTTCGCGGCGCATGGCGCGGGCCATGAAGTACGTGGCGCCCCACAGAAACACGAGCATGGCCGCCATCATCGCGAGCAGGATCCCGTTGCTTCGCGCGCCCGCGGGAAGCGGCGAGACGGTCCACAAATGCAACGTCCAGGGATATTCTGAGTTGCCGACGAGGCGGGCCACCGAGCGTGCCGGCGCCGCCTCGTCTCCCGAAAGAAGCTGACCTTCGGGGTCCGACAGTCGCCAGGCCATCCCGCCGGGCGCGGACGCCTCGAAGAAACCCTGGGTGAATGCCGTCAGCAGCGCCGTGCGCTGTCCGTTGGATCGCCATAGCACCAGCACGCTCCGGCCGTCCGTGCTGAACAGGCGCTGGCCGCGCGCGGGAGGTCGACCGTCATGCTCGCGCCAGACGTTGCTCACCGCATCCGCCAGCCGCCACGAGTCGGGCCGGCTGGACTGACTGACGCTGTCGCGATAGAACTCCGCCGTACCGCGCGTGATGAGCCATCGCCCCTCGTCCAACCCCTGCAACAATTGGTCGGCGATGCGGCGCACATCGTCACCCATGGCGACCGATGCCAGACGCTGGCCGTCGAGGCCCGCCAGCTCCGCCGGGAGATCGTCGGTGCGGACCGCGCCCAGAGCTGCGAGCTGTTGATACGCCGCCAGCGCGCCTTTGAAGTCGCCAGACCTGCGCAGGACGCGGCCGAGCCGGAGCCACGCTCCCGCGCGCACGTGCGCGTCGCGATGGCTCGTCAGGAGGCGGTATTGTTCGGCCGCTGACGCGAGTTGATTGCGGGCGAACTCGGCCGCCTCGATTGAGGTGAAGGCGTTGGTCACCGCTGGCGAGGCGCCGGCCACCGGCACGAACGGCAGCCCGCCGTCCGGCGCGACACGCACGGTCCCCGGTTCGTCAGGATTGACGGTCAACACGACGGCCCCGTCGAACGCCGGGGCTAAAGAAGGGACTAAAGACGGGGCCAAAGACGCCGGACTGGAGATCCACCCGCTCAGGAGTTCGCCGGCCTCCGCAAGCTTTCCGCGAATGCCCGCGGCCATGGCGTCGGCGCCGATCTCGAGCTGCTCCCGTGCGCGCTGCTGGTCGATGACCTGCTGCTGAACCAGCAGGCGCCGCGCGAACCAGCACAGCGCCACAGTGACCACTACCGTCGTCGCCACGAGCGCCGCAAAGAGGGAACGCGGTGGGCGCACCATCGACACGCGTATCTTACCGAGGAGGATCCCGGTCGGCGTCAGAGAAGTGTCAGGTTTCTGTCACGGCTGACGGCCTTCCGCGCCAAGGTGGGCCCCCGTCATTGCTCACAGGGGCACCCGGGCAGGTTGTGCAACCAGTTCTAGCGATCGCAGGGTGGCCAACTGCCATGAGGCACGCGACGATTCCGGCGGCGATTGATCATTAATCAATGATGCATTATGCTGTAATGAATAATATGAGGTTCTCGAATCGCGGCGAGGAGCTGGCGCGCCTGGCGACCCTGACCGAGGCGCCTGATGGCGGCCTGGCCGTCGTCTTCGGCAGACGCCGCATCGGCAAGACCCGCCTGCTGCTCGAATGGTGCCGGCGTTTCAACGGCATCTACGCGGTCGCCGACCAGTCGGCGGCCGACGTGCAACGGCGATATCTCGCCGAAGCCCTGGCGCGGCGGTTCCCGGGGTTTGCCGACGTCGACTACCGCGATTGGCTCGGCCTGCTCACCCGGTTGAGCACCGAGGCGCGGGCCCAGGCGTGGCGCGGACCGATCGTGTTCGACGAGCTGCCGTATTGGATCGCCTCGTCGCCGGAGCTGCCCTCCGTCCTGCAGCGATGGCTCGATCACGAGGCGCGCGCGGCGGCGCTCATTGTGGCTGTCGCGGGGTCGAGCCAGCGAATGATGCAGGGGCTCGTGCTGGGGCGGGACGCGCCTCTCTACGGCCGCGCGCGCGAGATCTTCGAGGTCCCGCCGCTCGAGGTCTCACACGTCACCGACGCGATCGGGCGGGTCGCTCCCCGTGACGTGGTCGAGTTCTACGCCGCGTGGGGCGGTGTCCCCCGTTATTGGGAGCTCGCCGTCGAAACCGGGCGAGATGTCCGTGGGACGATCGATG
>Ga0209343_10002178_pt1 | contig 25496 bp, 18 predicted proteins | sample RifCSPlowO2_02_FD_184026 | JGI IMG/M metagenome (GOLD analysis project Ga0209343, IMG submission 184026) | Groundwater microbial communities from Rifle, Colorado - Rifle CSP2_plank lowO2_0.2 (SPAdes) (version 2) | ecosystem: Environmental > Aquatic > Deep subsurface > Groundwater | place... | reverse complement strand
AGAACGCCTTGCCCGCGCCGGTGACGAGGGCGACGCGCGTGCGCGGGTCGGCGTCCACGGTGCGCCAGACCTGGGTCAGCTCCCAGTGCATGCGCGCGTTGGTCGCGTTGAGCGCCTCGGGGCGGTTCAGCGTGATGCGGAGCACGCCGTTCGGCCCGTGCGCGAACGCGAGGTGCTGGTAGTCGGCGTAGTCCATCGAAGCCTCCTCGTCAGGGGTCGGGGCCGCCGCCGGGCGCCGGCCCTGCGGAGCCATGTTACTTGAACTCGACGCGCCGGGATCCTCATCGCGCGCGCCGGACGCGGAGGAGGAGCGCCGAGATCAGGACCAGCGGAACCGTCCAGCCAAGCGCGAGCAGGCCCGCGTGCGCCGCACCGAGGAGCCCCGCGACGAACGGCCCGAGGAACATCCCGCCGTCGACGAAGACGCGATAGAGCGCCGTCCGCCACGCGATGCGGTCGGGCGGCGTCTCGGCGCGGAGCACGCCGAGCGGCAGCATCCACCCCGCCATGCCGAGGCCGAAGAGCACGCAGCCCGCCGCGACGAGCGGCAGCGGGCCGAGGCTGATCAGGAGGCTCGCCGCCGCCATCACGAGCAGCACGACGCCGACGACGAGCGCCGGGCCGCGCCGGTCGGCGAGGACACCGACGGGCAGCAGCGCCAGGATGTCGGCGAGCTGCGCCGTCATGAGCAGGCGCGCGACGCCCGAGCGGGCCAGGCCGAACTCGCGGCTCGAGCGCACCGGGATCACGAACTGCTCGAGCGTCGCGTACGCGACGGCGACGGCGGCGCCGGCGGCGACGGCGAGCCCGGCCCGCGCGGTCAGCGGCGCCGGGCTCGCGCCCGTCCCGCGGGCGAAGAGGGGCCGCGCCGCGGCCGCCTCCTCGCGCGGCAAGGCCGCCAGCAGGAGCGGCAGGACCGCGAACGCGAGGAGCTGCGGCACGCACGCGAGGAGGTACGCGACGTTCCAGGCCAGGCGCGCGGGCAGCGCGGCGAGCGCCACCGTCCCGCCCAGGATCCCGAGCATCGCCGAGAGCTCGTAGGCGTTGAGCGCGGAGGCGAGCGCCAGGCCCGTCTGGAAGCGGAGGATCATGGTGAGCCCGGCGACCATCGAGAGGGCGTGGCCGACGCCCATCAGCACGCGCCCGAGCAGGAGCACGCCCAGGCCGCCGCCGAGCGCGAGGCACAGGATGCCCGCGACGAGGAGGAGCGGCGCCAGCACGAAGGCCCGGCGCAGGTGGTGCGTGAGGAACAGGCCCACGGGCACGTCGGCGAGCATGCGCGCCAGGCCGAACGCGCCCGCGACGGCGCCGAGCTGCCAGTCGGCCAGCGCGGCGCTCCGGCCCAGCTCGGGCAGGACCGCGGGGAAGGCGCCGATGGAGAAGGTGCCGGAGAAGGCGAGCACGCAGAGCAGCGCGATCACGGGAGTCCCCCGGCTCTGGATGGGAGCGCGGCCTCAGCAGACGGGGCGGGCGAGCACCCCGCCGTCGATCTTCCGCGCGACCCAGCGGCCGTCGCCCGTGCCGCCGAGGAGCTTGCCGCGCTCGGCGATCACCCGCCCGCGCAGGAGCGTGACGACCGGCCAGCCCGCGACCTCCCAGCCCTCCCACGGGCTGTAGTCGGTCACGTGGAAGTCGTCGCGCGTGAGCGTCTTCTTGAGCGTCGGGTCGAGCAGGACGAGGTCGGCGTCGCTGCCCGGCGCGAGCACGCCCTTCGCGGGATACAGGCCGAAGATGCGCGCGGCGTTGGTCGCGGTGATCGCGGCGAAGCGCTCGAGCGTCATGCCGCGCTTGACGACGCCCTCGGTCCACGCGATCCCCAGGCGCGCCTCGGCGCCGACGTTGCCGCCGGTGACGTCCTCGATCGTCCGGCCCCGGAGCTTCAGCGCGAGGCTCGTGGGGTACTCGTCGGTCGCGAGCGTGGAGACGCCCTCGCCGACGAGCCCGCGCCAGAGCGCCTGCTGGTCCTCGGGGAGCTTGAGCGAGGGATAGGTGTGCGAGCAGAAGCCGCGCGGCTGCTTGTAGTGCTCGGCGTTGAAGCACGCGTACTGGTGGAGCGTCTCGGCGTACGCGGGCAGGCCCGCCGCCCGCGCCTCGCCGACGGCCTCCACGCCCTCGCGCGCCGAGGTGTGGACGAAGTAGACGGCGCAGCCCGTCGCGCGCGCGAGCGCGAGGGTGCGCCGGAAGGCGAGCAGCTCGGAGAGCTTGGTGTGGACCAGGTGGAGGTTCGTCCCGTCCAGGCGCCCCTCGGCGCGGAAGCGCTCGTAGTTCCACTGGACGAGGTCCTCGTCCTCCCCGTGGACGGCCAGGATGCCGCCGTGCCGCGCGATCCGCTCCATCGCGTGTCCGATGCGCCCGAAGTCGAGCCGGGTGCCGGGGCGCCCGGGGTGCGGCGGCAGGATGTTGGTCGTGAAGGTCTTGAAGCTCGGCGAGCCGCCCTGGATCGCCTCGCCGATCTGCTCGAAGACGGCGAGCTCGAGGGCGCCGCAGAGGGTGATGTGGAAGGCGTAGTCCACGTGCGAGTTGCCCTTCCAGCGGGCGGCCCGCTGCTCGAGCGTCGCCGGGATCGTGGCGCCGGGGCGCACGTAGCAGAAGTCGATGTGCGTGGTCGTGCCGCCATGGGCCATGCCGCGCGTGTCGTCCTCGGGCCCGAGCGTGACGCTCGGCTCGTCGGGGTGGCTCATGATCGCGTGCGCCAGGTGCGTGTGGGGCTCGACGCCGCCCGGGGACACGATGAGCCCCGTCGCGTCGAGGACCCGCGCGCCCGCGGTGGGGAGCGCGCCCGGCTGCGCGACGACCGCGATCCGCTCGCCGCTGACGCCGACGTCGCGGAGCCCCGCGCCGCCGGGGGTGATGACCGTGCCGCCGCACACCACGAGGTCGAGTGCCATCGGAGCGTCCTCCCGCGCGCCGCGGCTCGCCGGCCGTCGCGCCGCCCCAGGATAGCGCGGTCCGGTATAATCCGCCCGTCATGCTGACGACGTCCGTCATCGGCAGCCACGGGCTGCCCGGCTGGGTGTGGCTCGCGCGCGAGGCGATGGAGGCCGGACGCCTCGGCGCCCTCGACGTGCGCGAGCTGATGGAGGACGCGACGCAGGCGGCGCTCCTCGACCAGGAGCGCGCGGGCGTGGACGTGCTGACGACGGGCGAGATGATGCGCGTCCGGTTCATCGTCGGCTTCTACGAGCACATCCAGGGCCTCCGCGCGCTCGAGCCGCCGCGCAAGCTCGGCCAGCCGCTCTGGGACACGAACACGCCCTTCGAGGTGCTCGAGAAGATCGCGGCGCCCCACGGGCTCGGCATCGTGGACGAGTTCCGGCTGGCGCGCGCGCTGACGACCCGGCGGATCAAGGCGACGGTGCCGGGGCCGTACACGCTGCTGATCCCGCTCCGGCTCGGCGGCGGCTACCGGGACAAGGACACGCTGCTCGCCGACCTGGTCCAGATCGTCAACGCCGAGTGCAAGGCGCTCGTCGCCGTCGGCTGCGACTTCATCCAGATCGACGAGCCGCACAGCGGCATGTACGCCGGCGCGGTGCCGCAGTTCGCCAAGGGCGTGAACCGCGCCGTCGAGGGCGTGGACGCGAAGCTCGCCGTGCACGTCTGCTTCGGCAACCTCTACGGGCGCCCGTTCAGCGCCGTGCGCGACTACCGCAACGTGTTCCCGACGCTCCACGAGGTGCGCGCCTCGCAGATCGTGCTCGAGTTCGCCAACCGCGGGATGGAGGAGCCGGCGCGCTGGAAGGACTTCCCGCGCGACAAGGAGCTGGGCGCGGGCGTCGTGGACGTCAAGGCGTTCAAGGCGGAGACGGGCGCCGACGTGGCCGAGCGCATCCGCGGCTTCTTCCCGTTCGTCCCGCCCGAGCGGCTCTGGGTGAACCCGGACTGCGGCTTCTGGGAGACGCCGCGCTGGGTCGTCAAGCAGAAGCTCGCCGCGCTCGTCGAGGGGGCCCGGATCGTGCGCCGGGAGCTGGGCGGGTGAGGCGCCGGGCCGCGGCGGCCCTGGGACTCCTGCTCGCGCTGCCGGCGCTCGGCGGCTGCGCGGTGCTCGAGCGCGCGCGGGGCGACTGGTGGCAGCTCGAGCGCGGCCCCTCGGGCCAGGCGCCCGACCCGGCGACGACGCGCGAGGCGGTCGTGCAGGTGTACGCCGCGCGCACGGTCGGCTGGCGGGGCGTCTTCGCCGTGCACACGTGGATCGCGGTGAAGCCGCGCGGGGCGCCCGCCTTCACGCGCTACGAGGTGATCGGCTGGGGCGTGGACCGGGGCGCGCCCGCGGTGCGCGTGAACCGCACGGGCCCCGACAACCACTGGTTCGGCGCCCGGCCCACCAGGCTCGTGGACCTGCGCGGCCCCCGCGTGGACGCGCTCGTCGCGAAGGTCGAGGCCGCCGTCGCCGCGTACCCGTACCCCGCGAGCTACCGGACGTGGCCCGGGCCCAACAGCAACACGTTCACCGCCTGGGTCGGGCGCGCCGTGCCCGAGCTCGGGCTCGCCCTGCCGCCGACGGCGATCGGCAAGGACTGGCTGCCGCACGGCGACGTCGTGGGCCCGGCGCCGAGCGGCACCGGCGTCCAGCTCTCGCTCTTCGGCCTGGCGGGCGTGCTCGTGTCGTGGGACGAGGGGCTCGAGCTGAACCTGTTCTCGCTGGTCTTCGGCGTGGACGTCAAGCGCCCCGCGCTCAAGCTCCCCCTCGTCGGGCGCCTCGGCGCGTCCTGAGCGCCGTCGGGGGGAGCGCCCTCAGCGGGCCTGCGCGGCGCGGATCGCCCGCGCCCGCCCGTAGGCGGCCCGCGCCTCCTCGGTCTTCCCCTGGCGCTCGAGCGCGACGCCGATGTTGTGGTAGGCGTCGGCGTACTCGGGGTTCAGCTCGAGCGCGTGGCGGAAGCGCGCGAGCGCCTCGTCGAGCCGGCCCTGGCGGCCGAGCGCGACGCCCCAGTGGTTCCACGCCGCGGGCAGGCGCGGGTCGACGCGGATCGCCTCCTGGAAGTGCGCGATCGCCTCGTCGGTGCGCTGGAGCCGGTCGAGCGCCGCGCCCGCGGCCGCGTGGGCCTCCGCGAAGGCGGGCCGCAGGCGCAGCGCCGCCTCGGCGTGCGCGAGCACCGCGTCCCAGCGGTTCTCGTCCGAGCGCAGCACCGCGAGGTTGTTGTGCGCGATGGCCGACGGGCTCACGCGGAGCGCGTGCTGCCAGAGCGCCTCGGAGTCGTGCCAGATGCGCGCCTGCCGTCCCGTGAGCGCGCCGAGCGCGAGCACCACGCCTGCGGCGAGCCCGGCGAGCGCGCCCGCGCGCGCCCGGCCGCCCGGCCGCGCCGCGAGCCGCCGCGCGAGGACGACCGCGCCGCCGCCGGCCAGGAGCGCCCACGGCAGGCACGCCAGGTACGTGTAGCGATCGGCGGCGATCTGCGGGCCGTTGTGGACGATGCCGACCACGGGCAGCAGGATCACGAGGTACGCGGCCCAGGCGGCGGCGAACGCGGGCGCGCGCCGCGCGGTCGCCAGGGCGAGCGCCGAGAGCGCGAGCGTGACGGCGGCGGCGAGCAGGGTCGGCCAGCCCCACGGGTCGAAGGGCACGGGCAGCTCGTAGAGCGGCGACAGGCCGCGGGGCCACAGGGTCTTCCAGAGGTAGAAGGCCGTCGAGTAGAACGAGATCGCGACGCGGCTCACGAGGCCGAGCTGGGCCGGCGCCGTGAGGCCGGAGCCCACGACCATCGCCCACACCGCGCTCGCCGAGCCGGCCGCCGCGAGCAGGACGAACGGGAGCTTCTCCCGGAGCGCGGGCACGCGCCACGGGGCCCGGCGGAGGTCGGCCCACCCGAGGCGGCGCAGCGGCCAGACGTCGAGCAGGAGCAGGACGACCGGCAGGCTCACGACGATCGCCTTCGCGAGGAGCCCGAGGGCGAAGGCGCCGAGGGCGAGGCGGCGGCGCTCGAAGAGGTACGCGAGCAGCGCGAGCAGGTAGAAGAGGCCCGAGACGACGTCGCGGCGCTCGGTGATCCACGCGACGGACTCCACGCGCAGCGGGTGGAGGGCGAAGAGCAGCGCGGCCAGCCCCGCGCCCACGCGGAGCGCCTCGCCGCCGCCGGGCAGGGCGCGCGCGAGCACGCGACGCGCCACCGCGTAGACGAGCGCGGCGTTGGCCGCGTGGAGGATCAGGCTGGTGAGGTGGAAGCCGCTCGGGTGGAGGCCCCAGAGGCGGTAGTCGAGGCCGAGCGTGAGCCAGCTGAGCGGGATCCACTGGCCCTTGTGCGGCGTCGTGAGCATCCACTCGAGCTCGTCCCAGCCGAGCCCGCGCCACGCCGTGTTCTTGAGGAAGTTCGTGTCGTCGTCCCAGAGGACGAACTCGCCGCGGAGCGCCGGCAGGAAGGCGACGAACGCGAGCTGCGCGACGAGGAGGGCCGCCACCCAGTCGAGCGCGGGGCGCTCCGGGGGGGGCGCGGCCGGCCGGCGCCTGGCCATGCCTCACTCGATGTCGTCGGCCGTGCCCTCCGCACCGTCCGGCCCGACGGACCGGAGGTCGTAGGGCGCGCCGCCGCGCCCGGGCGCGCGGTAGACGAAGGCGTGGCCCCAGGCGTCCACGGTGCGGACCGAGCGGCCCAGGTACGGCAGCCCGCCGCGCCCACCGGACCCGAACAGGATCTCCAGGCCCTCCTCGGTCGTCGGGTAGCGCGCCTCGTCGACCATGTGCTGCTCGAGCGCCTGGCGGATGGTGTGGAGGTAGGCCCGCGTGCGCGCGACGTCGCGCCGGCGCAGCTGCGCCTCCCACGCCGCGACGTGGTCGGGATGATGCGTGCGCAGCACGGCGCCCGCGAGCGCGTCGAAGCGCTGCTCGAGCTTCTCGGGGTCGCCGCCGAGGAGCCGCTGCGCGGCCGCCCGGATCTCGCGCAGGATGTCCTCGGCCGGGCGCGCCGTCAAGGGCGGCCGCGTGCGGTAGCCCAGCAGCTCGACGAGCAGGTCGGCGAGCCGTTGCTCGTCGTCGCCCGCCGGCGTGGGCGGCTGGGCGAGGGCCGGGGCGGCGAGGAGCAGGAGCGCCGCGAGGACGAGCGCGCGCCTCACCGGACGATCCCGGCGGCGCGCAGGCGCTGGATCTCCTCGGGCCCGAGGCCGGCCTCGCGCAGCACCGCCTCCGTGTGCTCGCCGAGCGCCGGCGCGGGCTCGCGGATCCCGCCGGGCGTGCGCGAGAACCGGATCGGCGTGGCGAGCGTCGTGAGGCGCCCGGCGCGCGGGTGCTCCTGCGGGACGAGCAGACCGCTCGCCCGCACGACCGGATCGTCGGCGAGGTCGCGGTAGGTGTTGACCGGCGCGCAGAGCACGTCGTGCTTCTCGAGGCGCGCCATCCAGTCGCGCACCGTCCGCTCCCGGAACACGGGCGCGACCTCCGCGACGAGCGCCTCGCGGTGGCGGAGGCGGTCGGCGCGCGCGGCGAAGCGCGGGTCGGCCGCGAGCGCCGGACGCTCGAGCGCCGCGCAGAAGGGCTCCCAGAGCCGGTCCACCCACGCCGCGACGTAGATCCAGCCGTCCTGCGCGGCGAAGGCCTGGAAGGGCACGAGGTAGGGGTGCGCGCTCCCCTGGCGGCCGGGCTCCTCGCCGGTGACGAAGAACACGCTGAGACGTGCGGCGTGCGCGAGCAGCGCGCCGCCGAGCAGCGAGACGTCCACGCGCTGACCCTCGCCCGTGCGCTCACGGTGGAGCAGCGCGGTGAGGACGCCGGTCGCCGCCTGGAACGCGCCGAGCGTGTCCAGCACGGGCGCCCCGCACAGGACCGGCCCGCCGCCGGGCTCGCCGGTCACGGCCATGAGGCCCGAGAGCGCCTGCACGAGCATGTCGAGCCCGGGCTTGTCCCGCCACGGCCCGTCCGGGCCGAACGCGGAGAGCGAGCAGTAGACGAGGCGCGGGTTCACGCGGGCGAGCGCCGCGTGGTCGATGCCGAGCCGCTCGGCGACTCCCCCGCGGTAGGCCTCGACGACGACGTCGGCGCCCGCGGCGAGCCGGGCGAACGCGGCGCGTCCCTCGGGGTGCGCGAGGTCGAGCGCGACGCTCCGCTTGTTGCGGTTCACGGTGTGGAACACCGCGCTGTCGCCGCCGAGCAGCGGGTCGTAGACCGTGCGCGCGAGGTCGCCGCCCGCCGGCGCCTCGACCTTGACGACGTCCGCGCCCAGGTCGGCGAGCAGCATCCCGCACACGGGCCCGGCGACGAGGTGCGCGAGCTCGAGGACGCGGTAGCCGGCGAGCGGGAGCGCCACGGCGACAGGCTACACGAATTCCCTCGGCGGGTGTATGGTCTTCCCCGCAAGTCCGCTGCCGTCCAGCCCGCCGGTCTCGACGGCGTGTCACGGGCGGCGCGTGGAGTCGCGCCGGCGGCTGACATGATTTCCTCGACAGGAGGCTGAACGTGGTGCTGGCGCTCCACACCTGGACGCTCGACACGACGCCGCTGGCGGAGGTCCTGCGCGTGATCCGGACGACCGGCTGGGAGGCGGTCGAGCTGCGCCGCGCGGACTGGACCCGCGCGGCCGAGGCGGGGCAGCCGGCGGACCACGTCGAGCGGCTCGTGCGGGCGAGCGGGCTGCCGGTCGCGTGCGTCGGGGTCGAGCTCGGCTGGATGTGGGCCGAGGGCGACGAGCGGCGGCGCTTGCTCGCGGTCTTCGACGAGCAGTGCGCGCGCGCGGCCGCGCTCGGCTGCGCGCGGGTGATGAGCCCGGTGGACCGGGGGCGGGGCGACGTCGCGCGCGCGGCCGCGAGCGTGCGGGAGGTCGGCGAGCTGGCGGCGACGCGCGGCGTCCGGCTCGCGGTCGAGTTCAACTCGCAGGCCCAGCAGCTCAACGCGCTCGCGCCGATGCGCGAGCTGCTCGCGCGCGCCGCCCACCCCGCCGTGGGACTGCTGCTCGACACGTATCATCTGTGGCGGAGCGGCGCCACGCTCGCGGACCTCGCGGCCGTGGCCCCCGCCGAGATCGCCTACGTGCAGTTCAGCGACGTGCCGCGGAGCGGCCTCGAGCCGGGGCAGGCCACCGACCGGCTGCCGCCGGGGCAGGGGATCGTGCCGTTCCGCGAGTTCTTCGCGCTGGTCGCGGACAAGGGCTACCGGGACGTCGTCGCCTACGAGGCGCCCCACCCGGCCGCGTGGGCGCGCCCCGCGGAGGACGTGGCGCGCGAGGCCCTCGCCGCCACGCGCGCCGTCCTCCCGCGCTAGACGCGGGCTACATCCACTTGCGGAGCTCGAGCCGGCCGATCTGCCGGCGGTGGACCTCGTCGGGCCCGTCGGCGAAGCGCAGCGTGCGCGACTGCGCCCACATGGACGCGAGCGGGAACGCCTGGCTCACGCCGCCGCCGCCGTGGAGCTGCATGGCGCGCTCGATCACCCGGAGCGTCATGTTCGGCGTGGCCACCTTGATCTCGGCGATCGCCTGCTTGGCCGCCTTGTTGCCGACCGTGTCCATCATCCAGGCCGCGTGGAGCACGAGCAGGCGCGCCTGGTCGATCTCGATGCGCGACTGCGCGATGCGCTCGAGCGTGATGTCGTTCTCGGCCAGCCGCTTGCCGAAGGCCACGCGCGCCTGCGACCGCTTGCACATCAGCTCGAGCGCGCGCTCGGCGACGCCGATCAGGCGCATGCAGTGGTGGATGCGCCCGGGGCCGAGCCGGCCCTGGGCGATCTCGAAGCCGCGCCCCTCGCCGAGCAGCATGTTCGCGGCCGGCACCCGCACGTTCTCGAAGACGACCTCGCCGTGGCCGTGGGGCGCGTGGTCGTAGCCGAACACGGTCAGCAGGCGCACCACCTTGACGCCGGGCGCGTCGCGCGGCACCAGGATCATGGACTGCTGCTTGTACTTGTCGGGGTTCTTCGGGTCGGTCTTGCCCATGAAGACGAGGATCTTGCAGCGGGGGTCGCCGATGCCCGAGGTCCACCACTTGTGGCCGTTGATCACGTAGGAGTCGCCGTCGCGGACGATCGAGGACTCGATGTTGGTGGCGTCCGACGACGCGACCTTGGGCTCGGTCATCGCGAAGGCCGAGCGGATCCTGCCCTCCAGGAGCAGCCCGAGCCACTGCGTCTTCTGCTCGGGCGTGCCGTAGCGCTCGAGCACCTCCATGTTGCCGGTGTCGGGCGCCGAGCAGTTGAACGCCTCGGGCGCGATGGGCGAGCGCCCCATGATCTCGCAGAGCGGCGCGTACTCCATGTTCGTGAGCCCCGCGCCCCGCTCGCTCTCCGGCAGGAAGAGGTTCCAGAGCCCGCGCTCGCGCGCCTTCGCCTTCAGCTCCTCCATGATCGGCGGCACCTGGAAGCGCGTCGGCTGCGCGGCGAGCTGCTCCTCGAACACGTGCTCGCTCGGGTAGACGAACTTGGCCATGAACTCCTGGAGTTGCTCCTGGTACATCCGGGTCTTCTTCGAGTACTCGAATTCCATCTCAGGCTCCCTTCCGTGTGTACCGCGCGAGCGTGCGGAGCGGCGAGAAGAACGGTGGCCGCGCCATCCGGCCGACCGGCACCTCGATCAGCGCGGGGCGGTCGAGCTGGATCGCCTCGCGCACGAGGCGGCCGACCTCGGTCGGCTCCGTGGCGCGCAGACCGGCCACGCCGAAGGCGTCGGCGAGCTTCATGAAGTCGGGGTTCGCGAGCGCCGCCGCGAAGGTCCCGCCCCAGGCCTCGTCGAGGTCGCGCGAGACGTTGCCGAAGGCGTTGTCGTTGAAGACGACGGCGACGACGGCGATCTTGTGGAGCACGGCCGTCGCCAGCTCCTGCACGTTGTACATGAAGCCGCCGTCGCCGGCGAGCGCGACCACCGGGCGCTCGGGGCAGGCGACCTTGGCGCCGAGCGCGGTCGGGTACTCGAAGCCGAGGTTGCCCGAGTAGGACGACGTCAGGTACGTGCGCGGCTCGACCACGGGCCAGAACGGGCGCGAGTAGTACCCGATCTGGGTCATGCCCGCGACGACGATCGCGCCCTCGGGCGTCCCGGCGCGGAGCGCGCGCAGGATCGACGCGTTCGGCTCGAGCGTCATCGCGGCCGCCGTCGCCGCGCGCAGCGCCTGGTGCTCGGCCTTGCGCGACGGGCGCGTGGGCGCCCCCGCACGCAGGCGCTCGAGGAGCCGCTCGAGCGAGGCGCGCGCGTCGCCGACGAGGCCGAAGGTCTTCTTGTGGTTGCGCCCGACCTCGTCGGGGTCCACGTCGAGCTGGATCACCTGCTGCTCGGCCCGCGGCCCCGCGAGGTTGAAGCGGCTGCCGACGACCAGGATCACGTCGGCCGCCTCGAGGTGCTGCTTGAGCGGGCTCCGGGGCCAGAGCGCGGCGCCGAGCGCGAGGTCGTGGTGGTCGCTCACGGCGCCCTTGCCCTCGGCCGAGGTGGCGACGCCCGCCTGGAGGTACTCGGCCACGGCCAGGAGCGCCTCGTGGGCGCCGCCCAGGACCGCGCCGCCGCCCGCGTAGATCAGCGGGCGCTCGGATGCCAGCAGCAGCTCGGCAGCGCGGTCGAGGTCGGTGTCGGGCGCGGCGGCGCGCGCGCCGCGGACGGGCTCGAGCAGCTCGGCCTCGGCCTCCTCCTCCATCGTGTCCCACGGCAGCTCGAGCTCGACCGGCCGCGGCCGGCCCGTCCTGAGGTGCCACACGGCCTGGTGGACCGCCGCGGGAACGTCCGCCACCTGGAGCACGCGGCGGCGCCACTTGGTGATCGGCGCGATCGCGTCGAGCTGGTCGTTGACCTCGTGGAGGGCGCCGATGTCGCGGCCGAGCTGGGCGCGGGGCACCTGGCCCGAGATCATGAGCACGGGCGAGGAGGCCGCGTAGGCGGTGCTGAGGCCCGCGGCCGCGTTGAGGAGCCCGGGGCCGGGGACGACGAGCGCCGTGCCGATGTCGCCGCCGGCGCGCGCGTAGCCGTCGGCCATGTAGCTCGTCGCCTGCTCGTGGCGCGTGGTGACCAGGCGCACGCCCGGCTCGTCGCGCAGCGCCGCGAGCGTGCCGTAGATCTGCACGCCGGGCAGGCCGAACACGACGCGCACGCCCTCGCGCACGAGCTGCTTCACCAGCGCCTCGCCACCCGTCATCTGCGCCATCGCTCTCGGTCCTCCCCGGGCGCCTAGCCTAGCACGAGGGCGCGGCGGCTCGCGCCGCCCGGGCAGGCTCAGGCCGATGCCTTCAGTCGGACGAGGGTGAACGCGGGGACGGGCCGCGCGAAGCCCTTGAGCGTGAGCGGCCCGACCGCCTCGGCCTCGACCAGCGCCTCGACGTCGCCCGCGACCCGCGCGGAGACGAGGATCTGGCCCGGCATGGCCTCGCCGCAGAGGCGCGCCGCGAGGTTCGTGACCGTCCCGATCGCGCCGTAGTCCCAGCGGCCCTCGAAGCCGATGGCGCCGATGGTCGCGTAGCCCTGCGCGATGCCGACGCCGAGGTCGAGCTGGTACCCGCGCCTGCGCCACTTGCCGACGAGCCGGCTGGCGACGCGGTCGCGCATCGCCACCGCCATGCGGACGGCGCGCGCGGAGGGATCCGACACCGGCGTCGGGTCGTTGAAGAAGATCATCATGCCGTCGCCGGTGAAGCGCTCGAGCGTGCCCTCGTGCTCGAGGATCAGCGCGCCCATCTCGGCGTGGTACTCGCGGAGCACGCCCATGACCTCCTCGGGCTCGGCCGTCTCGGCGAACGCGGTGAACCCGCGGAGGTCGAGGAACACGACCGTGACCTCGCGCCGGTGGGTCCGGAGGGGGTCCTCCGCGCCGCCGGCCACGATCAGCTCGGCGAGCTGGGGCGAGAAGAAGCGCTTGAGGCGGCCGACCCGCTCGAGCTCGGCGACCTGCTCGGCGACGCGCCGCTCGAGGGTGCGGTTCCACTCGGCGAGCTCGCGCGCGTGGCGCAGCTCCTGGTCGCGCAGGCGCTTCTTTTCCAGGCAGGCGCCGATGCGCGCCTGGAGGAGCACCGGGTCGAACGGCTTGCCGAGGTAGTCCTCGGCGCCGAGCTGGATGCAGCGCACCACGCTGTCCATCTCGTCGAGCGCCGAGATCATGAGCACCGGGATGTCACGGAGCGCCGGGTCCTGCCTGAGCCGCTGGAGCACGGCGTAGCCGTCGAGGTCGGGCATCATCACGTCGAGCAGAACGAGATCGACCGGACGCGCCGCGAGCGTGGCGAGCGCGGCGCGCCCGCCGTCCGCGGTCGGCACCTCGTAGCCCTGACGCGTCAGGCGCCGCGCGAGCATGTTCCGGTTGTCCGCGTCGTCGTCGACGACGAGGATCGCGCCACGGCTCTGCGCCGGCCGGCCGCCGACGGATCCGGCGCCCGCCGCCTGCGGCGCGTCCTCGCGAGCGGGCGGCTCGCCGCCGTGGCGCAGCAGCGCGTCGAGTCGCGCGGCGGCCGCGCGGATGCGGCCCAGGTCCGGCACGAGCGCGTCGGCGCCCCCCGCCGTCGCCTGGCGGTGCAACGCCTCGCTCGTCGCGCGGATGCGCTCGAGCGGCGGGCCCAGGGCGCCCCGCGCCGCGGCGAGATCGGGCGGTCCCGCGTGCTCCTGCGCCAGCACCTCGTTCAGCACCGCCAGCAGCTGGCGCGCTTCGCCCCGGAGCGTCCCGAGCCCGGCGGCGAGCTCGGGGCTGGCGCCGTCCTCGAGGCCCTCCAGGAGCATCTCGGCGTAGCCGATGATGTGGTTCAGCGGCGTGCGCAGCTCGTGGCGGAGCTCCGCGGCGGGGTCGACGCTCACGGGCCCGGCGCTCCCCCGAGCAGCGCTCCGATCTTGGCGAGGAGCCGCTCGAAGTCGACCGGCTTGGTGTCGAAGTCGTCGCAGCCCGCGGCGAGCGCCTTCTCGCGGTCGCCGGCCATCGCGTGCGCGGTGAGGGCGATCACAGGAATGCCGCGCGTCTCCGGGGCGGCCTTGATCCGGCGGGTCGCTTCCCACCCGTCGAGCCCGGGCAGGCTCATGTCCATCAGGATCAGCGCCGGCGCCTCCGTCCGCGCCATGGCCACGCCCTGCTCGCCGTCGACGGCGAGCACGACGTCGTGGCCGCGCCGCGCCAGACGCCGGGAGAGCATGTCGCGGTTCAGCTCGTTGTCCTCGACGAGCAGGATCTTCACCGGATCGGTCCTCCGCGTCGGGCCAGGCTCGCCGTCACCAGCGCGCGCACCTCGCCGAGCAGCGCCTCCCGGCTCACGGCGCCCTTCGCGAGGATGCGCTCGACCGAGCCGTTGAGCCGGCGGTGGTCCTCCGGGGTGAGGTCCTTGGCGGTGATGACCACGACCGGGACGTGGCGGCTCGCCGGGAGCCGCCGCAGCTCGACCAGGAACTCGAAGCCGTCCATCTCCGGCATCATGAGGTCGAGCAGGACCAGGTCCGGCGTCGCCTCGCCGAGCCGCGCCAGGGCGGCCCGACCGTGCTCGGCCTCCACCACCGCGTAGCCCTCGCGCTCGAGGCTCCGGCGCAGCAGGGCGCGCACGTCGGGGTCGTCGTCCACCACCAGGACCGACCGCCCACGCCGGTGCTTGCTCAGCACCGCGAGGAGGCGGTCGCGGTCGATCGGCTTGGTCAGGTAGTCGGCGGCCCCGAGCGCGTAGCCCAGGTTCCGCTCGTCCACGATCGTGAGCATCACCACCGGGATGTCGGCCGTGGCCGGGTCGCCCTTGAGCGCGGCGAGCACGGCCCAGCCGTCCACGCCGGGCATGAGCACGTCCAGCGTGATCGCGTCGGGGCGCCGCTCGCGCGCCAGGCGCAGCCCCTCCTCGCCGCCGCCGGCGGTGACCACCTGGAAGCCCTCGCGCGCCAGGAACCGCTCCATCAGCTCCCGGGCGGACGCCTCGTCGTCGATCACGAGCACGGTGCCGGCCGGCGCCGCCTCCGCGGCCGGGCCGGCCGATCCGCCCGCGCCGGCCGCGGTGACCGTCTCGGTCGGAGGCTCGGTCACCACGGCCGGGAGCCGGATCGTGAACGTGCTGCCATGCCCCGGCGCGCTCTCGACGGTGATGTCGCCGCCCATCATCCGGCAGAGCCGCCGGCTCAGCGCCAGGCCCAGGCCGGTGCCGCCGTACTTCCGGCCGGTCTCGGCATCGGCCTGGGTGAACTCCTGGAACAGCCGGCCGACCTGCTCGGGCGTCAGGCCGATCCCGGTGTCGCGGACGGCGAAGCGAAACCACCCGGTGCCGTCGGCCTCCTCGCGGTCCACCGCGAGCGTGACGGTGCCGTGGTCGGTGAACTTGCACGCGTTGGAGAGGAGGTTGAAGAGCGCCTGGCGGACCTTGGTCAGGTCGGCGCGCATGGCGCCGAGCGCCTCGTCGCAGCGCACCTCGAGGCGGTTGCCGTTCTTCTCGGCCAGCGGCTCGATCACCGCGGCGATGTCGCGCACCATCTCCGGCACGCCGAACGTTTCGAGGAAGACCTCCATCTTGCCGGCCTCGATCTTCGACAGGTCGAGCACGGCGTTGATCAGCTCGAGCAGGTGCCGGCCGGCGCCATGGATCTTGCGGAGGTCCGGCACGAACGCCGCCGCGCTGGTGTCCTCGGCCTCCTCCCGGAGCATCTCGCTGTAGCCGATGATGGCGTTGAGCGGGGTGCGCAGCTCGTGGGACATGTTCGCGAGGAACTCGGACTTGTGCCGGTTCGCGACCTCGAGCTGCCGTCCCTGGTCCTCGAGCGCCCGGAAGAGACGGGCGTTCTGGATGGCCAGCGCCGACTGGGTGGCGAACGTCTGGAGCAGCTCGACGACCTCGGACGGAAACTCGCCGGGCGCCTTGCGGTTCACGACGAGGCCGCCGAGGACGCGCCCCTCGCGCAGGAGGGGCACGGCCAGGAGCGCGCGGTGGCCGAGGCGCTGCAGGACGCCTTGCACCCGGCTCTGGTAGGCGCCGGGGACGGCGATGTCGGGGATCTGCACCGGCTGCCGGGTCACCGCGAGCTGCCCGGTGGCGCCCTCGCCCTTCCTGAGCGGCGTGGGCCGGGCAATCTCGAGGAACTCTTCGGGGAGGTTCTGCGTCGCGCGCAGGTGGAACACCTCGGCGTCCTCGTCGTACTCGTAGATGGCGCCGGCGTCGGTGCCCGCGAGCTGCACGGCCCGGGCCACGATCGTGGCGAGCACCGTGTCCAGGTCCAGTGTCGAGCCGACGGCCCGCCCGACCTCCCCGAGCGCCGTGAGCTGCTCGACCGAGCGCGTCAGCTCGGCGGTCCGCGCGCGCAGCTCGTTCAGGAGGCGCGCGTTCTCGATGGCGATCACCGCCTGGTCGGCGAAGGTCTGGAGGAGCTCGACCTGGTTCTCGGCGTAGGCGCCGGGTTCGATGCGGGCGACGGTGATCGTGCCGATCGGGCTGCCCTCGCGCAGCATCGGGACCGAAAGGAGGCCGCGGAAGCCGGCCGTCTGCGCGGCCCCCGTCAGCGCGTAGTCGGGATCCGCGAGGAGGTCCGGGATGGCGACCACCGTCCTCGTCACGATCGCGCGCGCGGTGGCGCTTGCCCGCCCGGGAGGCGCGGGGAACTCCCGACGGAGCGCGTCCGCCCCCTTTGGATCGAAGTTGTCGAGGGCCGTCAGGTGGATCAGCGCGCCGTCGTAGGTGAAGACCGCGCTGAGCGCGGCCCGGCACAGCCGGCGGGCGCTCGCCGCGATGGCGTCGAAGACCGGCTGGACGTCGGTGCGGGACTGGCTGATCACGCGGAGGATCTCGGCGGTCGCCGTCTGCCGGTCGAGGGCCTCGGTGAGATCGCGGTTGCGCGCCTCGAGCTCAGTGAACAGGCGCACGTTTTCGATGGCGATGACCGCCTGATCGGCGAAGGTCCTGACGAGGTCGATCTGGCGCTCGCCGAAGGCCCGGGGCTCGGGCCGCCACACGAAGATCACCCCGAGCAGGCTGTCGCTCTTCAGCATGGGCACGGCCAGGAAGGCGCGATAGTCGAACGCGCGCCGGCTCGTCTCGCGCGTCGGATTCGACGGCAGCTCGAGCACGTCGCCGAAGTGCGCGACGCGTCGATGCAGGGCGGCCTCACCGATGGCCGTGCCTTCTTCGGGGCGAAACGGGAACAGGCTCCGGAAGATCTCGAGCTTCTCCGGCGGGACGTTGTGGACGGTTTCGAGATGCAGGAGCTCTCCGTCGAAGCGGCACAGCCCCCCGTAGGCGGCGCCGCACAGGCGCGTGGCCGCGTCGACGATGGCGTCGAACACCGGCTGGACGTCGGTCGGCGACTGGCTGATCACCCGGAGGATCCCGCTCGTCGCTGTCTGCTGCTCGAGGGCCTCGGTGAGAGCGGCGTTGCGGGCCTTGAGCTCGGTGAACAGCCGCACGTTCTCGACGGCGATGACCGCCTGGTCGGCGAAGGTCTGGAGCAACTTGACCTGCCTGGGTGAGAAGGGATTCGGGTCGGTCCTGGACACGGCGAGGGCCCCGATGGCCCTTCCTTCATGCAGCACGGGTACCAGAAGCCCGCTGCGGATGTCGAGCTCTTCTCTGCCGATGAAAACGCGGAACCTCGCGATGTCGTCTTTCGCCAGATTGAGGACCGCGCGTTCCCGGATGACCCGGCCGACCACCTTGTCGTCCGCCAGGGCGCGGGGGTAGAAGCGGCGATAGGCTTCGAGGCCCTCCTTGGTGGCGACAACCGCAGCAACCCGGAGTAGGTCGCCGTCGAGCTTGACGAACATCCCCCACAGACCGTGGCACAGGCGGACGGCGCTGCTGACGATCGCGTCGAAGACGGGCTGGATGTCCGTCGGCGAGCTCGAGATGACCCTGAGGATCTCCGCCGTCGCCGTCTGCTGTTCCAGGACCTCGGTGAGGTCGGCGTTCTTCGCGTGGAGCTCGCGGAGCAGCCGCGCGTTCTCGATCGCGATGACGGCCTGGTCGGCGAAGGTCTGGAGCAGGTGGAGCTGCTTCTCGGAGAAAGGCTGGACCTCGGGTCGGAAGAGCGCGATCACGCCGACGGGCGGCCCCTCCCGGAGGAGCGGGACGGCGACCATGGTGCGGTGGCCGAGCCGGCGCTGGAGCTCGCGACCGACCGGGTACTCGCTCTCCGGCTCGGCCGCCAGGTCCCGGACGTGCACGGTGCGACGCTCCACGAAGGCGCGCCCGGCCACGGAGCTCCGGCTGACCGGAACTTCTACGGCCTGCACGCTCCCGAATCGGGCGACCATCTGGTCGAGGAACGGGCCGGTCGCGGCCGCGCCACGGAGCACGTCGCCGTCGAGGCGGACGAGCGCGACGTCCGGGGCGCTGCAGAAGCGCGCCGCGGCGCGGACGATGGTCTCCAGCATGGGCTGGACGTCGCCCGGCGAGCCGGAGATCGCGCGAAGGATCTCGGTGACCGCCGTCTGCTGGGCGAGACTCTCGGCGAGCTCGGCGGCGAGGCGCGCCCTGTCGACGGCCAGGGCCGCCTGGGCGGCGAGCCCGCGCAGCAGGGCGACCTGCTTCGCGGTGAACGGCTGGACCCGTGCGCGGCGGACCAGGATGCCGCCGACGACCGTGCCATCCCAGACCAGCGGGGCCGCCAGGGCGGTCCGGACGCCGTCCGCGCGCTGGAGCGCCGCCGCTTCCTTGAAGTCCCTCCGCACGGCCACCGCGAGGTCACGAACGTGGACCACGCGTCGGCCAAGCACCGCCCGGCCGAGCACGAGACCCCGGCTGAGCGGCCAGCGCTCTCCCGGCGCGCGCCTGGTCCTCAGGCGGCCATGACTGGCGACGAGCAGGAGGTGGTCGCCATCGGTTTGGAAGATGAGCGCGTCGCCGGCCCGAGAGAGGCGCACCGCGTCGCGCGCGATGGCGGCGAGCGCGACGCACGATGCGCAGGACCGCGCGCCCGCAGCCAGCTGCCGGCGGCAGTGCGGACACCGTATGCGACGCCTCCTCGCGGATGTCTCGGTCATCGCGAATACTTCGCCACAGAGTAGGGGGGGACCCCGGACGGGTCAAGTTGCCGGCCGCAGGGCGCTTGCGGCCGCCGGCGCGAGCGACTACCCTGTGCCGGGTGACCGCCCGCTCCGTCATCGGCCGCTCCATCCCCCGGCTCGACGGCCGCGAGAAGACCGCGGGGCTCACGCGCTACGCGGGCGACCTGCGCCTCCCCGGAATGCTGCACGCGCGGCTCGTGCTCTCGCCCCACGCCCACGCGCGCCTCGTCCGGATCGACACGCGCGCGGCCGCAGCGAGCCCGGGCGTCGTCGGCGTCTTCACCGGCCGCGACCTGCCGCTCGCCAGGCCCGACCCGGCGGACCGCGGACGCTGCCCGCTCGCCCTCGACCGCGTCGTCTTCGCCGGCCACCCGGTGGCGGCCGTCGTCGCCGAGACGGAGGCGCAGGCCGAGGACGCGGCGCAGCTCGTCCGCGTCGAGTACGAGCCGCTGCCCGCCGCGGTGGACCCGCTCGAGGCGATGCGGCCCGACGCGCCGCGCGTGCGCGCGGCGGGCGAGGGCGGCGACGCCACCGAGGCGCTCGCGGCGCACGGTGCCGCCGTCGGCGGGGAGGTCGCGGCCGAGCCGGCGGCGCCGAACGTCGCGGGCACGACCGGGTTCACGCGCGGCGACGTCGAGCGCGCGCTCGACGAGGCGCCCGTGGTGATCGCGCGTACGTACCGCACGTCGATGGTCCACCAGGGGTACGTCGAGCCGCGCGCCGCGGTGGCGAGCGTGGACCCGCTCGGCGGGCTCGCCGTGTGGACGAGCACGCAGGCGCTCTTCCACACGCGCTCGCAGGTGGCCGAGGCGCTCGGCCTGCCCGAGCACCGCGTGCGCGTCACGGCGACGCCGATCGGCGGCGGCTTCGGCGCCAAGTTCACGCTGCTCGAGCCGCTCGCCGCCGCGCTCGCCCTCGCCACGCGGCGTCCGGTGTCGGTCGTGCTCTCGCGCACCGAGGAGTTCCTGGCGACGACGCCCGCGCCCCAGAGCGTGTTCGAGCTGCGCCTGGGCGCCGGGCGCGACGGCCGGCTCGCGGCGCTCGACGCGCGCATCGTCTTCGACGCCGGCGCCTGGGCGGGCGCGCCCGTCGGCATCGCGGCGCTCCTGCTCGGCGGCTACTACCGGCTGCCCAACCTCAGGATCCGCGGCTTCGAGGTGCTGACCCACAAGCCCGGCGTCGGCGCTTATCGCGCCCCGGGCGCGGTGCAGGCGACGTTCGCGCTCGAGTCGGCGATGGACGAGCTGGCGCGGACGCTCGGGATGGACCCGCTCGAGCTGCGCCTGCTGAACGCCGCGCGCGAGGGCGACCTGCTCCCGACGGGCCGGCCGTGGCCGCGGATCGGCCTCGTCGAGTGCCTCGAGCGGCTCCGGGTCGAGCGCGCGCGCTTCCTCGCCATGCGGCCGCCCGCGGGCGCCGGGATCCGGCGCGGCGTCGGCGTCGCCGTCGGCGGCTGGATGGGCGGCATCGAGCCCGCGAGCGCCGTCTGCCGGCTCGACCGCGACGGCACGCTCACGATCGTGCTCGGGATGGTGGACCTGAGCGGCGCCGCGACCGGCATGGCCCAGATCGCCGCCGAGGCCGCGGGCGTGCCGCTCGAGGACGTGGCGGTCGTCTGCGGCGACACGGAGTCGGCGCCCTTCGCGGGCTCGAGCGGCGGGAGCAAGATCACCTACACGGTCGGGCTCGCCGTCGAGCGCGCGGCGCGCGACGCGCGGCGCCAGATCCTCGCGATCGCCGCCGATCGGCTCGAGGCGGCGGCGGAGGACCTCGAGCTGGTCGGCCGGAGCGTGCGCGTGCGCGGCATGCCCGACCGCGCGCTCACGCTCGCGCAGCTCGCGAAGGGCTCGATGGAGTTCGGCGCCAGGTACGAGCCCGTCTTCGGCCGCGGGGCGAGCGCCACGACGGCGCGCTCGCCGGCGTTCGCCGGGCACCTCGTCGAGGTGGAGGTGGACGCCGAGACCGGCCGCGCGCGGGTCGCGCGCCACGTCGTCGTGCAGGACGTCGGCCGCGCGCTCAACCCCGCGGCGATCGCCGCCCAGATCCACGGCGCCGTCGCCCAGGGTGTGGGCTGGGCGCTCCTCGAGCGCCTGGCGTACGACGCGGACGGTCAGCTCCGCTCGGCGACGCTGATGGACTACGCGCTCCCGGGGATCGACGCGGCGCCGGCCACGCTCGAGACCGTCATCCTCGAGGTGCCGACGGAGCACGGGCCCTTCGGTGCTAAGGGCGTCGGCGAGCCGCCGGTCGTCGCCGCCCCCGCCGCGATCGCCAACGCGCTGGCCGACGCCACCGGCGCGCGCTTCACCGACCTGCCGATCACGAGCGAGGCCCTCGCGCGCGCGCTCCGCGCCGCGCCGTAGCCACCCATGGCGCCGATCCTCTGGTCTCGGGCAGAGCGCCGGACGCGTGGGTCGAGCTCCAGCTCCTTGGTCGTGAGCCAGAGCGCCCCCAGCCGGTCCCGCGCGAGCCCCATCGACTTCTTGAACGCATCCCGGGGCCACGGCGTGCTCGCCGGGCCCGCCGTGCCGTCGGCCAGGATCGGAATCCGGTAGACCACGCCGTCGGCCTGGGGCTCGCTCTGCCGCCCCCGGGTGGCCGCGAAGAGCGTCGTGGCGTTCACGGCCAGCCCCTGCAGGTGGCGGAAGCCGTCGGTGAACACGCTCAGCGCCCCCGGGGGGGTCAGCCCCAGGACCACCTCGGGCTCCGCCGACTCGTCGTCGGGCTCCGTCAAGTGCGCATCACCGCAACTGCCCGCTGTAAGGATCACGAAACTTCTCACGGCCACCTCTCCAGACGGTTGTCAGGAGCAGCCAAAGCCCAACCAGAATCCGGGAAGCTCCGTACTGGCCTCTGAGCATCTTCCCGGCGACCGCCCGACGGGCGAAGAGATGACCACCTGCCGCCGCCTGCTCATAGTAGCTGCGCGCCTTCGCCTCATCACGCTCGACACCCTCCCCAAATTCGTACATTCCGCCCAGGCGGAACAAGGCCGCGGCGTGTCCATCCTGCGACGCTCGTTGCCACCAACTGTGAGCGAGTGCAAAGTCACGCCGGTCCCAGAAGAACCAACCGAGGTAGTACTTCGCCTCCACCAAACCGGCGGTCGCGGCTCTCTCGTACCATCGTTTCGCTTGCTCATCATCCCGAGCGGTCCCCAGACGGTGCTGGAACATCCAGCCGAGGCGGAGCGATGCGTTCGCATCCCCGGCATTAGCCATCTCTAGGTAGTGGTCTAACGCTTCGCGGTAACGGCCTTCATCGAAGGCCACATTCGCCTGCTCATCTGCGTTCTGCGCTGCCATCGCGCCTCCCTTACCGCACTCCGCAGGCTGAGATCATTTGCTTGGACGGTTCGGTCCCTTCTGCCGATCGGTCGGAACTTCACGCCGAGGAGGGGGCGGAGGCGGGGGTGCCGGTGGGCGGCGCGCACCCAGTGCCAGCGCGCAAGCCAGTAGAAGAGCCGATCCCAGTCTCCCGCCACGCTTCGCGATCTTTCGGCAGAAATCAAGGAAGCCGACGTCAATATCCAAATCCGCCACAAGCTGAAGGCCCGCGGCAGGGATCAGCAAGCTGCCCGTAGGCAGCGAGCTCAAAGTAACCAGCCCAGGGCCGCAGAGTTGGGGCGGAAAGGAGCGTCCACGATGCCGAAGAGCCATCGACCGTACCCGCCAGAGTTTCGGGCGCGGCTCGTTGAGCTGGTGCGGAAGGGACGGACGCCAGAGGAGCTGGGCCGGCAGTTCGAGCCCTCCGCCCAGGCGATCCGGAACTGGGTGAAGCAGGCCGCGCTCGATGCGGGCCAGCGCACGAATGGCCTCACGACCGAGGAGCGTGAGGAGGTGCGCCGGCTCCGGCGCGAGGTGCGGCAGCTCCGCGAAGAGCGGGAGATCCTAAAAAAAGCCGCGGCCTGGTTTGCGCGGGAGACCACCTCGAGCCCGTCCAAGGATTCGAGTTCGTGACCGCCCACCAGGCCTTCCACCTGATCGCCACGCAGTGCCGGGTGCTGGGCGTCTCCCCCAGCGGGTACTACGCCTGGCGCAAGCGGCCGCTGTCGGCCCGCGCCCGGGCCGATGTGGAGTGCGCCGCGGAGATCGCGGCGATCCATCGCGAGTCGCGCGGGACCTACGGCGCCCCCCGGATTCACGCCGAGCTCGCCGCCCGCGGCCTCCACGTGGGCCGTAAGCGGGTGGCCCGGTTGATGCGGGGCGCCGGGCTGCAAGGCGTGAGCCGGCGGAAGCCGTTCCGCACGACGGTACGCGACGAGACGGCCCGGCCGGCGCCGGATCTCGTCGACCGTCAGTTCACCGCCGCGGGCCCGAATCAGCTGTGGGTCGCGGACATCACCTACGTGCCGACCTGGGCCGGCTTCCTCTATCTCGCCGTCGTCCTCGATGCCTGGAGTCGACGCGTGATCGGCTGGGCGATGGAAGCCCATCTCCGGACCGAGCTCGTCCTGGCCGCGCTGGATATGGCCATCGCGCAGCGTCGACCGACGGACGTCATTCATCACTCGGATCAGGGCTGCCAGTACACCTCGGTGGCCTTCGGCAAGCGGTGTCGCGAGGCCGGCGTCCGGCCGTCGATGGGCAGCGTCGGCGACGCCTACGACAACGCGATGTGCGAGAGCTTCTTCGCGACCCTCGAGTGCGAGCTGCTCGATCGGCAGCGCTTCCGTACGCAGGCCGACGCGCGCCTGGCCATCTTCGACTTCATCGAAGGCTGGTACAATCCGCGGCGGCGCCATTCCGCGCTCGATTACCGGTCGCCCATGAATTTCGAGCGGGCGCACTCGACCGACGATCGCACAGTGCCCGCAGGATCGACGATCGACCAGGGGGGTGCTATCTGGGTATCCCCCTCGGTGAGGGTGTAGCGGCGGACATGGAGTCTCGAAAGCAGTTCACCCTCCACCAAACCGGGTCAGCTCCGGGGCTGAGAATGGCGGGCCAAACGTCATATGCGGAGACCCCTCGTTCTCGAGCGTCTCGAAGAACTCCCGATCCGCAAAGACCCAGGACTTCACCCAGACCATGCAAGTCGAACTGCGGCCTCGCCGGGCACCAGACGTCGGACAAGGCCCCGAGCAAGGATGAATAGTGTCATCCCCAGTAAAGTGACCGGCAGCAAGAGGGTCTGCCAGCTCGTCAAGCCCAAGACGACGGGGAGTAAGACGCTGAAGGCATTCCCTGAGATATGCAGAACCAGCGAAGGAAGGAGGGAGCCTGAACGCACATAGATCTGTGCAAACGCCAGCCCGACGCAGAACGTAAATATTATTTTGGCTGGAGTCCATGAGTGCCCCAAGGACCACAGGGCAGCCGAGACAATCGCGGCTATGGGAACACCGAACCGCCGGACGACCGGGCCCAGGAACAGACCCCTCAAAATGATCTCCTCAAACAGAGGCCCTAGGACAACAACGTACGCTACGATGACAAGGCTAAGAGTGAGATCGGCAGAGGGCTGGTGAAAATATGCGTGTAAGGGCGAAGCGTTATCGGGAGGACCGGGGAGTCCTACAAGCGACGTGCCCGGTCGAGCAATCGCCACGAAGAATGTCGTGACCAACGCCACAAGCGAAAGACAGGCCCCTACGATCATGAGAGACCATGCCGCGTAGTAGCAGCGATGAGGGCCTCCAAATCCTAGTACGCGAAAAGAGACGCGGTACCTAGCACGAAGAAGAAGCCAAAGGGCACCGAGCACGATCCCGGCAGGACCAACAAGTACTGCCGCCGTGTTCGCCAAAACAGGCAACCTAACGATAGCCGGTATCAGGTCAAGATGACTGGTAGCTGCCCACAACGAAAAGATGAACAACAGGTCGCCGTAGCTCCACGGCTGCATAGCAAGGGGCGCAGGAATCCCGTTTGAACGCTCAGATTTGAAACCTCCGATCAAGAGCAAAAGAATAGCAGAACCCCACCAGACGTCCCGAGCCCAAAGAAACACCGAAAGTAGTTTCCTAGTTATTTCCGACCGGAGGTTTTAGCTTTGGTTTTAGCTTCATCTCCCAGCCTAGGCAGCCCCACCGCTTCGGCGGGAGCGGGGCCAGATGGAAACGATGGCAAACCAGGCAGCAGCGCGTCAGGACGCGGGGGAGACGGATACGGTGGCAAACCGGGGACCGGCGCACCACAGTGGAGCTTACCTAGCAAACACATCAGATTTAAAAAGATGTCAGCGAGAGCCTCTTGGTTGCGCTCAATCCAATCGCCCTGGCATTTAAGGTCACAATCTGGAGTTCGATCTGAATCGGGATTCGAGCATTCCGGTCCCATCAGAGGGCCCGGATAACACGGCACCTGAAGTCCTCCTGGGTCGATGAATCGAAGTGGATTATTCCGAACGTACCCGTACAGGTTAAGACCTCCCCGAAATCCTATCGGATCCTCGCTGACAAACCGCTGCAGCCCGGGGTGGTAGTACCGCGCCCGGTAGTAGTAGAGGCCCGCGAGGCCGTCGTTCTCCCGCCCGGTGTACTGGAACGGGTTCCCCGAACTCACGCCCTCCGCCGCCGTCCGCCCGAACGGCGCGTAGGTGTAGCGCGTGGCCAGAGCGCCGGCCGAGTCCGTCAGCGTCAGCGCGGAGCCGAGGGCGTCCGCCGTGTAAAACTCCATCCCGTTGCGGGCCAGCGGCTCGTCAATGTTCAGGGTCCGAAGGTAGGT
>Ga0209343_10002177_pt1 | contig 25501 bp, 28 predicted proteins | sample RifCSPlowO2_02_FD_184026 | JGI IMG/M metagenome (GOLD analysis project Ga0209343, IMG submission 184026) | Groundwater microbial communities from Rifle, Colorado - Rifle CSP2_plank lowO2_0.2 (SPAdes) (version 2) | ecosystem: Environmental > Aquatic > Deep subsurface > Groundwater | place... | reverse complement strand
ACAAGGTCGTCATTTTTTATATTCATCATCTTGACGGCGAAGCTCACAATTTCGCGGGGAGTAAAGTATTGTCCGCTTTTGCCCTTGAAAAAATCCTCCATAAACTGCTCAAAGGCGACACCTTTTGTATCAAGGTCGGTTTTTGAAAGCGTTACGCTTTGCAAGTGTCCAACAACGGTATAAAGTTCCTCGGGGTCAATTTTCAAACTTTCCTTAAACACTTCGGGGTCTTTTTCTTTTGCTTCAAGATAAATTTCGTTTATGCGCCGATAAACATTTTCGGCTTTTTCGTGCGTCTTGATTTGAAAATCGTAATAATCGCCAGTTTTTCGTCCGCGCTTTTCATCGCGGATTTTTACGAAAATAATTTTGCAAAGTTCGTCAAAAGCGACAGTCGGATTTCTTTTGCCGCCAGCCCAAAGCGTGTTATGCGATTTTTCAAGGGCGCGTTTTAATTCTGATTTATCAAGCACTTTCAAATCCCAGTCCGGATCGCCTTTCTTGTAGCGAAACTCCTCAATTTTTCCGTAGGAAATAGGAATGTCGGTAATGGTCGCTTTTTCCGGTTCCTTGTCGTTCCATTCGGCGGTTTCCATTGCGCGGCGAGTATTGCCCGCAACGCAAATCGCAAGCGGAGCGTGAAGCACGCGAGCGTTGGCGATTGCTTGTTTGGTAGCTTGTTCAAATTCCGCGTCGGAAATGCCGTCTTTTTTGCATTCAACTACGATATAAGGTTTTTTCTTGTCGTCGTCCTCGTAAATAACAATATCGGCGTAGCGTTCAGGCGTTCTGTCCGGCATTTCCGTCTCAAGCTCAATTCGTTTGACGGGATAGTGATATTTTTCAATCAAATCAAAATAATATTCAGCGCGGATTTTTTCTTCCGGATCATTAAAATTATATTTTTTACCAGAGGCTGAATATTTAATCTTGCCCATATCTAAGATAAAGTGGCCTTTATTTTGGCCTTTTTTGAGATATTCTTCAGAATTTGATCTAATTTCTTCTTCAAGCGGTTTGTAATCAATTTTACTCATAAATATTCATTTATACGCCTCTTGCCGGTGGCCGACGCGGACTACGATAATAATTAATAATTGCTTATAAACCTTATAAATAATTCTGTACGGCCATACGCGATAAGAATAAAGACCGTTTAATTCGCCGTCTAATTTTTTGCCCACGAAAGGATTTTGCGCAATCGCGGGCAAAATTGCCAAAATTCTTTCTCGGTATTGAACAGGAATTTTATCAAGCTCTTTTTGCGCTTTTTTTTCGAATTTTATTTCCCACCGCATATTGTTTCTTGCTTTTATCCTTTAAAACATAGCCGTATTTAGCCATAACATCGTCCAATGCCGCCCATTTTTTATACTCGCCGGTTTTTACGGCTTGATCAACTTTTTTAATATCATTTTTCAAATCAGGAAATTCCCGCGCTACATCTAAGGTTTCCCGCCACGATTCAAATTCTTCGGCCGACAAAATCACAGCCTTGGGCCGGCCTTTTTCCGTCAATGTATAATACGAGCCGGGGCGCTGAACTTTTTGAGCGATATCAAAAATTCTTTTTCTGGCTTCGGTTATGGGCAAAGTTGTTCGTATATCCATACTGGTATTGATTATAATAATGCGTACATTATAATGTACGCATTATGTTTTGTCAAATCATTTCTTTTTCCTTAAAACTAAAGTATCCGCTCTTACCTGCGATAATATGATCAACGATTTCAATGCCTAAAATTTTTCCGGCCTCTGTTAATCTTTTTGTTATCACTAAATCCTCTTCGGACGGCTCGGGATCGCCGGAGGGGTGGTTGTGGGCGAATATGACTGACGCAGCTTTGTTTTTTATCGCTTCCGCGAATACTTCGCGCGGATGGACAATGCTGGCGTTAAGAGAGCCGACCGAAACTTCTGCGATTGAGTGATTTCTGCTATTGAGAGCGATAATGTAAAAATGTTCTTTATGATAATCTTTGAGTTTGTTTTTTATTAGCTTGTACGCTTTTTTTGGATCAGTAAGCTCTTTACTCTTATAAGACGGCGTTTGCGTGGAGATACGACGACCGATTTCAAACACGGCTTTCAGCTGTGTCGCTTTTGCCAATCCGATCCCTTTGATTGATGATAATTCTTCAATGCTCGCTTCGGCTAATTTTTGCAAACTTCCGAATTGCGTTAATAATTTTTGAGCCATCACTGCGACTGATTCTCCGGCAACGCCGCGGCCTAAAATAACTTGTAATAATTCTTGAGCCGAAAGAGCTTGTTCGCCAAACTTAATTAACCGCTCGCGCGGGCGTTCCTCATTGGGTAAATCGTGAATTGTAAAAGATTTGTTCATAAATTTATTTGATTAAACTATACCAAAAACCCGCCGGAAATTCAAGCGGATTTTTGTATCTTTAAACTCGCATCTTGTGTTTTGCGCCTTAGAACGAAAAGGACGAAATGCTGAATAAATATTTTTAAAATTCAGCCGTTGCATAATAATTCCAAAGTTTCTTTGGCGCATTTGGCCCAAGAAAATTCTTTGGCGCGGATGAAGCCTTTTTGGCGCAAGTTCTCGCGCAGATTTTCGCTATTTTCCAATTTAATAATCGCTGCGGAAATTTCTTCCGGATTTTTCGGGTCGCACAAAAGCGCGGCATCTCCGGCCACTTCCGGACACGAAGTATTATTTGAAGTTATCACAATTGTGCCGCAGCCAAAAGCTTCCAGAATCGGTATGCCGAAACCCTCATACATTGAAGCGAATAAAAATATTTTTGCCGCTTTTAAAAGATGGACGCGGTCTATGTCCGGAATCCAACCGGTTTGTTTGACTGAATTTTCCAGGTCTAACCGCTTTATTGCCGACTGAATGCGATCATAGCCATAGCCCGGCCGTCCAGCCAGCACAAAAAACATTTCTCCGATTTTTGGTTCTTTGGCCCGGGCAAGAGCAAACGCCTCCAACATCCCGACAATATTTTTCTTTTCCTCAAGCCGCCCCACGAACAAATAAAAAGGCTGATTTAAGCCGTATTTTTGAAGAGTTGAATCAATCTCCGCTTGATTTTCTATCGGAACAAATTTTTCTTGATCAAAGCCATTGTGAATTACGCTGATATTATCGCCGGCCACTTTATAAATTTCTTGGATTTCTTTTTTGGTGAATTCGGAAACGGCGATAATCTTGGCCGCGCGCTTCAAGGCGAATTTCATTGACCAACGGTGGTAATCAAGCTCATTGTTTGAATATTTGAATCCGGTGGCGATTTTGGCGGCCGCCTTTACCGCCAATCCTTTTAATCCGCGCGCCGGACCAATGGAATGCGTGGCGTACAATTCGGGAAATCGCTCAAATCCCGCATCATGGCAAGTCACCACTGTTTTTTTAGGATGAATAATCGGAATGGTGTGCGCCGGAACAAAAAGAACATCCGGCGGATTCAGGAGCATTTCTGCCGAAAGCCTGGTTTGAGTCCAGAGCATTTCAGTCGGCGATTTTAAAATTCTGGATTGGAAATTAGCCGGAAGATTTTCCAAACCGTCTTTCAAAAAACCGGGCGAATAAAGCCTAAATTTGTTTTTTAAATCCAATTTTTTTAGTTCTTGTATCAGGTGATACGAATACCACTCCGTGCCGGTTCGTTCCGCTTCATTGGCTCGCGAGCTATCAATGCCGATAATCATAAGTTAGCTTCCATAGCTTCGTTAGCTTCCGTAGCTTCGTTAGCTTCTTTGACGACGGCCAAAATTCTAAAAAGCTAAGGGAGCTATAAGCTAAAGAAGCTGTTTACCTGATTGCCGATACGCTCCTCTTGTACGCATCAAGATTATCAAGCACAATGCCCGTTCCTTTAGCCACGCAAAGAAGCGGCTCATCGGCCATATAGGTTGGTACGCCGGTCGCTCGCTCCACTAATCGTTCTAAATTGCGCAATTGCGAAGTGCCGCCGGACAAAATCATCCCCTTCTCCATAATATCAGCCGAGAGTTCGGGCGGAGTATTATTTAAAACTGATTTTATCGCGTTAATAATTCCTTGCAGATCATCGCGCAGCGCCTCAACCGTATCCTCGCTTGTTATTTGAATGCTTTTCGGCAATCCGCTAATCATATCTCGGCCCTTTATTTCCATAACAAGCTTTTCATCCAAAGACAGGGCCGTGCCGATATTTATTTTAACTTCTTCGGCAGTGCGTTCGCCAATGGCCAAGCCGTATTTTTTTCTAATGAATTCCATCAGGGAAAGATCAAGTTTTGTTCCGCCGACACGGATTGATGTTTTAGCGACAATTCCGCCCAGCGATAATACGGCAATCTCGCAGGTGCCGCCGCCGATATCAATAATCATATGTCCGGACGCGGAACCGATCGGAATATTGGCGCCAATGGCCGCGGCGACCGGTTCCAAAATAATATGCGCCACTTTTGCGCCGGCAGCCAGCGTAGCGTCAATGACCGCGCGCTTTTCCGTGGAAGTAATGCCGCCGGGAACAGCCACTAAAACTTCCGGCCTCATAAACCTCACTCCGCCCACCGCTTTATTGATGAAGTATTTAAGCATTTGTTCCGTAATCTGATAATCGGCGATCACCCCTTCTTTTAAAGGCCGTCTGGCGACAATCGTATCCGGCGTTCGCCCAAGCATTTCTTTGGCCTCATCCCCGACCGCCAACACTCTTTTATCGTGCGTTGAGATAGCCACGACAGACGGTTCGTTCAGTACTATGCCTTTTTGGGGCAAGTATACCAAAGTATAAGTCGTTCCCAGATCAATCCCTACTTTTTTGCGGAATAAAGACATAAATCTCGCTATTTGAATTTAATTTTCAGCGCCCGGTCGTGTATTAATGAATTCTGCACAGTCAATGTATTATTGTCAATTTTATACCCATTGTCAAGCCATTCAACGCTTTGTATTTTATCACTGAATTTCAATTCAAGATTGAGATCGCGCGTGTCTACGCCCGGCTGTTTTTGGATTAACAAATTATATTCGCCGTTTTTTATTTTATCTCCGATATAATTCGGCAATTTGTATTTTATCATTACCTCGCGCGTTTCTTTGGGCTCAATGGCCACGAATGTCCCGAATACGGTCTTGTTCAAATCTTCGGCCACATCCACCGATCCTTTTCGCGTGGTGCGATCATTATACATAGCGCCTTGCGATTCAATGAGCTCGCTGCCCTTCGGAACAAGCAAGCGCAAATAATTCCGGTACCGGCTCGTTCGCCAATCAAATTCTTTAGCCGTATTTTCATATTTAAGGACCGTGGTCGCGATAATTTCATTCTTCTCATTTTGTTCAAGCTTATAACTCAAGCCACGCTTTATTACCGCGTCGGTTTTAAGACTCGCCAGATTAGCATCAAATACGCCGATAAAATCATCATCCGCTTCTTTGATTTGTCCGCCCCAACCGGCCGTGATTATCTTATCTTGCAGTTCGGAATCCGTGGAATACAAAAGTATATGCTTTTCATTCGCCAGCTCACCCAAAATTTCAAAAAGCTCGGGCCATTTGTCGCGCGGCAGGCTCATTATTCTTTTAATTAGTACATCTCCCAAATCGCCGATTATTCCTTTGCGATTTTCAAAGCCTACTCCTTGATAAACATAAGCCTTTTCCACCTGATAAATCAATTCATCCACCACATTGTCTTTGGTGAATTCAGTCTTGCCTATGGTTATTGATCCGGTCATTTCCAATAGTCTCTCAATCACGACCGGCGTTATGGCGATAACTCCGTCCAATTTCTCGCGGCCGCCTTCTTTGCCGTAAAACCACATAGTTTGTTTGGCAGCGGTGGGGAAATCAGGAGACCAATTGGAATCGCGGAAAAACCATTGCGTGGTCGCGTTGTATTTTTGAAGCGGCATAGGCGGCTCAACATTAAGCGTTTTTTTGACGCGCACATCCAAATTATAACTGTTATCAGTGGTAAACGAATCAATGTTGCCGTTTTTAAGACGCATAATTCCGTAAGCGCCCAAAAATCCTCCGGTCGGCCGCAATTCCGTATTGTTTTGCAGTAAAAATAAATAAGTTTTCGGAACAGGATAACCGAAAAGCAACGGCAAAATCTCGGCCAAAGGAATAGCCGAGTCCACCGCCCCGGCAATTTGCGGCAATTTTTCGCGCAATGGATCGATCTTTTCCTGGACAATGCTTAAGACGCCGTCTTCCGGAATTTGCGACAGAGCCACATCGGCCAATCCAATTTGGGCGCGAATACCCTGCAAGATTGGCGGGCTTTCAAAAATTCCTTTTAAAATTTCGCGCCGCACATTTTCCGGCAATTCATCAAGCGACAATTTTGAATTTTTTAAAAATGGGTCCAGAATATCAGTCGCCAATACGGTAAGCGTCCGCATAGCGATGATCAATTGCGATGATGAATCAACCGTAAATTCCACCGCGTCAATTTGCGTCTTTATCATCGGAAAATTTCTGACAGATTTGGGAATAATACTCAATGAGACGCGCAGTCCTTCCAGATTCGTGGAAACATCGGCCAAATCCGCAAGCGCTGTCCGAAATTTTTGCTCAGTCATATGATTTTGCGCCACCTGGACTGATGCGGCCGATCCCTTGGCGTAAGCCAATGCGTTATCGGCTACGGGATACCACGCGATGATTATCAATCCGATCAAATAAACCGGAATTCCCAGACCGATCGCCAATCCCCAGATCGCCTTTTTTGATAATTTGAGAAATTTTATCCGCTTGGCGATTTTTTTCCACTTCGCTTCCGATTTGTTCAAAATCGGCAAAATATTCAATTTGAAATTCATAGCCATAAAGTTTTGTTAATTTATTTTTGGTATTTGCTTGTCTTTATATTTTAAAATATATTTAATCCAGCTTTTGATATGCACGCGAGTCGGGTAGCTGAAAATGCTCATCAGACCGGAATATTCGGCCGATTCGCGCATATGATAATGCACCATCCGAGAATCGGCCGCGTAATAGACTTTGAATCCGCCATCCCACGCCCGGCGGCAAAGATCCGTATCTTCAAAGTACAGAAAAAATCTTTCGTCAAACAAGCCGATTTTTTGCAAAACCGATTTTCTCGCCATCATGCAGGCGCCCAAAAGCCACTCTGCCGTCCGCGGGCGGCCATTGCTTTGATTTTCGGCCATCAGAAACCGGCTCAAATGTTCCTTGGCCCATGGCAATTTTCCCAAAGGCGTGCGGCGGTACAGTGGCGTCAGAATCGTGTGAAATCTGAAATACGATGATTGCGTCGTCTTGTCCGGATTCAAAAGCTTCGGACCGGCAATGCCGGCATCGGGATGTTCTTTCATAAATTCATAAAGCGATTCTATTGAATTTTCCAAAATCACGATATCCGGATTTAGAATCAATATATATTCGCCATTGGCTTTGGCTATGCCCAGATTCATTCCGGCGCCATATCCGCGATTTATTTTTGATCCGATAAAAATCACTTCCGGATATTTTTCTTTCAGCATCTCGCCCGCGCCGTCTTTTGAATTATTATCTACTACAATAATTTCATAGGGCGCTTTGGGCGGAAATCTTTTTATTCCTTTGATGCATTGGCGCGTCAGACGGGCTGATTTGTAATTCAGAATAATGATGGAAATTTCTGTCATATTATATTTACTCAAACCATTTCCGCATCTCTTGGGCCAAAGCGACGGATCTAGCCAATATTCTTTTTCTTTTTTTTAACATTTTGGGTAAACTGGCCATAAAAACAAAATAAGCCGGTATTGTCCGCCATTCAAATAAAATAATATAAATAAACTTCATTAATTCATACCACAAAACAGGAATTATGTCAACGGCGGCGTTTCTTAAAAAATCATTTTTTATCAAAACAAACAAGTGATTCTTTTGGGAATTAAAATTCGCCAAAGCGGATTTTTTCGCGCGCCCGAAAATAGTTTTAATTTGAGAATCTCCTTCCGCCTTAGCGCTCCTGATATGCGCGCCGGAAACCGGCAAAACAAAAGACTGCCAGCCGCGATGCCGCAGACGCCACGCCAAATCAACATCTTCTTTATATGAAAAAAAATCTTCGTCAAAAAAACTTTCGCGGCCGTTGGTATTTTCCGCAACATCTCTCAATGCGGCCATCCTATAAACCGCGGCCGCGGCCGAAACACCGAATACTTCCCTATTCCACTCTTTTGTTTGACGATCGTCGGACAGAAGAGTGAATTTATCACCCGCTCCAATTTCCGCAATACGCCGATTGCGGAAAATTTCCAGTCCGGCGCTATCAATAACCTTTTCTCCATTTTGCGATCGCAAAAGAATCCCGGCTGCTGATCCGGCACGAGGATCTTTTTTACAAAATTCAACGATTCCTGAAATATAATTATCACCCAATTCAACATCTTGATTCAAACAAAGAACAAACTCCCCTCTCGCTTGGCGAAATAACGCATTATGACCGGCCGCGAAGCCGATATTTTTCGGCAAGTGTTCAATCGTCCTGATATGATATTTTTCAGCATTTAATTGTTCCAAAAATTCCCGCGTTCCGTCCGTTGATCCATTATCTAATATCAACAATTCAAAATCTTGAAATTGCTGATTGGCAATGGAGTCTAAACATTTTGACAAATATTGTTTTCCATTCCATACAACCAAACTGATTGATATTATCGGTTTTTTCATACGGTCAACTATACCCCGAATCGCCGATATTTTCAAGAGCTGATCTTTCCATTAATCACGATCAGCGCGTGAAAATCTTGATAAAGGGCAAAGTCGCGCGGGAGATTAGATTCAAATAATTTTTGCAAATGGTCATAAGACAAATTGCGCGCAAATTTTTCTTTTTTGACCAGCCGGCGAGTATACTCGTCAATCACGAAAATCGGCTTATCCAATCCGTAAAGCAAAATGGAATCGGCCGTTTCCGGGCCCACGCCATACAAGTCTAATAATTTTTCACGCAATTCTTTTAATTCTATTTTTTGCACCTTTTTAATACCGCCGGACTTTTTAAAAAATTCTGCCATTTCCAGTAAATAATCGCATTTTTGCTTATAGAATCCGGACGGCCTAATCAAATCGGCAAATTTGTTTTTATTTCTTAACCCAAGCTGATGAATGGCGGAAAGCGTATAAATTTTAGCTCTTTTTAAATTATCAATCGCCAGCATCACATTTTTCCAATTGGCTCTTTGCGTCAAAATGGCGCCGATTATCACCTCTTCTCTTTGGCGAATACTTTTCGGCCGCCTGCGGCGAGCCTCGCCAAAGGCGGGCCGCTTGCACCACAATTTCCATTGTCCTTCAGGCTGGCCGTATTGCTTAAGAAGTTTTGAATAAAGATTTGAAATTTTATTTTCGCTCATACTGTTATTTTATCAAACGGAATCAGAGAGAGATTTTTTGTTTCCGTGTTTAAAATTGCGAAACTCGGCGCATAATACTGGCCGGCCAAATTTCCCGGATTGGCGACAAAACAATTGCCGATTTTTTCAATCCACGGCTTGTGCGTATGTCCGTAAAATACAAAATCGTATTTTTCAGCATTTTCTTTTGCCAATTCCGGAAAATGGCAAAAACCGATTTTTAAACCGCCGATTTCCGCCTCGCCAAATTCTTCAAAAATTTTAAGCCGTTCATTATTTTCAAAATTTGAAAATTCTTCCCGAAAATCCATATTTCCAAAACTTAAAAAGATTTTTCCTGAAAAATTCTTCAAAATTTCTTCAAGCGTTTCCCCGTGCGCCGTATCGCCGCAATGAATCAGAGTTTCAATATTTTCCTTTTTGGCAAAATCAAAAAATACTCTTAAATTAAGCAAATTATCATGCGTGTCCGAAATAATCGCGATTTTCATATTTTTTAGTAATGATATTCCTTATCTTTCAATATGGCAATTGCGCGGAAGATTTGCTCCAGCAGCGCCACGCGGGCCAGCTCGTGAGGATAGGTCATCTGCGAGAGCGATAAGCGCGTAAACGGCCGCTTTTTAATCTCTTCGTCCCAGCCGAGCGATCCGCCGATAATAAAAATAATATGCCGATCAAGTCCGTCCAAAAATTTGGCAAACTTCTCGGATGAAAATTCTTTGCCCTTTTCTTCCAAAATAATAATTTCCGCATTGCCGTGCTTTTTTAAGAATTTCAAAATCCTCCACCATTCCACTTTCTTTGCCTTAGTCCTGCTTCCTTCATCTTCGGTGAAAGACTCGGCCTCCAGCTCAATAATCTCCAGCTTGACATAAGGCTTCAATCGTTTGGCATATTCTTCGGCCGCGGCTTGGAAATATTTTGCTTTGAGCTTGCCTATTGCTAAAATCGTAATATGAAACATAATTCAGATTTTTTGGCACGCCAGATTAATATTGCTTTTTATCCCCTCAAAATACGCCCGATTCGTTCAATGTCTGGAGTCGTCAATATTTCCGTCCTGACCAAAGAATATCCCTGAAAGAATCGAAAGCCTTGTGTATGAAATAACTCTCTATTTTTTCCGGCAATACACATCCCAATCCCAAGGATAATTTTTTATAATCGGCAGTTTTCCCGCAAGATTGTCCGCTTTTTTAAAAATCTTTTTTACCGGCGCGCTTTCCCTGATTGATTTATTATAAAGTTTACCGGCTAGCAATAAGAAATTGTAATAATATTTATACGAATAGCTTACCGGCCTCAATTCCAGATTATTAAAACCAATCAGCAATTTTTTGTATTGCTTGACTGAAAAACCGCCGGTCTCATCATCGGCCAGCGACACGGAATTTTTATTTTTTTTTCTAACCGCTTTCCTGATCAGCCAAAAAAGCGGTCCGAACAATTTGTATTGCCATGATGCCGGCTCTCTTAATATCAAAAGATAACCGCCGCTTTTCAAACACCTGTTGAATTCCGCGATCGCTTTTTCCGGACGCGGCAGATGGTGCAGCGAAGCCACCATAAAAATGGCGTCCAAAGAATTGTCTTTAAATGGCAGATTCTCAGCGTCAATTACGGCAAAAACTCCGTTTGGGATATTACTGCTTTCCGCTATCGCTTTTGTCTTTTGTACGCTGCCGATCGCAATGTCCGACTCAATCACCGTGTATCCTTTCCGCATTAAATAAAAAGCGAAGCGTCCGTCGCCTCCGCCAACTTCAAGTATTACTGATTCCTGCGGCAGACTCATCAATGGCGCCATAATTTCTTGATGCTCGGCCGTCAGATTAAGCATTCTCCTCTCATCAAATCTTCCGGCTCTTTCCGAATAAGTGGAGATCTCAACCTTTTTTATTCTGTCTTCATGCGCTCCATCATCAAGGCAGTTATGAATACCGTCAATTATCGGAAACTTTTTAATAAAAATTCGATCATCAAACATAATGCATAATTTCAATTGCCGTCCCTATTTCGAACGAACGCCGTAAATAATGAAGCCAAAATAATAAACCCTATCCCCAACGGATGATTCAAATAAGGCGTGAAAAAATGAACCGCGGCCAATGCAATGAGCGCCGCAAATACGCCGAGCGATATTGCTTTAATACTTATTCCGGCTAAGATTATTTCAGTCTTTTCTTTCATTGCGCGCCAAAGGGCCAGCAAAACGCTCCCTATCAGCCCAAGATACGCCAACGGACCCAAAATTCCCATCTTGTACCACAAATCAAGATAGCCCCACTCAAAAGCGAAAGTGGTAAATTCGCCGGTCGGATTGTTTTGTAAAATGCGAGGATCTTTGGAGTTGTAAGTGATTGTCGCGCCAAAACCGGAGCCGATAATCGGATGCTTTAAAATTCCTTTCCAGAGCGGCTTTAATAATTCCATACGCGATTGTCCGGCCGCTTCTTGAGTTGTGGCGCGTTCTGATACAAGGCTGAACAAGGAAGCCGGTTTGCCTTTGCGCGGCGGAATATTCATCAGGGCAAATATCAAAATAAAACCGGCTAAAAAAACTGCAACTAAATATGCGGCAAAAATGCTAACCGAACGCCATTTGGCCTTTAAAACAAATATCAACAAAAAAAACAGCGCAAAAAGACCCGCTACTCCCCCCACCCAAAACGAACGGGAAAAACTTAAGATAACCGCCGCAGCCAATCCCGCCCCTAACAACCAATGATATTTAACTCTTAATCTTTGACTATTGGCAATTGCCAGAAAAATAATCAGCGCAAAAAGCTCGTAAATCTGTCCTTGAAAAAAAATTCGATAAAATCCTTGATCCATTTTTGTTATTTCCCCCACTCCCGTATCTCTGATCCATTTGTAAACCATAGGCGTATACGGCCACATTCCGTGCGCGAAAACATAAAAAATTATAAAGGTTTTAATCGCCACCCAGCTTACGGACGCTATCGCCGCTTTCCCCAGACGCTCCCAATTGATTTTCTCGCGTAAAATTTCAACTAGTGGGAATAAATAAGCGAAAAACAAAAAGGCGTTAAAATCAAAGAAAATATTGCCGTAATTATTGCGTAAAATAATCGCTTGTATCAATCCGATGGCCAAAGCGGCGAAGAGAAAAAGGAACCAAAATGAAAAACTTGAAACCTGAAACCTGAAACCTGAAACTTTTTTTGAAAATATTTTTCGCAAAAGCCAGACAGCCATTATTACCAAGAACAGCGCTATACGGATTGAAATGACGGTCTCGCCTATATCAAATGAGAAAAGATAGCCTTTTGAGCCGATGAATAATTCAATCAATGCGATTAAAAGTCCGTATTCCAGCCGCCAAAACGATACAACTAAAACGGCGCCAATGATCAGCCAAAATAAAACTGCTCCGGCCAGCGGATGAAGATAGCCGAAAAAAGAAAAAAGCTCAATGGACGCGAGAATAAATATCAAACTAAGAATCGGTCTTTGCTTAAAAAAAATAAACATATTTAAGTGATTCATTATTCATGATTCATGATTCGCGTCTTGTATGCCGACAGCTTGGGATGAAACATTCCGGTTATAAATGCAAATAGCAAACTAAGCGGTTGCAGTAATGCGAAAGCAAGCCACACGATCGGACCTTTGTGCTTTAACATATAATACCGAAGACTTTTGTTAAATATTCTCTGGCGAGCGGTTGATGAAATTTGACCAAAGCTTTTTCCGCCATGATGTAATACTTCGGATTTTGGCGCATAAATAACTTTCCAGCCGGCATCTTTCGCCCGTTTGCAAAAATCCACTTCTTCAAACCACAGAAAAAATCTTTCATCCATCAAGCCGATTTGTTCAATTACTTTTCGGCGAATGGCAAAAAACGCGCCCATCACTTGGTCAACTTCTTGCCTTTTCTCATAATCAAAATCTTGCGTCAAATAGCGGCCAATCGCGCGCGAATTGAAAATATGCTTTAATTTAAGACTGATCAAAACTTGAGATAAAACATCCGGAAATGCGCGAACGGACGGCTGAATCGATTCATCCTCGTTTTTTATCTTTCCGCCGACAATTCCGGAATCGGCGCAACTTTTAAACTCCTCCAAAAGATTTTCAAGCGTTGATTCCTTTATTTCCACATCCGGATTTAAAAGAATAATATATTCGCCGCGAGCTTGCTTTATTCCCTGATTGACTCCGGCGGCAAAACCTAAATTTTTCGTATTGGCAATTAAATTGATTTGCGGAAATCTTTCTCGCATCATCGCAACACTGCCATCCATTGAAGCATTATCCGCGACAATTATTTCATAATTAATATGACTGCTGAATTTCTCAATTGACAGCAGGCATTTTTCCAAAAGCTCTCGCACATTCCAATTGACGATGATAAAGGAAAAAGTCATTTTATATTATCGCTTCCTCAACTAATTCTTCCGGCAGGCCATCTGCCGATTCATCCTGACTTGACGGCCTAAGGAGCGGTTCAATGATCTGAAGCGCTTGCTGAAAACGCTCTTCCACCGTTCCTCGGACAGTATAATAAGAAAAATTATTTTGATTTAAAAATTCGACATACGATCGGTCTATCTGAGCTTGAAATTCGCTATTTAGGCTGCGCAAACCGTCGTCCGCGATCGCGAATTCAATCGGAAGATAAAGCATCGCATCATAACGCGCTTCCTTAATAACAATGTCAGAAATCACATCTTTTACTTTCTGGTCTTTTAAAATCACATTGCCATAAATGATATTATCAAAAAGGGTTTTATCCGCGATCCATGATTCGGGTGTGTTACGCTCCAATTCAATCTGTTTGGAAAGAATCCAAAATTGAGATTCGGGAGGAGTTTCTTCGTTTATAACAAACTTCTTTTCATGCGCCTCACGCACAATGTCGGGAATTCGCGCAAATCCGAAATGCGCGGCAAGTTTTACGGAAAGAGTTGTTTTACCGACTCCGTGCGAGCCGATTATTGCGATTCTCATAAAAATAAGAAAAAAGACCGCTTAGATTATATCTAAACGGCCATTAAATGTCAATTTTTGACAATTTAATTTACAAAGAAATTCCGCGCGATTTTAAATACGCGATAGTCTTGCAGTCAACAATGTCTGCTACTCCATCGCCATATTCTTTTCTGACAATTTCAAGAATTTTATCCACTGCCGCTTTTTTCTGAAGCGACCATTCGCGATAATACTCCTGAAGCGCCGGGTGAGTAAAATCCTCCGGCCGCAAAGCCAAGACTGCGAAAAAATAGCAAAGTTGATCGGTACGCGGATCGCGCTTTTTGGAAAAATTCCAATTAATACGGAATTCTATATCCGTATCGCGATTATAGAGCGGAAAATTGAATTTCCTGCGATATTGGTCATATCGCTCTATTTCATCAGCCGGGGCGACTGATGTTTTGTCTGCGGCGCGGAGAATCTGCGCCTCAAGAGATATCGGCGGCTTTTTTCCCGGATCAAAGTCAGAGCTGAAAAAATCGTGCCGCAAAATTCCTTCGCGAATTATCGGATCAGAATATCCGAAAATTTTCGCCAGCAGAGCACCCGCGTACTCGTGCAATATTTGCCCTTTCCGCTTGCGCTTGGCGTAATTTGGCGCTAATTCAATCGGCACCAGAAATCGTCCGCTGTCGTGAAAGACGCACATCGCCTGCAAGCGCTCCGTATTATTTATTATCCGTTGATCTTCTTCTGAAAATCTCTCAAAGATTTCCAAAACTTTTAAATAAACCCTGCTCGCGTGCGGGAGACCATGATCATTGCTTCCTAAGAAATGATCAAATTCCATGATATATTCTTCCCTAATCTCTTGAGGAAATTTCAATAATTTATTCTCAAGCCTTTCCTGCCATTTTTTTCTGAAGCAAAATCCGTTGCACTGAAATTCATTATGCATTCAAATCGCCCCTTTCTCGCCTTAATTAAAGCGCGCAAAATTGTTATTTATGTTTATATTAAATGAACAGATTCAAATTATAGTAGCAAAATCAGCCGATTTTGTCAAGGGTTCGCATCGAATAATTATATCATGAACATCAATCGCCGTTATTATGCTCAATGTCATGAATAAGCGCTTTCATTTTTTTGTATTTCAGGTGGCCGAAAGCCCAGGTGAATATTCCCGCCGGTATAAAAAATACGCCAATAGCTCCTATGAAAGCGGATTCAAAAAACTTAATGAAAGTAACGCCAACGGCAAAAAGTGTCAGGGCTGTGCGCAAATACGCTAAATATGTGCGCTCGTTGGCCAAAATCGCCTGCGCGGCCGCTAAGTGCTCGCCCAAAGCTAATTTTTTGTTAGTAAATTTAGAATAAAGACTTCCTTTCATATTTTAAGAATATCATAAAAAAATCCCGCAGACAAGTATCGTCTGCGGGTATGATAAACCAATGAGTAGGAGGCGATTAAAACTGCTTCCTGTCTTTCCCGAATGTATTTCTATACCATTGATTTAGCCGCTCTTCAGTTGCGGTGGCCTCATCTCTTATTCGTCTTTCAAACATCTGAAAATTCAAATGAGTATCAAATGCTTGAGAAACGATTTCTTCGGCTCGTTTTTGAGCATAATTTCGCAAACGCTCAAACCGTATTCCGTCAACAATGCCTACCGGTTTGATCAATACTTGAGATCTCATTACTGCAATTTCCGCGCTATTTTTCACATATTCCACTTCCCCTTTTATTTCAATCTCAACGCCTTCGATATCAGTTACCTGAATATATTTTTTTTCTTTATACTGAAAAGAACCGATTTTTAATTCTGTTTCCATATCTTCCCTCCTTGGTTAAATTGTTTTTATGGCTAAAAAAGAACAGATCAAGAATCAGTCTATTTCAAATTACGCGTTTTGTCAAGACTATTATCATTCCCAAAATAAAAAGAATCGTTGACGCGACAGCGGAAATCATACAGTACAGACAGACGGCTTGTATGACAAATAATTGAAGGTAAATAAAATACAATGACGATAGAAAACCGACTGGAGTGATTAATGCCGCCAATTTTAAAATTATTTGCTTTCTTAAATCAAAATGAGCGATGATTAAAACCAAAAGCGTGAAATAGTAAATCGCGCCGAAAAGCGCCAACGGAATTCCGAAAACTTCGGCATACGGGCTGGTAGTCACTTTTTCACAGCCATGCAATATTGAACACGGCGGCACTCGGCCTAAAAAATGTTCAAAAGTCAAATAAGCCGCGTCAATGAATCCGATCAATGCCGTTATAAAAAACGCAGCTATGATCCATTTAGGGATTTTGGGAAAGAGCGCTATCAATGAGTTTTTTAAGTTCGTCATAAGATCCGGGATTGTCTATGATTTTTCCGTTTATAAAAATGGAAGGCGTGCCGCCCAAATTAATCCTTGCCGCTTCGGATCGGCTATTTTGAACTTTTTGCTTTATGATATCTGAAACCAGATCACTTTCAAATTTTGCTTTATCCAATTCAAGCTCCCCGGCATACTGTACAAAAAACTTTTTTGCCTCCTTGCTTGTCCCCCAATTGCTTTGCTTTTCAAAAAGCCTGTCGTGCATTTCCCAAAACTTTCCCTGAATACCGGCGGCTTCAGCCGACTCGGCCGCCAGTTCCGCGTTTTGGTGGATTTGGATAAGCGGAAAATGCCGATACGCAAATCTAATTTTGTCTCCGAATTCTTGTACCGCTTTTTTCATTATCGGGTATGCGCTTGCGCAAGCCGGACACTGAAAATCGCTATATTCAATAATCGTCACTTTCGCGTCTTTGTTACCCTTTATCCAATCGCTATCTGTGATCGGCGCGGGCGTTCCGGAAATATTTGAACTTGATGATTTTGACCCCAAATACGCCAAACCGATTATCAAAAGTACCGATCCGCCCAAAATTCCTCCCCACAAAAGCACCCGGCGTAAAATTTGGCCAGCGCCGGACGGCTGATTGAATCTATTTTCTCGCCTTTCCAATTCGCGCCGTTCGCTTCGACTCATAAATTCCTTCATATTATTTTCCATAATTGACGATCAATATTATAAAAAAGATTTAATTAATTCCGCTATTTTCGCCAATTCTCGGCTGTCGGCCATTTTGGCAAGCTTGAAATCCAATTCTCCGCCCGCGTAAAGAGGAACCAAATGGATATGCGCGTGCGGCACATCAAATCCGTACACCACCATGCCGACTCTCACGGCATTGGTGGATTTTCTTATCCCCGGCTCCAATTTCCGGCAAATCTCAAAAATCTCCGCGTATAAATTGCGCGGCAAATCAAACAAATAGTCAATCGGCTCTTTGGGCACAATCAGCGTATGGCCGGGATTGATCGGCTTAATATCCAAAAAGGCGATAAAATTTTCATCCTCGTAAATTTTATGCGCCGGAATTTCGCCTTTGATGATTTTAGTGAAAATGGAGTCAGACATAATTAAAATAAAGAAGATCAGTTTTTTTTCATTTCATTCACCACCACGATTTTTTTGCTTTCAATGATATCATACAAAAAACGATCGGTAATATCCATCCTGTACTCGTATTCATTTTTTGAAAGCAGGGTGTATCTGATGGGAATACGCAGCTCAATCTGAAATCGCCGCATTACTTGAGCCAAGCGCTTTTTATTGACTCTCCCGACAATCAATATGTCGGTCGGAGTATGATTGGTGTCCGTAAAAAATCCAGTGAAAGCCAAATAGCCGATATTACCGAGCGATTTTATTTTTTTTACCAATTTTTGTTCCCAAAAGATTATTGATTTGAGTACCAGTGAATGAAGTTCCGGAAGAAGCGGAAAAGTCAAATTCACCTGAAACCTCATTTCCTTTTCCGGCTTGGCGTTTTGCTTTTTCACTCTATCTTTTTTCTTCCCGCTGGCTTTTTTTTTGGATTCATTTTCGCCGGTAATATTTTGCCAATACGCCTCAATGAGCCCCAGCCGAACCAGAGCGCCGACCTCCTCTTTCAATATCTTCGGGCTTAAAGCCCCGCCCAAATAATTTTTAAGCTCATCAAACGAAAAAGAATCATGAATGCGCGTCAAAAAGAATTCAGCGATTTTTCTTCTGGAATTATTACCGAATAATTGCTCAATCATACCCCGCAGTAGAACTTTGACAATTAATTTATAATAAACTTTCTTGGTTTTTTTATTTAGTCTTTTTAAATAATTTTAGTTTAATGCTTATCTTTAAATTTGCTCGTACGGCGAAGTCAAAGTTTCACTGCGGGGCATATCCTCATTATTTTACCCCAAAATCGTCGGCTTGTCAAAACCGTCAAAATATGGCATAAATACTTATATGAGTAATCGCTAATATACAAATTTCCACAAATATACAAATATTCGTATATTTGCGTTAGATTCGAATATTCGTGAATACTACTATGCCCCAACAGCTTTTATATAAAATCCATCTCCTAACTTTCGGTGAAGGACGCAGAAGCACTGATGTTTTTAATTTTCAAAGCCAGGACAATGAAACGGTCGGAAAAGACCATTTCTTTCTCCTTTTTGATTATACCGACTTTCGGCATCTTACCCAGCGCGATCTCAAAAATATCCGCGATTTGATAGTGGCTAAAATCGGCGAACAGAAATTTTCGGAAATTCCCAATGATGAAATCAATGCGGCATTTGAAAAACTTTTGCGCGAGCTTAACTCAATCTTGCCGCCGCTTTTACCGGCGCACGATCCATTGCATCAATCGTTATCAATCATCATCGCCAGCGTGCGATCCGATATTATTTCTTTCGGATACGCCGGCAATCCTGACGCGTTTTTCATCCGGCCGAAACAAACCGGCGACGGACTGATACTTGAGATATTCGACAAAAAAGGCGGAAATGCGGCTCCATCAGCCAATCTTTTTTCCCAGGTCGTATCGGGAAAAATATCTTCGGGCGACATTCTTTTTTTGGCCACATCCAATGTTTTGGATTATTTGTCCCAAGAAAAAATAAAGCGCACGCTTTTGTCCCTCTCTCCCCAGCCCGCAGCCGAGACTTTGAAATCCTTGCTGAACGAATCGCGCTCGCGGGAAAAATTCGGAATGGTTATAATTAAGGCTATCGCCAGCCTGCCGGCCAAGCAGCCTTCCAGCCATCACTCGATAGAAAAATTCATTGAAAAAAAATCAAGCACTGCGACAATCCTCACCCCGCAATTTTCCCATATAGCAAAGTCGGCAATCCAAAACGGCTTGAATATGGCTAAAAATTTTGCTCTTTCCGGTTTTGAGACAGCCAAGCAGATGTATCCGAAAAAGGCGAACGCAAAACCGGCGATATCCGCAGCCGTAAAAGAGCCGGGCGCTCAACTTCCTTCGTGGCAAGATATCAGCCTTGTTCAAAAGATCATTGAACCTTTAAAAAAAATCCCGATTCAGCAGAGGCGGATAATCCTGATCATCGCGGGGCTGGCGGCAATCTTATTTATAGGCATTTTGTTTTCTTTCAGCGAGCGCGAACAAAAACAAACCGTCCTGCAAAATTCAGAAATGGCCGAAAGAGTCCGAACAAACATTGAAAAAGCCGAGGCTGATCTGATTTACGGCAATGAGGCGTCAGCGCGGGAAGCGTATGATAAAATTTCTCTGGATCTGAAGACTCCGGATGGCGAACAATTCTCAAAAGCCGCGGCCAACCGCGAACTTTTAAACCGCTACGATATTATCAAGCAAAAATTGTTCCATTTGATGTCTCTAGGCGCCAAGGAAAGCCAGAGCGTACCATTGGCATTTGAATCCGGACAGCAGCCGGAAAAAATATTGTTTGCCGGCAAGCGGCTGGCGGTTCTTGATTCGGCCGGAAAATTCCACTCCATAGATTCCGATAAAAAAACTCAAACTCAATTTTCAGCGCAACCGGAGCAGAAGCCGCTTTTGACAGCCTCGTCAAAAAGCGCAATTGCCGGCTTGAGCGATATTGTCGTAGAACAATATGATTCGTCGCTCAAAAAAACAATATATAAAATAGATCCTCTCCCCGCCCGATCTACGCTTTCTATAAATTTTTTCAGCGACAAACTATACTTCCTCGTACCGGATGAACGGCAAATATTCGTTTATTCGCGTTCCGGCGGCGCCTACAAAAGATCAAAAGCGTGGGTGGATAAAGGAGCAGAATCCTTGGCGGACGCGCTGGATTTTGCGGTAGACGGGGAAATATTTGTTTTGAAAAATGACGGTACGGTGGCAAAATTTTCAAAAAACAAGCAAGTTGAATTTGAATTAGACGCGGTGGAATATCAAATTTCGCCAAGCAAAATAATCACGCCAAACGAATCGGCTCCGCTTTACATATTAGACAAAGCCGCCGGACGAATAATAGTCTATGACAAAAAAACAGGAAAACTATCAGTCCAATATATCGCCGACCAGTCAATTATTGACACGGCGATCGATGACTCCAATTCGCAAATGGCCGTGCTATATGGAAAAAAAGTTCAGATCTATAGTCTGAAATAATCACGAAACAAAAATACTCCCCGTCGAACGGGGAGTGTTTTGAATTTATATTGGATTATTTGAGAGTCACTTGGCCGCCGGCTTCTTCAAATTTTTTCTTCATGGCTTCGGCCTCGGCTTTGGCAACGGCTTCTTTCACTATTTTCGGAGCGCCGTCCGCCATATCTTTGGCTTCCTTGAGCCCGATTTGAGTGAGCTCGCGAATCACTTTGATGATGGCTATCTTATTGGCGCCCGCTGAAGTAAGCTCCACATTAAAGCTTATTTTTTCTTCAGCCGCCGGAGCAGCCGCTCCCGCTCCGGCCATCATCACCGGAGCCGTTGCCGCGGCTGTGACGCCGAATCGATCTTCCAACACTTTCACCAAATCGGCCAAATCAATAACTGATAATTTTTCAATTGATCCCACGAGATCCTGAAATTTTTCAGGAATTGCTTTTTTATCTTCTGACATATTATTTTAAATCAAGTTAATTAATAATTATTTTATAGGGCTGATTTTTTATCGTGAATCGCCTTGAGTGTTCCCACGAATTTTTGCGGGACTGCCGCCAACACGCGCACCAGACCGGTTGTCGGATAATTCAAAAGATACATCAATTTAGACGCTAATTCTTGGCGGCTCGGCAATTTGGAAAGCGCTATTATTTCCTCCTGATTAAAAGACTGCCATTTGTCTCCCATTCGCACCGTGCCTTTTTGCAATTCCACCTGCGGATGATCCTTTTTGAAATCGGCCGCCAATTTTGCGGCTCTGGCTTCTTCTTTATGATCCACCAGCAAAGCGACTGTTCCGGTGAGATCGTCAACCGGCAATTCAATTTTGGCTTTATCCAAAGCGATTTTGAAAAGCGTCTTTTTCGCCACCTCAAGCTTCACTCCTTCTTTTCTCAAAATCTTCCTGAAATCCCAATTATCTTTAACTTTCAATCCGGTCATTGTAATTACCACAGCCGCTTTGGCGCTCTGCAATTCCGAAGTCAAAGCGTCCACTTCTTGATTTTTTTGCGATTTTGATTTAGCCATAGATGATAAATTCCTTTTTAATTAAAAAACGACCTTTAAAATGGCCGCAGAATAATTGCTTTACAGCTCTAAAGCAATTAATGCTTTGTAACTGTTTTTGCCTCAATGGGACTTATTTATCTCGCCGAAGCTAAAAGCTATGGCGGACTTTTGCCCATTTTCTGCGGCCTTGAATTGTATTCGCATTATAACAAACCATGAAATTCCGTCAAGTGGTGGGCGCATGAGGAGTCGAACCTCAGACCTTCACAATGTCAATGTGACGCTCTAACCAACTGAGCTATGCGCCCGAATTGGGCAGGGAGGGAATCGAACCCCCGAAGGCTAATGCCAGGTGATTTACAGTCACCCCCGTTTGACCGCTTCGGTACCTGCCCAAAATTTTATTCTCCTTGAAAAGCCCAAGAGCGGATTTGAACCGCTGACCTACTCCTTACCATGGAGTTGCTCTACCAACTGAGCTACCTGGGCCCAACTGCGCTCCAATATTCATCGGAGCTTCGATGGGCGAACAAAAGTATGTTTAACATCTTCTCGCCCTTCCGAAGCTCAAATGCAATTTGAGCGAAGGAGGGAGCTACCTGGGCATCTCCTCTTTAATTTCATTTACCTTTATTTGATATTCTTCAATTTTCTGATTTTCCGGATTGGCGATTTTCAAAGCATCCAGAGTTTGTTGAGCTAGTGTTTTTTTACTTAAATCCAGGGCGGTATCCAAAAGAATATTTAAATTCTTGGGATTGGCGGGTTCAAGCTTTACCGCTTCCTGATATTGAATCAACGCTTTATCCGTCTCCCCTTTGGCCGCGTAAACTTTTCCCAAATCAATGTGATGCGCCGCCAAATCCGGATTTTGCGCGATGGATTCCAAAAGATCGGTCTCCGCTTGGTCAAAATTGCCCAGATTTGTTTCCACGGTAGCCAGCTCCGCGTACGCCTCGTCGTCTTTTTTATTCAGCTTGATCGCCTGTTTTAAGACTTCTTTCGCATTGTCATATTCTTTTAGAAACATGTAAATCTTGCCCAATCCTTTGTAAGCCGCGATGTTTTTCGGATCCAGGCTTAAAATCTCTATATACTTTTTTTCCGCTTCGCGGTATTGTTCGCCGTTTGCCAATTCATCGGCCTGATTGATCATAGCGCGAAGCTTGGCCGCTTTTTCTTCGGATGAAAGTTTTGTTTTCCAAGCTTTTTTCAATTGCTCTTCGTATCGATTTTCCAATTCAACGATTTTTTGAACCAATAATTTTCCCGCGGATCGCATTTGCCCGAACACCAAATTGAATCCAACCAAAAAAACTTTGCCGTGTCCGCGCAATTTTCTGCGCAAGCGATCCTCAAGAAGATGATGCCGCTGCGCGCGCTCTTTTTCAATTTGAATTTTTTCCAAATCAATCGCGGAAATGGACGAAAGCTTGCGTACAATCATCGCCGCCGCAACAATGCCGCTCGCCAATATTATCAAAATCAACAAAAGATCGATATTGAAAAAAATTGCGATATTTTGCATATGTTAAGAATATGCCCCGTGCAGGATTCGAACCTACGACCATCTCCTTAAAAGGGAGCTGCTCTGCCAACTGAGCTAACGGGGCTCAAAGCACCATAAAATTCTACACAAAAGCGATGCAAATGTCAAATCTTGCGGTACAAAAAGAATCGGGCTCATTTTTGATATGAGCCCGCAAAAGACCGTGTTAAAAAATCAATAATTATCCCATTCGGCGGTACCGTACCCCTGGCAAAACGGACACTTCTCCTTGGTTACTAAATCCTTAAAACCAAACACGCATAAACCGAATTCCGACGCAGGACATGGTTCTTTAGACATTACCCTATACACAATTATTGCTTCGAGACGCTCCAAACTCAAATGAACCTCATCGTCCACCAAACAAACATCAATCCCAAACTCGTTATGAATCTCAAAAATTTTCTTATCTTTAGAAATATCCGCTATGCGGCATAGGAGCGTTTTTACCGCTTTTTCTTTTTCCGCGCGCAATTTTTCACGCTTTTTCTCGATAATAGCTTCCAATTCATGTTCCGATATGGCGCCGATTCCATTTAAAAAAACAGTTTCCTGCTTCATCGCCCACCTCCTTGTTAAGGGTTAGAATATAGGGAACAAATCCAAACTTTTTTGTTTGGCATCCTTTATATTATATAAAAAATATCCGATTCGTCAAGGCCTTAGGACATTTATTGATCTTGCGCTATTTTAAAAAAAAGACCATTTTAGTAAATATATTTCTGGCCTTATGCGGATTTCATGCCTTATTCAACCATTGGTTTTCAAATATTTTCCAATCCTTCTCAACCCTTCTTTTATTTTTTGAATATCCAGCGCGTAGCTTAGGCGGATGCGGTCGGGCGAGCCAAACCAAGCGCCGTCGTAAACTATGACTTTATATTTATAAAAAAGATCAGACACGACTTTTGAAGGATTTTTCATTTTGGGAAAAACATAAAAAGCGCCTTCCGGCTTCCAAAGATCCAGTTCTAAATTTTTCAATCCGGCATAAATGAAATCTCTCCGCTTTTTCCATATTTCCTTTTGTTTCTCAATATAGCTTTTTGGCGCCAAAAGCGCGGCCACAGCCATTTCTTGCGCCAATGTGTTTGTGTTCATTGAAGTATGCACTTTCATCTCAATTGTTTTTTGCACTAAATTCTTATCGGGAGAATACAAATATCCCACGCGCAGGCCGCACATTCCAAAAGTCTTGGAAAACGAATTGACCGTAATCACCTGTTTTCCTTTTGGCACATAATTTTCCCGCTCGTAAATCAGGTCTTTGTAGACTTCGTCTGAAATCAGATAAATACCGAGTTTTTGCGTAATTCTTTCAATTTGCTTGAGCGTTTCAATGTCTTCCACCCGGCCGGTCGGATTGGACGGAGAATTTATCAAAACAGCGGCACAGCCGCGCGCTTTTTTCTCAAAATCATACAGGTCAATTCTGCCGTCTTTCAAGTCGGTGCATACCGGTGTCAATCCGGCAAACTTCACCATAAAGGGATAAGAATAATAATACGGCCGCGGCATTAATACTTTTCGCCTTTTTGAAACGCCGGACAAAACGCGAAAAATCAAATCCAGCGCTTCGGACGCGCCGTTGCAAATCACAAAATTATGAGCGTCCGCTCCCATATATTCTTTTGCCAAAAGATCCCGCAATCTCTCTTCCCCTTGAATTAATCCGTATTTAAAAGTACGCTGTTTCTTGGATAAGACAGAAAAAACTTCCTTGGGCGGCGGCAAATCCGGCTGGCCGCTGCCGAAAGAAATAATCCCTTTGCCTTGCTTGCCTATAAAAAACGAGGAGCTTTCAATTTTTTTCATAATTACTCGCAGCATTTTTCGTATTCTTCCGGCGACACATTGGCCACTTCTTTGAAAATCTTCTTTTTTTCTTTATCGTCAAGCACATCGTCAATCCATCCGTAAAGCATTTGCTCTTCTTTGAAATTATGCGCGGAAATCAGATCTCTGAAATCTTCTTCAAATTTTTTGATTTTTTTGAATTCTTTAGCGCTCTCGCCGGCCACACAATCATGGATTCCTTCCAAAAGCTTTTTTATTTCCTTGTGATCGGAGCGCATCGCTTCGGTGGGTCCGCCCCGCGTCAAGCCTTTCTTCTTTTCAAAAATCGGAAAAAATATTTTTTCTTCCCGTACAATGTGC
>Ga0209343_10002173_pt1 | contig 25552 bp, 26 predicted proteins | sample RifCSPlowO2_02_FD_184026 | JGI IMG/M metagenome (GOLD analysis project Ga0209343, IMG submission 184026) | Groundwater microbial communities from Rifle, Colorado - Rifle CSP2_plank lowO2_0.2 (SPAdes) (version 2) | ecosystem: Environmental > Aquatic > Deep subsurface > Groundwater | place... | reverse complement strand
CGGCGGCTGGCTGATTGTCCAAGATCCGGAGACCTGTATGATAGACGGAATGGTCAAAGATGTGATTGAAAGAAAGCTGGCCGATGAAATATTGACGCCGGAGCGGATTTTGGAGAGACTGATCAGCCTAGGAAGCTAGGAAATATCCTCCCCAATGTCATTGCGAGCGACTGCAAGGAGCGAAGCAATCTCCAAATCAACCAACGAGATTACTTCGGTCGCTTGTCTGCTCCCTCGTAATGACAGAAGAAGGTTCCGTAATTTTTTTAGGATTTTCTCAAAACTTATGGTCGACATTTCTCAATACAAAAATCTTTTCTTGGAAGAAGCGCGCGGGTATTTGCAAGAACTCAATACCTTGATATTGTCTTTGGAAAAATCGCCGGCTGACGAAAATACTTTAAATCGCATAATGGCGGTTGCCCACACTTTCAAAGGAATTTCCGCCACAATGGGATATAATCATCTGGCGCAATTGGCGCACAGTCTGGAAGATATTTTTGATTTCGCGCGCAAAGGGCAGTTAAAAATTGAGAAAGAAATGTTTTCTCCTTTATTTCGAGCGCTAGATGCTTTGGAGGAGGGAGTAAAGAATATTGATAAAAACAATCAGGACGAATTTGACGACAAGGCGGCGAAAAATATCGCGCTAATTGCCGAGGGCAAGACAATTAATTCTGTGGAGCCTGATAAAAAAAATGAAAAGGCGGCGGTGGAAGCGGAGGAGCCGCAAGAAAATCAGGCAATTTCCCGGATCGGCGTGGATGTGAAATTATTGGATATGCTGATGAATTTGGTTGAGGAGCTTACCGTGGAAAGGCTCAAAATTTCGCACTTGAGCTTTGCGGATAAGGAAATTGAATCATCTGACTCTTTGATTAACGAATTGCGCGTCACTTCCCGGCGTTTGGATAGAATCGTTTCTGAATTGCAGTACAATGTGAGCCGAGCCAGGATGGTGCCTTTGGAGTATATTTTTATGCGTTTTCCGAGATTGACGCGCGATACGGCCAAAGCTTTGGGTAAAATTGCCAGCTTGGAAGTTTCCGGAGGCAATGTGGAAATGGATCGTTCGCTTGTGGAAATGCTTTCCGAGCCGCTGGTGCATTTGATAAAAAATGCTATTGATCACGGCATTGAGGATATGAAAAAAAGAAGCGAGCTTAAAAAAGCGAAAAGCGGCACAATTTCAATAATCGCCGCGCAGGAAAGGGGGATCGTGCGCTTGATCGTGCGGGATGACGGCCAAGGGATTGATTGGAAAAATATCGCAAGAATTGCGGCCGCCAAAGGATTAGCTTCCAAGACGCAAATTGAAGAATGGACGGCATTTTTAAACGAGAAAAAATATCCGCCCAAAGAATTGGGAGAGATGCTCTATCGGCCGGATTTTTCCACCAAATCGGAAGTGACCGAGATCTCCGGACGGGGAGTGGGGCTGGCCGTGGTAAAGAATTTTGTTGACAGGGCGGGCGGCCGGATCAGCATTGAGACAAATCTCGGGACGGGCACTTCCTTTGTTCTGGAAATTCCTTCCACCATTTCAGCGACAGACGCGCTGCTCGTGCAAGTGGGCGAAGAGCTTTTTGCCGTGCCTTTTTCTTCAATCGTCAGATCCGTATTCGTGCCGGCCAAAGATGTCAAAAGTTTTTCAGACGGCGATGTGGCGATCGTGGACGGACAAGAATTGCCCCTTTTATGGATGCGGAAGTTTTTTAATTTATCGCCCAAGGCGGCGAATTATAAAGTGGTGATTGTGGAGCAGGAATCAGTAAAAGCCGGATTGGTGATTGACAATATCGTATCCGAGCAGGAAGTGGTGGTGAAGCCCTTTTCCGCGGCGTTAAAGACCGTCCAGGGATTTTCCGGAGCGACAGTTTTAGGCGACGGCCGCGTAGCGCTGGTGGTGGATGTGGCATCAATGCTTGAGCAAACGCAGTATTTTGGCCGAGCGGCATAAAAATTAAAAATTAAAAGTTTAAAATTCAAAATCAAAGAAATTTATTAAAAGCTTTGGCTTTTAATAAATAACAATAATTTTGCACTTTGCACTTTGTATTTTAAACTATATTATAAATTAGAATAATTTTATTAAATAATTTATGTCTCAATCTCTACTCTCAAATCTTGAGCGGGACGCGCTCAAAGAATGCGTCAATATCGGAGCGGGACACGCCGCTACCGCATTATCCGGATTAACGCAGGAAAAGGTTTCAATTTTGGTTCCGAAATTGGAATTGGTGCCCGTAGAGGACGCTCCGGCCGCCGTGGGCAAGCCGGACGAAGTAATGTCCGCCGTGGTTATGAAAATGGGCGGCGATGTTTCCGGCACCATTCTTTTGATGTTTCCGACCCGGAGCGCTCTTTTGCTCTCCTCGCTTCTTTTGAAGTCCGGCCGGACGAAAGAAGCAATGGGCGAGGATGAGAATTCAGCCCTGCGCGAAGCCGGAAATATTTTATCGGGCCATGCTTTGAACGCTATTTCCCAATTTTTGGGTTTTCGGCTTTTGCAATCCGTGCCCGAAACATCGTCCGATATGGTGGGCGCTATGATGAATGAAATTCTGGTGCATTTCTTGCGCGAAAAGCACGAAAATGTTTTGGTGCTGTCGGTAAGCTTTCAGATCAGCGGGCACGAAATCATCGGCAGCCTCTTTTTTCTTTTTGATCCGTCCAGCACAAGAGTGATTTTGGATTCATTGAGGAAAAAATTAGCGATTGATCTTGGGTAGAGTAGTAATCGCAAATATACGAATAGACTCAAATATACAAATTTATGAGCGATCCGATGCAAGTTTCAATGGCGCATTTCGCGGTATCCAAAAGCCGCCCGCTTGTCACAAGCGGCGTTGGATCGTGCATGGTTATTGTTTTATACGACCCGCAAGCCAAAATCGGCGGATTGGCGCACACGATGCTGCCGGATGAAAAATTTGAAGGCAAAGACGGCGTTCCGCAAAAAATAGACGCGGCGATTTTGGTCGGTTCGGCCAAGACTGTCGGGCACGCGGTGGATATGGTTTTGGACGGAATTGAATCTTTGGGCGGCAATCGTTCGCGCTGTATCGCCAAAGTGGCCGGCGGAGCGCATATGTTCAGCCTCTTTGATGCGCCGAAGACAGGCATTGGCCAGCAGAATATTGAAGCGATCAGGAAAAAGTTTGAGCAAATAAAAATTCCGATCGTAGCCGAAGATACGGGCGGCACCATTGGACGGGTCGTGGAATTTGATGTACAATCAGGAGTGATGAATGTGACGACTAAGATATAGCTTTAATTCAAAACGCATAACTTAAAAGTCAAAACTAAAACGCAAAATTCAAAACTTTTGAGATTTGAGCTGTAAATTTGAGCTTTGACATTTGAGCTTTGACATTTGAGTTTTGAGTTTAATTTATATGACAGATTCAAAAAAAATCATACTTTTAGCCGAAGACGACAAATTTTTGCGTTCCATTTTTCAAAAACGCTTGGAAGAGGGCGGCTATACCGTATGTCCGGCATCGGATGGATTGGAAGCTTTGGATATTATGGTTAAAACGATTCCGGATTTGGTGCTTTTGGATTTGATAATGCCGCGAAAGAACGGCTTTGAGGTATTGCAGGAAATGCGCGCCAGTGCTAAGCTTAAATCAGTGCCGGTGGTGGTTTTATCCAATCTGTCTCAAAACAAAGATATGGATCAGGCCAAAGATTTGGGCATTGCCGGGTATCTCACTAAAAGCAGCGTGTCTCTCGTCAATCTGCTGGACGAGGTGAGAAAATATATGTATAAATAATTGAATGTGCCTTACTCTAATAAAATCATTCTATTAGTTGAAGACGATCCCTTGATCAGGAAAATTCTAAGCGATGAATTGAAGGTGAACGGTTTTGCAGTGGAAGAAGCCGCGGACGGGGAAGAGTGTCTGGCGGCGATTGATTCAAAAAATATTGATTTGGTTCTTTTGGATATTATGATCCCCAAAAAAGACGGAATCGCTGTTTTGCGCGAATTAAAGCAGGCTGGCAAGATTCCTCAATTGCCCGTGTATATTTTATCCGCGCTTTCCGATATGGAAAAAGTGGCCGAGGGCATAGCTTTGGGCGCCAGAGGATATTTTGTCAAGCAGGAATCAGGTCGGGAGGAAATCATTAAAGCGGTCCGAGCATTGTTTGCCCCGCAGTGAAACTTTGGCTTCACCGCGCGGGAAAAAAAGATGAATAACGAAATAAAATCATCAAGATAAAGGCTTGCGTACTAAGATTAAAAATATTAGAAAATAATTACCAAAGTTCTACTGCGGGGTTTGATCAATAAATTTATGGTATAATTATTTTACAATTTATGGCAAACGACAATTCAAAGCCGAAAATAATGATCATTGAAGATGATCGGTTTATCACGCAGGTTTATTCCACCAAGCTCAAAGAAGTTGGTTTTGATTTGGCTATGGTGACGGATGGACGCGATGCCGTACCGGCTATTTTGAATGAAAAGCCGGATTTGGTAATTCTTGATCTGATGCTTCCCGGAAAATCCGGTTTTGACATATTGCGCGAGCGGATGAACAGTGAAAATCTTAAAAAAATTCCGGTAATCGTGATTACCGCATTGGCGCAAAGTAAAGAAAGAGAAATGGCGCTGTCTCTTGGCGCGCAAGACTATATAATCAAATCAGACCATTCTATACAGGAAATAATGCAAAAGATTTTAAAGCATTGCGAGCGATGCGGCATAGTGGCGAAGAACATTGGGTAATTTAAAAATTCGTGGTATAATAATAGCGGTTGAGTTATCCACAGGCGTCAACTGTTAACTTTTAATCTTTAACTTTTAACATTGCTTATTAAATTTTAATTTTTTTATGGTCACTGCCATTCGGAAAGGCTTCACTTTAGTTGAATTATTAATTGTTATAACAATTCTCGTTATTTTGGGAATTTTTGTTATTTTACTTATCAACCCGGCGGAAATTTTGGCAAAATCCAGAGATTCGCAAAGGATTTCTGATTTGGCAACGATGAAGGGCGCCATGCAACTTTTCTTGACTGATCCGGGAGTTAATTTGACAACGCTTATGACAAATGAATGTCTTTCTAGTGCGGCTACGCCTCCAATTCCGGAAACCGACACCGGTAATCGGGTTAAAATCAATGTTTCTCTTAAAGAACAACCCGACACAAACGGCACGCCTATGACTAATAAATATGTAGGAGCGTTTGGAGATACTAATGATACCGCCAGAAAGAAAAATGACGGAAGCGGATGGGTCCCGGTTAATCTCACCCAAGTTCAAAGCGGCGCGCCTCTTGAAATGTATCCTGCCGATCCGAGCGCTGATTTGTCAGCAGAAGATACTAACGCAAATACTGATATAGCAAAAGGATTTTACTATCGTTTTGGATGCTGGAGCAATGGCGGAAAATTTGAATATGAATTTGATGCCGGACTTGAGAGCGCGGCGTATGGACCATTAGCAAGCGGAGGGGGTAAAGGCGGCTCTGACGGCGGAAATGCTAACGCAACGGCCAGTCCGACCACTGGTAATAATCGTTATGAAGTCGGTAATAATTTAACCATATTGCCAGCAACCGCCAGCTTGGACGATTAAATTTATTTTTTAACATTAATTAAATAAAAATAATTTACTTATGATCGCAAATGCATTATTTTTACGAAAATCAAAAGCCAAGGGCTTTACCCCGCACCTTTTTAGAGGGTGGGGATCATTAAACTCACAACCCAATAGAAAAGGTGCGGGGTTTACCCTTCTTGAGCTTTTGATCGTCATCACGATCTTGGCTATTTTAGCCGTCATTATTATCTTTGTCCTCAACCCGGCGGAAACGCTTCGCAAATCCCGCGATGTGCAAAGGCTGTCCGATTTGGCGACATTGAAGAATGCGATTAGTTTGTATACGACGACTGTAAATCCGACAATCCTTGATGGTGCAAGTTCCAGTAATAATTTATGCGTTGGCGGCACAGGAGATGATACATTTTGGGTAAGTTATCCATATGATTCGCCTGGCGCAGAAATAACCGATACAATCGGAGCGGAATTTCCGGCATCCGTTGGAGGTCCTCCACATACCGCAGGTTCATTTATGCAATTATTAGCGGCAAATGTTTATAAAACAGGAGACGGCGCTGGCGCTGGTTTAGGATGGATTCCGGTTGATTTGGGTAAGATTAGCGGAGGATCGCCAATATCAAATATGCCCGTTGATCCGACAAATAACCCGGCATCTGGAACCAGTACTTTAGGAGTCGTTACAAATGATGCCCTTATGTATCGCTATTCTTGTAAAAAAACAAACACCGTGTATGAACTTAACACAAAATTAGAAAGTACAGCCTATACAACCGATGATAATAAAGCGTCAAAAGATGGCGGAAATAACGCGAATTTGTACGAAGTCGGTACGGACTTAACTATATTGCCAAGCACAGACACTTTTTAGTTAGTATAAAATATCAGAAGACATGGATTAACCCCGCCGAGATATCGCCGGGGATTTGCCCGCCTAAGTTTCTTTTGGAAAATTTAGGCGGGTTTTTTTTCACTTAATTTTTTACAGCCATTTTCAAAATTCACATATTAATTTGCGATCGCAAGTTAAACGACACTTTGCATTATTGTTTGATTTTCGCTGATTTTCGTGGTACATTTACATAAGAAAAATATTTATGTTTCTAACTTCAAATTCAGCTTACCAGATTATCGCGGTGTGGATGCCGCTCCTTATTTTTGCCGTTTTTTTCGCTTCGGCTGTCGGAGCGTATATTTGGCGTCCCAAAAGATTGAATAAAATTTTAAAATGGGGGATTGGCTTTTTTATTATCGCCTATTTGGTCCGCTCCGGCTATTTGGTGTGGCTTCAGTATGTGGTGTGGCAGGAAGATAAATTTGGGGCGTTTCTTCTCCCTCCCAATCAGCCCATCAGCTATTTTTTGCAATATGTTTGGACGCATTTCCTGATGGACTTGCCCTGGATTTTCGGCGGGGCTTTGATTTTATCCGGAATTGTTTTGGTTTTAAACATTGTTTCAAAGGGGAGGATGGTGGACGGAACAGACGCTTTGTTGGCCGTATTTGGAGCGCTGATCGCGGGTTGGCCCAATATGCTAGCCTACTTTTTAATTGTTTTAGTCTTGGCTTTGGCAAGCTCTTTGGTTTATGGTATAATTAGACGGCAAATTATTCTCATTCCCATTACTCCGTTTTTTTTCGCTGGAACCATTATCGTATTTTTATGGGGCGCTAAAATCACGGAAATATTGGGATTAGGGCAATTACTAATATGAAAACAATTTTAGTGGTGGAAGACGATAATTTGGTGCGCAAGGTGATTGAAATCCGCGTCAAACAAATTCTGGACGATAGCGATATTGAAATCATCGCAGCCGCCGACGGCAATGAGGCGATGGAAAAATACCAAGCGCTAAAGCCCAAAGTGGTCATATTGGATTTGGTTTTGCCCGGCATCAATGGCTTTGATATTATGGTTCAAATAAATGAAGACATTAAATCCAAAAAGACAATCGTGGTGGCGCTCTCCAATCTTTCCGGCGGCCAGGACATGGCGCGCGCCAAAAATCTCGGCGCGGCGGAGTATTTCGTGAAATCAAACATTGATATGGCGCATTTGGCCGAGTCAATTAAAAAATATTTATAAAAATGAATTTAATTTAATTTTATGGAAATAATAGCTTTTATAATGGATATCATTCTTATTATTTGCGGCGTTTTGACCACAATGTACGCCTGGCATATCGGCGGAAGCATCGGGCACGGCAGTCTGAAATTAATGGCTGGAGGATTTTTGGTTTTAGGCATAGCGCATTTTACCGAAACATTGGTTTTTTTAATTATTCCGGAACTGCCGTTTGAGGCTGGCGAAATTATTCATCGTGTCATAGTTTTGGTCAGCTTTATAATGATTTTGATCGGGTATCAAAGATTGGCCAAGTTCGTTAAGGCATAGCGACAATAGCTCAAAGTTTAAAACGCAAAATTTAAAACTGTAATTTTGAGTTTTGACATTTGAGTTTTGATTTTCATTTAGTATGCATTTGCCGCCGAGAATTTTAAAAAGTATCATCGTGAAGACCGAATTGGTGACTGACGATGATTATCATCAGTTGGAAGGAGAAGCGGTGCGGCGCGGTACGGCTGTGGCCAGTCTTTTGGTGGAAAAAGAAATCGTGCCGGAAAAATATTTGATTGAATTTTTGGCGAGCAGTCTGCGGATTCCGGTCATTGATCTTAAAAAAGAAGAATTAAAAAAAGAAATCGTCCGTTTGATTCCGGAAAATCTGGCCGAGAGTCTGCGCGCCATCGTGTACGCGCGGGAAAAAGACAAAAAAGGGGACGAGTATTTTAAGGTGGCGATGGAAGATCCGCTCAATATCCAGGCGATTTCATTTTTGGAAAAAAAATTGGGCGGACAGATTATCGCGCATTTGATAACGCCCACCAATTTCAAATCCGCGCTAAAGCAATATCGCGCTGACATTTCATTGGAATTCAATAAAATTATCCAAGAAAATATTGAAAAGGCGACTATTGAAAGCGGAGGAACGGCTTCCCGCGAGCAATTGGCCGAATCCATTCCGGTCATCGCCATATTTGACACGATTTTAAAATACGCGGCCGCATCCAATGCTTCGGACATTCATATTGAGCCGGAGCCTAAGCAGGTTTTAATTCGGTACAGAATTGATGGTATTCTGCGGGATATTATTGATTTGCCGGTTGCGGTGGCCGGCGCCCTGATCGCCCGCATCAAGGTGATGTCCCGCATGGCCATTGACGAGCATAATAAGCCGCAAGACGGCCGTTTTAAATTTCAATATGAAGATCAATCCGTATCTTGCCGAGTATCCGTGATGCCGACTTTTTACGGAGAAAAAGCCGTGATCAGACTTTTAGTGTCCAGCGGCCGGGTATTCGGCCTTAATGAATTGGGTTTTTCCGAATACAATCAAAAAATAATTCAGGAAAATTTAAGTACTACGCACGGGATGATTTTATCCACCGGCCCTACGGGAAGCGGAAAGACCACCACTCTTTACGCTCTTTTGCATTTGTTGAATAATCCGGAAGTCAATATTTGTACCATTGAAGATCCGATTGAGTATGATATTCCGCGCATCAATCAGACGCAAGTCAATATAAAAGCGGGAATCACTTTTGCCAACGGCTTGCGGGCATTCCTCCGCCAAAATCCGGACATTATGATGGTGGGAGAAATCAGAGACGGCGAGACGGCTGACATTGCCATTCAATCGGCCCTGACCGGGCATTTGGTTCTTTCAACCATTCACACTAATGACGCGCCGTCCACGGTGGCGCGGCTGATTGATATGGGAGCCGAGCCCTTTCTATTGTCCACCACTTTGAATCTGATAATCGCCCAAAGGCTTTGCAGGCGTATTTGTCTGCATTGCATAGCAAGTTCCCCCACGCCAAAAGATATTTCCGAGCTCATCGGAAGGCAATTGCGTTTGGTTAATCCAAGCAAAGAGCCGATCCTGCCAAAGCTCATTTTCAAAGGACAGGGGTGCAAGCAGTGCTCCAATGCCGGATATTCCGGACAAATCGGCATTCTTGAAGTTTTGGATATTACGGCCGAGATCAGGGATCTGATAACCAAAAACGCTTCAGCTGATATTATCCGCGCCGCCGCCATAAAAAACGGAATGAAAACAATGTTTGAAGACGGGATGATAAAGGTGGAAGCCGGTATGACGAGCGTGGAAGAAGTTTTGAAGGCGATAAGGGAATAGATAAGCTTCATTAGCTTCCATAGCTTCGTTAGTTTGTTAGGCCGAAATCAATAAGCTGATGAAGCTAATGCAGCTAAAAGCTAAGAGGCTAGTTTATGCTTTATTCATACACCGCCACGACAAACGAAGGAGAAGTTGAAAGAGGAATAATGGAAGGCCCGACCACCGAGGCTATTTTTGATATTCTCACGCGTCAGGGATTGTCCATTGTCTCCATCAAAGAAAGCTCGGCCGGGAAAAAAGCCATGGGCGGGAGTGTTGTGCTTTTTAGCCGGATAAAATTTTACGAATACATTTCATTCATAGACCGGCTCGCCACAATGATTAAAGTCGGATACGCTCTCACTGACGCGATTGATGTTTTGCATAAAGATACGGTCAATCCGCTTTTTAAAGAAATTCTTTTGCAGGTCAAATTCGGTCTGGAAAAAGGCCAGCCGTTCTCGATGCTTCTCGCTAAACATCCGAAAAATTTTTCCCCGATTTTCATCAGCTTGATAAAGGCCGGAGAATCTTCCGGCACCTTGGAAAAAGTATTGGATCATTTAGCCACACAACTGAAAAAAGATTATGATTTGCGCAAAAAAGTGAAATCCGCTTTGGTTTATCCGCTGTTTCTTTTTATTTTGACGGTAATCGTAATGCTCGGGATGTTTATTTTCATAATGCCGCGCTTGGTAAAAGTGTTTGCCCAAAGCGAAGCGGAATTGCCCATCACCACTAAAATTCTTTTAGCCATAAGCAATGTCTTGTCTTTTAATATTCCGCTTACTCTCATCACGGCCGGCTTTTCGGCGATTTTTTTAGTAACGCTGATTCGTTCCCGGGCGGGAAAAAAGATTTTATCGCAAATAGGTTTTCGTTTGCCGGTGGTAAAAAATCTTATGCGCCAAGTGGCTTTGGCGAGATTTGCCAGAACGCTCTCGTCTCTTTTGGGATCGGGCATTTCCATTTTGGAAGCGATTGATTTGACGGCCAATGTGGCCGGAGGCTCCCGCTACGGCCAAATAATCCGCGGCTCCAAAAAAAGCCTGGAGAAGGGCGTTTCTTTGAGCGCTTATCTGTCCAGAGAGCCGGATTTGTTTCCAAATCTATTGTTGTCTATGATCAGCGTGGGAGAAAAGAGCGGTGAGCTGGACAGTATTTTGCAAAAAGCGGCGGATTTTTACGAAGTGGAGGTGGATTCCAGCCTCAAAGATTTGGTGGTTTTTCTGGAGCCGGCAATGCTTTTTTTCATCGCCATCGCTATCGGCTTTCTGGCTATTGCCATTATTACGCCGATATATTCGTTGGTGGGGTCAATCGGATAGAAAAAACTTAAAGCGCAAAACGCAAATGTCAAAACCACAATTTAAATTTTAAAATTTTTGAGTTTTGAGTTGTAATTTTGAGCTTTGAGCTTTGACTTTTTAGTTTATGAAAGGATTTACTCTAATGGAGCTCGTGCTCGTCATCGCCGTTCTCGGCGTTATCGCCGGATTGGGTATTGGCAATTACGCGAATTTTTTAAGGCAAAGTTCGCTGGATAGCGCGGCCAATGAAATTATAGCGGCCTTGCGAAAAGCGCAGACCAATTCGCAGGCGTCAAGCGAAGGAACAGGTTGGGGAATTTGGTTTGATACGACAAATAAAGATAATTATAAATTATTCAGAGGAAATTGTTCAACGCCAACATCCGCATCTTGCTATCAGAATTCTGACTGCCCGGCGACATGCGACAATAATAATCAAAACGCAGAAACAATATATCTTCCATCAAGCGTAGAAATAAATTCAGCGTCATTCGGAGGCAGGCAATATGCGACATTTGATCGTCCGACAGGAAAGCCGACATCAAGTTATGATGGTAGCGTGACGATCCAGCTCAAAGGCGGCGTAACAAAAACAATCACTGTCTCGGCATTGGGGAAAATAGAGTAAACAACTATGAAAAATTCGAAATCCGAATACCGAAATCCGAAACAATATTTAAATTCAAATATTCAAAAACCAAAATCGTTTTGGAAATTTGGATTTGGAAATTCTGAATTTGTTTCGTGTTTCGTATTTCGTGCTTTGAATTTTTATGGTGAGTTCAGATCCCAAAGCGGCCAACTTTTGGTTGAAGCCGTGCTCGCCATCGCCCTTTTGGGCGTTTTGGCCGGTATAATCGGTATGGCCGTCAATGTGTCCACGCAGTCCAATAAAGCTTCGGGCAAAAAGACAGTCGCCGTCGCCCTGGCGCAAGAGGCGATAGAGGCCGTGCGCGCGATTAGGGATAATAATGAAACTACCGGCCGTGGGTGGAATAAGATTTATGAAAAAACCGAAGGAGCGGAATATCATGTTGACAATACGACAGTGGCGGGAAAATGGACTATTCAAAATAACGCGGAAATCATTACCGTAGATGGAGTTGATTATGACAGAAAAATTGTTTTTGACATGGATATACCGAGGGACTTACCCAATGGCGGAGGGAATATCAATGCCGCAGGCAGCGCTGACAAATCAACCATAAAAGCGACGGTCACGGTGACGGCAAGCGGAATTTCTGCTATAATAGTAGAAGAATATTTGACTAGGGCGAAAAATGAGGTGGAATTGTGGGACACAAAAGCGAAATTTGAAGCCGCCGGAGCAACTTGTTCAAGTACTCATGTTAACGACAGTACTGGTTTTGTAGAGCTAAAAAGCGGAAGCGGATGCTAAATATGAAAATCCAAATTTCCAAGCTCCAATGCCAAAGCAAATCCAAAATACCAAGTTTTGTCATTGATTTATTGAATTGACATTTGGATTTTGACATTGGGATTTATAAAATATGTCGATTACATCATCAAAAACTACCTATTATCTTCTCGCTGTTTTAATACTGGTCATTCTTGCCGCCGGAGGGATTTTTTATTGGCAAACTTCAAAAGATTTACCGGATATTACTGCCGGACAGCCGCAGAATGCAAATGTGTCGCAAAATTCAAATGCGGCCGCGATTGTGGTGGCTCCTTCCACAGGCAAAGAAGTGGAAGTAAAAGGCGTGCCGGAGATAGCCGAAGCCCAAACTGCCGTGACGGCCAAGGGCGCTTATGAAAAATTATCGGCCGAGGCAAAGATTTGGAAAGATGATGCCACTCTTGTTTCTCTGTCCTCGGATTCAGATGTCGCCCTAGACGGCAAGAGTGCTAAATGGGAAGCGCGGTTTATTTCCAAAAGCGATTTGACCAAGGGATGGAAAGCGGTACTTAAAGACGGAACAGTCAGTGATGCGGCCAAACAAGGAGCCAGCGCTAAAATTTTGACCGATCCGGGTTTTGCCGTGGATTCCGGAGACGCGATCAAAGCCGGTCTGGGGGATCTTGGCGCGTCAGAAGTAAAAGTCTCCTCAATCCGCCTTTTCCAAGAAACCGAATCCGGCGAATGGTTTTGGTCTGTGGCAACGGACAAAGGAAATATCACGCTCAAGGCGCGCTGATTTGAAATATTGAATTTATGACGCTTTACCATTTTATTAAAAAACGGCCGTACCTTATTTGGTATACGAAAAATTACAAAGGCCTGACGGCCGAAGCGATTGTTGAGGCGACCTTGAATTACGGCGATTGGGACGATGTGCAAAAGCTTATCGGCATTTTAGGTTTAAAAAAAACAGCCTATATTTTTAAAAAAGAATCCGCGCATCGCAGATGCAATTACCGGCCGGAGGTGAAAAATTATTTTCAACTTTATTTCAAAAAACGCGCCGCTTATGCATAAAGAAATTTTGACAAAAGAACAAATTGAGCTTTTGCCTCTGATAAAAAAGTTTTCCAAGAAATTTTATTTGGTCGGCGGGACCGCCATAGCGTTTCACATTGGCCATAGGCGGTCAATAGATTTCGATCTTTTTTCATTGGAAGGATTCAATAATCTAAGCATCAAAAATCGCATTGTTAAGATAGGGCAATTTAATAAGACGATCGTGAATAGGCGCGGAGAATATACGATTATGATAAACAGCGTGCAAATGACTTTTTTTCATTACCCTTTTCAAATAGAAAGCAATGAACGGTTTGACAAATTTTTGCGAATGCCTGATCTTTTGACCTTGGCGGCGATGAAGGCCTATGCTTTGGGTATGCGCGCCAAATGGAAGGATTATGTCGATCTCTATTTTATCATCAAGCATTATCACGGCATAGATAAAATCATCAAATGCGCCAATCATATTTTCGGAGTGGATTTCAATGAAAAAATATTTCGCACGCAATTGTCATATTTTGACGACATCAATTATTCCGAAGAAGTGGTCTATATGAAAGGATTTGCAGTAAGCGACGCAAAAGTCAAAAAAGCGCTGATAGATTTTAGTTTGCAATAAATAAAAATCACGATGATAAAACAATCGCAAAGTCCATACGGTTATAAAAATTTACTGGTTTTTAAAAAGGCGGAGGAATTGCAATTAAGCTGTACCGCGCTGACCGGCGTTTTCCCAAAAATAAAAACGCTGATAGCGCTGGCGGATCAGATGAATAGGTCGGCGCGGTCGGTCAAGCAAAATATCGTGGAAGGATGGAAAAGAAATTCAACCAAAGAGTATTATGAGTTTTTAGGATTTTCCATTGGCGCGAACGCGGAGTTGGAGGAGGATTGTATGGATATTTGGAAAGGGATTTATCCTGAATTAAAGGGAATAAAGGGAGTAATGGGAGCAGTGAGTGAAAAAGGGGTAATGGGAGAAAGGGGAGCCCCTTCCGCCCATTCCGTCCTTTCGTCTCACACATCAAATTCACTCATACCATCCCCTTCGGACCATTCCACCCCTTCCACCCTTTCATCTTTTTCAGCGCATACCCCATTTTCATCCCCTTCCTCCCTTTCATCCCCTTCGGATATTGAAAAACTTCCCTTTTATCCCCTTGATCCATCCTTGCCTCCGGTTGTCCGACTCAAACTTCGCTGTAAAGAACTCAATTTTCTCCTCTCAAAGCTTCAAAAATCTTTGGAAGAAAAAATGACTGCGGAGCATACTCTCTCCATAGCCGACCGTTTCAAAAAATCGCAGATAAATCAACATAAAGACAAGGATTGGTACGAAAAGACTCTGGCGAAACAAGGATTTGCGCGAATGGAAAATGGCCTGATTGTAAAAAAAGAGCAAGAATAAAATCAATAAGCGTGGTATAATAAATTTCAGCCAATCGCTGCCGGCAAAGCGTTGGATTTTTTTCTTTATTTATTGTATAATAGAAATGCAATAAATAATAAGACATATGCATAATTGGGATTATCAGATTCAAAAAGATTGGAAGCCCGGCACTGATGCCGAGTGGGTTTGGTATTTGGAGCGGATGATCAATCATGGAATGGGAAAAGAAAAATTGCCTGCCCGGGAGCTTAAAAAATATTTTCATCAAATCAAAATCACCCCAAATACCAAAGCGTTTTTGGAGCTTATTTTATGGGAGAAACCATACTGACAAAAGATCAGAAATTTTTTTTGAAAGAATTTGCGAAGAGTTCGTTGATGCCTTTTTTTTATCTCACCGGAGGCACCGCCCTCGCGGAATTTTATCTGACGCATCGCTATTCGGATGATTTGGATTTTTTCACTAATCAAGCGGATTTTCCTCAAATTGAAGTGGAAGGGTTTATTTATCAAATTGCCGCACTGCTGAAAGCGGACGCGGACTACAAACGATTGTACGACAGAAGAATTTTTTATTTTCAATTCAAGGAGCAAAAAGAAGAATTAAAAATAGAATTTACCTCCTATCCGTTTCCGCAAATCAACCCGCCGCAAAAAAAAGAAGGCGTATTTATTGACTCTTTGAAAGACATCGCGGTTAATAAAATGATGGCGATGATCGATCGCACCGAGCCAAAAGATTTTTTTGACCTCTACTGGCTCATTAAAGAACATTTTTCAGTCAAGGAGCTGATCGACGGGGTAAAGGGCAAATTCGGTTTTCACATTGATCTTTTGTCAATCGGAAGCGATTTTGCCAAAGTAAAAAATATGTCGTTTCCAATCAGAAAAATAAAATCCGTTTCCGATGAAGAAATTATAAAATTTTTTGAAGATCAATCGCGGGCTTTAAAACCGAATATTCTCAACGCGCAATAGAACTATCACGCTCAAAGCGCGGCAGGTTTTATATGAAAGATAAAAAAGACGATCAAAGGCAAAATGCCAAGAGCGCGAAATGGCGGTTAATCGGTTTGGGGATTTTTTCCGCGATTCTTTTGGCGACAAACATTTGGACGCTGACGGTTTACGCTCCGAGCAGGCAGAGCGGAACAAGCGATGCGAATAATCAATTTCCTTTATTGAATCCAGCGCGGAAGTTTATCAAGCAGGAGGACTTAATTGTTAACTTTCAGCCGCTCCGCGACGAGCTGAACCAAAAATACGAAGCAGATCCGAACATTTCCATTTATTTTGAATACTTGCCGACTGGCGCCAGCATCGCTATAAGCAAAGATGCCGAATTTTATCCGGCAAGCTTGTTGAAAGTGCCGGTCGCGATGGCGGTAGCGAAAAAGATAGAAAAAGGCGAGTGGAAATGGACGAACGAATTAGTATTGATGTCAGCCGACAAAGACGAGAAATTCGGCACGCTCTACAAAGAGCCGAGCGATTCAACACACACCATAGAAGATCTGGTCAGGCGCTCTTTATCCGACTCCGACAATACGGCGCATTTTATATTGGTGAGGAATTTGGAAACGGAGGAAATTAACGATGTTTATGAACATATGGGCATAAAAGATTTTTTAGATACCGAGGGCAAGCTTTCGGCCAAAAGATATTCGGTTATTTTCAGATCTTTGTACAACTCTTCATATTTATCCGAAAATGATTCTCAAAAATTGCTCTTGTATTTATCTCAATCGCCATATAATGAATTCATAGAAAGCGCTTTACCTGAAAATATTATTTTTTCTCACAAAATTGGAATTTCGGACAGTGAAAAGGTATTTATTGATTCCGGCATTGTTTACGCGAAAAATCGGCCATACATTCTTACAGTGATGACAAAAAACGAAGCCGAGCAAAAGGCAAAAGGAATAATGAAAGATATTTCGGAAAGGGTGTATAATTATACAGAAAGCTATGCAGAATAATTTATGCTAAAAAAAACACTGAAAATTTTCCGCAATCTCGCCATCTTTTTGGTGATTTTCGGCGTAGCGTTTTCCAATATTCCCTTTTATGCTTTAACCGGAATGATTGAAGGATATATTAAGACTGCCAATGTGGTGGATAAAGCGTGGCATTTGTCGCAAAACGACAATGTGGTGGATAAGTTCACTTCCTATCGCAATCTAGCAAACAAAATTCAAATTAAAGAAGCGCATGCCGCCGCGGCTTACATCGGCAATTCCAATATAATTTATACCAATGGCGGTACGCCGGGCGTCATTACGCCAAACGCATCTACTATTAACGGCGACCTTCTTGTTTTTTATCACTATTCTCGCGCAACCGGCGGCAATGAAACAGTTACTTTGCCCACTGGATTTACTTCTGTTTTTAATTCCGTAACCGCCAACCGTGGTCTTGTGGCAGTTGGATGGAGAATTAAACAGACAGGTGATAGCACATTTCAAGCGTCCGTGACCAATCATACATCAAGCACCTCGGGGGAAACCATAGTTGAATTTATTCAAACTTACAGAGGAACCGATGCGACAAATCCGATTATTGACTATACTGCTTCACTCAGTAATTGGGTAACATCATTAAATATCGGTCCAATTAGCGCGCCGGCATCGGCAACTGTTACTGACGGCGATATGGCAGCGATATTCGGTGGCAAGTTTGAAAATGTAACGGGACAAACCGTGCTTTCGGGAGACTCTCTTACATGGGCAGTAAGAACGACTTTCAATACGACTCTTGGATCGGATGCTGGAGGTATTGTTCAAACTGGGCTTAACGCGTCGGGATCAGACAAAACAGTAACGGCAAAAACAGTCACTGCAACCGGCACGACGCAAGTCGGAGCCGGACGAATGTTTATTATCAAGAAAGCGGTTGATGTCAGCCCGCCAACCCCTGACCCGATGACTTGGTCTTCTGCGCCGAACAATGTGAGCGCGACGCAGATTGATATGACTGCTACGACGGCAAATGACGCTGGAGGATCTACGCCAATCAGTTATCTTTTTACAAATAATAATTCTGCTTGCGGAGCTAATGTCGGAACCGGAGGAGCATCAAGCGGGTGGCAATCTGCGGACACGACTTACAGCAATGCCGGTCTTCAGTCAAACAAATGCTACGGCTATACGGTGCAAGCGCGCGATTCTTTATCCAATACGGGCACGGCTTCGGGCATTTCCTCCGCTTATACTTCGGCCAATACGCCGGGAACACCAACTTTGGGCAGTCCAACCGAGACCACTTTAACTTTAACAAACGCGGAAAACAGCAACCCTTCTGCTAATCCGACAACATATTTTGCCGTTCAGGTGGTGACCACCAGCGACGGTACATGGCTTAATCAATGGGTGGACGCAACCGGCAATCCTTCGGCTTCGGCGGTTTGGCTCACTGACGCGCAGCTTGACGCTTTAGTTTTGCAGGGATTGCAGTCAAGTACTTTGTACGGAGTGAAAGTGAAAGCCAGGAATCAAGATACTGATGAGACAGCGCTAAGCGCCGAAGGTCAGGGGACGACTTCCGCGCCGGCAAACGCTTTAACTGTCAGCACATCCGGATCGCAAGCGACAAATTTAAATAGCGGCGACTCAATTAAACATATCGGAGATGCGTCGACCGCGGCGTTTCAGCTTCGTATGAGCGGTTCAGCCGTAAATGTGAATACAGTGAAATTGACCGAACAAGGCGGCAGTATAACGCTTTCCGATCTTACGAATCAAAAAATGTACTACGAAAGCGCTTCAACTTGCACATATAATGGAAATGAAAGCAATGTAACCGCATCGCCTTCGGGGGAAACAGTAACTTTTTCTTTTACTAGCGTGCCGGTGCCTATATCGCCGAATTATCTTTGTTTGTATTATGTATTTGATATTGACGGTACAAACGCCGTCGGCGGAGAGACAATAGAAGTTGAGATTACCAATCCTTCAACCGATGTGGCGCTCGCCAGCGGGCAAAATACCGACACCGCGGCCAAACAACTGGCCGGGACGACAATGGTAAAACCGCAAATTACCGGGTACACCAATAGCACAGAGTCCGGATTAAATTATGCAGGAAGCTGTACGGAATGCGGAGCGAGAATCGGCGGCGGGGCTTTGTATCGTCAGACAGTAGTAATTTCGGGCTATGGTTTTGGCGCTGATCCTGGATTAGGCAGCCGCGATACCTCAACGAATAAGGTAGAGGTTGTCGGAGCGTCTACAACTATGCTGGCTGATGACGGATCTGCGGATACTAATGTGAGTGCTTGGTCTGCCACTTCCATCACGATTCGGACTGACACAGCCATTACGGGCAATGCTGATTCTGATTGGGGTACTAATTTTGGAGGCGCGAGCGCTTTGAAAGTGACAGTCGGAAGCCAAGCCGTTCCGGCCAATTTGAATTTTTATTTATTACCGCAAGTGACATCCCTTGTGGCGGTCGGTTCCAATGCGGCGCGGGAGTATGATGCCGGCGACTCTGATGGCGTAGTTACGGTGAACGGCACGAGATTTGGCACTAGTTCCACCGGCGGTTGGATGAGGATTTTAGGATGCGACAGCGCCACTTGTTCCAGTCCTTCCGGGTCAGTCGCCACCACATCCTGGGGGAATACTTCTATTACCGCGCAAGTTCCGACCGTGATTGCTGACAATGCGTATACGGGAAGCTTCGTTGTTCAACAGGGAAACGGAACAAATAATAAACAACATCAGTACACCGCAAGCGGATTTCGTGTTTTGCCCCGCATCACAAGCATCACCCCGTCCGCCGATGGAGTAAATCCGGATTCGCGCACGATGAACGGAAATCATTTTTGCCAGTCCGGCTCTTGTCTTTCGGCGGCATCGTGGAACGCCGCGGCCGATGACGGAGATGATGTGAAATTTGGAACAACCAACGCGACCGTGACCGGAACGCCAAGCAATACGGCCGTAGAGGTCACTGTCCCAACACTTTCCCCCGGCGGCTACACGGTTACTTTGTATAGCAGCAGTTATTCAAGCAACGGAACACCATTTACATACTTGGATAACACGCCGGCAAATCCGTCAAGTTTGAATCAATACCAAAGCAATTGCTCCACCGCCATTGCCGATGAAGCAACCACGACATCGTCAACTGTTTGTCTAAAAGGCGCCGTGTCAGGCGGTATTACGGGCGGAACGCTTTATTTGCAAGTGGAAGTAAGAGACAGCGCAACCGGATTTACAAATGCGACAGCGGAAAGTACCGGAGTATCAGCCCCATCCGGTGGAACAGAGACGGTTTCTGGGCTAGCGCCGGGCCAAGGGACTTTCAAATGGCGCGCCAGAACTTGCCATTGGAATAATGTCGGCACGCACATTCTTTCTTCTTGCGCGGGCACAGGGGATTATCCAAGCGCTTGGGTGGAGTTTGAAACAGGCGCAGTACCGACCAATGATTTTACGATTGATTCAAACGGGCCCATAGTTTCCAATATCAGCTCCGGAACTCCGGGAGAGTTTAATGTGACGATTACATGGGATACGGATGAATTGGCAACTTCGAATATAAATTATGGAACTACAACAACAGGTCCGTATTCGTTTATTGCTCCAAATCCTGCTGATACAACAAAGGATTACACTAGTCACAGCGTTCCTATTTCAACCAACTTAAATTGCGGGACGACATATTACTATATTGTAAAATCAGCCGATGTTCAAGAAACTCTTACCACATCTTCAGAACAGACTTTTACAACCGGCACCTGCAATCCGCGTGTGATGAAAACTCTGGAATTTGACTGGGTGGAAGAAACAAGTCCGATCACCGCCACAACGCAACAAGATCGTGCATCCTTATCAGCCGCCATTCAAGAATCAAGCGACGCGGATTTTACTATCAGGAGCGCGGTACTTGAAATGCGCGGTGTTATCATAGATGATGCTACAACGACTAAACCGACGCTTAAATTATGGATTAATAATGAAACCGCCCCCTCCACGCCTATTGATTTTCCAGATACATCATCTCAAAATCCACAAGCGTTTACTGTCCGTCACAATATTCCATCGGGAGAGTTGAATATTTCGCCGCTTTCCGCCTCAACGAATACTGTTCATTTTCAATTTGGCGGAGGATTTTCTAAAGCATCGCTGGTGAATGTGAAACTTATTGTGACATATGATTACACGCCTTAATTGTTCTTTTTTGTTAGCCCTAATCTTTGGTGGGTTGTTTTTTTGTTTACTCTTTAGTTTTTCCGGACAAGCAAAGGCCGCCGATGAAACCCGCACCATTACCACATTTATCCATCAAGACAGCGCAGTACGGCCTTCCGGCCAGCAGGCTGATGAAAATTTTGATTTCACCTTTGTGATGACTGACGAGATTGTAGATATTAAAAACGCATTTTTTGATGTTTCGGGCATTTCCGCCGTTCACTCCGGCCAAACGCTCCATCTCTCATTGGATGATGATAATACCGACGATGCTTTTGATTTTGACGAATCCACCGCTAAAACATATACGCTTGACTCCACCGGAGGCCCGACGCCCTTTCATCTGATTTATAATGTTACAAATGTGATGGCAACTTCCGGGAAGGATTGTTATGTGAATTCGCGAGGCACATACGATTGTACCTTGAGTTTTCGAGCGGACAATGCGGATGTGTATGCGTTATCAATTAAATTAACGGCGACATATCGGTTCAAACCGCCGTCAGGCGGAGGAGGAAATATTCCGGCATCAGGCACATATATTTCTCCTGTTTATGACAGTAAAGTCGCATCGGATGACGCTGGTGGCACAGTTTCTAAAAGCGGGTTCAATACAATAAAATGGATTGAGGATGTGTCTAATGGCACACTCGTAAAATCGCTTACCATTGCGGCCAATAATGATAATGCCACTTGGAATTATTATGGCGGCGACGGGACAAGCAATGAATCGGCATGCGAAGGATCAGGTACTTGTTACGCGCGATCCAATGCAACATATTGCTCCTCAACATCTCTTGGATCAAATCGCTATGAAATTTTATGTCGCATCGCTCCGCAACAGCAAAATTTTCGTTATTTTAGATTCAAGGCAAAACTATGCAATGAAAAAACTTCCCCTTCGCAATGCAATGGCGGTAATGGCAATAATTCGTCTAAGATTGAAAAAGTAATCCTGAATTGGAGCCCTTAACCTGTAACTTGAATCATGAAGCTTGAAACACAATTTGATATGTTTATTGCATTGAAAAAAGATGCAAGTTGCAAGTTGCAAGTTGCAAGAAGCGGCTTCTCTCTTGTGGAGCTCATTATGTATCTCGCCATTATCGGCGCTTTGACGAGCGTGGTGATCGGGATGTTTGTGAGTTTTAATCGCTTGCGCGTGAAATCGGAAAGCCAGACCGAGCTTGCCCAAAACGCGCGATCGGCGGTGGAGCGCCTAAGACAGGAGATTGTGAAAGCTCAAGCGGTGAATACTCCGTCAGCCGGCGGATCGGGAGTATCTTTAGAATTAAATATGGGTGCGACAAAAACTTGCTTTGAGGTAATAAGCGGAGTTTTGAAAATGACCGAAGGCGCAAGCGGCACATGCGCCGCGTCTGATCCTCTGACTTCAACAAAAGTTAATATTACAAACTCGGATATCTTTACGCGCATTGATAACACCGGCGCCAAGTCCACGATTCAAATAAAATTAACTTTTATTTATAATAGCCGCCCCGAATATACTTACACGACGCAGACAACGGCGGGGTTGCGGTGATGCTTAAAAATATGATTCAAGATTCAAGATTCAAGATTCAAGACGAACGGGGCGTCGCTCTCCTGCCGATGATTCTCGTCCTGTTCGGTCTGGTGATGGTGGTGGGAGTGGCCATTGCCGGAATCAGCGTTTCGGAAAACACTATTTCTTCCACTAAAGACGCGTCTGATGAAGCGTTGGCCATAGCTGAGTCTGGTATTCAAGACGCTTTGATGAAATTGGCGCGCGATAAAGATTTTACGAGTGTTGGAGGTTACAATTTGTCTGTTTCGGGCGGAACTGCTACAATAATAGTACCGTCCGGAAGCTCCAAAGATATTACTTCAACCGGAGCTTTGAATAACAAGACAAGAAAAATTCAATTAACCGTTAACGCGGATGCGAACGGAAAAATTACCCAAAGCGGATGGACGGAAGTAGCGCCGTGACAGGAGCTTCGTTAGCTTCAATAGCTTCTTTAGCTTTTTAGGATTTGAAACTTAATCCAGTACGATAAGCTAACGAAGCTAATGCAGCTATAAGCTCACGAAGCTACAATATGGATCTCCGACATCTCTTCATTCCCGAACCGCCACTGACCGCCCTGGCCATCAGCCATAACGCGGCGGTTTTATTGTCTTTGAAAAAAACATCCAAAGGAATAAAAAGGGAATTTATCCAAAGACAGATTTTGCCGCTCGGCACGATTGCCAAAGGGGAATTGAAAAACGAAAAAGAATTTATCAAGGCGGTGCAGGCATGCTTTGACGCCGTTTCAAAAAAGTACATTAAAAAATATCCGAATATAATCGCGGCCATTCCGGATGATCCGGTCTATGCGGCGGCTTTGGATTTTCCGGATGCTTTGGAAACGGATGAGCTTGACGATGCTTTGAAAATGAACGCGCCGATAAAATTGCCCTATTCATTAGAAGCGACATACCACGATAAAGAATTGTTGATTCCTGTAAAAAATGGCCGGCAAGAATTTCTTTTTGCCCAGATTCCTAAAAAAATCGCGGACGCATATTTGGCCGCATTAGAAAAAATCGGATTGACAGCCGTGGTATTGGGTTATGCCAACGCTTCGGTGCTGCGCACGCTAAAATTTGCGGACGATAATCCGATAATTGTGATCAGAAATTGCGAAAACGGCTGGCAAATCAGCTGTGTCGCGAAAAAACAAGCGCGAATTTTGTCGCGAGTGCCGAATTCTCTTGATTTCAAAACTCCCAAATATGAAATTGTTTCCAAGGCGATTGAGAATTTACTGTATTACGCGGAAACAGAATTCGGGCTTATGCCGAAAAAAGCCCTGTATATTGGCGGCAACAAGGCTCTGTCTGCCAAAACATCATTGGCTATTGAGAAAGACCTCAAAAGTAAAGGATTTGATATTTCTTTTTTGCCATTAAAAGAATCCATAAAGCCGGAAATTTTGAATTTGGAAAAGGAAGAAAATCTATCCGATCTCTTGCCGGCTTACGGCCTTGGATTGCGCTCCGTGATTTCGCGCGATGAAGATACGATGATTTCACTTCTTCCGGTGGGGACGGAAGAAGCGTACAAAGTGAAGAGAAATATCGTTTACGCGAGGACATTGGCTTTTACGATTTCCACCGTGGCCATAAGTTTGGCGCTTGTTTTCGGTTTGATATTCGCGTTTATGAAATGGATGGGCGCGGGGCTCCACACGAATTACCAGCAAGCTTCGTCCCAGCCGCTGATGAACGGCGTGCAGAATTTGGAAAAAGAAGTTAATGATTTTAATTCGCTTTTATCAATGATTGATCAGGCTGCCGGCGGTAAAAATACCATTTCGTCCGTTGTTTCAGATTTGCGAAAAATGATCGTGCCCGGCGTAATATTGAATAGCATTCAGATTTCAAGTCCGGACGCTCCAATCTCGATTGCCGGTACGGCGCTCACCCGCGATCAGGCTATTGTATTTAAGGAAAAACTCGCAGAATCAAAAATATTTACAGACATAGAATTGCCGCTTTCATCGCTCAAATCGGAAAATAATGTGAGTTTTCAAATATCGATGAAATACCAGCCAAAACCATGAAACATGTATCATGAAACCTGAAACATGATTCACGATTCAAGGTTTATGATTCAAGATCGTATGGATTACTCTTTAGCCCAATTTAAGAAAACCATCATAATGCTCGGCATCCGCACCGGAGCGATAATGGCAATTGCCGCCGGCTTGATTTGGTTTTTAAACCTGGAAATATCAAAAGAAAGCAAAGCGCTGTACGATGAATCCACTGTGCGCCAAATTGTCAATGGAAAGCGGGAAAAATTCACCGAGCTGGAAAAAGAATTCAAAGCAGTAAAAGACGATAAAATCAATATGGAAGCGGTAGTGCCGTCCGAAGCGAATATTTTTGAAGTAATGAGGCTTTTTGAATCTTTGGCGAAAAAATCAGGCGGAAGCGCTTCAGTGTCTTTTAGCGATTCCTTGAATAAGGATGGAGTTTTCATTGAAACGCCTTTTCATTTTACCGCTTCCGGAAACATTGATTTTTTTGAGGATTACCTCAAAGCGCTGGAAGATTTGCCGTATGGAATAAAATTCGTTTCAGCCAATATCGCGGGAAGCGCCGGCTTGTACAATAATGCAGAAATGAAGATGGAGGCAACGGTGATGTTTCGGTTCGAATAAATAAGAGTAATCGCGAATATACAAATTAAACACAAATATACGAATTTGTATATTGAAATAGATTCGTATATTAGTGAATACTGCTACTATGAAACTATCCGAAATAAATTTAAACAGCGAAACGCTCTCCGGTTTTTTTAAAAAATACTGGATGCTTATTTTATCTTTTGCGGCGGGCATCGCCATCATCGGCGCTTTCGCCTGGTCTTTTCTTTTTCTGCTTCAGGCCGTAAATAAATCGGTGCACTATGATGAATTGAGAGTCTCGGGCGAAACCAAA
>Ga0209343_10002167_pt1 | contig 25580 bp, 21 predicted proteins | sample RifCSPlowO2_02_FD_184026 | JGI IMG/M metagenome (GOLD analysis project Ga0209343, IMG submission 184026) | Groundwater microbial communities from Rifle, Colorado - Rifle CSP2_plank lowO2_0.2 (SPAdes) (version 2) | ecosystem: Environmental > Aquatic > Deep subsurface > Groundwater | place... | reverse complement strand
CATGCTGGGGCCAAGCGTGAGCCGGATGTCGGCCAACTGGCCGAGCGGAATTTGCGCGCCGCGCGGCGTGGGAACCAGCACGCGCCGGAGCTGCTCCAGGTCATCGCGCAGGCCCCGCTCGTAGCGTACGTTGACAGGATAGCGTTCGCGCCCCTCGATGGTTTGTGTGACGTTCTCGCCGCCGATGGCCGACTGGATCACGTCCTCCACGTCTCCCACCGTGAGGCCATACCGCGCCGCGGCCACACGGTCCACGCGAATGTCGGTGAAGTAGCCCTGCGCCACGCGCTCGGCGTAGACGCTGCGCGTGCCGGGCACGGCGCTCACAATCGGCTCGATCTGTTTTCCCAAGCGCTGGATTACTTCCAGGTCCGGCCCGGCAATCTTGATCCCGACGGCGGTCTTAATGCCCGTGGTCAGCATGTCAATGCGGTTGCGGATGGGCATGGTCCAGACGTTCGGGAAGCCGGGGAACTGGAGCTTCTGGTCCATCTCCGCGACCAGTTCCTCCATGGAAATCGGCCGGGTTTCCGGCCACACCTGGCGCAAAAAGCCGCGCAGAAACTCCGGCGCCCAATGGGAATACCACCGCTCGACCGGCACGTGCCGCCATTGCTCTTGCGGCTTGAGCGCCACGGTCGTGTTCACCATGCCCATCGGGGTATTGTCTGTGGCAGTGTTGGCGCGGCCCGCTGTGCCGAACACGCTCTCCACTTCCGGAAATTGCCGCAGGATGCGGTCCTGAATTTGCACTAGCCGCCCGGCCTCGGTGATGGAGAGGCCCGGCAGGGCGGTCGGCATGTAGAGGATCGTGCCTTCGTTGAGCGGCGGCATGAATTCCGAACCGAGGCGCAGGAACACCGGCACGGTGCTGGCAACGACGGCAATGGCCGCCAGGATGACCAGCCAGCGGAAGCGCAAAGCCATCTCGGCTACCGGCTGATAGGCAGCGATCAGGATGCGGCTGATCGGATGCTTCGTCTCGTGATGAATCGTTCCGACCGCAACCGAACTGACCACGGCGGACAGCCATCGCGGCCGGAAGCGAAACCGCTCGGCGCGGATGAACAGCAACGACAGCGCCGGAACCAGCGTAATGGCCAGCACCGCCGCGATCGCCATCGAGAAATTCTTGGTGAAAGCCAGGGGCCGGAACAGCCGCCCCTCCTGGGCTTCGAGCGTGAAGATGGGGATAAAGGAAACAGCGATCACCAGGAGCGAGAAAAAGCTCGGGCCGCCCACTTCCTGCACGGCCTCGATGATGACCTCGCGGTAAGGGCGGGGCTTTCCTTCGGCGTCCCAGCGTTCGAGCTTCTTGTGAACTTGCTCGACCACAATAATCGCGGCATCCACCATGGCACCGATGGCAATGGCAATGCCGCCAAGCGACATGATGTTCGAGGTCACCCCGCTGAACCTCATCGGGATGAACGAGATCATGACGGCGGTAGGGATCGTCAGGATCGGGATCAGGGCGCTCGGAAGGTGCCAGAGGAACAGCAGGATGATCCCGCTCACGATCAGCAATTCTTCGAGGAGCGTGATCTCCAGCGTATGAATCGAGCGCCGGATCAAGTCCGAGCGGTCATACGTCGGGACGATGCGGACGCCTTTCGGCAAGGACGACTCGACTTCGCGCAGCTTCGCTTTGACGCCGTCAATCACGTTCAGCGCGTTTTCGCCGAATCGAACGATGACGATGCCTCCGACGACTTCTCCCTTGCCGTCCATTTCCGCGATGCCGCGCCGCAAATCCGGCCCCAGCGTCACGCGCGCGACGTCTTTGACGCGGATGGGCGTGCCCATCGCGTTGGCCGCCACGGCCACCTCCTCAATATCGGAGATGTTGCGGATGTAACCGCGACCGCGCACCATGTACTCGCGGCCCGAGAATTCGAGCAGCCGCCCCTCGACGTCGTTGTTGCTGCGCTGGATGTTCTCGACGACCGTTTTCAAGGGAATGCGGTAGGCGGCGAGTTTGTTGGGGTCCACTTGCACCTGATACTGCTTGACGAAGCCGCCGATGGCGGCCACTTCCGCAACGCCCGGCACCGCCGCCAGCCAGTAGCGCAAGTACCAATCCTGCAGGCTCCGAAGCTGGGCCAGGTTGTGTTCGCCGGTTTCATCCACCAGCGCGTACTCAAAGACCCAGCCGACGCCGGTGGCGTCGGGCCCGAGCACGGGGTTGACGCCCTCGGGAAGCCGCCCGCGAATCCCTTGCAGATATTCGAGCACCCGCGAGCGCGCCCAGTAGAGGTCCGTCCCATCCTGAAAGATGACGTAAACGTAGGAGACGCCGAAGTCGGTGAAGCCCCGGACCGTCTTGACGCGCGGCGCGGAAATGAAGGCCGTTACGATCGGATAGGTGACCTGGTCTTCGATGAGATCGGGGCTGCGGCCGGGCCATTCGGTCCAGACGATTACCTGCACGTCGGAGAGGTCCGGGATTGCATCGAGCGGCACGTTCCGCAGCGACCACCAGCCTGCCGCCACCAGAAAGGCCACAAAGAACAAAACAAAAAAGCGGTTCTGGGCGCACCCTTCAATGATTTTGCTGATCATCGCGCTCTCCAATCTTGAAAGACAGTGATGAGTGACAAGTGACGAGTGACAAGAAAAAATCCGTTCCGATCAACCTCTTGCTTGTCACTAGAACTGGTTTCAAAAATGCGCTTTATGGCGCAACCGACAAGAACGGACGGTCCCTCAGGGGCTGAAGCCGTGCCCTGACGTTTCTCCCCCAATAGGCATTTTTGAAACCAGTTCTAATCACTTATCACCGCTTTCCTCTCTTGCTCGTCACTCGTCACTATTCACTTGCCACTGCCCTTCCTACGGCTGGGCCGTCACCGTCAACTGCCGTGAACCGATCAAAGCCCCTGCCCTTTCGGCCGTGACGGTTACCTGCCAGGTTCCGGGCGTGGGAAGAGCGATCTCCCCTCGGTACACACCCGGCCCGCCGGGATTGAGCGATGCCGCCGCCCGCATGGCGGCCATGCCCATGGCCGGCATCGCGGGCATATAAAAGACAACTCGCACGGAAGCGTCCGCAACGGGATTTCCGGCAGCGTCCGTCACCGTCACCGAAAGATTGTTTCTCCCGGCACGCGGCGGCGTCGGCTCCGAGCGGAACTGAATTTGAGCTGTAGGCCCGGCGGGGGCGCTCGCCGCAGGAGCGGCAGCCGGACGGCCAGCCATCTCGGTAACCCCCGTTCCCATCGTCATCGAGCCGAGCGCAGCACGCAATTGGCTCTCCGAATCAATCAGGAAGTTGGCGGAGGTGACGATCTCTTCTCCGGCCCGGAGTCCCTGGAGAATTTCCACCGATCCGTCCACGCGGACCCCGGTGCGGATATCGCGCGGCAGGAAGCTCCCCGGCGCGCGGACCACAAAAACGATCTGGCGTGTTCCCGTATCCACGACCGCGCTCTCCGGCACGACCAGCCGCCGCCCCAGTGGAATATTCAGTCCGACGTGCATGTACATTTCCGGTTTCAGATCCAAGTCCGGATTGGGAAACTCCAGGCGCACTTTCAGGGTGCGTGTCTCATGGTCCATGTGGGGCCAGAGGTAGCTGAGGCGGCCGGTGAAAACCCGGCCGGGGTAGGCTTCCGTGGTCGCCACCGCGCGCTGGCCCATTTGGACAAAACCGATCTCGGATTCATAGATGTCGGCGTTGATCCAGACCACCGAGTGGTCCACGATGGTGTAGACTTCCATCTCGGGCGTCACGTAGGTCGAGGGGAAGACGCTCCGTTGCCTCACGTGACCCATGATGGGGGAATAAATCGTAATCGTGCGCTGGACCTGGCCCGTTCGTTCGATCTCGGCGATTTGTTCCGGTGAGATGTCCCAAAGCGAGAGACGGCGGCGCGTCGCCTCGAGCAGAGTACCGGCCCCCCGGGATACGCCGGGAACCGCGCTATTGCCCAGGAAGTCCCGCGCTTTCAGGGCCAGGAGCAGTTCTTCCTGTGTCGCGACCAGTTCGGGGCTGTAGATCGTAAAGAGCGGGTCCCCTTTCTGGACGTGTTGGTAGGTATAGTCCGCGAAGACTTGCTCCGCCCATCCGCTGATCTTGGTGTGGATGTGCGCGATGCGGGTCTCGTCCACGTCCACGCGGCCCACGGCGCGAATCGTCTTCTCCAGCACGCGATACTCCGTCCGCCCGGTGGTCACGCCGATCAAATGCTGCTGGGCCGGACTGAGGTCCACCGGGGCGTACGCCACCGCCTCGACCGGCCTTTCGGGGAGAGCGGCCGCAGGCTCCGGCTGCGGCATGGACCCGTCATGAGCAGGGGTGGCTGCGGCGGGCGGACCGCCAGCCGGTTCGCGCTCCCGCCAGAGCCGATAGCCAAAGTACACGCTCGTAGCTGCCAACCCCAGTAGAACGAGGCTCAGAAAAGCGCCGAAGATTCGTTGACCGGACATAACGGTTTCTCTCCTTTCGAAATCACTCCAGCAGCCGGCGGCCGCTGGTCGCTTCCAGGCGCACCAGCGCTTCTTGAAACCCCGCGAATTCCTTGTGGTATTCCACTTCGTAGTCGAGCAATTGCTGGAAATTGGTCAGCAACGACAGAAAATCGAGCGTCCCGACCTGATAGCTTGCCATGGCGGACTCGAGCGCCAGCGTGGTCTGCGGAATGATTGCCTGCGAATACAATTCCATCAACTGCTCACTGGCCTTCGCCATCAGGTAGTCGTCCTTGATCCGGTAGTGAAGGGTTTGCGTCGTGGCCTCGTACTCACGCCGGGACTGCTCCAGGGTGTGGGCCGATTCCGCGACGGCGGAGCGCTGCTTGCGCCAGAAATAGAGCGGGACCTTGACGTCGAACCGGAGGCTCCACAGATCGCGCAGTCCGCCGCGGGAGAACCAGCCGGCGCCGACGGCAAAATCCGGGTAGTAGTCCTTGCGGGCCAGATCCAGGGCGTAGGTATTTTTCTCAATCATGGCCTGCTCTTGCCCGAGAACCGGCGCCTGGCTCCGGACCGCCTGATAGAGTTCGTCCAAGCTCACGGCGAGCGTCGTTTTGGGAGAATCGGCGGGCCGGCCGAGAGGCGACTCCGGAGGCCGGTTGAGCAGGCTGACGATCTTGGCTTCGAGGCTTCCCCGCTGCTGCTCCAGCTCGATGCGCTTCTTTTCGAGCGCAGTCAGTTCCACCTGCGCCCGCAGTACGTCTTGCTGAATTGCTTTCCCGACGGCGTAGCGCGCTTCCGCGATCCGGGCGAACTTATCGAGCAGGTCTTTGTTTTTCTCCACCACGTCCAAGGTTTGATGGACGAAGCGCAAACGATAGAAAGCCTGCTTTACCTCGGAAACAACCTGGAGTTCGACTCCCCGGTAGCCGTGCCAGTCCGAGTCGGCATCCTTTTGCGCCATCTTTCCTTTGAGCAGCAGCTTGCCGGGGAAGGGCAGCTCCTGCATCAGATCAAAACCCGTCATGCTCATGTCTTCCTCGCCGAGCGTCGTGATCGGGACAGGATTCCCGATGTTGTTGGAAGAAAAACTGAGCATGGGGTCGGGCAGCGTGGACGATTGCGACGGGCGCTGCCGGCTCGCTTCGTATTTTCGTTGTGCGGCCCGAATGTCCCGGTTGTTGCGCAGCGCCTCTTCGACCAAGTCGTTGAGGAAGACGGTTTCTGCGATCCCCTGTGACCCGGAGGAGAGTGCGGCCTGCCCCGGAGTGGGACGCCCTGGGGACGAATTCACCGGAGCCGCGGCCAGCCCTGCCGCATGGAGATGGAGAAGGAGGAAGAACAAAGTAATCAAGATCGCATTTGGTTTCATGGTCTAGAACCTTTATGGCATAACGCCGATGGCAAAAAGCCTATGGCAAAAAGCCGATGGCAACAAGCCCTCGGCACGGAGTCTTGTGGGGACCACACGAATCGGCGACTCGATCCCCACGGGCCGTGCCCGGAATGCGCTACCAGCGGTGCCGCTCATCACCGGCTCCGAGTTGCGCTCCGTTGCGTGCGGAGACACAAGGCCGGTCAGGCGGCGCAGTTGTTCTCAGGAAATAAAAGAAAGGTCTAGACGCGCAGGACTTGAGAGGAGGCTCCCACAGGGGGAGCACCGCGTAGTTGCGTCAGCGCTGGGCGATGGATTGTGTGAGAGAACCCAGCAGTGAGGAGTACCTTCTGAGGCGGTTGGGAGCCACCGAACTTCACAACCTTCGGCAGCGGCTTCCCCAGCCATTGCTTGGTGATCTGCGGGGAATCCGCGCAGCACGGCCGCAAATCGGCCTGAACGACTGACGGGGGCGGGGTTACCGACGAATCCCCCATTCCCACCATCTCCTTGCACTCCGTATCGCAGAGAAGCGCCAGCGGGTGACTCAGCACCCCGAACAGAAGAAGCGTGAATGCAGTTGCTCGCAGCATACCGTCCAATACAGTGCAATTATAGAGCCACCGGCCCTCGGCGTCAATCGGTAAGAAAATGTGCTTTATTTAGAACCCTTCTTCCATCAGACGCTTCAGGGTAAGGGAAGAGGGCTGGGCAGGTTGCTGGCGGGAAGGGACCTGGAGGTTTGCAAGCAGCTTTTCCGCGTACTTGGCGAGAACATCGCATTCCACGTTGACCGGGTCGCCGGGCCGCAAGTCGCCCAGGCTGGTGATCTCGTGCGTGTGAGGAATGATGGCAACGCCGACGCGGTTGCCGTCGAGGCGCGCCACGGTCAGGCTGATGCCGTTCAGGGAGATCGAGCCTTTCCAGACGATGTAGCGTTCCAGTTCCGCCGGGACATCTACTGAGAGCCAATAGTTGCCGTCGGGGAGCGGGTCGAGCGCGACGAGTTTTCCCACGCCGTCCACGTGCCCTTGCACGATATGACCGCCGAAGCGCGACGACGGCGTCATGGCCCGCTCGAGGTTCACCCGCGCGCCGGGCCGCAGGAAGCCGAGGCTCGACCGCGCCAGGGTCTCCGGCGCCAGGTCGGCCGAGAATGTTTCCGCCGTGATTTCCCGAGCCGTCACGCAGACGCCGTTGACCGCGATGCTCTCGCCCTCCTGGAGTCTCGGACCATCGGTCGCCGCCAGCGCTTTGCGCGCTCGGACAACCAACTTCGCGCCCCCCGAAGGCTCGGAGCCGCGTTTCAGCTCCCCCACCGTGCCGATTTCTTCAATGATCCCTGTAAACATTCGATTGGACCGGAATTTGGTTTCCTATGATTTCACTCGAAGGTCATGGCCGTCGAGCGACCAGCGTACAAAAACGCTTCACAGTTTCCTGAGGCGCCGGGAAGGATTCCACCTTCAGATATTCCGGCGTCCACCCGGCAAAGAACTCCGGCAATTCGTTTTCCGAAAACAAGTAGTACTCGCCCGGCTCAAACATATCGAGATACGTTGTGCCCTCGATGAGGACATTCACGGCGGCAATTCCACCCGGTTTGGTTAACTCCTTCACGCGAGCAAGCCCCTCTAGCGCAACATCCTTTGCGAAGAACATAAACAGCCCAATCGCTATGACACTATCAAATTGGCCTTCGACGGCAAAATGCCCCAAGTCGGCCTCGCGCGCCGTGATCGGGAGTCGCTGCTCGGAAGCGCGGCGCGCCAGGTCGGCAATTGCCGTCGGGCTTGCGTCCAGAGCGGTCACGCGACAGCCCTGCATGGCGGCAGCGATGGCGAGGTTCCCGAGTCCACATCCCAAATCGAGCACTTCGCCAAAAACGAAGGGTAAGATCGCCCGCTCGAACGGATTCAGAGCGTACTCGGTGGCAGTTACCTGGCGCTGAAACTGAGTATCAAAAAACTCCACTGCCCGATTCTTTGGTAGCGAAGGCACGGTCGTGGCTACCCTTCCCTAAACATTAAACATTCGACCTTCAATGATCCGCGTAAACATCGCGCAGGTATCCCTCGATGGCGAAATCGGGGGCGAAATCCGGGCCGAAGTCGTAGTGGCGGATGCGGTGAACTTGCAAGGCATCGCGCATGGATCGGACGCCGCGGCCCGCGGCCATGGGAAGCGAATCGCGCCCGCCCAAAATCTTCGGCGCGTAGTACAGGAAGACCTTATCCACAACGCCCGCGTCGAGCGCCGCGCCGTTTAATTCGGCCCCGGCTTCAAGCAGAACGCTGGTAATCTCGCGTCGCCCCAATTCTTCGAGGACCTTGCGCAGGTCGGGGCGCTCGTAGCGCCAGCGTCCCGCTGGCTCAGTCTCAGCCGCCGAGGCGGCGGCACTACTCAGGGCACAGACCTGAACACCGCGCCGTTCCAGCTCGCGGCGCGTGTTGGGATCGGCGGAGGACGAACAGAAGATGAGCAGGTCGTTTTTATTTTCCGGGGCCACCCCTTCCAGGAGACGGGCCGTTGCCGGAATCCGCAAGCGGGAATCCAGGACCACTCGCAAGAGCGGGCGGCGGCGCGGGAGGCCGCAGCGGTCGGTCAGCAGCGGGTCATCCGCCAGAATCGTGCCGATGCCGGTCAGGATGGCGTCATGGGCGTGGCGCTGGCGCTGGACGTGGGCGCGGGCTTCCTCGCTGGTCACCCAGCCCCTCGGCTTCGCTCGGGAAAGGCCGCTGTTGTCGTCGGGAGCGGCAATCTTCCCGTCGAGCGTCATGGCCGTCTTGAGCGTCACCAGGGGCAGGCCGGTGCGGATGTAGCAGGCAAAGCTCTCATTCAACCGCTCGGCCTGCTCGCGGCAAAGCCCCGTTTCGACTTCAACTCCGCCCTGGCGCAGCCGCTCGAAGCCGCGCCCGGAGACCTGCGGATTGGGATCAGCCATCGCAGCCACGACGCGCTGGATGCCCGCCGCAATGATCGCTTCCGTGCAGGGGCCGGTGCGCCCCTGGTGGCAGCAGGGTTCGAGATTGATGTATAACGTCGCGCCCCGGGCGGCGTCCCCGGCCTGCGCATTAGCCACCTCGAGGGCCAGCACCTCGGCGTGCCTGCGGCCTTCGTAGGTGTGGAAAGCCTCCCCCACGACCTGGCCGTCACGGACCAGCACGGCCCCGACCAGCGGGTTCGGCGAGGCGAGGGCTACCCCCTGCGCGGCGAGTCCGAGCGCCCGATCCATCCATTGTTCATCTGGGTTCATGCGGAGATCGGAGTTCTTTCCCGCGGTTGATCTTTCGTTCCAGGACCTCTCGACTTAGCGTTTTTTGTTTGCGGCGCTTCGAGATGAGCTTCCAGAACTTATCACTCGCGCCAAGCTCGATTTGCTCCCGGTCCAGTTCTTTCACATGCACTGGCTTCCGTTTGCGAGAAATCATCACGCGTTCCCTTAACTGAACAGCGACTCGATAAACTGCTCCGGGTCGAAGGGGAGCAGGTCTTCCTTCTGCTCGCCGACGCCCACGTAACGGATGGGGAGTTTGAGTTCCCGCGCGATGGCGATGACGCCGCCGCCTTTTGCGGTCCCGTCGAGTTTGGTCAGCACGATGCCCGTGATGCCGGCGCTCCCCGTGAACTGCCGGGCCTGCTGCAAACCGTTCTGGCCGGTGGTGGCGTCCAGGACCAGAAGAACTTCGTGGGGCGAGCCGGGAATGATCCGCTGGCTGGTCCGCCGCATCTTTTCGAGTTCCGCCATCAGGTTGACCTTGGTGTGCAGACGCCCCGCCGTATCCGCGATGATGTAATCGAACTGCCGGGCCTTGGCCGAAGTCAACGCGTCAAAGAGCACGGCGCTCGGGTCGGCCCCCGGACGTTGCTTCACCACTTCACAGCCGGTCCGCTCCCCCCAGATTTCCAGTTGTTCGGTGGCCGCCGCCCGGAAAGTGTCCCCCGCGCAGAGCAACACCGTCTTCCCCTCCGCGCGGAGTTGAAAAGCGAGCTTGCCGATGGTTGTGGTCTTTCCGGTGCCGTTCACGCCGACGACCAGAATCACGACCGGAGGAACCACTGTGCGCGGAAGGCCGTCCGCCGTCTGCTTGAGGATGTTCAAAAGCTCGGCTTTCACCGCCGACTTCAGACGCGAGGGTTCTTGCAATTGGCCTCGGCTGACCTGCCCGCGAACCGCCTCCAGGACTTCCTGCGCGGTCCCGACCCCCACGTCGCCCGCAATCAGGGTCTCTTCCAGTTCTTCGAGCAGTTTGGCGTCAATCTCGGTCTTGCCCCGAACCAAGTCTTCGACGCGAGAAACCAAGGAACTGCGAGTGGACTGGACCGCCTTCTGGAACCGTTCCAGCAGTCCGGGTTTTGCTTCCGGGCTTCCAAACAGGGTTTGGATCACAGGCAGAAACTCCGCGGCAAAAAGCCCCTACGCTAAGGAATATAGCACACCTGGGAACAGCTCGCCCCAAGCAGGGACCGGCTACCCAGAAGACTTTTGGAATCAGGAGATTAATGCTGGCGGACCTGGCTGAATTCCGAGGTGATCAGCGACTCGAAGATGGCGAGCACCCGTTTGCGAAACGGCAGGATGACAACCAGAGCCTCTTCGTACCAGGGGTCGTGGTGCCGCATGAGTTTCCAGCGCGCCACAGTTTCGGGAGCAACGTCAATATCCCGCCGCAGGCTTTCGAGTGAGTGGCCGCGCAAAAAGAGACCATAAAAGAAAGCGGCTTCCCGATGCGGGGAGACACCCTCGATCTCGGACGGGGCCGAGTTCACGATTTCGGGCCGAACTAATTCCATCGTTTCCATATTGCGAAAGTCGGTAGTCTAATTGATTTCCCGCTCCTCTGCAAGCAAAATTCCCCCCCCCAGGGATTAGAAACTTTGAAGAAGGCTTCCGCCCGCGGTAGGCGCTTTGACTTCCTTCGTAGTTAAGTAAGAATTATAACAGGAAAGCCTCTTCAGAAGGAAGGAGTTTTTCTGTGGCCGGGCTGCGGATTCAGCAGGGTTCGCCTTCGCCAAAACCACTTCCGAAGATGGCGAAGAGGCCTCCCCAACTCACAACCCAGCGCCTGCTGCTCCGGGCGCTTCGCCTGGCCGATGCACCGCGGGTCCGGCGGCTGGCCGGCGAGCGCGCCGTGGCCTCCACCACCGTCCGCATCCCGCATCCCTACGAGGACGGCATGGCGGAGCAGTGGATCCATGAACAACAGAGACGTTACCGGAGCGGACAAGAGGTTTCCTTCGCCATCGTGCTGCGCTCCCGAAATTTACTAATCGGGTCAATCGGCCTGCGCCTGACCCCCCCAGCACTGCCGGGCAGAACTCGGTTACTGGATCGGCAAGCCGTACTGGAATCGCGGCTACGCCACCGAGGCGGCGGAAGCCGTTCTGCGCTATGGCTTTGAAACCCTCGGGCTGCACCGCATCTGCGCGTATCACTTCCGCAGAAACCGGGCCTCCGGGCGAGTGCTCGAAAAAATCGGAATGATCCCCGAGGCAACTCTCCGCCAGCACGTCTCGAAGTGGGGAACCTTTGAGGACCTGGAAGGGTACGGAATACTCCGCAGCGAATACGCAGCCCGCAGCGCCCGAGGCGGCGTTCCGTAGGCCGATTTCCTTACTGTGGCACCGTCTGCCCGGCCGTCGGCCGCAGGGAATCGAAGAAGATCAGGTATGACCGGCTCCACAACGTGGTAGGAACGGAGCCGCGCGGCGCGGCGGTGCAGATGATCCGGAAGACGTTCTCTTCGCCCGCCACACCCCCCGGAGGCGTCAGGGGAGCGTCGGCGGAAGGCTCGACCGCCGCCAGGAACCGCAGGATGTCATAAATAATCTCCCCGGCCCGGGCGCTGGGCGTCTGGAAACTGTCGCAGATGAACTGTAATTGAGCGTCCACCTCATGGAAGTGCCACGCCAGGCAGGCGCAAAACTCGACCGCCATTTCAAACTGCTCGAGCGGCTGCGGCCCGGAGCCTTCGCCAGGGCCTTCGGGCGACGGGCCGACGCGCCGGTCGAGGATCAGTTGCAGGCGGCGCTCGTCCTCGCGCGTGAACTCGCGCACCTTGAGCGTCCCGGTGCGCGCCGAGGCCTTCCAGTCAATGTGCCGCGCGCTGTCGGTCGAGAGCATGTCGCGGATGCTGTAGAGATCGTGGCCGCGCCCGCGCTGGAACGCTTCCAGTTCCCCGCTCAGCATCGGCAGGATTTCGTAGAACTCCTCGGTCGGCTCGACGGCGGGATAGACCCAGAGGGTGCGCGCAATCGGCAATTGCAGGGTCTTTTCGAGGAACCCGAAGGGGAACCGGGTGCTCAGCGCGAACCCGTTCTCCCGATACAAACCCCGGCGCGGGAACTCGAGTTCCACCGAGCGCGTCACCGCACGCCCCGCCGGCACAAACGGAAAGTAGAGTGGCTGGCGCAGAATCCGCTGGTCCGCTTCCGGCTTTCCTTCATCCGAGGCGCGGCTGGAGCGGGTTCCCCCAGATGCCTCTTGCAGCGGCTTGGGATGTGCCTGAGCGTGCGGTGCTTCGGCGCGCTTGCGCGAAGCTCGCTTCGCTTTCTTCTCCTCTTCCGCCTTGCCAGCCAGTGTGATCGAAAATGACGGGAGAAACTTCTTCCGGTTTCTCAGGTGAATCTGCGCCGGGGCCGGGCGGCGCGCAAAGACGTGGTCGGGCAGCAGAATCTCCAGTTCCACCCCCATCAAGACCACAAAGGAGAGAATGCCGGACATCAAGATCGCGGCCAGCAAGCTCGCCAGCACCAGATAGAGCAGGTTGTTCCCGGTGTTCAAGCCCGCAATCGCCAGGACGAAGATCATGGCGATGAACGCCCAGCCTTCGCGCGTGATCTGATAATCCACGGTGACGCGCAACCATTCCAGGCTGGTCCGCCGCGCGAGATACGGGACCGCCGTGAGCGCCACGTACCCGGCCAGCAGCAGCGCCAGCGACGCGCAAATGCCCGTCGCAACGGTTCGCCCTTCCTGCGCGAAGACCCCTGAGTAAATGGCGAGAAGGAAGCCAATCGCCAGCGCCCCCATCGCCGAAGCAAACTTCTTCCATCCCGGCCGGTCCAGGCGGTCGAGAAAGTCTTGATAGAGACCTGTTCGCTTGCCGCTCGCCAGAGAAGTTGCCATAGCGCAATCATACCACCGGTAGTCCGCGTCCGACCTTGGCGTGTATGGTCAATGGGTATACAATAAGAAGGTGTCTGGCGCAAAGAATCTCGCTTTCGAGTGGGACGCTGCCAATAGGGCTCACATCGCCAGGCATCACGTCACGCCGGAGGAGGCCGAGCAGGTAATTTCCGGCGCTGCGCTCCCGCTCGAAAGCGAGGAGCGGGCCTGCGAGCAGAGGCACACCGAATTAGGTGAAACGGACGGCGGGCGGTTGCTCATCGTTGTGTGGACGGGGAGAGAGCGACGCATACGTGTTATTACCGCATTCCCCGCCAATCGAAAATGGCGCGCCCTATGGCAGCGCATCCAACAGGGAGGAAGCCATGCCTAGGAAGAAACTCGCGGAAACTCGCACCGAGCTCGAAGAGGCTCGTTGGTTCGAAGAGAATCAAGACCGGCTTCTCCGGCTGTTCGAGAAGGCAGAAAACGAAGGGACGCTCCGCATCGGGCAGAAGAGTATCGGGATCACTCTCTCCAAGCGCACGGAGTCTCTAGTTAAGCCGCGGTCGCAGAAGGTGATGTTGCGGATTCCGACCGACGATCTGGATCGCGCGCGGCAACAAGCGGCTCAGAAGGGGATCGGCTACCAAACCTATATCAAGTCGCTGTTGCACGAAGGTCTGGAGCGCGAGGAGCGACGCCACGCATAGGCAACCTTTATTGGGAGATAAGGCGTTGAAACCCGCAAGAAAGAAGCGAATCATTCCGGCGTTTATGACCGAGGCGCAGGAAGCCGACTGGTGGTATCGGAATCGGAAGAAGCTGGATAAGGACCTGGTGGAGGCCGCGCGAGCCGGCGAACTGAAAGTGCTCGACCGCAACGCCTTGACGGATCGCGTAGCCCGTTCCAAGGCGGCCAGGGTGGTTTCCATCCGGCTACCCGAATCCGATCTCGCATTGGCCCGCCTGCAAGCGACCAAGAAAGGACTTCCCTACCAAACCTATATCAAGTCACTATTGCACCATGCCCTGGAACAACAGTCGAAAGCCCGCTGACCCGCAGCAAATTACGATCAATCCCACTAGCTCAAATCACACACTTCGCTTGACTTATCGCTGCGGCGAGGGGTACTGTTTAGACAGTTATTCTTTCCCCCGTCAGAGGTCTCTCCATGGCCGAGACAAGGAGTTTGCTTCGATTAGCCGCGGTGCTCGCCGTTTGGCTGGTGGCAGGCATGATCCAACCTGCTTCTGCGCAAGTTACTTTCGCGCCGGCGGTGAACATTGGAGTCGGAGACGATCCTACTTCCGTCGCGGTCGGCGACTTCAACAATGACGGCAAGCTTGATCTGGTGACAGCAATCGGCAGAGGAAGTGTGGCTATCCTGCTCGGCAATGGGAATGGGACTTTTGGTGCAGCCACGAACTTTGCGGTCGGGCGGCTCCCGTATTCCGTCGCGGTCGGCGACTTCAACAATGACGGCAAGCTCGACGTAGTGACGGCAAATCAGGTCAGCGACAATGCGAGCGTGTTGCTGGGCATCGGCAACGGGACCTTTGGTCCGGCCACGAACTTTTCCGTCGGGGTGGCCCCGCTTTCGGTAGCGGTGGGAGACTTCAATGGAGATGGGAACCTCGACCTGGCGACAGCAAACTTCACGAGCAACAATGCGAGCGTGTTGCTGGGCATCGGCAACGGGACCTTTGGCGCAGCCACGAACTTTTCTGTCGGGGAGAATCCGCATTCGGTTACGGCGGGCGACTTCAACGCAGATGGTAAGCTCGACTTGGCGATCGCAAACTCACACAGCCACAATGTGAGCTTGCTGCTGGGCAACGGCAATGGGACCTTTGGGGCGGCCTCGAACTTCCCCGTTTTTGCCACGAACCCTCCCGTTTTTCCGGGCACGAACTTGGTTGTTAACTTTTCGCCGACTTCGCTGGCTATAGGCGACTTCAACAATGACGGCAGGCTCGATTTGGCAACAGCGAACTCAGGCGCCGACAGTGTAACCGTTTTGGTGGGCCGCGGCGACGGGACCTTTGGCTCGCCTACGACATTTTCCGTTGGACTTGGTACCGTGCGGTCGCTTGCGATTGAAGACTTCAATCTAGACGGCAAGCTCGACGTGGTGACAGCAAACCTACCCTCCACCTTTAACCCAAACGTACCCGCGAACACAGTAAGCGTTCTGCTGGGAAACGGCGCCGGGAACCTTGGCACGCCTACAACCTTTGCCGTATACAGCTCTGAGCCGCTTTCGGTGGCGATAGGCGATTTCAATCGAGATGGGAAACCCGACCTGGTAACGGCAAACAACCGTGGGGGCAATATAAGTGTGCTCCTCAGTGGAGATAACAGTGCACCGGTAATCAGTTGCGGCAGCGCGGATGGCCTCTGGCGCGCGAGCGATGTCAGTATTGCTTGCACGGCCCAGGATGCGGATTCCGGCTTGGCGAACCCGGCCGACGCCAATTTCTTGCTTACAACCAATGTTCCCAGCGGCACGGAGAACAGCAACGCAGCTACGGGTACTCGCACTGTTTGCGACACGAAAAACAACTGCGCGACGGCAGGACCGATCACCGGGAATAAGGTGGACAAGAAAGCCTCATCAGTGAGCTGCCTCGGCGCGGACGATCAATGGCACTCGGCCAACCTGAGCGTGGCCTGCACAGCCTCCGACGGCGGCTCGGGCCTGGCCTTGGCAGGCGATGCTAGTTTTTCGCTTCAAACGAATGTCCCGAGCGGAGCGGAAAGCGCCACCGCCAGCGGAGTTCCCCGAAATGTCTGCGACGAAGTGAGTAACTGCACACCTGCGACCGTGCCGGGCGGGCTGAAGGTGGACCGCAAAGCGCCCACCATCACCATTACTACTCCCCAGGCAACCCGCTATCCGCCGCGGCAGAGAGTGGCCGCCAGCTATTCCTGCGCCGACGGCGGTTCAGGCGTGGCTCTCTGTGTGGGACCGGTCCCGAGCGGCAGCGAAATTGACACCGCTCCGCCCGCCGGCAGGAAAATCTTTACGGTCTTCGCGGCGGACAAGACCGGCAACGTCTCCTCGCAGACCGTTACCTACCAGATCGGCACTCCGGGACCATAGAAACAGTGACAAGTGATGAGCAGGAAGAAGTCAGAAGTCAGAAGTCAGAAGAAAAACACCCCCTCCCTGACGGTCTGGGTTCTGACGGTAGGGGGTGCGAATTCCGAATGCCGAAAACCACCGCTCCCTTGCGGTCCCTTCGACTTCGCTCAGGGCAGGCGCGGCTCGGATTCACTAACCACTAATCACTACGCACTAACCACTGCTCTGCCCGATCAGGATGACGCGTCGCTCGGAGTGCGGGATCGGGGCGGGAGGCTCCCACTGAAACTCCTGCGATGCCGCGAGAGCGAGCGCATCTTTCTCACCTAGGAACAGCGCCAAGCGGCCATCCGGCGCGAGCAGCTTCTTCAAATCCGCCAGGAGATCGGCAGTGAGCGCTACGGCCCGCAGCGTCACGAGCGAGGCCCTCCCTGCCAGCTCGCCTTGCGCGGCCTCTTCGAGTCTCTCGCTGCGGACCTCGATCCCTTCCAGCCCGCAATGGCGAATCACTTCTTTCAGGAAGGCGGTCTTTTTCGTGCTTGGTTCGAGCAGCACGGCCGTCATCGCGGGACAGGCGATCTTGAGCGGCAAGCCGGGAAAGCCCGCCCCCGAGCCGACATCTATCAGCAAACCGCTCTCGACGGTTACAACCTTCGTCAGAAACAGCGACTCTTCAAAGTGCCGGACAGCAATCTCCTCCGGGCGGCGCAGCGAGGTGAGATTGATTTTGCGGTTCCAATGAACGAGCAGCGAGAAATGCATGGCGAGCTGTTCAACTTGCCGCTCGCTCAGGCGCAGCCCAAGTCCGGAGACGACGCTCCCGATCAACGCCTTGTGCTCGGCAGAGGAAATCGTAATCCTCCATTGTGTCATTCCGACCCCGGCTTTGCCGGGGGAGGAACCTGCACGTTCGAGCCGGGAATGAATCAGAAGTGCAGGTCCCTCTCCCGCTTCGCGGGATCGGGATGACAACATTATGCGCGGAGTGCTCGCCGCCACTCTTACTAATGTCGCTGTTCAGGCAGCTTTCAATTCCGACGTGCAATGCCCGCAGCGAGAAGCTCGGAGCGGGACGATGCTCAGGCAATAGGGGCAGTCTTTGGTTACGGGGGCGGCGGCCACCGGCGCCGGTTTCTGGGAGCGGTTCACCTGGCGCACCAGCAGGAACACCGCAAAAGAGACGATCAAGAAGTTGACCACCGTGTTCAGGAAACTGCCGTAGGCGATCACCGGGGCCGCCGAGGACTTAGCCGCCACGAGGCTCGGATAATATTCCCCGCGCAGGCTTAGAAACAAATCTTTGAAATCCATCTGGCCGAGGACCAGTCCAATCGGCGGCATCATGACGTCGTTCACCAGCGAGGTGACAATCGGGCTGAACGCCGCGCCCATGACCACGGCAATCGCCAAGTCCATCACGTTGCCTCGCAGCGCGAATTCTTTGAATTCCTTCAGCATCGGAATCTGTTCCTCCTTCAAAAGTTTTGCCGAAGAAATAATACGGGGATTTGCGGTCAATCGGCGGGAAAAATCGTGCGGGTGGACGGTTCGGCGGGGGAAACGGAAATCGCATCGGTCGGGAGTGGAGTTGGGTCGCCGGAAGGTTTTTCCAGAGCGACTTCGCGGCCTGACCGCTGCCGCATCTCGACGTAGACGTTGACAATCGCGACCGCCGCGGGCGTCACGCCGGGGATGCGCGAAGCCTGGCCGAGCGTCCGCGGGCGGACGCGGGTCAGCTTTTCGACGATTTCGCGCGATAGGCCCGGAACGCCCTGGTACTCAAACCAAGTCGGAATGAGGCGGCTCTCGGCTCGCTTGAGCCGCTCCATCTGCTGTAGCTGCTGCGCCAGATACCCGCCGTACTTGATGTCAGTCTCGGCGATTTTCAGTTCCGCTCGGGACGGTGCGAACGGAAGCAATTCGCGGAGAATCGGCTCGCAGTCTTCGATGGTGAAGCCGGGCCGCTTGAGCATCTGCGCCAGCGCCAAGCGGCCTGCCGCCCAGAGGCTCTGGCCGTCGGGCCGGTCGGCAGAAGGCTGCGCGAGCTTGCCGTAGACCGCTTCGCCGGGCGGCGTCGCCGGGTCCGGGCGATGGCGTTCCAGAAACTCTTTCACCTGCCCCACCCGTTCATACTTTTGCAGGAACTCGCGGTAGTGCTCCTCTGGAATCAACCCGGCACGATAGCCGATGGGAGTCAAGCGCAGGTCGGCGTTGTCAATGCGCAAGTGCAGCCGAAACTCGGCGCGCGACGTAAACATGCGGTACGGCTCGTCGGTCCCCTTCGTCACGAGATCGTCAACCAGGATGCCGATGTAGGCCTGCGCGCGGCCGAGCGAGATGGGCGCTTTGTCTTGCGCCGTCAGTCCGGCGTTGATGCCCGCGAGAATCCCCTGACCGGCGGCCTCTTCGTAGCCCGTCGTGCCGTTGATCTGCCCGGCCAGAAACAGCCCGGCGATCTTCTTGGTCTCGAGCGTGTGGTCGAGTTCGGTCGGGTCAATGAAGTCGTACTCAATGGCGTAACCGGGCCGGATCATCTCCGCGTTTTCGAGGCCGGGGATCGAAGCGACCATCGCCGACTGGACGTCAATCGGCATGCTCGTAGACATGCCATTGACGTAGATTTCATTCGTGTCCAGGCCCTCGGGTTCGAGGAAAATCTGGTGGTGAGCCTTGTCGGGGAACTTCTTGATCTTGTCCTCAATCGAAGGGCAGTAGCGCGGGCCGATCCCCTTGATCTGGCCGCTGTAGAGCGGCGAGCGGTGGAGGTTCTCGCGCAGGATGCGATGCGTCTCGGCGGTCGTGTAGGCGATGTGGCAGACCACCTGCGGCAGCGTTATCTCTTTGGTACGAAAGGAAAAAGGCGTCGGGACCGGGTCGCCCGGCTGGGCCTCAAACCGGCTCCAGTCTATCGTCCGGGCGTCGAGGCGCGGCGGTGTGCCGGTCTTGAGCCGCCCGCAGCGGAAGCCGAGCCGCTTCAGGCTCTCGCCCAGAAAGACCGACGCCGGCTCGCCGCTCCGACCAGCAGGATAAGTGTTTTCCCCACAATGGATTAGTCCGTTCAGGAAGGTCCCCGTGGTACAAATTACGGTATTACCTTGAATGGTTCGTCCGTCCCGGAGCCGGACCCCCAGAACTCGGCGCCGTTGTGTGATTTCCCGATCCCTACTCCCCGAGGTGGCAACCTGACTATCTTCCCTCCCGCTGTCATCCCGAGCGAAGCGAGGGACCTGCACTTCGCTTGTCCCCTCTCCGGCCTCCGCTATCATCAAGCCCACGACTTCGGCCTGCTTGATCTTCAAGTTCGGCTCGGATTCGAGGACCTGGCGCATCTTGATCCGGTAGAGCTTCTTGTCGGCCTGGGCGCGCGGCGACCAGACAGCCGGTCCACGGCTTGTGTTCAACAGTCTGAACTGGATGCCGGTCGCGTCAATCACTTCGCCCATCACACCGCCGAGCGCGTCAACCTCGCGCACAAGATGCCCCTTGGCGATGCCGCCGACCGCCGGGTTGCAGGACATTTGCGCGATCAGGTCGAGGTTCATGGTGCAGAGCGCCGTCCTGAGGCCCATGCGCGCCGCCGCCCTCGCCGCCTCGCACCCCGCGTGCCCCGCACCGACCACGATCACATCGTATTGTTCATCCATCCGTGGCGCCCGTGGCATTGGTGTTCCCTGATTTCGCTTCTGAATTCTACCGCCGCCTGTAGATCATTCTCGCAAACCGACCCGGTTAGGTCAAACGCGGAGGGGGAAGATCGCAGAAAGATTTTCGGTCGCGTCAATCCTTCGCCGCAGCCGCAGGGGTTTCTGATAGAATTTCGGTATGGCACACGACTCCGGAGTGGAAAAGCGGCAGGCCCACGAGCTGATCGAGCGTCTGACGCCGGGCCAGGTCAGCGCCGTCGTCGGCCTTCTCGCGGCAATCCTCGATCCGGCTTCCCGCAAGCTGGCCGCGGCCCCCCTCGATGATGAACCGGAGACCCCAGAAGAACGCCAGGCTGTCGAGGAATCCAAACAGTGGCTCCGCGAGCACGGCGGCCAAGGGATTCCGTTCGAAGAGGTGCTGGCTGATTTCGGCCTGACGATGGAAGATTTCCGCCGCTTGGCTCATGCAAAAAAAGATTGAGTGGACGCCAGCGGCTCGCGCCAATCTCCGCCGCATCCACCGCGAAACCGCCCTGCGAATTCTGGAAGGCCTGGCGCGCTTCCTCTTAACCGAAGAAGGCGACGTGAAAGTGCTGCAGGGGACCGAGCCCAAGGAGTATCGGCTCCGCGTCGGGGACTATCGTATTCGCTTTTATGATCTCGGGAACACCATCCAGATTCTGTCCGTCCGACATCGCCGCGAAGCCTACCGCTGAGCCGAAGCTTTCTACGCTGCTGTCGAACTTGCCCTGAGGGCCGCCATCGCCGCCTCGCACCCGGCACCGACCACGATCACATCGAATTGTTCATCCATCCGTGGCATCTGCGTTAGCTAATTAGGGCAATTATATACTTGCCATACCAGTCTAATTTGGGCTTTAATCCTCCTGGAGATGAAAATTGTGCCCAAAATCCTGAAGCACGCTCAAATTTTGAAACAATTCTCGCTAGAATTCAAGCCCTTGGAAGAAAACGGCTCTCTATTCATGCTGGAGGATAAGTGTACTGGAGCCAGTTATTGCGAGTGCCATATCAAAGCGAGCGCAATGGTTCCGCTCAGTACCCTAGATGTTCCGTTAGACCCAGAAGTTCAATCCGAGTATCGAGCGAATCGAGAAATTAACGAGAATCATCCAGCATTCAAGAAAATGCAAGAGGATGCCGAGAAAGGGAGGGCCTTTAGCAACATTGTTGCGGAGTATATAAAGGATTTTGATAAAGCCCATCCACTTAAGATCGTTGGTGGTCAGCACCGGTTCCGCGCCATAAAAGATGCGATGGCAAAACATGTCGATGAATATCACCAAGTTAAGGTGTACTTCAAGCTGGATATTAATCAGAGGCTAGACGTGCAGTTGATATCTAATACCAATATCGCAATTTCCCCCGATCTCTTTGATAGGATGCAGGAGACTGTTCAGGGTCCTCAACTGCGGAATTGGTGCCATACTGTTGGTCTGTTGCCGCTGGGTCAAGATATTGCCTACCAGTACTTCAGGGGAGGGCCAATTTCCGTCAGAATGGCGCGATCTTTCATTACCAACTATATCAACGGCACCGCTGTAGACCCAGACAGATTCAGGGATACGAACACAACTCCAGTTCTGTGTGAAACTGGGGAGAATGATCCTATGTGGGAAGCCCTCAAGAACAAGACTCTTGGTCTTTGGGCCAGTCCAAAGCTTTTAGAGGCAGCAAAGGAATTCTCGCTCCTAGTAAAAGCTCAAAGAGATGCTTTCGCTGGTAAAAGAGGAATCAGGCCAGACTATCCAGAGAAAGCCCTCAATGCGGCCGTGTACTCTGCATGGTTCTACGTCGCGGGTATCCTTAGAGACAACCCCGTCAGACTGGAACGTCATTTTGCCTTGAAAAACTTCAGCACAAAGGACCCGCTCTATGCGGAAGCATTGGCTAAAGGGAAACATAAAACCGATTCCGATAACTACCGTGGGTTGGGATATCGAACAGACCCGCAAGAGCGTGGAAGAATGGTGGAGTTATTTTATCTTCAGGCAGAAACAGGAAAGGGAATAACAAAGAGGGCAATTGATGCCGCAATAGCAGCTTGGCACGCGAAAGACGCTACACTAGTATCGCAGAAAAAACGGGAGCGTGTGTAATTGGCAAGCATTGATGAATTTGCACGCCTACTCCTTGAGGAATCCAAGAGATTTCTTGAGAGGGCGCGTAGCGGAAAAACTGCGGCAGAGCCGAATCTACACGCTGCACTCTTACTAGCATTTTGCTCTCTTGAGGCGCACATAAACGCCATCAGTGAAGAGGTTTCATCTCGTCCAAAGCTATCAATCCACGAAAGAGGAATGCTTCTGGAGCAAGATGTTAGGCTAGAGGATGGTAAATTTGTGCTAGCTTCGACGCTCAAAATGTCTAGACTGGAGGATCGGATTAAGTTCCTATGCGTGAACTTTGGGACACCAGTTAATTTATCCGAGACGCTCTGGTCCCAACTTGGGAATGCCATGCGATTGCGCAATAAGCTTATTCATCCAAAGGATCAGGTTACTCTTACGGAGAGTTCCGTAGGTGCAGCCATTCAGGCCATTATTAATGTATTGGACACTGTGTACCGGGTAATCTACAAGAAGCACTTTCCTGCCGCTAATCGCGGTCTTGCCTCAAGATTGAACTTTTAGTGCGGAGAGGATGTGTGAGTGGGTAGCCACGGCATGTTTTTTAAGCCGTGGGCCCGTTCCGGGTTCGTTCTGACAAAAAGCCCACGTCACAACAATCGTGCCGTGGCTACCCACTTTCCGGGGGAATGAGCCTATGACTCGCTGCGCCGGATCGTCTCTTGCACAGGTCGGAAGGCCGCTTGGTTGAAATCCTCACGCGGCGCTCCCCTTTTGGATTGGCTGGGCAGTTGGGGCGTCTGCTTTTTGGGTTTCTTGATTTCGCGTTTGCGGTGATCTTTGCTTCCCATGCCGATAGCATGACACATTCGGGATACCAAAGGCCAGAGGATTAAACTTCAGGTAGTGTCGCAGTTTGAATTTTCTGGACCGTAAGGGCACGGTTTCAACCGTGCCGGAACAGCGCATTCTCCAGCGGTTTTATCCGCTGAGGGATGCACCTCAGGGGCTGAAGCCCCCCTGTCGGCGGCGGTTTTCGGCATGGCGAAGCCATGCCCTTACGTCAAACTGAGACACTACCAAGCTTCAAACTGCACCACTACCCAACATTGCTGTCGCCATTCGACTTCGCTCCTGGCCCCCTTGGGCAGGCTCAGGGCGGTGAGTGGTGTCGAACCGAGAGCCTGCCGCAGGGTGGCGCGGAGGAAGGGCGTGGGAGGGGGGCTAGGTTTTCTTGATGATGGCGAGGGTGAGGTCGTCGGTGATAGGCGCGAAGGCGTGCATGGCGCCGCGGATGGATTCGTAAATTTCGCGCGCGGTTCCGGACTTGGCCTCCCGCAGGACGGTTTCGAGACGGGTGTCGCAGAACGTAGCAGCGCCGTTGTGGTGCTCCAGCAGACCGTCGGTATACAGAAGCAGGATGTCGCCGAGTCCGAGCAGATTGATTTCGTTCACCGAATAATTGTCCTTGGTCAGCGCCCCCGGGGCGAACGACTCGTTATCCACGTGATATTCGGAGGGCAGGATGCCGAGCGGCGTCGAGCTGCGGGTGCGTTCATCCCCAAGCGCCATGATCTTGTCGAACTTCCGCGAAAAAACGATGGGGGGCGGATGGCCCGCCGAGAGAAAGCGGAACCGCCCGTCATTCCGCACTTCCCCGTAGATCAGCGTGACGAAGGGCTTCGACTCCAGGAACTCCGGCGTCATGCGGTTGTAGAAGATGGTGTTGAGCATCTCAAACAGCCCCGGCGTCACGCAGCCGTGGCGGGCCAGCTCATAGGCCACGCCGGTCTTGAACGCGGCGTGCAGGTAATTGGCCGTGACGCTGTCGCCGATGCGGTGCCCGGCGGCGTCCGCCACTAGGATGCCGAAGCGGCCGAAGTTCTCCGCCAGCGTCGTCGCCAGCGCCTCATCGCCCGCCTCTTGGGCTGCCGCGATCTTGTCTTCCAGGTTGTACTCGGCGAAATTCAAGACCGCCAGGTGGTCGCCGCACACCGCTCCCTTCAGGGGCTCGATGGAGGCATGGTAATCAATGTTCGGGAGGTCGGGAAAGCCCTTGCATCGCGGCAAGATGAGGGAGGCAATATCCTGGAAGTGCCGCAGCTCTCCGACCAGCTCCGCATGCGGCCATTCCTCTATGTTCGTCAAAGGGTCTCTCGCATTCTCTCCATGCGGATGCCGAGGGTGCGCTCCAGTTGCTGCAATTCGGAGCGCTGCTCGCGGGTGAAAAACGTGGAGGCCACGCCGGATTCCCCGGCCCGCCCGGTGCGTCCGACGCGATGAATGAAGTTCTCGGCCAGCGCGGGCAGCTCGTAGTTGATGACGTGGGCGATGTCCTCGACGTGGATGCCGCGAGAAGCCAGGTCGGTCGCCACCAGGACGCGATACCGCCCATTCTGGAACCCGGTGAGCGCCGCGGTGCGCTGCGATTGCGAGCGGTCGCCGTGAATCCTGGCGGCGGCGAATCCTTCGCGGTTCAGGTTCCGGGCCAGCCGCTCGGTGCCGCGCTTGGTGCGCGCAAAGACCAGGCAGCGCCCGGTCTCTTTGGCGAGCAGGCGGTGCAGCGCTTCCTGCTTGCGGTCGTGCGCGACTTCATAGGCCTGCACGCGCACGTTCTCGGCGGGCTTCAGGGTGGAGCCCAGCGCGACACGCACGGGCTTTCTCATGGTGTCATTCACCAGGCCCGCCACGGAGGCTTCCAGCGTCGCCGAAAAGCAAAGCGTCTGGCGCTCGGCCGGCAGGGCCGACGCAATGCGGCGAATGGACGGGAGGAAGCCCATGTCCAGCATGCGGTCGGCTTCGTCCAGCACCAGCACGCGCACGCCGCGCAGGTGGATGAGGCCGCGTTGGAGGTAGTCTTCCAGCCGCCCGGGAGTGGCCACCACCAGGCGCGCGCCGCGCCGGATGGCGCTGAGCTGCGGCGATTCCGACAGCCCGCCCACCACCAGCGCTGCGGAGGGAAGTTTCCCGCCCTTCACGGCGTGGTAGTGATCCACGATCTGCATGGCCAGCTCGCGCGTGGGAGCGAGCACCAGCGCCGCGATCCCCGGCGCAGGCTGGCTCAAAAAATGTTCCATGATCGGGATCAGGAAGGCGAGCGTTTTCCCGGTTCCGGTCTGGGCGGTGGCGAGCACGTCGCTGCCGGCCAGCGCCGGCGGAATCGCTGCCGCCTGCACAGGGGTCGGAGCCGTGAATCCGGCGAGCGCCAGTTGCTCCTGGGTGTAAAGGGAAATGGGAAGTTCTGAAAAATTCTGCACTGTTCTTGTCCTTTTGCCGGCCTCGCCCTCGCCGCGCACACCAATGCTTTGGTCCGGACGCAGCGGCGGGCTTTGCCAGCCGTTTATTGAATTACGCTGAAAACTTACGGAGAAGACAGAAGGCGGAATTTCTCAGAATCACTAGGGCATCAGAGCAACCGCACGACACACCGCGCGAATCAAGCGCAAATCCAGCATACCACGTTTCCACGCAGGAGGACAATGCAGGGTGCGAAATTCCGCTTGACTTGCTCGACTACGTTGTTCTATAAGGTTACCAGTACCAAATAAGGGCGGGTACTGTAGTCAGTTGTCAGTCCACTGGTTTCTCCGCTCGGATGCAATGGGGGGGATACTCTAATGTTGCGAACGATCGTGGCTTTACTGGGAGTCGGGTTGACCGGTGGCGGTTGGCTTCAGGCGGCCAGGCAGGAGCCGTCCAGCCCCAGTCCGTCGCCCGCAGCACAACAGCGCGCGCTGCTGAATCGCTACTGCGTTACTTGTCACAACGAGAGGCTGAAGACGGCAGGACTGCTGCTCGACAAAATGGATGTCGAACAGATCGGAGCCGGGGCGGAGGCATGGGAAAAGGTCGTCCGGAAAC
>Ga0209343_10002166_pt1 | contig 25584 bp, 20 predicted proteins | sample RifCSPlowO2_02_FD_184026 | JGI IMG/M metagenome (GOLD analysis project Ga0209343, IMG submission 184026) | Groundwater microbial communities from Rifle, Colorado - Rifle CSP2_plank lowO2_0.2 (SPAdes) (version 2) | ecosystem: Environmental > Aquatic > Deep subsurface > Groundwater | place... | reverse complement strand
GCATTGCGATCTATCAATGTATGGAGCGGCCATGCTCAGCCAGTTGCGCGACCTCGATCTGCAGTTGCTGCGCCTCTTTATCACGGTAGTGGAATGCGGCGGCTTCAGTGCCGCCCAGGGCGAGCTCGGGGTCGGCCAGTCGACCATCAGCACGCAGATGGCCAAGCTGGAGACGCGCCTGGGCTTTCGCCTGTGCGAGCGCGGCAAGGCCGGCTTTCGCCTGACGCCCAAGGGCGAACAGGTGCTGAGCGCCACCCGCAAGCTGTTCGGCGCCATCGAAACCTTCAAGGGCGAAGCCCAGGGCATGGCCGACAAGCTGCTCGGCGAGCTGCATATCGGCCTCTCCGAAGGCCTCTCGGCGACCGTGCTGGAGTGCGTGGCCGAGGCCATCCGACGCTTTCGCGGGCGCAACCAGGCGGTGCAAATCGAGCTGCTCACCGCCATGCCCGCCGAGCTGGAACGGCGCCTGCTGCAAGATCAGCTGCAACTGGCCATCGGCTATTTCTCCGGCAACCAGAGCGCCCTGGACTATCGGCCCCTGTTCGGCGAACGCCAGGTGCTGTACTGCGCCCAGGGCCACCCCCTGTTCGCCCAGGCGCAGGTGAGCCTGGCGGACCTGCAACAGGCCGACCGGGTGCACCACCCCTACCGTTTTATCCAGGTCAGCGAGCCCTTCCAGAGCGCCCCCAGCTCGGCCCTGACCGAGCAGGTCGACGGCGTGCTGGCCTTTATCCTGTCCGGCCAACATATCGGCTACCTGCCCGAACATATCGCCGCGCCCTGGCTGGCCAGCGGCCGCCTGCGCCCCCTGCAGGCGGGCAGCCTGGGCTTCGAGGTGCAATTCCACCTGGCCAGCCACCGCGGCCAACACCCTGGGGATGCGCAGCGCGCCTTTGTCCAAGACCTGCTGGCGGCCTTTGCCCAGGGCTAGCAGCCTCAACGCAGATGTTTAACGCCTGAGCTGGGAGCGGGTTCGCTCAGGCGCCCGCTGCCACTGCGCGGCCAGGCGATCGATGGCGGCGATAGTGCCGATAATCTCTCCGTGGATGCCGGCGCTGGCGAACCCAGGCGGGTGCGCATCGGCGCATGCCGCCGGCTCTTCCGCCTCCAGTTGCAGGTGCGGGTCGTACAGTTCGATGTGCATAACAGGCGCTAAGTGCATATGGATCTCCTTGCTAGGCAAACGCCTGGCGTGACGTAACCCATGGTCAGGAGGCAGTGCAATAAAAAGGACAAGGCGTCCCAGGCAGGCTTGTTATCGAAGCGGCGCTCAGACCGAACGCCTACGGCAGCTTGCAGCCAACGGCTGACAAGTAGATGACAACGCAATCTAGGATTGCCTGTCGGTAGGTTGGCGCTGAGGAACGAAGCCCAACAAAGTCAGCATGTTGGGCTTCGCGGAGCTCAGCCCAACCTACAAAATACGCATTATCGGACAGGCTCCTAGCGGCGTGTTTTACAGTCTACCCATTACCTTGCCGGGTCAAGCCATGGGCGCCGGCAAACCGCGCGGCAAGCTGCGAGCAAGCCTGGCCGCACTGGCCAAGCGCAGGCCAGATGCTGCTGCGCCGTGAATAACCACCGATCAAACCGATCAATGGCAGAAGCAGTCGCTTGGCAAAATAGACAGACCGGTCTATATATTCATCTATGAAAAAGATCTCGACTCGCGACAGACTGATCAATGCCATGGCCGACGCCCTGCAACGCAAGGGCTTGCACGGCGTCGGTTTGAATGAGCTGCTGGAGATAGCCGGCGCGCCCAAAGGCAGCCTTTACCACCACTTCCCCGGCGGCAAGACTGAGCTGGCGGTGGCGGCCATCGAGCATATCAGCCAGCGTATCGACGGTTTATTTGCCCAGCTGTTCGCCCATAAGACCGATCCGTTGCAGGCGCTGCAGCTCTGGTTGCAGGGCGCCCTGCAGCAGCTGGAGAACAGCCGTTTCGAGCGCGGCTGCCCGCTGGCCACCATCGCCCTGGAAAGCGGCCCGGAGGATGTGGAGATTCGCGCCGCCCTGCAGCGCAGCTTCGCCACCGCGCGCCAGGCCCTGAGCCAGCAACTGCAGCAGTACGGCTACGACGCGGAGCAGGCCGACAACCTCGCCGCCCTGTATATCGCCCTGTACGAAGGCGGCCTGCTGCAAGCCCGGGTCGCCGGCAGCAGTGAACCGCTCAAGCGCGCCGTCGAAGCCCTGTTCAACCTGACCCGGCAACAACGTCCGGAAGGAACCCGCCCATGAACACCGAGATCCCCGCCATCCTTAGCGAAACCCTGCAGCTGCCGGCCCTCGACGGTTACCCACTGGTCGCCACGCTCTACCACGCCCCCGAGCCCATCGCGCAGTTGCTGATCGCCGGCGCCACCGGCGTGCCCCAGGGTTTCTATCGGCGCTTTGCCGAATACGCGGCGCGCCGCGGTTACAGCACCCTGACCCTGGACTACCGCGGCGTCGGTCAATCGAAACCGGCCAGCCTGCGCGGCTTCGAAATGGATTACCTGGACTGGGCGCACCTGGACCTGGCCGCCGCCGTCGACCAGCACCGCCACCCCCAGCGTCCGCTCTATATGGTCGGCCACTCCTTTGGCGGGCATGCCTTAGGCCTGCTGCCCAACCATGAGCAGGTGCAGGGTTTCTACACCTTCGGCACCGGTGCCGGCTGGCACGGCTGGATGCCCAAACTGGAGCAGCTGCGCGTGCTGACCATGTGGCGGCTGATCGGCCCGCTGTTGACCCGAGTCAAGGGCTACCTGGCCTGGAGCAAACTGGGCATGGGCGAGGACCTGCCCCTGGGCGTGTACAAGCAGTGGAAGCGCTGGTGCAACTACCCGCGCTACTTCTTCGAAGACCCGCAGATGCCCGGCCTGAGCGAACGCTTCGCCCAGGTGCGCACACCGATCATCGCCGCCAATGCCCTGGACGACCTGTGGGCCCCGCCGTCATCGCGCGACGCCTTTATGGCCGCCTACAGCGCGGCGCCCTACCAGGCCCTGGATATCGACTCGCTAGCCAGCGGCCTGGGCGCCATCGGCCATATGGGTTATTTCCGCCCGGCCGCGCAGCAGCTCTGGGACGAGACCCTGGACTGGTTCGCGCAACTGCAGGCCCAGCGCCAGGCGGCCTAAACAGGAGCATCCCCGGGGCCGGAACCGCGCGCAGCCGCTTTCGCTCATACCTATTAGGCACCATGGAGAAGCCGTTGATGAACAGCATCCCGGAAGGTTTCGAGCCCATTTTCAGAAGCAGTTCGTTTCTGGACCTACTGGGACCTATCTACAACAGAAAATCATCCGCTGGATTGGTCATTGGCCTGCGAGCCGAAGAGAAGCACTGCAATGCCCGGGGCCTGGTACATGGCGGCGTGCTCAGCAGCCTGGCCGACATTGCCCTGGGCTATAACGCGGCCTTCGCCGGGGAACAGCCCACGCCAATGGTCACCGCCAGCCTGTCCATCGATTACGCTGGCGCGGCCAAACTGGGCGACTGGATAGAGATCGAAACCGAGGTGCAGAAAGTCGGCAGAAGCCTGGCATTCGCTAATTGCTATTTTGTCGTTGGCGCAACGCGCATTGCCCGCGCCAGCGCCGTATTCAGCGTGATTACGCGCTAATACGTCAGGGTCGATAAGAGTTGAGAGAGTTCGGCGAGCGCCAAAAAATTGCCTGGAGCAATTTTTAACGTCGCGCAGCGACGGCCCGAAGGGTGGCTGCCATGGATGGCAAGCCATAAAAAAGAAAACCCCGCGATTGCGGGGCTTTGCAGACTGGGTACTGACATCCTTGATCTGCTTGCCATCCTGGCAGCTGTCCAGCGTATCCCTGTTGAGTAGTGTGCGCTTCCTGCGCGACGTCCATGGCAGAAGAGTAGCCAGACTCGCGCCGAGGCGACAGGGACGATAGACACCACGCCCTGTAAGCCTCGGCTGACATCGATGAAAACCAAGCAAACGCTCGGCTTTATTTTGTGACGCAGGTCTTGTTAGACTCGAGTTGTCTTACAAAAACAACAGACCCCGAACACGGGGTCACTGGGGCCACAGTATGCGCGCAATAGTTCTTGCCCTCGGTTGCCTGACAACCGCCTTCAGCCTGTCTACCCTGGCCGGCGGCCAAACGCAGATCGCCGATCCCAAGGCCGCGGCCCAGATCTTCTGGAGCCAGCTGTACGGCCAAGGCGGCGCCTCGCTGTATTGCGGCAAGGCCTTCAGCGGTGAAAGCAGCCAGTTCAGCCTCAGCCCCATCTACAGCAACAAGCAGCTGAAAAGCGCCATGCGCTGCGTCACCGACCGTCAGTGCAGCATCATGACGCCCAACTTCCACTATATGGCCTCCGACCTGCACAACCTCTACCCGGCCATGAGCCGTGTCGAGTTGGCGCGGCGCAATGCGCAGTTCGGCGAGCTGGACGACAGCCTGGCCGGCAAGTTCGCCGACATCGGCTGCGACCTGAGAACCAGCTTCCAACTGGTGGAGCCCCGCGACGCGGCCAAAGGCAATATCGCCCGGGCGATCTTCTATATGCACAGCGAATACGACCTGCCCATAGTCGGCCAGGTGCAGATGTACAAGAAGTGGCACCAGATGGACCCGCCGGATGCCGAAGAGAAGGCCCGCAACGACAAGATCGAGCAGCTGCAGGGCACGCGCAATCGCTTTATCGACGACCCCAGCCTGGTCGATCGGCTGATCGTCAACTAGCTCGCTTAGCGCCGACGGTTAAGGGTCGAGCGCAGCTTGTAGCGGTCGCCCGGGTGAATCAGCCGGGCGTAGCTGACCAGGTGCTCGTCCGACCAGGTGCGGCGGATCACGCTCAGGCAAGGCGAGGCCTTGTCGATCTCCAGCCAGCCGGCCACCTGCGCCTCCACCAGCACCGCCTCCACCACATGCTCCACATCGGAAATCGGGCAGCTGGCCACCAGCACCTCGTTGGGCGTCTGCTTGGAAAAATCGCTGTGCAGGTAGTGCGGCACCCAGCGCGGATTGACGAAACGGTCTTCCAGCTGGATCGGCACGCCGTTCTCGCGGTGCACTAGGATGCTGTGAAACACCTCGCCGCCCAGACGCAGGCCCAGGCGCAGGGCCACCTCGTCATCCGCCGCCAGAGCCTCGCAGCGGATGATGTCGTTGCTGTACTCGTGGCCGCGGGCGCGCACTTCGCTGGCGATATTCAGCACCTCATGCAGGGAGGATTCGGCCTTGCGGTCGGTGACGAAAGTCCCCAGACCGGCCTGGCGAGTCAGATAGCCCTTCTGCACCAGGTCACGAATGGCCTTGTTGGCGGTCATCCGGCTGACGGCGAAATCCCGCGCCAGTTGCTCCTCAGCGGGGATCTGGTGATTGACCGGGTAGACCCCGCTGTGGATGCGCTCCAGCAGAAAGTCTTCGATCGCCTTGTAGCGCGGGATGGTGCTGGTCACTGCGGCTCCTTGGGGTTACGCCCGATGCGCGGATAATAGCGCGTCCACCCGAGGTGTAGGTTGGGTTGAGACGCGCAGCGGCGAAGCCCAACTCAGGGCGTAGGTTGGGTTGAGCGCAGCGAAGCCCAACAGGCGGAGGTTCTGGCAACCGCGTGGTCTGCCAGTCCGCCGTTGGGCTTCGTCGCGTTGCTCCTCAACCCAACCTACCCCTGCGACGGCAGCAGCCCGGCTGGCAGCAGCGGCGACAGCACGCGCTCGGCCAGCAGCGCATCGGTGGCCGCTATATCCGGGGAGAAGAAGCGGTCCTCCACGTAATAGGCCACCTTCGCGCGCAGCAACTGGCGTGCCTGTTCCAGCAACGGCGAGCTCTTCAGGCCCTGGCGGAAATCCAGGCCCTGGCAGGCCCCCAGCCACTCGATGGCCAGCACGCCGCGGGTGTTGGCGGCCATTTCCCACAGGCGTTTGCCGGCGGCCGGGGCCATGGACACGTGGTCCTCCTGGTTGGCCGAGGTCGGCAGGCTGTCGACGCTGTGCGGGTGGGCCAGGGCCTTGTTCTCGCTGGCCAGAGCCGCGGCGGTGACCTGGGCGATCATAAAGCCGGAGTTGACCCCGCCATTGGCCACCAGGAATGGCGGCAGCTGCGACATATGCTTGTCCATCATCAGCGAGGTGCGCCGCTCGCTGAGGGCCGCGATCTCGGCGATGGCCAGGGCGATATTGTCGGCGGCCATGGCCACCGGCTCGGCATGGAAGTTGCCACCGGAGATCACGTCGCCTTCGGCGGCGAATACCAGGGGGTTATCCGACACCGCGTTGGCTTCCACCGCCAACACCTCGGCGGCCTGGCGCAGCTGGGTCAGGCAGGCGCCCATGACCTGGGGCTGGCAGCGCAGGGAGTAAGGGTCCTGGACCTTGTCGCAGGCGGCGTGGGAGCGGCCGATCTCGCTGCTGGCGCCGAGCAGGTGACGATAGATCGCCGCCGCGTCGATCTGCCCACGCTGACCACGGGCGGCATGGATGCGCGCATCGAAGGGCGCGCGCGAACCCAGCGCGGCCTCCACGGTCAGGCTGCCGCAGACAGTCGCCGCGGCGAACAGATCCTCGGCCTCGAACAGGCCGCGCAGGGCATAGGCGCTGGACACCTGGGTGCCGTTGAGCAGGGCCAGGCCCTCCTTGGCCGCCAGGGTCATGGGCTCGAGACCGGCGATGGCCAGGGCCTCGGTCGCCGGCAGCCACTGCCCCTTATGCCGCGCCTGGCTCTCGCCCAGCAGCACCAGGGACATATGGGCCAACGGCGCCAGGTCGCCGGAGGCACCCACCGAACCCTTGAGCGGGATATGCGGGTAGACCTCGGCATTGATCAGGGCGATCAGCGCCTCGATCACCTTCAAGCGGATGCCGGAGAAGCCGCGGGCCAGGCTGTTGACCTTGAGCAGCATGATCAGGCGCACCATGGCGTCGTCCAGCGGCGCGCCGATGCCGGCCGCATGCGACAGCACCAGGGAACGCTGGAGCTTTTCCAGGTCCTCGGTGGCGATGCGGGTCGAGGCCAGCAGGCCGAAACCGGTGTTGATGCCGTAGGCGGTGCGGCCCGCGGCGAGAATGGCGTTAACGCAGGCCACGCTGGCGTCGATGGCCGGATAGGCCGACTCGTCCAGGGTCAGGCGCACCGGTGCCTGGTAGGCGGTGCGCAGTTGGACCAGGGTCAACTGGCCGGGTTGTAACCTCAGTACGCTCATGTTCAGACTCCTTTGTGGGGATTGATCGATGTCAGTCGCTACGGGGCTGCTGCGCCATGCCCCATGGTTATTGGCTAGGACGGTCTCACAGAAGACCTGGAAAAGTGCGTTGCAACAGTGTGGCGTCCTTGAGGACTGCCGCACTGCGGGCAATGTCCGGGGCTAGCCAGCGGTCCTGGTCATAAGCCGGGACGCGCTGGCGCAGCAGATGCCAGGCCGAGCCGGTGCCCGTACCGAAGCGCTGCTCCTTGAGAAATTCGAACGCCTGGGCCGCCAGCAGGTATTCGATGGCGAGGATCTGCGTGCAGTTTTCCAGAGCCCGATGCAGCTTCAAGGCGGCATTGGTGCCCAGGCTCAGATGGTCTTCCTGCAGTCCGGAGGTGACGAAGTTATCCAGCACCGCCGGTTGGGCCAGCTGGCGGTTTTCCGCGCAGAGCGAAGCCGCCACGTACTGCACTATCATCATCCCCGAGTTGACGCCAGGCGCGCTGACTAGGAAGGCCGGCAGGCCGCTGACCAGCGGGTTGATCAGGCGATCCAGGCGCCGCTCGGCGATGCCGCCCAGCTCGGCCACGGCTATGGCCAACAGATCCGCGGCCATGGCCACCGACTCGCCATGGGGGTTGGCCTGGGACACCACCCGGTAGTCGTCCGGTGTCCCCAGCACCATTGGGTTGTCGGTAACCGAGTTGAGTTCGGTCTCGATCTGCTGCGCGGCATGGGCCAGCTGGTCGCGGCAGGCGCCGTGCACCTGCGGGATGGAGCGGATGCTCAGGGCATCCTGGGTGCGGATGCCGCGGCTGGCGGCGATCACCTCGCTGCCCTCCAGCAGCGCGCGCAGGTTGGCGCCGACCCGCTGCATGCCGGGGTGCGGCTTGAGGGCGATGATCTCGGCATCGAAGGCGGCAATCTGCCCGCCCAGCGCCTCGAAGCTCATGGCGCCGATCACGTCGGCCCACTGTGTCAGGCGCGTGGCGTCGGCCAGGGCCAGGCAGCTCAGGCCGGTCATGCAGGGCGTGCCGTTGACCAGGCACAGCCCGTCCTTGGCCCCCAGCTGCAGCGGTTCCAGCCCTTCGGCCGCCAGCGCCTCGGCGGCGCTCACGACCTGGCCGCGATAACTCACCTCGCCGACGCCGAGCAGGGCGATGCCGACATGGGCCATATGGGTCAGGTAACCCACCGACCCCTGAGACGGTACGCGCGGGGTGATGCCGCGATTGAGCAGCGCCAGCAGCGCCTCGACCACCTTGCGCTGCAGCCCGGACTTGCCCTGGCTGAAGTTGGCGATGGCGGCGCAGATGATCGCCCGGGGCTGTTCGTCCGTCAGTGCTGCACCCACGCCGCAGGCGTGGCTGAGCAAAGTGCTGCGCGACAGCTGGGCGAGCTGCTCGCCCTCCAGCAGCACATTGCACAGCGCGCCCAGGCCGGTGCTGATGCCGTAGGCGCGTTCGCCCTTGGCGACTATGCGCTCGACTATGGCCCGGGCAGTGTCGATCCGTGCCCAGGCTGCTGGCGCCAGCTCCAGCGGCGCGCCCTGGCGGGCCACGGCGACCACCTCCTGCCAGCGCAGCGGGCCATTGCCGATGATGATGGGTGAGATCGAGGTCATCTCGCATTGCTCCTTAGAAGCTGTTTACAGCGAGGGACCAGCTCTGCTGATTCCTCGCCGCACAAAAGCAAAACCCTACGTGCTTACACATTCGCCACGCGCCGCTGGACGAAGCGGTCGACGTACTCGTCGGCGGGCTGGTGGAGGATTTCCTTGGGCGTGCCGACCTGGATCAGCTGGCCGTCCTTGAGGATGGCGATGCGATTACCGATGCGCACCGCCTCGTCGAGGTCGTGGGTGATAAAGACGATGGTCTTGTGCAGGCTCTGCTGCAGCCCCAACAACTGCTCCTGCATGTCCGCGCGGATCAGCGGGTCGAGGGCGCTGAAGGCCTCGTCCATCAGGATGATGTCGGTGTCCGCGGCCAGCGCGCGGGCCAGGCCGACCCGCTGGCGCATGCCGCCGGAGAGCTGGTGCGGGTAAGACTTCTCGTAGCCCTTGAGGCCGACGGTGGTGATCCAGTGCAGCGCGCGCTCCTGGCACACCGCCTTGCTCTCGCCGCGCACCTTGAGGCCGTAGGCGACGTTGTCCAGCACGCTCTTGTGCGGCAGCAGGCCGAAGCTCTGGAACACCATGCTGATCTTGCGCCGACGGAAGTTGCGCAGGGCCTCCCTGTCGTAACGCAGGATGTCCTCGCCATCCACCAGGATCTCGCCACTGGTCGGGTCGATCAGGCGGTTGAAGTGGCGCACCAGGGTCGACTTGCCGGAGCCGGACAACCCCATGATCACGAAGATTTCGCCGGCGCCGATGCTCAGCGACAAATCGTTGACCCCGACCACGCAGCCGGTGGCGGCCAGCACCTGATCCTTGCTCTGGCCTTGCTGGATCATGGCCAGCGCGGCGTCCGGGCGGGCACCGAAGATCTTGAAGACATGCTTGATGACGATCTTGCTCACTTGCTCACCCCTCATTGACTGGCTTGGTGCCGCGAACGGCCGTAGGCCTGGGTGATGCGGTCGATCACCACGGCCAGGATGACGATGGCCAGACCGGCTTCCAGGCCGCGTCCGACGTTGAGGGTCTGGATGCCGACCAGCACGTCCTCGCCGAGGCCGCGGGCACCGATCATCGAGGCGATCACCACCATCGACAGGGCCATCATGGTGGTCTGGTTGACCCCGGCCATGATGCTCGGCAGCGCCAGCGGCAACTGCACGCCGAACAGCTGCTGCCAGCGGTTGGCGCCGAAGGCGTTGATCGCCTCCATCACCTCGCGGTCGACCTGGCGAATGCCCAGATCGGTCAGGCGGATCAGCGGCGGCGCGGCGTAGATCACGGTGGCGAAAATCGCCGGCACCTTGCCCAGGCCGAACAGCATCAGCACCGGGATCAGGTACACGAAGCTGGGCATGGTCTGCATGATGTCCAGCAGCGGCATCAGCACCGCACGCAAACGGTCGCTACGGGCGGAAAGAATGCCCAGCGGGATGCCGATCAGCACCGAGATCAGGGTCGCCACCAGCATCAGCGCCAGGGTCTGCATCAGCTTGTCCCAGAGCCCGACCGCGCCGACCAGGAACAGCAGGCCGACTATCACCAGGGTCGGCACCCAGCGCCGCGTGGCGTGCCAGGCGATGCCGCCGACCAGGGCCAGCATCAGCCACCAGGGGGTCGCGCGCAGCAGGCCTTCGAGGTTGACTATGGCCCACAGCAGGGTGTCGGAGATCTGCCGGAACACATCGCCGTAGTTGGTCACCAGGTTATCGACCCAGGCGTTGACCCAGTCGGCGATGGAGAAGGTGAAGCGTTCGGGAAACATAAGTCGCCTCGGTTTGGTGGTCATCTGTAGGGTGGACATGCCCAGCTTGTCCACCTCCGTGCGGCGAGTGAGGCGGTGGACAAACCGCTGGCGCGGCATGTCCACCCGACCCTCAGCCTAGAGCGCCGCCTCGATCTTCGAAGCCGCCTCGGCGCTGACCCAGGCCCGCCAGACCTCCGGATGCTCCTTGAGGAACAGCTTGGCCAGCTCGGGCGAATCCAGGCGCTCCTTGGCCATCCGCGCCAGGTTCTGGTTGAGCAGGTCGATCGGCAGGTTGACCTTCTCCAGCACCGCCACCAGTTCCGGAGCCTGCTCATGGAAGACCTTGGACAGGCCGACCTGGATGCTGATGCGCTTGTCGACGCCGGGCTTCTCTTCCAGCTTGAGCAGATCGACCTGACCCATCAGCGGCGTCGGCGACCAGTAATAGAACAAAATAGGTTCGCCGCGCTTGTAGCTGGACAGCACCGCGGCATCCAGGGCCGGGCCGGTGCCGGGGCGGAAGTTGGTGAACTTGTCTTCCAGGTCGTAGCTTTTCAGCATCGCGCTGTTGTCCAGCTCGCAGGTCCAGCCGGCCGGGCAATTGTAGAAGCGGCCTTTACCGGGCTCTTCCGGGTCACTGAATACTTCGCGGTACTGCGCCAGGTCGGTAATCGCCTTGAGGCTCGGCGCCTTGGCTTCGAGCTTGCGCTGGGCATCGCCTTCCACCACATAGCGCGGCACGTACCAGCCTTCGGCCGCACCGACGATCGGCGCGCCCACGCCGACTACCTTGCCGGCAGCCGCGGCCTTGTTCCAGACCTCGCTACGCCCCACCCACTCCTCGGCGAACACCTGAATGTCGTTGCTGCTCAAGGCGTTCTCCATGGTGATGGAGTTACCCGGCAGGCTGTCGGTCGCACAGCCGTAACCTTCCTTGAGCACGATCTGCAACACGTCGGTAAGCAGCATGCCGCTCTCCCAGTTGAGCCCGGCAAACTTCACCGGTTTACCCGACTCGCACCAGCCAGCGGCCTGGCTCGAAGCAGCGGCCAGCAGGCCGAGGGAGAGTAGCGAGGTCAGCAGGGTCTTCTTGTATTTCATTATCGGACGCTCCTAAACAGTTAACAGGGTGGTGGCAGAGCAAGCACTCGCCAGCGCAGTGGCGAGTGAGTGTCATCAGGCTGTGAGCATGGGCAGGTCGAGACCCTGTTCACGGGCACAGTCGATGGCAATTTGATAACCGGCATCGGCGTGACGCATCACCCCGGTGCCCGGATCGTTGCGCAGCACCCGGCCCAGACGGGCATGGGCCTCGGGCGTGCCATCGGCGACTATCACCACGCCGGAATGTTGCGAATAACCCATGCCGACGCCGCCGCCGTGGTGCAGCGAGACCCAGGTGGCGCCGCCCGCGGTATTCAGCAGGGCGTTGAGCAGCGGCCAGTCGGACACCGCATCGGAGCCGTCGAGCATGGCCTCGGTCTCGCGGTTGGGGCTGGCCACCGAGCCGGAGTCCAGGTGGTCGCGGCCGATCACGATAGGCGCCTTCAGCTCGCCGCTGGCGACCATGGCATTGAAGGCCTGGGCCAGACGCGCGCGGTCCTTCAGGCCGACCCAGCAGATACGTGCCGGCAGGCCCTGGAAGGCGATGCGCTCGCGGGCCATGTCCAGCCAGCGGTGCAGGTGGGCGTCGTCCGGGATCAGCTGCTTGACCTTGGCGTCGGTCTTGTAGATGTCCTCGGGGTCGCCGGACAGCGCCACCCAGCGGAACGGGCCGATGCCCTGGCAGAACAGCGGACGGATATAGGCCGGGACGAAGCCGGGGAAATCGAAGGCGTTGGCCACCCCCTCCTCCAGGGCCATCTGGCGGATATTGTTGCCGTAGTCGAAGGTCGGCACACCCAGTTGCTGGAAGGCCAACATGGCCTGTACATGCACGGCCATGGACTGGCGCGCGGCCTTGACCACCACGGCCTCCTCGGTCTTGCCGCGCGCCACGTATTCATCCCAGCTCCAGCCGGCCGGCAGGTAGCCGTGCAGCGGGTCGTGGGCGCTGGTCTGGTCGGTGACCAGATCCGGGCGCACGCCGCGGCGTACCAGTTCCGGGAGAATTTCCGCGGCGTTGCCACACAGGGCGATGGAGATGGCCTGGCCGGCGGCCGTGTACTTGGCGATGCGCGCCAGGGCGTCGTCCAGGCCCGATGCCTGCTCGTCGACATAACGGGTCTTCAGGCGGAAATCGATGCGGCTCTGCTGGCACTCGATATTCAGCGAGCAGGCGCCAGCCAGGGTGGCCGCCAATGGCTGCGCGCCGCCCATGCCGCCGAGGCCGGCGGTCAGTACCCAGCGGCCCTTGAGGCTGCCGCCGTAATGCTGGCGACCGGCCTCGACGAAGGTTTCATAGGTGCCCTGGACTATGCCCTGGCTGCCGATATAGATCCAGGAGCCTGCGGTCATCTGCCCGTACATCATCAGACCTTGGCGATCCAGCTCGTTGAAGTGTTCCCAGGTCGCCCAGTGCGGCACCAGGTTGGAGTTGGCCAGCAAGACGCGCGGCGCGTCTTTATGGGTCTCGAACACGCCCACCGGTTTGCCGGACTGAATCAGCAAGGTCTGGTTGTCTTCCAGGCGCTTGAGTACCTCGACTATCTTGTCGAAGCATTCCCAGTTACGCGCGGCGCGGCCGATGCCGCCGTACACCACCAGGTCCTCGGGCTTTTCCGCCACATCCGGGTGCAGGTTGTTCATCAGCATGCGCAGCGGCGCTTCGGTCAGCCAGCTCTTGCAGCTCAGCTGGCTGCCGGTGGGCGCGGCAATCTTGCGGCTCGGGTCGTGACGGGGATCTGAGTGAGTCATGGCGGGCTCCTGATTGTTGGGGGGGGCTGAAGGCGATCAGCCGTTAAGGCTCAGCAGGTGAATGATTCGTGCCGCCAGCCGCGCGGTGCGGCTGTCGATGTCATGGCTGGGGTTGAGTTCGGCCAGGTCGGCCAGGCGCAGCTTGCCGCTGTCGCGCACGGTCTCGAGCAAGGGCTCGAGCAGGGCCAAGGGCACCCCGCGGGCGGCCGGGGCGCTGACGCCTGGGGCTTCGCAGGCGGGCAGCACGTCGATATCGATGCTCAGGTAGATGGCGTCGCAACCGGCGATAAAGGCCTGCAGCTCGGCGCTCAGCGTCGCCAGGCTGGTTTCGCGGATCTCGCGATCCTCGCGCACCAGCACATCCAGCTCGGCGGCGCGCTGGAACAGCGCGCGGGTATTGCTGGCGCGGCTGACGCCCAGGCAGGCATAGACGAAGGGCCAACCGCGCGCCGCGCACTGCTCGGCGATCTGGGCGAAGGGGGTGCCGGAGGAATGGGCATGGGCCGGGTCGCGCAGGTCGAAATGCGCATCGAAATTGATGATGCCGATACGCGGCGCGGCCATTTTTGATGAGCAGCCGGTCAGATGCTCGGCGATCCCCAGCCAGCTGCCGAAGGCCATCTCATGGCCGCCGCCGAGGACTATGGGCAGGTGGCCGGCATCCAGCAGGGCGCAGACGTTCTGCCCCAGGCGGGCCTGGGCGCTGGCCAGGTCGCCATCGGCGCAGAGCACATCGCCGGCGTCGTAGGCCGGGCCCTGACGGTGCCAGGCCAGATTGGCCAGGGCCTTGCGCATGGCCAGCGGGCCGTTGGCCGCGCCAACCCGGCCGTGATTGCGGCGCACCCCTTCGTCGCTGGCGAAGCCGAGCAAGGCGACGCCGGGTTGACTGTCCACGGCGAGCGCCTGGATGCGTTGGTGCCAGCGCGGGCTGTCCTGTTCCGGATCGATGCGGCCCTGCCAGAGCTCCTGCGAATAACGATCAGCGTGCATGGGTGACGGCCTCTTTGTTGTAGCTGACGGCTCCGTTGAAGATGCGCTGACGCAGGCGCCCCGGCTGTATCGCATAGGCCAGCTCGGCGGGCTGCTGCACATCCCACAGGCACAGGTCGGCGCTTGCCCCAAGCTCGATCCGCCCGAGGTCCGGGCGGCCGATGGCGCGGGCGGCCTGGGCGGTCATGCCGGCCAGGGCCTCGCGCGGGGTCAGGCGGAACAGGGTGCAGGCCAGATTGAGGCACAGGGTCGGGAAACAGATAGGCGAGGTGCCGGGGTTGGCGTCGCTAGCCACCGCCATGGGCACTCCGTACTGGCGCAGCAGTTCGATGGGCGGCAACTGGGTTTCGCGCAAGCAATGGAAGGCCCCGGGCAGCAGCACGGCGACCGTGCCGGCGGCGGCCATGGCCTGCACTCCGGCCTCGTCGAGAAACTCGATATGGTCGGCGGACAGGCCGTGATAACGGGCGACCAGGGCGCTGGCGCCCTGATTGGACAATTGCTCGGCGTGCGCCTTGAGCGCCAGACCGTGCCGTTGCGCGGCCTGGAACACCAGTTCGCACTGCACCGGGCTGAAGGCAATGTTTTCGCAGAACACATCCACCGCATCGGCCAGGCCGGCAGCCGCGGCCGCCGGGATTATCTCGTCGCACACCAGCGCTATATAGCCGTCGCTGTCGCCGGCAAACTCCGGCGGCAGGGCATGGGCCGCCAGCAAGCTGGTGGTCACCCGCACCGGCAGCAACTCGCCGAGGCGGCGCGCCACGCGCAACATCTTCAATTCATCGGCGGTGGTCAGGCCGTAACCGGATTTGATTTCGAGCGTGGTCACCCCATCCGCCAGCAGGGCCTGCACGCGCGGCAGGGCCTGGGCCAGCAACTCGTCCTCGCTGGCCGCGCGGGTGGCGCGCACGGTGCTGAGGATGCCGCCGCCGGCGCGGGCGATATCGGCGTAGCTGACCCCTTCCAGGCGCTGCTCGAATTCGCCGGCGCGATTGCCGGCGTAGACCAGATGGCTATGACAATCCACCAGACCCGGAGTCATCACCCCGCCGCGACCGGCTTCGACCGCGCCCTGGGCCAGCGCCTCGGGAAACGCCCGCGTCGGCCACAGACCCGCCACTCGACCCGCCTCGACCAACAGCGTCATGGGCTCGGGCAGCACGGCCAAACCATCGAAAATACAGAGATCACGCCATAACAGGCGCGGGGCGGACATAGACATGAAGCGCTCCTCAAACAACTTGTATATACAATAGAAGTGGAAATCAGCCTCGTCAAGCCCGGCATAAGCGGCGCAAGACCATCGACAGCGCGCCTTTTTGCATCCTGAAAATTCAATTAACTTATTGTTATTTAATGGTTTACTTCGCATTCATCGTGACGGAGCGTTGCATCTAGAGCTGTGCAGGAAAAAGTTTTTTGCTTAGGCGGATAGAGAACGAAAGACTTTATGTATATACAATATGAAAAATAACCCGACAGGAGAGCACAGGTTGAGCGCGCGGATTATCGACAGCCGCACGGCCAAACAGCTGCCGTGGAAAAATGGCCAAGGGGTCACCCTGGAGCTGGCGATTGCCCCGCCCGGGGCCGAGCTGCACGACTTCGACTGGCGTATCAGCAGCGCCAAGGTGGAGAACGCCGGGGCCTTTTCGCTCTTCCCCGGCATCGACCGCAGCCTGGGCCTGCTCAGCGGCGAGGGCTTGCGCCTCGAGCTGCCCGAACAGGTGAGCCTGCGCCTGGACCGGCACAACCCCATACAGAGCTTCCCCGGCGAGCTGCAGATCCAGGCCGAGCTGCTCGGCGGCGCGGTGTGCGACTTCAACCTGATGACGCGGCGCGGGCGCTGGCAGCAGCGCCTGGAATACCGGCGCATACGGGGCGAGCAGCTGATCGACGGCGCCGAGGTGGTGTTTATCTACTGCCAACAGGGTGCGCTGCTCGGCTGCACCTTGCCCGGTGGTACGCAGCTGCAACTGAGCGCCGGCCAAGGCCTGCTGCTGGAAGATGAAAGCGGTCCGTACCGGCTGAGCAGCACGGGCGATGTCGATGCTTTTCTGGCCTGGCTGAACCGCGCGAGCTAACAGCGCGGCCCACGGCCATGCACCCAGGCCGACAGATTTTGCTAGCGCTGCTAGGCTCTACAGATCGGCATGCGGGGGCGATATGCAGGCGCGGGCCCTCCCGCGCCGCCCAATCCCAGCCGGCGCACCTCACGCCACCCTAGGCGCAAGACGAAACAGTCGTAACCAGACCACAGGGATAGTCGAAACAGAGCTACGCTGCATCCAACTTCTTGGCCTCGGATAGGCGTGCGGACGACGCCGGCGTATCCAGAGGTCAGACGCCATGAACAGCAACACGCCCTCGAAGGCCATTCCCGCCCTGCTGCTGGCCATCGCGGCCACCTTCGCGGCACTGCTCTATGCCTTCTTCGCCATGCAGCAAGCCTCCTCAGAGCTACGCCAGGTCAGCGATAACCGCTACACCTCCTACCTGCTGGCCGATGAATTACGGCAAAGTTCGGACGACCTGACCCGCCTCGGGCGCACCTATGTGGTCAGCACCGACCCCGAGTACGAACGGCAATACCTGCGTATCCTCGATATCCGCAACGGCAAGGCGCCACGCCCGCAGAGCTACCACAGGATCTACTGGGACTTCGTCGCCGCGGGCATCGCCAAGCCGCGCCCGGATGGCGAAACCATCGCCCTGGCGGACCTGATGCGCCAAGCCGGCTTCACCGAGGAAGAGTTCTCCAAGCTGCAGCAAGCGCAGGCCAATTCCGATGGCCTGGTGCAGCTCGAGGTCAAGGCGATGAACGCGGTCAAAGGCAAGTTCCTCGACGACCAGGGCAACTACAGCCGCGATGCCGCACCCGACCTGGAACTGGCGCGCAACCTGCTGCACGGCAAGGACTATCACAACTTCAAAGCCAAGATCATGCAGCCGGTGGACGACTTCTTCGCCCTGGTCGAAGAGCGCACCGGCCAAGAGGTGCTGCTGGCCGATCGGGCCTTGAGCCGGGGGCAATACCTGTTCGTCGCGGTGCTCCTGGCCCTGATCGCGGAGATCATCGCCCTGATCTACCTGGGCCGCAGCCAGACCCTGCAGCAGCTGGGGGCCAAGCCTGCGGTGCTGGATCGGGTACTCAACGAACTGGCTTCCGGCAACCTGGCCGTGGAGATTCCCCCGGCCCGGCCGGACAGCGCCCTGGGCAATGTGCAACGCATGACCGACAAGCTGAAGACCCTGATCGGCGACGCCTTGAACAGCAGCGCCCGCCTGCACTCGGCGGTCGCCGAGGTAGCCAAGGTGGTGGACAACACGGCCGCGCGCGCCACGCAGCAGAACCAGATGACCGAGTTGGTGGCCACCGCCGTGCATGAGATGGGCCTGACCGTGCAGGAGATCGCGCACAACGCCAGCAGTGCGGCGCAGGCCTCGCAAAGCGCCCGCCAGGAAGCGCATCAGGCCGACCATATCGTCAGCGACTCTGTGCTGCATATCCAGCAGATGGCCGATGACATCGGCGCGGCCGCCAAGGCGGTGGGCGAACTGGCCGGCCAGGTCGCCTCCATCGACCAGGTGTTGTCGGTGATCCGTGGCATCTCCGAACAGACCAACCTGCTGGCGCTGAATGCCGCCATCGAGGCGGCGCGCGCGGGCGAGATGGGCCGGGGCTTCGCCGTGGTGGCCGACGAGGTGCGCACCCTGGCCGGACGCACCCAGGGTTCCACCGACGAGATCCAGCAGATGATCCAGCGCCTCAAGCAGGGCGCGGAAAACGCGGTGGCGTCCATGCACGCCGGACAGTCGGCGACTAACACCGGCGTGGAGGAGAGCCAGCACACCCAGCACTCGCTGCAGACCATAGCGCAGCAGATCGAACATATCAGCGACATGAACACCCAGGTGGCCACCGCCACCGAACAACAGTCATCGGTGACCGAGGAAATCAACCGCAATGTCCAGGGCATTGCCGATATCGCCCACGCCACCACCGAGGAAGCCAAGCACTGCCAGGAAGACTGCAAAACCCTGCGCAAGCTGTCCGACGACCTCAGCTCGCAGATGGGCAGCTTCCGCCTCTAAGCCAGCGGCAGGGGTAAGCAAATTCGTAGGGTGGGCCGCATGCCGCCATTGCCAGGCATCACGCCATTCGGGACGCGGCGTAACCCACCATCGACGCAACCCGTTCCATTGCCTGGTGGGTTACGCGCCACTGTCGCGTGTGGATTCTCGGCCGGCGTACCGCGTCGCTAACCCACCCTACAAAAACTGCGAGCAACAGATAACGGGAACCTATCCAACAAAAAGCCCCGGCTAATTAGGCCAGGGCTTTTTGCGTTACGCAGTGCGGCTTAGAACTGCGCGGCGTCCAGTAAGTACAGGCTTTCGCTACCGGCCTTGACCGAGGCGGTCAGGGAGTGGATGCGCGGCAGGATGCGGGCGAAGAAGAAGCGCGCGGTGCCCAGCTTGCTGAGGTAGAACTCGTCCTGATCCTGCTTGGCCAGGGCGGTGCGCGCCATCAGCGCCCACATATAGGCGTAGGCGGTGTAGCCGAACACCTGCAGGTACTCCACCGAGGCGGCGCCGACTTCGTTGGGGTTGGCCTTGGCGCGCTCCAGCAGGTCGGCGGTCATCAGCTCCAGGTTGCCGATGGCTTCCTTCAGCGGCTCGACGAACTCGGCCAGGCTGCTGTCGGCCGAATCGGTGAAGGCCTTGATCTCTTCGGCGAAGTGCTTGTAGAACGCGCCGCCGCTGCCGACCACCTTGCGCCCCACCAGGTCGAGGGCCTGGATGCCGTTGGTGCCTTCGTAGATCTGGGTGATGCGGCAGTCGCGGATCAGCTGCTCCTGGCCCCACTCACGGATATAGCCGTGGCCGCCGAAGATCTGCTGGCCGTGGGTGGTGGTTTCCAGCGCCATATCGGTCAGAAAGGCCTTGGCCACCGGGGTCAGCAGGGCCACCAGTTCTTCCGCGCGCTTGCGGGTAGCGGCATCTTCGCTGAACTTGGCGGTGTCCAGCTGCATGGCCACGTAGCTGGAGAAGGCGCGACCGCCCTCGTTCAGCGCCTTCATGGTCAACAGCATGCGGCGCACATCCGGGTGCACGATGATCGGGTCGGCGGCCTTGTCTTTCGCCACCGGGCCGGTCGGCGCGCGGCTCTGGATACGGTCGCGGGCATATTCCACGGCGTTCTGGTAGGAGCGCTCACCCAGGGACAGGCCCTGGATGCCGACGCCCAGGCGCTCGTAGTTCATCATGGTGAACATGGCGGCCAGGCCCTTGTTCGGTGCATCGACAATCCAGCCGGTGGCGCCGTCGAAGTTCATCACGCAGGTAGCGGACGCCTTAATGCCCATCTTGTGCTCGATGGAGCCGCAGGACAGGGCGTTCTTCTCGCCCAGGCTGCCGTCGGCGTTGACCATAAACTTCGGCACCAGGAACAGCGAGATGCCCTTGGGACCGGCCGGCGCGTCCGGCAGCTTGGCCAGCACCAGGTGGATGATGTTTTCGCTGAGGTCGTGCTCGCCGCCGGTGATAAAGATCTTGGTGCCGCTGATCTTGAAGCTGCCGTCGGCCTGGGGCTCGGCCTTGGTGCGAATAATCCCCAGATCGGTGCCGGCGTGGGGCTCGGTCAGGCACATGGAACCGGCCCAGGTGCCGGCGTACATATTCGGCAGGTATTTTTCTTTCAGCTCGGCGCTGGCGTGGGCGTTGATCGACAGACAGGCACCGGCGGTCAACATCGGGTACAGACCGAACGACAGGTTGGCCGAGTTGACCATTTCCTCGACCTGGGCCGAGATCGCCTTGGGCATGCCCATGCCGCCGAATAGCGGGTCGCCACCGACGCCGACCCAGCCGCCTTCGGCGTAGGTCTTGTAGGCGTCCGGGAAGCCGGCCGGGGTCTTCACCGCGCCATCGCTCCAGGAGCAGCCTTCTTCATCGCCGCTGCGGTTGAGCGGCGCGATGATACCCGCGGTGACCTTGCCGGCCTCTTCCAGGATGGCGGCGGCGGTGTCTTCGTCCACCACTTCGGCCAGGGCCGGCAGTTGGGCCCACAGCTTGGAGACTTCGAACACTTCATTGAGTACGAAGCGCATATCGCGCAGGGGAGCTTTGTAGTCAGCCATGGAGCAATCCTCGAACGAACCAACGGGTATACAGACGTGTTTTAAGTCTAACCGAACAACTTTTCAGACACATAGGGTCGCGTCGTGACCGCTGGTTCACTAATCGTTTGTTGGGCATCAACCAGCAAAAACCCGCCATTTGGCGGGCATTTGCAGTGCTATGCCGTTGGTCAGAGGGCGAAATGTTCGGCCGGCAACGCCATCATGCAGGCACTGCCCGCCTCGGCCGCCAGCACATGGGCAGCGGTGCGCGGCAACAGACGCTTGAAGTAGAACTCGCAGGTGGCCAGCTTGGCTTGGTAGAAGGCCGCCTCGCCCTCGCCCGCCGCCAGCTTTTGCTGAGCGACCAGGGCCATGCGCAGCCAGAAGTAGGCCAGGCAGACGTAGCCGGAATACATCAGGTAATCCATCGATGCCGCGCCGACTTCGTCGGGGTTCTTCATCGCCGCCAGGCCGATCTTCTGGGTCAACTCGCCCCACTGCTGATTCAGGCCCGCCAACTGGGCGACCTGGGCCTTGAGTTGCGGATGCTCGGCCTGGGCTTCGCAGAATTTATGCACCAGCTTGGTAAAGCCGCGCAGCAGCTTGCCCTGGCTGCCCAGCACCTTGCGCCCCAGCAGGTCGAGGGCCTGGATGCCGTTGGTGCCTTCATAGATAGGCGCGATGCGGCAGTCACGTACCAGCTGCTCCATGCCCCACTCGCGGATAAAGCCGTGGCCGCCGAACACCTGCATGCCATGGTTGGTCACCTCCAGGCCGGTCTCGGTCATAAAGGCCTTGCAGATGGGCGTAAGGAAAGCCAGCAGGTCCTCCGCCTCTGCGCGTTGCTCGGCACTGCCGGCGTGCGCCTGGTCGAGCAGCTGTGCGGTGAAATAGGCCAGGGCGCGGTTGCCCTCGTTGAACGCCTTCATGGTCAGCAGCATGCGCCGCACGTCTGGGTGCACGATGATCGGGTCGGCGGCTTTTTCCGGCGCTTTCGGGCCGGTCAGCGCGCGCATCTGCAGCCGGTCGCCCGCGTACTTGATCGCGCCCTGGAAGCTCGCGTCACCCAGACACAGGCCCTGCATGCCGGTGCCCAGGCGCGCGTGGTTCATCATGGTGAACATGCAGTTGAGGCCCTTGTTGGCCTCGCCAATCAGGTAGCCGGTGGCGCCGTCGAAGTTGATCACGCAGGTGGCCGAGGCCTTGATGCCCATCTTGTGCTCGATCGATCCGCAGCTCACGGCATTGCGTTCGCCGGCCTCACCCTCTGCATTGGGCAGGAACTTGGGCACGATAAACAGCGAGATACCGCGGGTACCGGCCGGTGCGTCCGGCAGCTTGGCCAGCACCAGATGAACGATGTTCTCGCTCATATCGTGCTCGCCGGCGGAGATAAAGATCTTGCTGCCGCTGACCGCGTAGCTGCCGTCCGCCTGGGGCACGGCGCGGGTCTTGATCAGGCCCAGGTCGGTGCCGCAATGGGCTTCGGTCAGGCACATGGTGCCGGTCCAGCTGCCAGCGGTCATGCGCGTCAGGTAGGCCTGCTTCTGCGCTTCGCTGCCGTGGGCGTGGATGGCTGACATGGCGCCGTGGGTCAGGCCCGGGTACATGCCCCAGGAGGTGTTGCTGGCGCCGACCATCTCGCTGATCAGCAAGCCGAGGGAATGCGGCAGGCCCTGGCCACCGTAGGCCGGGTCGGCGGCCAGGCCCATCCAGCCGCCTTCGGCGTACTGGGCGAAGGCTTCCTTGAAGCCTTTCGGGGTGGTCACCACGCCATCGTTGAACTGGCACTCCTCTTCATCACCGGAACGGTTCAGCGGCGCCAGCACCTGCTCGCAGAACTTGGCCCCTTCTTCGAGGATGGCGCCGACCATATCCGGGCTGGCATCGCTGGCGCCCTGGGCGGCGTAGCTGCTGTGAAAGTCGAAGACATCGTCGATCAGAAAGCGCATATCGCGCAGCGGGGCCTTGTACTCGGGCATGGTCATTCTCCGTCAGCAGGCGCGCGGGGCGCAAAGACCCGCAGCTTCGGCCAGGACGGCGCCCATCACAACGACTGTGCATGCGCTGAATGCGCTGCCATAAACGACCGTGCTCAGAACCTGTTTACGATCTTGCGAGCTAGAGCGAGACAAGGCAAAAACAGCCGAAGAAGCGCAGTTTACGCGCTGTAAATGAGCATTCTGAGGCTGTTTTTAACGTGGTATCGCCGACGCGCAGCAGATCGTAAATAGGCTCTCAGCCGCGTGCACGCGCAAGCTTGACCGCACCACGGCGCTGGCCATGGCTGCGGATGCAGTTGCGTCCGGCGCTCTTGGCGCCGTACAGGGCCTGGTCCGCGGCCTTCAGCACCTGCTCCGGGCTGCCCTGCTCGGCACTGCGCTCGGCCACCCCCATGCTGATGGTCACCGAGACCTGAGTCGCCGCCGTACCCGCCCGGCGTTGGCGACCCTGCTTGTCATCCCGAGGCCGCTGCTGCTTGTCGCGCAGCTGCAAGCGGTAGGCCTCGATGGCCTGGCGCACCTGCTCCAGATGAGGGATGCACTCCTCGACGCTCTTGCCTGGAAACACCAGGGTGAATTCCTCGCCGCCATAGCGGTAGGCCTTGCCGCCACCGCCGATCTTGCGCAGCTGGCTGGCCACCAGACGCAGCACCTGATCGCCGACATCGTGGCCGTGGCTGTCGTTGAATTTCTTGAAGTGGTCGACGTCGGCCATGGCGATCACATAGTTGCGCCCCAGACGCTGCAAGCGCTCGTTCAGCGCGCGGCGCCCCGGCAGCCCGGTCAGCTCGTCGCGAAAGGCCATCTGGTAGGCCTCGTGGGCCACCGCCGCCACCAGGATCAGCATGATCTGGCTGCTCATCACATGCAGGGCATGGGGCAGGATAAAGGTCTGCGGCAGCATCCACAAAAGGCCGCACAGGCCCAGCAACTGCGCCGCATGCAGCGGCCGCGGCGCGCGCAGGTACTGCACCAGCAACAGGACGAAGCCCAGCAGAAACACCGGGTAGGCCAGTTGCACCAGACTCAGCCCTTCCAGTTGCAAGGCCGGCCAGCGCACCTGCGCCAGCCACTGCAACAGCGCCTCGGGAAAGCGCCGGGCCAGACCCAGGGCCACCGCGCCCACCGCCAGCAATACCGCGGCCCGCGCCACCAGGTCCTGGAGCAGATGGGTGCGCTCCTGCCAGGCCGCGTACAGGCCATAGAGCAGCGGCAGCAGCAGGCTGCACAGGTGGAACACCAGGGCCGCATCGTCGCGCACCCGGGCCTTCTCGCGGAAATGATCGACCTGGGTATCCAGGAGGAAATAGCCGAGATAGAGCACCAGCAGCAGGAACAGCTCACGCTGGCGGCCATACACCAGGCAGAAGGTGCCGCCGAGCAACAGCAGCAGGGTCGGCAAGACATTGAACAGGGAGGTGAAGAACTCGCTCAGGGCGGACAGACGGGCGAGCAGCAGCCCGCCGCCGAGCAACAGCAGCGAGGGCAGAAAGTGGCTGAAACGCACAGCGGCAAGACGCGACAAGACAGGCTCCACGGACCGGCCGAAAACCCAACAGTGCGGCGCAGTGTGCCTGCAACGGGAGAATTACGCACGGGAACTGCGGCGCAAATCGACGAGCTGCCCGGCGGCGCTGGCCGCGTAAACGGCGCCCATAAAAAATCTATGTCCCGGTTACCTGTTAAGCCTTTGTCGGGTGACCGCGTAGGTTGGGTTGAGGAGCGCGGCGACGAAGCCCAACGACCATGGTGCGGACGCCCCCATGCCAATTCGCACCTCGTTGGGCTTCGCGCCGCGACGGCCCGAAGGGTGGCCACCATGGATGGCGAGCCATAAAAAAACCGCCACCCCTAAGGGCAGCGGTTTTTTTACCCGGAAAGGACTGAGGCTTAGTAGCCCAGATCGAAGTGCTCTTCGTCCATTTCCATCAGGTTGCCTGCGCCAGACAGCATGGCTTCGACATGCGCGCGGGTACGCGGCAGGATGCGCGCGAAGTAGAAGCGTGCGGTCTGCAGCTTGGCCTTGTAGAAGGCTTCCTCGTCGGTGCCGGCAGCCAGCTTCTCGGCAGCCAGGCGAGCCATGTCGGCCCAGAAGTAGGCCAGGCAGACGTAGCCGGAATACATCAGGTAGTCCACCGAAGCGGCGCCGACTTCTTCGCGGTCTTTCATCGCGGCCATGCCCACTTTCATGGTCAGGTCGCCCCACTCCTTGTTCAGCTTGGCCAGCGGCTCGACGAAGGCTTTGACCGCCTCGTTGGCTTCGTTGGCCTGGCAGAACTTGTGCACTATCTTGGTGAAGCCTTTCAGCGCTTCGCCCTGGGTCTGCAGCACCTTGCGACCCAGCAGGTCGAGGGCCTGAACGCCAGTGGTGCCTTCGTACAGCATGGAGATGCGGCTGTCGCGAACGTTCTGCTCCATGCCCCACTCGGCGATAAAGCCGTGGCCGCCATAGATCTGTACGCCGTGGTTGGCGGCTTCGAAGCCGACTTCGGTCATAAAGGCTTTGGCGATCGGGGTGAGGAAGGCCAGCAGCGCGTCGGCCTGCTTCTTCTCGGCTTCGTCCTGGCTGTACTTGACGATGTCAACCTGCTTGGCGGTGAAGTACACCATGGCGCGGTTGCCTTCGGCGAAGGCCTTCATGGTCAGCAGCATGCGGCGCACGTCTGGATGCACGATGATCGGGTCGGCGGCTTTTTCCGGCGCTTTCGGGCCAGTCAAAGAACGCATCTGCAGACGCTCGCGAGCGTACTTCAGGCCGCCCTGGAAGCCGATTTCGGCGTGGGCCAGACCTTGCAGAGCGGTACCCAGACGCGCGGTGTTCATAAAGGTGAACATGCAGTTCAGGCCTTTGTTCGCCGGGCCGATCAGGTAGCCGGTGGCGCCGTCGAAGTTCATCACGCAGGTGGCGTTGCCGTGGATGCCCATCTTGTGCTCGATCGAGCCACAGGACACGGCGTTGCGCTCGCCAACCGAACCGTCGGCCTTGGGCATAAACTTCGGCACGATAAACAGCGAGATGCCTTTGGTGCCTTGCGGCGCGTCGGGCAGGCGGGCCAGCACGATGTGGACGATGTTATCGGCCATGTCGTGTTCGCCAGC
>Ga0209343_10002165_pt1 | contig 25585 bp, 19 predicted proteins | sample RifCSPlowO2_02_FD_184026 | JGI IMG/M metagenome (GOLD analysis project Ga0209343, IMG submission 184026) | Groundwater microbial communities from Rifle, Colorado - Rifle CSP2_plank lowO2_0.2 (SPAdes) (version 2) | ecosystem: Environmental > Aquatic > Deep subsurface > Groundwater | place... | reverse complement strand
TTTATGTGATATATTCGCATTGCTTTGGTATTCAGATGAAAAACCCCATTTATATAAGGAGAAAATAATCCTATTTATATCGAGAGAAGATATCAGAACTTCCATTGAAAGCATAAAAGAAGAAGATTATAAAAATGCTGCAACACAACTCAATCATACCCTTGAAGAGATAAAAAGGGTTTTAGAATTATTGGTTTAATCGAAAGAAGTAAATAAACTTTTACACTAAACATCCATCTTTAAAGCAAAGTATAAAAGAATAGAATGAGTAAAATATTAATACATCTTATTCCAATGAATAGTAAATATGACAAATATCGAAGAATATATCAAAAAAGAGTTAAGTAAAGGCTTCTCTAAAAAAGAGATAAAAGAAACGCTCCTTAAAGCAGAATGGCCTGAAGATGAAGTAGACAAAGCATTAAAAGATGTTGATGCAGAAGAATATCCTCAGCATAAACATCCTTCGCCAAAAGTGTGGGTTGGAGTAGCTATTACTTTAATTATAATATTAATTGTCGGCGGATTACTTTTCAAGTATGCATATTATGACGAAATGATAAAAGAAAAATGCAAAAATATGCCGACATGGGTAAAGGTATATAACTGCGCCTATGAGCATGGATTAATAAAAGCAGTTGAAACTGAAAAAGTAGTTGAAGAAGTTAAAGAAACAGAAGATGGAGAGGTTTAGATGAAAGCAATGACGTTTTTTATAATCTATTTATTATTTGCTTTACTTTTAGTTATCAGTATAAGTGGTGATGATGATACTCCATTGAAAAGTAAATGTGAATGGAAAATAAGTGGTTGTGAAGGGTATTATTCTTTAGAAAATAGTTTTTTCTCAGACTATTCTGTGTCCACACAAGGAATAGTTACTGAAATAACAAGTAGCACAAAATGTAAATTAGAGGCTAATGATGAGATAAAAATAGAATACAATTATTATAAGAATAATGAATTTGAGGAGACAATAAGTAATACACCAGATATAAAACAAGAGGATGAGAGAACTTATTTCAAGCCAATAAACAAAGTAATCCTTAAAAAAGATAAAAATAAAATAACAATGTCTTTTACACACAATATTGACACAAAAATCGTGCCAAAACTAAAAATATATGGTTTGTGTTATGATTCTGGTGATGAAGATGGTGTGGTTTTATATTGTGGAGCGTATAAACTGAACGGTGTGTGGGGTGACTCACAATGCAACGTCGAATGCGAAGGTGTATACGCTGGAACATTAGCGTCTGATGAGAAGGATACAGATAAAATAGAGGAGGACTTTGGCAGTGGCTGCACAACCAATGAATGGAGTGAAGAAGAAATTGGTTAATTTCTAAGAGATTATATGAAAGGTACATTAAGAACAAAAATCATTACACTCTCTTAAACAGAATCATCTCGACCCAATCGTCCTAAACAGCGCGATTATATCATTATAATTTCTCATTTCATAAGGTGTTCTCGCAAAACTAGTCATAACCATTCTAACTTTATACTTCTGGCAGAATTTAATATTTTGTTTCATCCTGCCTAAAATAAGGTTTCTTTCCTGCTGCTGGGCATGAATTATAAAGTTAAAACCATTCTATCAACAGAAAGGTTTAGCATTAAATCATTCTATGAACAGAAAGCTTTAAATAGGAGTAATAACTATAAAAAGAAAATGATAGATAAAAACACATTATTTAGAATTTTTGCTGAAAAGGAAGATAAATTTAATCTGATATTAATTAAACGATTATGTGAAACCCAAGCTATAAAGTACTTAGAATTCAAAGAAATACTTGCAATCACAGGCGTAAGACGGTGTGGGAAAACATATTTGATGTATTACCTTATGCAACATCTTGTAAGCAATAATGTATCGAAAAAAAATATCTTATACCTTAATTTTGAGGATGAGCGCCTTGCGTTTATAGAGCCAACTGACCTTGAAAAAATATATGAATGGTATTTAGAATTTTCCAATGCGAAGGGAAAACTTTACTTTTTCTTAGATGAAATACAAAATGTTCCTTTATGGGAAAAGTGGCTTGCTAGGATATTTGAAAAAGTAAAGGTTGTTATTAGCGGCTCAAACACCACATTATTCTCTTCAAAATTAGCAACTGCAATAAGCGGAAGATATGTAGAATTATTTTTGTATCCATTCTCTTTTGAAGAGTATATTTTGTATAAAGACGAAAGCCTTGTTGAAAAAAAGAAGGCGCATTTGGCTGAGTCTTCGGCAAAGATTAATAATTATTTAAGTGAATACATAGAATTTGGCGGTTTTCCAGAAGTTCTTCTTTATAAAAAAAAAGAATTACTAAGAGAATATTATAAAACAATCCTGCTAAAAGATGTTGTTTCTAGGTATAATTTAAAATATAAAGAGTATATAGAAAAGCTTTCATTATATTTATTAAGCAATTTTTGTCAGCCAACAAGCTTATATGGTTTAATGAAAGAAAATCCAATAGGTATAAATACAATAAAGAATTATCTGGATTTTATTGAAAAAGCTTTTTTGCTTTTTTTTGTATTTAAGTTTGATTATTCTTTAAGAAAACAACATGCTAATCCTAAAAAAGTTTATGCTATTGATGTTGCAATGGCGAGGGAGATTAGTTTTAAATTTAGTGAAGATAAAGGCAGAATAATAGAGAATCTTGTTTTTTTAGAGCTAAAAAGAAAAGGAATAGAATTGTATTATCACAAAAAAAAGCAAGAGTGTGATTTTGTTATAAAAGAGGGTATAAAGATAAAAGAAGCCATCCAAATTTGTTATGAATTAAATGAAGAAAATAAAAAAAGAGAAATTACTGGTTTGAAAGAAGCAATGGATTATTATAAATTAAATGAAGGTAAAATAATAACTTATTCACAAGAAGAAGAATTAATAATTGATAAAAAAAGAATATTAGTTAAACCCTTATGGAAATGGTTATTAGGAATTTAGGTTACTAAGAATTAGCCACATTCAAATCTTTCTCAATCCCGTCATTCTAAACAGTGCAATAATATCATAATAATTTCTCATTTCATAAGGTGTTCTCGCGAAACTTCCAAAAAACATCTTTACTTTGTATTTCTGGCAGAATTTGATGTCTTAATATTACTCAAGTAATTACTAATCGTCCGTTTTACAATCCCTGCCTTTAATGAATCCCTTAACACCTGCTCTGAGATAAACTCGCACAAGTCTTCCCTATTTAATATCTTGTCTAAAGCATGTTTAAGCAATTCAGTTAATTCTAGGTTTTGTTCTGAATAAAATACAAGCGCGTATAAATCACATGCATCTTTTAATTCTTTGTCTAACTTTTCTCTTTCAAAAAAAGAGGTTGTCTTTAATAAAATAAGGGAGTTTATATCTAAAATAGGAATATTATCTATAAATATTCGTTTAGAATTATTTAAAGAGCCTATGCACCAAGTTCCAAGCAGTTTTGTTGGTTTATTGCTGAATAAATCTAAAAAGATATAGAACAAATTAAAGATGCGCTGCTTCTTAGCTTGTTCTTGCGTGATTATCTTGTTTGATACTTTATCATAAATGATTTCATACCTAAAAGGATATGCGCTTTTTTGAAATCCTAAGTTTTTTATGAGGTCAGCAAACTTCTTTTCATGCTTAACATCAATAAAGACATCTATATCTCTTGACATCAAATAATTTAGGCCAAATGCCTTTCTATAATTAGAATTGACATAAATGTATGCAGCCCAACCGCCAATCAAAGCAATGTTAATTGAAGATGAATGTTTTAGTAATTCATACATATACTTTTTAGATGTTTCTGTTTCATGAGCATCATACATGTTTTATCACCCCATTTATGACTTACTTTGTCTACTCTACCAATAAATTATATTGTTTCTATTTTATTAACATTATACTTTCTGAACTTGTGAGCAGTTATCTATTATTAGGTCTGTTATTGGCATGCTCCAACTCGTTCACTAATACTATGACAACTTAATTTTGTAACATATTGATACAGGTACCTTCTGGGTATTATGCAGTTATTTGTCTGAAAATTAAATTGTCAAGCTACTAATTGTAGAGTTTTTGCGTTTCTTTCATATGTGCGTTATGGTTTTGTTCAGGAAATGAAAAGTCTAAACTTTATTCATTATCTTAAAAATCTGCTGCGCTGCTTCCTCACCCCTGCCTCCTAATGAAAACAAATCAACATACAGCTGAGGCAAAGATATTATTTTGCTGCCGTTTACCTCAAAAAGATTATAAAAATAATCTTTGTTTACAAGATAAACAGTTATGTTCCCTTTTTCTGCAGGAAAAATATTATGTTTTACTAAATTGGTTTCCCATTTTTCTTTATCCCCTTCTAAAATATAAAAATCCAGAGTATTCGGAACTACAAAAGGACTAACAAATTCTGTTGCGCTGTATAATGTAAATGTATAGGTTAGATTATTTTGCGCTGCAATAAGCGATATTTTTTTAAATAAATATTCTGGCCGTTCAGCAGCGCTAAAAGATAGCTGGTTTATTTCTTTTATGCTTGTTGTATAAGCCCAAGCATTAAGCAATTTTAATGAGGTTAGCTTAATCTTTGGTTTTTTAACTACATAGTGTGTTGCAGCCAAAGAACTAATAATTTTTACAGTTAAGCCCAGAGATACATTCGCTTCTTTAGATAATTCCCTTGTCGTAAAACCTTTGTTTTTATGATTAAGCAAAACACGAATAATATTTTGCATTCCATTGGTAATAAGCATTGTGTTCACCTTTGTTTATATATGTTCATATTACTATAAATATGTTCAACTATATAAATATTGTGATTTAGAGACAAAGAGCTAAAAAAGATAAAGCTGTGTAAAGTTAGAGATAATTATGCCAGGACAAACATTGCACAATTACTAAATGATATTCTGTCTTGGTTGGGAATAGAGATGCCCCTAAAGGTAATGTAGTGGAGAAAAAATATTCTTCTCTGACGACAAATCAATTTCAGTTGGTCAATGTAAGATTAAAAAGCGTACTGCGTAAAATAATCTATTTTTACGCATTCTGAACGCGAAAAATAGTTAAGAAAACAAGAAACCTACTAAAAAATACAAGTATTGTATCATCATCTCAACCCCATCGTCCTAAACAAACCAATTATATCATTATAATTCCTCATCTCGTAAGGTGTTCTCGCGAAACTAGCCATAACCATTCTAACTTTATACTTCTGGCAGAATTTAATATTTTGTTTCATCCTGCCTAAAATAAGCATTAGAGCATTCAATAGTCTAACAAAAATCCCAAAAATGTGTCAGTATAGTATATGTAATATGGCTTAAAATGTGTCAGTATAACGATACATTTATATAGTTGTTCTATATTCAGCTAAGTGATGATAACTAAAGATATAGTAAAACAATTAATACAAGAGACAAAAGAGATTAAGATAGAAAAGATTATAGAAAGGGATTGTTTTAGGTTTGTAAAAGATTTTCTGCATAATGATTTGGTTTTAGTAATTAGTGGAGTAAGAAGGTCTGGAAAATCAACTTTAATGTTCCAATTACTGAAAGAACTGAATGTTTCTGAAAAAAACAGTATATACATAAATTTTGAGGATGAACGATTAATTGGGCTTGAAGCGGGTGACCTTGAAAAGATATATGAATATTTTATTGAAATTAATAATCCAAACGGAAAAGTTTATTTTTTCTTGGATGAGGTGCAAGAAATAAAATATTGGGAGAAATGGGTCAGAAGAAAATATGAAACAAAGAAAGTTAAATTTATAATAAGCGGGTCCAACTCTTCACTTATTTCATCAGAATTTTCAACGGCGCTAACTGGAAGAAACATTACTATTAATTTGCTGCCGTTCTCATTTAGTGAATATTTGAAGTTACGCAATGTAGATGTTAATGGTAATTTATATTATTCTTCAAAAAAGTCTATAATCAAATCTTATTTTAATGATTATTTAACGAATGGGGGTTTCCCGCAGATAATTAATTTAAATAAAAACAAAGTAGAGTTACTTCAGCAGTATTTTACAGATATTTTATACAAAGATATTGTAAAGAGATTTGAAATACGAGATGTAAAAGGTTTTGAAGGATTCGTAGTGTATTTATTAAGCAATAGTTCTAATCAAACATCTTATTATAATTTAAGGAATATATTTAAATTCAGCATAGATACAATAAAAGAGTATTTATCGTTTATAAAACTCGCACATTTGTTATTAGAAGTGCCTTTTTTTTCTTACACATTGAAAGAACAAACAGTTAGAGCAAAAAAATATTATTCTATTGATACTGGCTTGAGAAATGCAACTAGCTTTAGATTTTCCAAAGATGTCGGAAAACTAATGGAAAACATAGTACTTTTAGAATTAAAAAGAAGAAATAAGGAAGTATATTACTGGAAGGGAAAACATGAAACTGATTTTGTAGTGAAAGAAGGGTTAAAGGTTAATGAATTAATAAATGTGTGTTTTGATTTAAATAATGCGAAAGAGAGGGAAGTTAATGGTTTGATAGAAAGTTTAAATCATTTTAAGCTAAAAAAGGGGTTAATAATAAATGAAGATTATCTTGGTGAAGAAATAGTTGAAGGAAAAAAGATATGTTATAGGCCATTGTGGTTATGGCTTTTAGAATAGTCCATAGTAAGGGTCTTTTATGAAGATAAGACCTTAGCTTAAACATTCAAATCTATCTCAACCCCATCGTCCTAAACAAACTAATCATATCATTATAATTTCTCATTTCATAAGGGCTTCTCGCAAAACTAGCCATAACCATTCTAACTTTATACTTCTGGCAGAATTTAATATTTTGTTTCATCCTGCCTAAAATAAGGTTTCTGTCAGATTGTTGGGCATTAAGGACAGAATTAAAATTAAATCCTATACTGACATTATTCTTTGCTGCTAACCCGCACAAGACCTGATTCAAACCAGAATTTCTGTAATGAAACGAATCTCTAACAGAAATATATTCTAAATCAGTGATCATTGATGGTGAGGATTCGATAATTCTTCTTTGGTTCTCATCTGCCTTAACGACGACAAACTTAGCCAACTGTTTCGCTTTTTGTATCTGTGAAGAAGAGCAGAAGATGCCATAACTAATTTTTAACTTTGTTTCAAAGGTTTGTTTAGGTTGTAAGGAAGTTTGTTTAGAAGTTAATGAAAATTCTTCAATAGGATATAGGAAGCATAGCTCTGCATATCCTAGTTTCTCAGCTACTTCAATGAACTCTTTCTCATTGTTTTTGGGTAATACTATGTCTTGCATGGTGTGCGGTTCTTATTTTTTTATTTAGATTAACTTATTATTTTTTGTTTTTTCGTTCCTGGGCGCAGCCAAACGTTCATGATTATTTATTTTTATACAACGAAAAACTTAAACCTTTTTCATGAGACGGGTGGCTGCGCCAACAAACGTGTTATGGGCACAAAACACATTATGAACTGAAAAATGAAATAATCTACTAAATGCTTTTTTCAGTTTACATCATTTTAATCTTACACCTAATCTCTTCTTCATCCAACCCTATCAATGGCCTGAATTCAACAAGATTAGTTAATTGCTTGAAATTATCCATGGTTTGTCCTGTAACAATTGAATCAATTTGATGAAATTTAGCAATTTCTTCTATTGTTTTTTTATCAAATTCTTCTATTTTATGAAGTTTAACGTGTTCTGTTATTGTTTTTTTATGAAATTCTTCTGTTTTAAAATTAGCTGTTTTTTCTGTTTTATAAAATTTAGCTGTTTCTTCTGTATTTTCTTTATCAAATGAATCTGCATTTATAATTTTTGGGTTTACGCCATAATTAAGAAATGTGGTTCTCAAGGTTGATTCGAGGTTAGGAATGGTTAAACAAACAACACCACAACCCCGTTTCATCATCAGCAATGCAGCCAAAAGGTCTTGTTTGTTCTTTATCAAAGCTAATGTTCTGCCTTCAATACTATACGGCAAACCACCAACTCCTTTAATTTTGTCTAAAAACACATAAGCCTTGCCATGAATTATCTCAATCTGTATATTAAGATCAAACTCTTTCAAAGATACCTTCTTTTTATACATAATTTCAACATAACTGCCAAGCTCAACATCAAATTCACGTGATGATTTAGCAATGGTTTGGTCAAGTTTCTTTGTAGTAATTCTGAATGAGTTAAAGTTCTTGACTTTAGTCTTGTCTTTGAGAAGGTTGTCTATCACTATTTGAATGTTTTCAGGCGTAAGTGTGCTTTCAACAGGGAAACTAATAGATGAAACACCAAACACGTTGGCCAGTAACGTGTAAGGATTTGATTCTAACTTATCTTTTTTTTCGATATTTGTGTTTAAATCTTGGTTTTTAGGGTTATTTAAACATAAATCTTCTTTTTTATTGGTTTTTAGACATATATTGTCATTTTTGATGGTATTTAAACCTAATTTATTATTTTTATCTAGAAAAACAAAAATTCTGCCTTCAAAACGTCTTATTTCAGCAAAAGGTAGTTTATTAAACTTTAAACTGTTTTTCAGGTTATCAACTAGCTTTTTCTCGAATAATTGTCTGTTTTTGCCTTTCAATGCTATTTCTGCGTATCTTATTATACACAAATCCATATTAGTTGACATAAGTTCCATAGGAAATCAAGGGGTGTTACATACTGGATGTTAATAATGTTTATTAATTAGATGGGTTTGGGGTTTCATATACTAATTATTTAGGTAATATGTCCCATTGTCAATCTAAATTATTAGTTGGCCTTTAAAAACGTATGTGCATAGCTCTCATAGGGATTATGCTACTGCCAGTTGCAGTGGCGGAAATCATGCTGTAATAATGCTGGATTTCCGTTCCCTGAAAGATAAACAGAGAAATGCCACTGCAACAAATTTGAGGCAGTAGCATAATCCTTGAAAAAGCTATGCACATACTTAAAAACATAGTATTTAAATATGAGATAGTTATTTATAAAGGTTTATATAGTAACTGGCGTTGCTAACGCATAAATTACGACTGTTATTATTAGAGGCAAAAGCAAGATAACCACTTGCTCACTGCCAATAGATAAAATAGATATTACGGGGGCGATTAATTTGGCAAAAAAAGAATTACTTAAACAAGAGCCAGAAAAACGAGATATTCATGTTGTAAACATTGTTGTAAGCACATCTTTGGAGCATGATATTCCATTGGAAAAGATGGCTGCTACACTAAGTAATACAGAATACAATCCTGAACAGTTTCCTGGGTTAGTTATAAGAATAAGGGAACCTAAAACCTCTGCTTTGATTTTCAGCTCTGGAAAAGTTGTTTGCACAGGCGCAAGAAGCATGGAAAAGGTAGAAGAATCCATTAAAAAAATCATCAAAAGTTTGGAAAAGATCAATATTAAAATTAAAATCAAGCCAAAAATCAATATTCAAAACATTGTTGCTTCGGGAAGCGTAGGTATGGATTTAAATCTGAATGTTCTAGCAATGAAATTAGAGAACACAGAATACGAGCCAGAACAATTTCCTGGATTAGTTTACAAACTGCCACAGGCAAAAGCAACATTCTTATTGTTCAGCAACGGAAAAATAGTGTGTACAGGAACAAAGAGCGACAAGGAAGTTGACGAAGCAGTTGACAAGTTAATTGAGAACTTGAAGAAAATAAGAAAAAAATAATTTTAGATTTTTTAATTATTATTTTTGTTGTTATAATTATTTTAAGTTTCATTTGCAAAACAGGGGGTGTGGAGCAAATGCTCCTGAAACATGGAAGTAAACGAAGTTATCACTAAATTTCAGGAATTTGTAGAGAGGAACTGCCAGACAGAGCTATTTGAAAATATAAGGCATGGCAAACATGTTCTCATTATAGATTTTCAGGAGTTATGCAAGTTTAATTTGGATGTTTCTGAAGAACTGCTTGATAAGCCAGAAGAAACACTGAAAGCATTTGAGCTTGCTATAAAGAATTTTGATTTGGGCGAAAATGCAAATGATATAAAACAAATAACTGTAAGAGTAAAAAATCTGCCAAAGGAACAGTATATTCTTATAAGAAATATCAGAAGCAACCATTTGGGCAAATTTATCTGGACAGAGGGTGTTGTAAGACAAAAATCTGATGTCAGGCCACAGGTAACTTCTGCAAGGTTTGAATGTCCCAGCTGCGGCAATATTATTCCAGTATTGCAGCTCGAGAAAAAGTTTAAAGAACCTAGCAGATGCAACTGCGGCAGAAATGGAAAGTTTAAGATGATAAGCAAAGAGCTTGTTGATGCGCAGGGTATAGTTCTGGAAGAATCCACCAAAGATATGGAAGGCGGCGAGCAACCAAAAAGAATTAACATCTTTCTGAAAAATGATCTTGTAAGCCCAATGTCTGAAAAAAGAACAAATCCAGGAAATAATATTAGGGTTGTTGGCATAATCAAAGAAGTTCCTATAATTTTAAAAACCGGCGGGCAAAGCACAAAGTTTGATTTGCTTGTGGAAGCAAACTGCGTCGAAGGTGTTGAAGAAGATTATTCCAATATAGAAATTTTAGCTGAAGACGAAGAAAGAATAAAAGTTCTTGCAAGCGATCCCTTAATTTATGAAAAATTAACCAGTTCTTTAGCACCCGGAATTTTTGGGCATAGTAAGGTTAAGGAAGCATTATGCCTGCAATTTGTCGGCGGTATAACAAAACACAGGGAAGACGGCGTGAAAACAAGAGGAGACATACACATTTTATTAATAGGTGATCCGGGTTGTGGGAAATGTGTTTCGGGCGATACTAATATTATAATCGAAAATGGTGAAATCATAGCTATCAAGTCATTTTATGAAAATCAAATGGAACTAGGAAATAATTCAAGATATAAAAATCTAAAGATATTTTCTATTAATGAAAAAGGATTAACTAAAACATACACATCAACTAATGTTTGCAGAAGAAAAGCTCCACAAAAAATAATAAAGATAGTAACTAATACAGGTAATGAAATAAATGTTACAAAAGAACATCCTTTATTCACGACAAAGAATGGATTAATTTTGGCAAAGGAAGCAATGGAATATAAAATAGGAGAATATATTGCATTACCTTCAAGAATTAATGTCAATGGTGAACTCCAGACAATTACTGGCGTGCAAAATAAGATATTAAAAAGTAATGCAAACAATAAGGTAAAATATAATATGAATGATGTCTTTGACGCTAATTTTGCTAGATTGGCTGGGTATCTTCTTGGTGATGGATATGTAAAGTTCAGGAAAACAACAGGAATAATTAGCTTTACCAATAATGATAATGATTTACTGAATGATTTTGAGAAGCTAATGCAAACTGTTTTTAATGTGAGAGTTTCAAAAAGAAAGAGAATAGGAAGTTATGAGTATTATGTAAGCTCAATTGAATTAGTGAGAATATTACATACAATCTGGCCAAGCATAACAGAACTTTCAGGTAAGAAAGGAATAAGCAGGATAATTACTACATCGCCAAATTATGTGTTAAAGGAATTTATTAAATCCTTATTTGATTGTGAAGCGCACGTAAGAAAAGATGGAAGAGTGATAGAATTCAGTTCTAAAAGTAAAGAAATGAGTTACAATCTCAAATATTTGTTATTGAGATTTGGAGTTATATCGCAGATTAATGGTGAGATGAAATGTGCAACAAACACAAAAAACAGAATAAAACGAAAATATTATAGATTAAGAATTAGCGGCGAAGATGTTAACAAGTATTATGAACATATAGGTTTTACGTCTGTACAAAAACAGAAAAGGCTAATTAATTGTACGAACAGCAACAAAAAGTTAAACACAAATATAAAAATTGTTCCGAACGTAAAAGAATTATTGATAACGCTAAGAAAAAAATATGGATTAAGCCAATTTTCTTTTCCAGTAATAAAATCAACATATCAGCATTATGAAAAAGGGGATAGATTTCCATCTTATGAAAAATTAAAAAAATTGGCTGCATTCTACAAAAACATTAGCAAAGATGATTTATTAATAGAAATACTTAACCAGATAAGTAATGCTGACATATTTTGGGATAAAATAAAATCATTACAAGAGTTGGAATGCAAAGAAGAATATGTGTATGATTTAGAAATAGACAATGTTCATAATTTTGTGGCAAATGGTGTTGTGGTGCATAATTCACAATTACTTAAACGCGCTTCTGTCGTCGCACCTAAAGCAAGGTACGTGTCAGGGAAGGGCGTGAGTGGAGCAGGCCTCACCGCTGCCGTCGTCAAAGATGAATTTTTATCAGGATGGAGCTTAGAAGCAGGGGCAATGGTTCTTGCAAATAAAGGCATTTTAATGGTCGACGAACTGGATAAAATGTCGCCTGAGGACAGGGATGCTATGCACGAAGGATTGGAACAGCAAAGCGTCAGCATTTCAAAAGCTAATATCCAAGCAACATTAAGATGCGAAACCACTGTGCTTGCAGCAGCAAACCCTAAATTAGGCAGGTTTGATCCTTACGGAACAATAGCAGGCCAGATAGATTTGCCGCCAACATTAATCAGCAGGTTTGATTTAATTTTTCCCATAAAAGATCTTCCTGACGAGGAAAAAGATACGCAAATGGCAAAATTTATTCTTGAACTGCATAAGATGAGAAATACTGAAGAGCCAGACATACCAACTGATCTTTTAAGAAAATATCTGGTTTATGCAAAACAAAAAATGAGCCCGCAATTAACAGACGGAGCAATAGAAGAATTAAGAGATTATTATGTACAAATGAGATCATCTGGAGCAGGTGAAGAAAAAGGCATAAAAACAATTCCTATAACTGCAAGACAGCTCGAAGGCCTTGTTAGATTATCAGAAGCATACGCCAAGCTAAGATTGGGCGACAAAGTAACCAGAAAAGATGCAAAAAAAGCAAAAGGCATGCTGGAATATTGTCTGCAGCAGGTTGGTATGGATCCTGAAACAGGAAAAATAGATATTGACAGAATTTCAACAGGTGTTTCAACAACAGAAAGAAGCAGGATTGTTGTTGTCAGAGAAATAATTAACGAGCTTGAAGAAACACTTGGAAAAAATATACCGTTACAGACAGTGATTGATGCAGCAAAAGAAAAAGGGATTGATGAAGACAAGACTATGGAGCTTATTGAAAAAATGAAGAGAAATGGGGATTTATTCGAGCCGAAAAGAGGGGAAATACAGAAGATATGATTATGAATAGAAAATAGATTGAATGTGAAAGTAGGAAATAGAAATAAACAAATTTAATAAAAATGGAAGAACTCAAACAGCCTTATGAAAGATGGCCCGCGCGCATTGTTAAGATAGAAGATATAAACAGCGGGAGCTATGTAAAGGTTAAAGAAGAATTTTCACCTGACTATGTTCTTGTCGGCGAGAAAAAGGTGTCGAGGGTTAATATTATCGCGATTGTTATAGACCTGCAAATAGATGAAAGATTTAACAATCTAACCATTGACGACGGCACAGGAAGCATACAAATAAGAGATTTTGGAAACAAATATAATTTTGCAAGATTTAATATCGGAGAAAGTATAAGAATTATAGGCAAGCCCAGAGAATTCAACAGCCAAATTTATCTCGTGCCGGAAATTATCAAGCCTTTGAAAGACAGGAAATGGATTGAATTAAGAAAAGCTGAGCTGAAAAAATCAAACCCTGCACCTGTTGAACCAGTTAAGGAAAAAGAAGGAAAAGAAAGTATTGAAAAAAAGAAAATATCTGAAACAAAACAGTATTCTGAAGAGGAAATAGTAGAAGATGTAATTGAGAACAAAACAGAGAATAAGATTGAGAAAGTGTTAAATGTTATTAAAGAGCTTGATACTGGCAATGGTGCAGATATTGAAGAGATTATTATGAAATCTAATGTTTCGGATTGTGAAAAAATTATTATAAATCTGATAAAAGAAGGCGAAGTTTTTGAGATAAAGGCGGGGAAGATTAAAGTTTTGTAAACTATTTATTTAGTTCCTAGGCGAAGCCAGACGTCTTACTACATATTTATTTTTTTATTTCTTACCTGATTGGACACGTTTATGAAGAAAGGTAAGAAGGTTTGAAAGTTAGAAAGCTTGAAAGTGCGCTTTACACAGATAACTTTCGAGCTTTCAAACAGTTTCATGTGACGGTGGACTGCGTCCCACAAACGAGCTGAGAGCAAGAAAATATTAATTTGGCAACTACTAAGCCTGTCAGTCAGCTTTTGCGAAAACCCGCAGAATAAGCAGGTTATAAAGAACAAATGACTTATTCAAGTGTTTTCGCTTCCTCTATAGTCTTACGAGATTTAGCCAATGAACTAAAACTACTTATCAATATAGTTCAGTTCATTCAACATAGCAAATGCAACGACTAATTACGAAAATTTAGTGCATTTGCTATACAATAGCAAAGCTGACAAATTTGAGGCAGGCTTAGTAGTTGCTTAATTTGTAAAACAAATACTTATTTTGTTACCATGTCGTTATAAAATAAGAAATGTATACAAAATACAATCATAACTATTATAAATTAGTGTTGAACTTCTCCTACAAATAATATTGAAAAAGTAAATAATTAGATTAAGGGTGGTAGCAATGAAACTTGAAGAGATGTTAAGCGAAGCAAATAGATTATTCGGTGTAAGTCAAGATGTTCTTAATGCAAAAGTAAACGAGCAGGTAGTCTTAACAGTTTTAGACAAAATAGACAGCGCTTCAAAAAAGGTTCATGATGTTCAGGTAACACAAGAATTTGCAATTGCGGATATAGAGTTAGAAGTAGTAGCAGATTATAATTTTGTTGTTTTAAAGTATTCTAATTTGATTGATTTTGCTGGCTCTCTTGAAAAAAATGCTGAAACATATGCAAAAGGCAAGGTGATAGAGAGATTAAAATTAGCAAAAGAAAGATTGCAAGAAGTTGAAATATTATATCTTTGTAATAGTTGCGAAGTATCGGACAAAGATCCTGTAAAAAAAGCTGCTATGGATGTAGCATTAAATCGTGTAACAGAATATATTGGATTTTTAAATACTAGACTCAAACTTATTGCTGGAAACGAAGTTATAGAAAAAGTAAGAAAGCTCGGAAGAGTTGAACAAAGAACTGAGCCAACACACACGCAACCACAGAGAACTGATACTGGAAAGGTATTAGGCAAAGCAAAGAAGGGGAAAGAAGTTTTATGTTTTGAGATTGGGGGCGAGCAGTATTATCGCATTAGCGAAATAGCAGATATGTTTAAGACATCAATAAGTGCGTTGCATCAATATATCGGCAGGTGTGTTGATGACAAAGAAAGAACACAGCTAGAAAGAGATGGAAAAGAAAAGGATGTTATTTACAAAGGAAAAAGGAGCGGAGTATATTCCTTTGATATATTTGAAACTATTTTACCTAAGAAGTATCATCATACTCTTAAGGACACTTTTAGTGAATTTACTCCAAAACCAGCATCTCAAGATAATTATCACGTTGTTGGTGAGGAAAGAAGTATAGACAAAGTAGTTAAAAAAGTTGAGAGAACATCTGAAGCAGATGAGGGCGCAAAAAGTACAAGTGAACCTTCGAGTGAATCCGCAATTTATTATGAAATAAGAGGCCAACGTTATTATTCAGCGCCAGAATCAGCAAAGTTTCTTGGTGTTGATTACTCTAAGTTAGGTTATAATCTAATCCCTAACCAAATATTGTTAGAATTAGAGCAACAAGGTAAAGTTAAGGCAGTAAAAAGAGAAAAAGGTAATTCAACAAAAGTTTATAGAGAAGATGCACTAGTTGGACTTCTACCAGAAAAAGTAAGAGAAAGTGTAGATTCTAAAAGAAAAAGTAAATCAATGGAATATGATGGAAAATATAAAGCAGTAAAATTAGCAGATAATGGTACCAGTGTGTGCGGATATAGGCCACAGCCATTAGTAGGACGAAATGTTGATAATAGTTCTGCTGCAAAAGTAGAGAAAGCAGAAGCACCAAAAAGCAGAAGGAATCGAGAGAACAGAAAGAGTAAGAGCACTACCAGCAGTACAAAGAAAAGCGCGACCAGAAACGACTAGATCACCACAAGAAATTCCTGTTGAATTAGGAGAAATGTTAAGCGCAAAAGGGTTAGAACAAACTGTTGAAGGCGCAGAAACATTATATTTCTTGGCAATTAATGGACAAAGATATTTCAAAGCGAAAGAAGTCAGAAAGGTGTACAGTGAAAGAGAATATGATGGTCAGAAAGTTCCAAGTAGTTCTTATCCTGCAAATATATGTATATTGCAAAGTACTGGAAAACTGCCGGAAGGGACGTACTTAAAAGTGGAAGGCCTTCAATCATCTCAAGGAAAAACAGTTGCTTTTGTAAGGGAAGATTATGTACAGCCTGCCCTGCCAAAATATGTTGACGACCAATTTAGCGATTTAATTAAAGGATATTCATTAAGTGCAATTTCTTTAGTTGGTGTTGATGTCGAAAGCTTGACTAGTGAGATGAAAAAATATGGATTATATACTGTGTCTAAAAGCAAAAGGGATGCAGCACGACAAATATCAGTAGATAGTGAGAGTGTAGAGGATACTGCAGAAGCTGAAAGTGGTTTAGAAGCTGCTGCCATTACTGCAGCAGAAGTAGATAGTGCACAACTTACATTACCACAAGACGCAAACCCTTTAATCCCTTATGATGATTTGCCAAGCAGATTAGGGTATTCTATGGGGGATATCACTGCTGCATGTGAACTTTTAGTTAGCGACGGAAAATTGAAATTAGAAGCAACTATACCTGAATTAGGTGATGATTCACCAAAAGGTATTCGAGCAGAAGAATTAGTAAATTTAACCTCATTCCTTAAAGAGACACAAAGTTAAGTATGGTATTAAACCTAAAAATTGTATTCTTGAATCCATTTCAAAAATACAATCAAATGAATTACCCAATCGCCAAAATGTGCGGGGTAAAATTAGGTAGATTTATAAACTTATTATAAGCATTATTTTACCATGGGCGACGTAATCTCATACTTTTTGAAAAGTAAAGATAGGTCTCTGTCGTTAACAGCTGAAAAGCTGAAACAAGATTATGTTTTCTATCAAAGAATTCCTGCTCTCCATAGCATTAGTTTTGATGATATAGATATTGTTAATGCAGTATATCCTGGTTTGTTTAAAACACTTTACAGTACACAGGGAATGAAACTTGGACAGGCAATTGAAAAAGAAAAAGTTGGAGAGTTTGGGTTTTTCAGCATAGATGATATTGTTAAAAGTTTTGGTGTTGTCGGCGGGGAAAAGGAATTAATTTCTAAACAAGTATATTTTAAGGCATGTAAAGTTGGAAATGACAGAAACAAAGATTTAAGCATTGCTATGATTAGTTTGAGGGAATATTTTAAAGAGTTTATAGCAAAAGTTGAAAGTGAATGGAAAGGAGACGACCCCTCTTATGTCTGGGTTGAGAAAAATTGGCTAATGCTGAAAATATTTGGCGAAGGTGCTTTTTTAGATTATAAACAAGTTCTTGGGGCGCTTAATGCCATTAATACATCATTATACAAAACATCTTTTAATGCAAGCAAAGAATTATTAGATGATTTATTTAAAGCGTATTGTGAAAGTGTTGAAAGAGCAGAACAACACAGACAAGAAAAAGCAGACACGACAACAAAAGGCGCTACTGTGCATATTCTTCCTTTAAGAAAACAAGATGCTAAAGAAAAAAAAGGAGAGGTTGTAAGTAAAGCAGAACAAGATGCTCGTGCATTGTCTGCAAAAGAAAGAAAAATCGAAAAATATGTGAAATTTTTGGAATCACGAATAGATAAAACTCTACCTGAAGATGAGCAAGAGTTTGCAAGTGAAGAACATATAGAACCAGAAAGAGAAGAAAGAAGCGAAGAGGGAATAACAAAAAAGGATGCTGACTTAGAAAAAGGCGCTGGAAAAGATATGGTGAGGACATATTTTAGGCAGATGGGGGATATTGATTTATTAACCCGCGATAAAGAGATAGAACTTGGAAAGAAAAGAGATATGTACTTGTTAAATTATGCTAAATTATTGTATGGATTAAATTACTCTCTCAATAAATTAAAAGAAGCTGAAAAGAAAATAAATGATGGTGAAATACGACCATGTGCTGTTTATTCACCCCACAGAATTGACGAGGATGAAGATATTGAAGAGACTGAAGATATAGGGGAAGATAAAGATGCATTAAACAATAAATCTGCTATTTTCAAGTTATTTGCAGATATTTATTCTAGGTTTAAAGAGGAAAAGGATAAGAAGGGAGTAAAAAAAGAGGAAAATGCGCCAGATGATAGGTTCACAGTTTATACCTCATTCGAAGATATTAGTCAAAAGGATATCTTATTTTTTGCATCTGTGAGAAAAATATATTATAATTGGCGTCAGCAATTTGAGGAAGAGGTTCTTAAATATGTTAGAGATTATTCAAACACAGTGAAGCAGAAAGAGAAATATGAAGAAAGGTATAAAGAAACGCATGAAGGAAGAAAGGTAACAAGAGATAATAGCGAATATAATGAAAGTTGCACAAGAATCGAAAAATACGAAGAAGAAACAGGAATAGCAGCTTTGGATATTGGCGCACGGGTCTCTGCGATAGAAAGAGAAAGAAGGAGGTATGAAAAAACTAAAGAAGATTTGACGACTGCAAACTTAAGATTAGTTGTTTCCATCGCAAAGAGATATACAAACAGAGGGTTACAATTCTTAGATTTGGTGCAAGAAGGTAATATTGGGTTAATGAAATCAGTTGAAAAGTATGAATGGGAACGAGGGTATAAATTTTCAACATACGCGACATGGTGGATAAGGCAGGCAATTACAAGAGCAATAGCTGACCAGGGAAAGACAATAAGAATTCCTGTGCATATGATCGAAATAATAAATAAGTTAGTAAAAACCACAAGGTATCTTGTTCAGGAGTTGGGAAGAGAACCAAATTCAGAAGAGATTGCAGCAAAAATGGAAATTTCTGTTGAGAAAGTTAAGAAGATTCAAAAAGTAGCAAAAGAGCCAATTTCGTTGCAAACAAAGATTAATGAAGATGGAAAAGACGAGCTTGGTGATTTTATTGAAGATAAAACAGCACCAAAACCTGATGTGGTTGTAAGCGATAAAAATCTTCATGAGAAACTAACAAGAGTTCTTGCAACATTACACCCACGAGAAGAAAAAGTGTTAAGAATGAGATTTGGAATAGGTGAAGAGGATGATCATACATTAGAAGAAGTTGGGCAGGATTTTGCTGTCACCAGAGAAAGAATAAGGCAAATAGAAGCAGAGGCATTGAGAAAATTACAACATCCTTCAAGAAGAAAGGAATTGGTTGATGTTAAAGAAATAATTGAAACATTAAGGTCATATAATGAAAATGTTGATCTTGAGAGGTTAAATTATGATGGTTTAGAAAGAAAGGTTAGAAGTGAAAAAGGCACGCTTGAATTTTTAGCAGTAGATGGAGAAAGATATTTTGTAATGACCGCAGTATATGATGTTTATAACTGGCCCAAAGACAAATTAAAATATGCAAAAAAAGTGTGGGGAAGAATTCGTGAAGGGGGAAATGCACCAACACGCAAGGCATTTAAAGTATATGTTGGGAAAGGTGTGCAAAAATGCAGGTATAAGGGAGCAAGGTGGTTTATTAAGGAAGAAAGCATAGATGATATTTTTAAAGGAATTGCAGATAAACCATTTGAAGATGTTGCGAGAGGTTATTCGTTTAAACCGATTCCAATAGAAAAAGTGTACAGATTTATAACTAAAACACAACCATTGTATTCAGAACGTCGTAACAAGCCAAGTGAGGATTCAAAGAAAGAACAATCTCCTAAACCACTTACCGATACGAAAAAAACAGATATGATAATTGAAGACTTAAAAAGAAGGATGAATACAACCAATCTTGAAAGAATTGTTGAAGACGAAAAAGGAAGGTTAGAATTTGTTGCGTTCGATGGAAAAAGATATTTTAGTATAACGGAAGTTGAAGAAATATTTAGATTAAGACAGTATAAAAGAAGATTAGACAGGATGGAATTAATTGCAAGGTATCACCGTATTATAAATGGGTGCGCAGGTAAAAAAAATAGGCATGATATTGATTCTTTAGTGGTTTGGATGGAGATAGACAAGAAAGGAAGTCAAAAAAGAAGATTTATACGAGAAGATCACATTTCGCTGCTTTTACCATCATACGTAACTGAAACATTTGAACAAGCAAGCAGAAATTATTCGTTAAAGCTATTACAACAAGAAAAAATTCAAGAAATTAGAATAGAAGAAAGTTTAGAAGATATATGAATGATTAATAATATAATTAAGTTATAGTTAATTTATATTAATCTACGGCCGTATCCATCGCGATTCCCAGTAAGAAATATCTCCTTCTTCATCGACAACTGCCAGCAATAATCTTTTCTTGGTGCTGTGCGCGACCCTGTTCTTTGCAGCAAAATCATGCCATGTTAGTGCGTATGCCTCATGCACTGGAAACACAACCCATTTTGCATGGTCTTCTCCTGGCTTAATGCCTCTGTCATATACCCTGAAATCTGCGCCGAATTTTAACGCAGTCTTTATTATGTATCCCCTGTTTCTTATATCTTTAAAGACACAATATCTTATCCAAAAATTAGGGTCTGTTTTTTTCGCTTTTTTAATGAACTGTTCTGAATTAACTTTTTTTCCGTTCTCTGTTTTTATTTCTAGACGCTCTTTTTCCATTAAATATAATGCTTCCAGCAGACTTAACTCTACTTTATTATTGACAATAGCGCCATATCTGCTTTGATTATAAAATTCTCTGGCTTCATCACTGTCTTCTGTGATAATTCTTTCACCAACAATGGTTCCAGTTACTATTGTCTTTGCCATAAGTAAGTATAAAACTATGTTTTGCTTATAAAGTTTTTGTCGAGTTTTTGTGAAAGAGGCACTTTGTGAAAGATAATATTATATAATTAATTTTTTTTGTTTTTAGTCGTTCCTGGCATGTCCAACTAGTTCACGAAGAAAGGTAAGAAGGTTAGATGGTTTGATGGTCTGAAGGTACTACGAATGGAACGACGGAAATCAGTCGTTACCATCAAACAATCTGACCTTCAAACCTTCTTACATTTTTATTCATGTGATGTGTGACTTTGTCCACAAACAAGTTTTGAGCAGAAACCATGATGAGAACAATAATAACCCACCAAAAAGATGATGAAAACTTTATATATAACCTTTCTTATCTTTAATATATGACTGAAATAACATTTTTGGGCACAAGCGCAATGGTTCCAACAAAAGATAGGAACGTTACTGGCATTTATTTAGATTATAAAGGCGAAGGTATTCTTATTGATTGCGGCGAAGGAACACAAAGGCAGATGAACATTGCAGGCATTAATCGGTTAAAGGTTAGAACAATTCTTATAACACATTGGCATGGCGATCATGTTTCTGGTTTAATAGGATTAATACAAACTGTCGGCAACAATGAAAAAAACGCAGAAAGCGGCGAGAAAACAAAGATTAGATTATTCGGACCAGAAGGTACAAAAGAAAGAATGCAGCATTTATTAAACAGCTGCGTGTTTCAAAATAAGGTTGATTTAGACATAAAAGAAATAAATTCAAAAACACCTGAAATGATTTTTGAAACCAGAGAATATTCTATTGAAGCTGTCAATGTAAAACACAGCACGCCAACATTAGCATATTCATTTATTGAAAAAGATAAAAGAAAGGTTGATATGAGCAAAGCAGGCAAATTAGGATTAAAAGAAGGGCCATATATTGGAAGACTGCAAAGCGGAGATGAAGTCATATTCAAAGGTAAAAAAATACATCCTGACGAAGTTAGCAAAATAGTTAAAGGTAAAAAAATTGTGTTTGTTCTCGACACAACACCGTGCCCGAGCTGTATTGAAATATCAAGAGACGCAGATATTTTAATAATGGAAAGTGTTTATGCAACAAACATGGAAGAAAAGGCTGATGCTTACAAGCATATGACCGCGCAACAAGCAGCGCAGATTGCGCATCAAGCAAATGCAAAGAAATTAATTTTAACACACTTTTCGCAAAGATACAAAACAGTGGAAGAGATAGAAACAAATGCCAAAGACATTTTTCCTGAATCTGTCTGCGCATTTGATTTTATGAAGATAAAAGTTTGATATTCTTGGTATAATTTATTATCGTTTGTTTTTTAGTACTAGGGACGCAGTCCCACGTCTCATGATGATATTTTAGTTTATTTACACGGTATTGCTCTTTCGATAAAACTATTAAAAAAACTTTAAAAATATTTCATGAGACGTGTGGCTTCGCCCACAAACGAGCTGAGAGCGGAAAACTAGATTGATTGTGGAAAGATGAATTGAATTCAGTAAACTGAATCAAAAAAAATGCCTCAAATTCGACTACCCAACCACAGCAAGCTGTGGGGTGTAATCTGAACAAGTTCAGATGCACACAAAATGCAAAGCATTTTGTTGTATACGACGAATTTGTCACTTCGTGACCGGCATTTTTAAGATTACAAACTGGGTGTCGCAGCAAGCTGCGGGGTACAATTTGAACATAGTTCAAATGTACACAAAATTCAAAGCATTTTGTTGTATAATACCCAGTTTGTAATTAAAAACGAGAAAAAAGATTGAAAAAATCACAAAAAGCAAAAATTAACTTTTTGATGCTAACTTAACATCTCCTGCTTTTATTGTTTTTCTTCCTGCATGGGCAGCCAGTTTGACTGCATTCATCGCAATCTCTTCGCCAATTTCTTCAAGGACTGTTTTTAATGCTACTTTTGCGCCATCTGATACTCTTTCGCCGCCTGCCTGTTTAATAATCTTTTCCATTGCAGCAAGAGGAATTATTCTTTTACCTGCCATGATTACCACCTCAAATCATTAATTATTGAAGGTTTTGAATAATTTATAAAAATCCTCAAAACCTTTAATAGAGCCGCTTTGAAAATCAAATAAAAGAGGTTATTCAAAGCTCTCTATTATTAATTAAAAGATTAATTATTAATTAAAAAGAGACTAAATTAAACGTATTTATAAAATTTATGAATAATTTGGGCTGGAAAAGAGGAAAAAAGCTTAATTTATGGTTAAATTTATGTATTCGCCTCATATTAGCAATGATTAAAACATTTAAGTTCAAAAAGAAAAAGAATTTATAGCAGACCACAAGAATCTTATCTTATTTGTTGTGGTGATGCAAATGAACAGAAAATCAAAAGGTATTAATGCTGAACGTGAACTGATTCATCTTTTCTGGAATACTGATTCTTGGTCAGCTATAAGAGCTGCCGGCAGCGGATGCTCAAGATATCCATCACCTGATGTACTTGCAGGAAATTCATTGAGAAAATTGGCAATAGAATGTAAATCTTCGAAAGAAGATAATATTTATCTTGAAAAAAAAGAAATTAATGAATTAAAAGAATTTGGCCGAAGATTCGGCGCTGAACCATGGATTGGTATAAGAATAAATTTGAAAGAATGGTTTTTTCTGACATTGGAAGATATAAAAGAGACAGAGAATGGATATTCCGTGTCAGTAGTATTGGCGAAAAGGAAAGGGTTGTTGTTTGAGGAATTGATAAGGTAAATGGTGGTAAGCGCATTCAAAATGTTAGTGAGAAGAGAAGCGATAATTTTAAACTATTCAAACTCGTATGCGCATAGCTCTCATTGGGATTATGCTACTGTCAGTTTTCTTCGCCGAAAACACGATTGTTCATTCTCTACAAGCATAGTGGTGGACTTTAATATTATTATTTATTTAGTTAAAGTCCACGTATATAGTAAGTAACACGAACTATACAATTATTTAGGTTACTTACTATATATAATGAATATCTTATAAGTTTTCGGTCACTTGATATCTTACGAATAAAACTGCTCAGAAAACAAATTTGAGACAGCAGCATAATCCTTAAAAGAGCTATGCGCATACTCAAACTCAAAACATTTAAAAATACCTTAATTAATGAAATGAATAACATGAAAAAAATAGTTTTATCTTTTTTATATTCGCAAAAGCTTGGAAGAAACCTCGCTAAAAAGTTAAATTGTGAATTTTCTCTGGTTAAAATAAAAGCGTTTCCAGACAAAGAAAAACTTATCCAACTTAATGCAGACGTGAAAAACAAACAAGTGATTATTGTTGATAGTTTGTATATTCCTGACGAAAAGATATTAGATATATGTTTAACAGCCGACACAGCAAAAGATCTCGGAGCGAAACAAATGATTCTTGTTGCGCCGTACCTGTGTTATTTAAGACAGGATAAGCGGTTTCATACTGGTGAAAGTATTTCTTCAAAAACCATTGCAAAAATAATTTCTCCTTTCTTCTCAAAATTAATCACTGTTGACCCGCATTTGCACAGATATAAATCATTAGGAATAATTTACAGGCTAAAAACTAAAGTGTTAACAGCAAACATTTTAATTGGTGAATATATAAAAAAGGATTATACCAATCCAATAATTATCGGCCCTGACGAAGAATCTTACCAATGGGCAGAAGCAATTGCAAAAATTGCAGGAGCAGAGGTTACTGTCTGCAAAAAAACAAGGTTTTCTTCAAGAAAAGTTAAAGTTTTGTTAAAAAATAATATCTCAATTAAAAGCAAAGAAGTGGTAATTGTTGATGATATAATCAGCACAGCACACACAATGATTGAAGCAGTAAAACATGTCAAAAAATATAAACCTATTTCTATCACTTGTATCGGTGTTCATGGATTGTTTGTAGAGAACGCTTACAAAAAATTGAAAAAAGCCGGCGCGGATTCGATTATTACAACAAATTCTATACCACATATAACAAATAAAATAGATTTAGCTGGCTTGATTTCAAAGGAAATTTAATCTTTCTGTTTATCTCCCCTTTCCTGAGAATAAAAATACAAACGTCAAAGTGCAAGAAAAGTAAACTTCCCAATCGTAGCAGAGCTCCGGGGCTTTATTTTGCCAACGCTTCAGATGGGAGGTTTACTCTTAAAAATGGGTCACAGCAGAGCTGTGGGGTTTATAACCCATTTTTTTTGAATAAAAAACTTAAAAAACAAAAAGAGAAAAATAAATTACCGCTTCTTTTTGCCTGTTTTTGGTTTAATACCCAACTTTCTTTCTATTACCCTCTGTTCAGACAATAGTTTTGCTTCTTCTTCCTCAATCTTCATTTCTTCTCGAGCAATCTTTCGTGTGATTCTTTCTATATTGAGGTCCATTCTAGCTACTCTTCTTTCCATAATGACTAGAACTCTTAAGCTGTATACTATTGCTGCTAAAGTACCAACAATAATCGCTAAAATCACAACTTCTAATGGATCTGATATTGCCATATTTAATCACCTTCTTTTTCAAAATCTATTTTAATAATTAAGTATATTAACTATACATTAAATGCATTTTAAGTGTATTTTATTATTTTAGATATATTATAGTTTAAAAATGTTTCGAATAGATGTGGTTTTTATGATTAATAAGTAATAGATTAACATTAAAGTTGCGCCCCTGACCCGTTGATTGCGTGTGGAAAATGTGTTGTTAATGTTTTTGTATTGATAGTATCTGGTTTTACTTATAAATT
>Ga0209343_10002163_pt1 | contig 25591 bp, 25 predicted proteins | sample RifCSPlowO2_02_FD_184026 | JGI IMG/M metagenome (GOLD analysis project Ga0209343, IMG submission 184026) | Groundwater microbial communities from Rifle, Colorado - Rifle CSP2_plank lowO2_0.2 (SPAdes) (version 2) | ecosystem: Environmental > Aquatic > Deep subsurface > Groundwater | place... | reverse complement strand
AGCGGCGACATCCGCGACTGGTCACTGGCACCTACCGTGTGCCTGAACCCGGAGCGCGAAGAGAACCTGCCGGAAAAGCTAAAAGCAGCGTGACAGGCTCACGCGACAACTACCTTGAAAATCGCCGTAAAGGCGAAATCGGTAGTTGCTAAGCACGCAACTCTTAGCGGGTGCATGGCCACGTTTAAAGCGAGCACTTGCCTTGACTTGCCCTAGGGGCTTGTCTAGCGTGCCGCCTCCATTCTTTGCCCGAGGGCTCAGGCATGCACGCCGCCGCTAACGTCAAACTCGAAGCCAGCTGGAAGGCGGCGCTGCAGGATGAATTCGACAAGCCCTATATGCGCGCCCTGGGCGAGTTTCTGCGCGCGCAGAAGGCCGCGGGTAAGGTGATCTTTCCGCCGGGGCCGCTGATCTTCAATGCCCTGAACTCCACGCCGCTGGCGCAGATGAAGGTGGTGATCATCGGTCAGGACCCCTATCACGGGCCGGGGCAGGCCCATGGCCTGTGTTTCTCGGTGCAGCCCGGCGTGCCGACGCCACCGTCGTTGTTGAATATCTACAAAGAGCTCAAGCGCGACCTGAATATCGATATTCCCGCTCACGGCTGCCTGCAATCCTGGGCCGATCAGGGCGTGCTGCTGCTCAACACCTCGCTGACCGTGGAACAGGCGAACGCCGGCTCCCATGCCAAGGCCGGCTGGCAGCATTTCACCGATCGGATTATTCAGGTGGCCAGCGAACGCGGCGAACACCTGGTGTTTATCCTCTGGGGCGCCCATGCGCAGACCAAGGAGAAACTCATTGACGCCAGCAAACACCTGATCCTGAAGTCGGTGCATCCGTCGCCGCTGTCGGCCCATCGCGGCTTTATCGGCAATGGGCACTTCAGCCGCACCAACAAGTTTCTTGTGCAGCACGGCCAGACGCCGATCGATTGGCGCCTGCCCGCAAGCTGATCACGCTAGGCGCCCTACTTTCCCACTCCCCACTCCCCACTCCCCACTTACCACTTATCCCACTTACTGCAGCATGCTCATGGCTGCTTCCATGGCGGCATTGAGGTCTTCGTCCTCGTGGATGTCCTGGCTTGGGTCCAGGCCCAGCTTGGCGAACGCCGGAATCTGGCTCCAGTCCAGCTTGGTGTAAGGATGCTCGGTGCCGATATAGCTCTGCAGGGTGGCGACCTGGACGATGTCGACGTAATCGACCTTGGCCGAGTCGCGGCTGAAGTCCAGGTACTGGCTGGGTACCATGGCGATTTGCTCGGGGAATTCCCAGGTGCGCAGGATCTTGTCGCCGATGATCGGGTGGATCTGCTCAATCACATGGTTGAGGCTGATCGAGTCGGACAGCAGTTCGTTGTGGTCTTCGGCGTAGGTCAGGATCGGCAGGGCGCCAATCATGTGGACCAGGCCGGCAAGGGTCGCCTGATCGGGCAGAAGGCGGGTGAACTGCTTGCACAATACATGGCAGATACCGGCGATTTCGGTGCTCTTGTTCCACACTTCGCGCATCTTGCGATCGACCACGTCCGAGGTGGCCTGGAACATCTGCTCCATGGCCAGGCCCGTGGCCAGGTTGCAGGTGTAGTTGATGCCCAGGCGGTTGATGGCCATCGACAGATCGGTGATTTCCTTGTTGGTGCGCAGCAGCGGGCTGTTCACCACCTTGATGATGCGTGCGGTCAGGGCCGCGTCGTTACCGATCACCTTGCTCAGTTGTGGGGTGCCGATATTCGGGTCTTCGGCGGCTTCGCGCACTGTCAGGGCCACTTCCGGCAGGGTCGGCAGGACCAGGTCGTCGTTGTCGATGGCCTGGATCAGTTCCTGTTGGACTTTATCGGCAAGCTTGCTCATCTCGGTTCTCTTGTTCTGGCGATTGCCCGCACAGATTACTGTGCAGGCTAAAGGGCTCTAGGAGCCTGTCGGACTTAACGCTGTTCTACTGCGGAAAAGCCGGACTTGGTCATTTTCTGTGCTCTTTTTCGTTGAATAGAATGACTATTCGCCTCAAAAGAGCACAGAAACTGCCTCAAACCGGTCTTCCCCTCGCTACGAACGGTCAAGTCCGACAGGCTCCTAGCGTTGAATTTCGCGGTCAGCGTCCAGAGTATAGGGTAGGTCGAGGCGTTGCAGGGCGGGGCCCTCGAGGCTGCCCAGGTGCAGGTGGCCATCCACCAGGGCGTCCTCCTGAACCACGGCGAGCAGCTCAACTCCGCTGCTGCTGCGTGCGGCCAGCACCACCTCGCCAACGCTGCTGCCGTGTACCGGCGAGAACAGCGGCGTCGCCACGGCGGGCACGGCGTCGCCGGCCAGGCTCAGGCGATACAGGCGGCGCTTGAGCTTGCCCAGGTACTGCATGCGCGCGACGATTTCCTGGCCGGTGTAGCAGCCCTTCTTGAAGCTGACGCCGCCGACGGCCTGCAGGTTGATCATCTGCGGGATCAGCTGTTCGCGGGTGGCGCCGAACACCTGGCCTATGCCGGCACGCACCTGAGCCAGCAGCCAGTCGTTGAGCGGCGCTTCGCGCAGCTGTGCGGTCAGCGTCGGCAACACAGTTTCGGCCTGGGCGGCGGGGGCCCAGAGTTCGCTGCGGCCATCGCTGAGACGCACGGCGAGCATGTCGCCTGCGTGTACCACACTGTCCGCGATGGCCGGCAGGTTCAGGCCGAGGCTGGCCAGCACCGCATCGCCGCCCTGCAGACCGATGCGCAGCCACTGCGCGCTTTCGTCGCTCAGCTTGGATTTGCTGAAGGCCGCGTACTTCTGCAGGTCGGTCAGTTGGCTGTCGAGCAGTTCACTGGCCATGGCCAGCAGGTAGCCGTCACCTTGCTGCACGATGCGAAAGCTCGACAGCATGCGCCCCTTGGGGGTGCAGCGCGCGCCCAGGCTGGCGTTGTCGGCACTCAGGTAGTTGAGGTTGCAGGTCAGTTGGCCTTGCAGGAACTTGCTGGCGTCCGGGCCACGCACGGCCAGCAGGCCCTCGTGGCTGAGGCGGCAGAAAAAGGCGGAGTCGCTGAAAACGAGGTCGGTCATTACTGATCGCAGGGCAAAAGTCAGGGTTGTCATCATAGAGTGCTGCTGCGGGCTTGTCAGCGGGTGCAGGCAAGCGTCGTGCGCCGCTATAATGCCGTTCTATTTCGAGGAGCTTGGCCATGGTCGATACGACTGAACTCAACCGCCTGTTCTGGCACAGCCGCCGCGGCATGCTGGAATTGGATGTGCTGCTGGTGCCTTTCGCGCGTGAGGTGTTCGCCACCCTGGCCGAGGACGATCAGGCGCGCTATCGCAAGCTGCTGACCTGCGAAGATCAGGACATGTTCGGCTGGTTTATGCAGCGTGAAGTGCCGCAAGACCCGGATCTCAAGCGCATCGTCGACATGATCCTGGATCGTGTCCAGCCCAAGTAAACCCTTCGAATGCCGCTGGCAGGCCTCGCGCCTGCTCCTTCGGCTGTATCTGGCGTGCCTGGGGTTGGCCTTGCTGGCCGTGAGTCTGGCCGCCATCCCCGGCTGGGCACAACTGCTGGCCGGCGGGTTGGCCCTCGGCCACGCGGCCTGGGTCTTGCCGCGACAGATTCTGCTGAGCTCCCCCTGCGCCTTTACCGGCCTGCGCCACGATGCGCTGGGTTGGCAGCTGTGGAATGCCGCCCAGGGCTGGCAGGCGGTGCAATTGCGCCCCGACAGCCTGGCGCTGCCGTGGGCGGTGGTGGTGCATTTTCGTTTGCCGGGCCAGCGTCGGGTGCGCGGCCTGTGCATCCCGCGCGATGCCCTGGCGCGGGATGCCCACCGACGTTTGCGGGTGCGCCTGAAGTTCAGTCGGCGTAGGTGGGTGGCTGCAGAATAGTGTCGCGGGCCTCGGGCAGTTGCTCTGGGTAATCGAGGGTGTAATGCAGGCCGCGGCTTTCATGGCGCAGCATGGCCGAACGAATCATCAGCTCGGCCACCTGGGCCAGGTTGCGCAGCTCGATCAGGTCACGGCTGACCTTGTAGTTGCTGTAGAACTCGTCGATTTCATCCAGCAGCAAGCGGACCCGGTGCTCGGCGCGCTGCAGGCGCTTGTTGGTGCGCACGATGCCGACGTAGTCCCACATGAAACGGCGTAATTCGTCCCAGTTGTGCGCGATGATCACGTCCTCGTCGGAGTCGGTGACCTGGCTGGCATCCCAGCCGGGCAGGGCGCTGGGCATCTCGACCTGGGCCAGTTGGGCGCAGATGTCGGCGGCCGCCGAGCGGGCGTAGACGAAGCACTCCAGCAGCGAGTTGCTGGCCATCCGATTGGCGCCGTGCAGGCCGGTGAAGCTGGTTTCGCCGATGGCATACAGGCCCGGAATATCGGTGTGCCCGGCTTGGTCAACGACCACGCCGCCGCAGGTGTAGTGGGCCGCCGGCACCACCGGGATGGGTTCGCGGGTGATGTCGATGCCGAAGGTCAGGCAGCGTTCATACACGGTGGGGAAGTGCGACTTCACGAACTCGGCCGGCTTGTGGCTGATGTCCAGGTACACGCAGTCGATCCCCAGACGCTTCATCTCATGGTCGATGGCGCGGGCGACGATGTCGCGCGGCGCCAGTTCGGCGCGTGGGTCGAAGCGCGGCATAAAGCGCTGGCCGTTGGGCAGCAAGAGCTGCGCGCCTTCGCCACGCAGGGCCTCGGTCACCAGAAAACTCTTGGCTTGCGGGTGATACAGGCAGGTGGGGTGGAACTGGTTGAACTCCAGGTTGCCGACCCGACAGCCGGCGCGCCAGGCCATGGCGATACCGTCGCCGCAGGCGCCGTCGGGGTTGCTGGTGTACAGGTAGACCTTGGCCGCGCCGCCGCAGGCGAGCACCACGAAGCGCGCGCTGTAGGTGTCCACCTCACCGCTGGCGCGATTCAGTACGTAGGCGCCGAGGCAGCGCTGGCCGGGCAGGCCGAGCTTGCGTTCGGTGATCAGATCGACCGCCACGCGCTGCTCCAGCAGCTCGATGTTTGGCCGTTGTCGGGCCTGGCCCAGCAGGGTGTTGAAGATCGCCGCGCCCGTGGCATCGGCGGCATGGATGATGCGCCGGTGGCTGTGGCCGCCTTCGCGGGTCAGGTGGAACTCGAAGCCGCCGTCTTCGCGGGCGTGCTCATCGTCACGGGTAAAGGGCACGCCCTGCTCGATCAACCAGTCGATGGCCTCGCGGCTGTGCTCCACGGTGAAGCGCACCGCATCCTCGCGGCACAGGCCGCCGCCGGCATCCAGGGTGTCTTCGACGTGGGATTGCACCGTGTCGGTGTCGTCGAGAACGGCCGCAACGCCGCCCTGGGCCCAATAGGTTGAGCCATTGGCCAGCTCGCCCTTGCTGAGCACGGCGATGCGCAGGTGCGCAGGCAGGGTCAGGGCCAGGGTGAGACCGGCAGCGCCGCTGCCGATCACCAGGACGTCGTGCTGATAATGTTGACTCATAATCGAATTCCGCAAAAAAAGCGCAGGCCAGTATATAGAGCCGGCTGGGTGCGCAGTAGCCGGCGATGTTTGTGGGGAACTTTTCCGGGTGGCGCGCTTCTATAGGCGCGCGCAAATCGCAGCCGCTCGGCAGGCAACGGATTTTCCGTATTTCTGTTCAACTGCAATAAGATTGGCAAGGCAGCCCGGCACGGGTCGGGCTGCGCGGCGTCATGCGGAGTCGAGGGTATTCTGCAGGAAGCTTGCGTGAGAGGAGAACTTTTGCCCGGCCGTCGAGTCTATCTTGGCAGAGCGGTTGGCTGATGCGGTGCTCCCTCAGGCGCTTAACGAGGAGTGTTCATGCTAGCCCAGGAAGAGGATCAGCAGCTGGTCGAGCGCGTGCAGCGCGGAGACAAGCGGGCTTTTGATCTGTTGGTGCTGAAGTACCAGCACAAGATTCTCGGGTTGATCGTGCGATTTGTGCGCGACCCCCATGAAGCCCAGGATGTGGCTCAGGAAGCTTTTATCAAGGCCTACCGGGCCTTGGCGAATTTTCGTGGTGACAGCCAGTTTTATACCTGGCTGTACCGCATCGCCATCAACACGGCGAAGAATTACCTGGTGGCCCGTGGTCGGCGTCCACCGGAGTCGGATATCAGTGCCGAAGATGCCGAGTTCATGGACGGTGATCATGACCTCAAGGACATCGAGTCGCCCGAGCGTCTGATGTTGCGCGACGAGATCGAGGTCACGGTGCATCGCGCGATTGCCGCGCTGCCTGAGGATTTGCGCACGGCCTTGACCCTGCGCGAGTTCGACGGTTTGAGCTATGAGGACATTGCCGCGGTTATGCAATGTCCGGTCGGAACTGTGCGGTCGCGGATCTTCCGCGCCCGTGAAGCCGTTGATAAAGCCCTGCAGCCGTTATTGCAGGACGCCTGATAGCGCGGCGCAAGCCGAGAGAGGAAACAGCATGAGTCGTGAAGCCCTGCAGGAATCGCTGTCCGCATTGCTGGATAACGAAACCGATGAGCTTGAACTGCGCCGCGTCCTGGCGGCCAGTGGCGAAGGTGAAGTGCGGGCCACATGGGCGCGCTATCAGGTGGCCCGCGCGGTCATGCATAAAGAGTTGCTGGAGCCGCGTCTGGACTTGGCCGCCGCGGTGTCTGCCGCTCTGGCTGACGAACCGGCGCTGGTTAGCCGCAAGCCAGGCTTGCCGTGGCGCGGGCTGGGCCGTCTGGCCGTGGCCGCCTCGGTGACGGTCGCCGTGCTGGCCGGGGTGCGTGTCTACAACCAGGATGATCTGGCGACCAGCCAACTGGCCCAGCGTGACGCTCAGCCATTGCTGCAGGCGCGTCCGTTGCAGGGGCCGGCGGTGTTGGCCGGTTACCCGGCCACGGGGGTTGTCGCCGCGCCAGGCCAGGGCAGTGCTGCTGTCCAGCAGCACTGGCAGCAACAGCATCTGCCGGCCTATGTCCGTCAGCATGCCCAGCAGGCCGCCTTTATCGGGACGCAAAGCGCGTTGCCCTATGCCCGCGCGGCGAGCCTGGAAGGCCGCTGAGTTTCTCTATGCGCCGGTTCTCTCTTGTTGTGGCGTTGCTGGCCGGGCTGGCCTTGCCGGTGCAGGCGGATCAGCCGGCCGATGGCGATGTGGCGGGCTGGCTGGCGCGGATGGCGGCGGCAGAGCGTGGGCAGAGCTATCAGGGCACCTTCGTGTATGAGCGCAATGGCAGTTTTTCCAGCCATGGCATCTGGCATCGGGTCGAAGCCGGCGGTCAGGTGCGCGAACGTTTGTTGCAGCTCGATGGCCCGGCCCAGGAGGTCTTGCGCATCGATGGTCGGCCGCAATGTGTGAGCGGCGCGCCGGCCGAACAATTGGTCGCTGCCGCGCCGCTGGCCATGCGTCCGTTGGCCGCCGCACAGTTGGCCGGGCATTACCAGTTGCGCCATGTCGGCGAGTCGCGGGTGGCCGGTCGGCGCGCCGTGGTTTTGCTGATGTTGCCCCGTGATCGGCATCGTTATGGCTTTGAGTTGCACCTGGACCGCCTGACCGGCTTGCCGCTCAAGTCGCTGCTGCTCAGCGAACAGGGCCAGTTACTGGAGCGCTTGCAATTCACCCAGCTGGATACCCTGACGCCGCTCGGCGAGCAGGCGCTAAGCCCGAGCGTGGCCTGTCTGCCGATCGTGGCAACGGCGGCGGCGCCGGTTGCGACCCGGCGCTGGCATGCCGGCTGGCTGCCGGCGGGCTTCAGCCTGCTGGCGACCCATGAGCGGCGTGACCCGGATTCCGGGGTGGTGCTGAGCTGGCTGCTGTTTGCCGATGGCTTGGCGCGCTTCTCGGTGTTTATCGACCCGCTGCAGGGCGAGGCTCCCGCCGCCGCGCGCACCCAGTTGGGGCCGACGGTGGTGCTGTCCAGGCCCATGCCGACGGCAGCAGGTGAGTTTATGGTCACGGTGGTCGGCGAGATTCCGCCGGGCACCGCCGAGCGCGTGGCCTTGGCCATGCAGCCGGCGCAGGAGTCGAGGCCATGATTGAGGAGTCGGGTCGGGTTGTGGCCCTGGAAGACGGCGCCGTGTGGGTGCAGACCCTGCGCCAAAGCACCTGCGCCAGCTGTTCGGCGAATGCCGGTTGTGGTCAGGGTTTGCTCGACAAGCTGGCCATCAGTAGCCAGCGCGGCCATGTGCGCGCGCTGACCGATCTGCACCTGGCGATCGGCGATGAAGTGGTAATTGGCGTGCGCGAGGAACTGTTGCTGGGCAGCGCCGTGCAGGTTTATCTGTTGCCGCTGTTGGCCTTGCTGGGTGGCGGTTTACTGGCGCAAAGCCTGGGTCTGAGTGAGCCGTTGACTATTGCCCTCGGCCTGGGCGGATTGGTGGTGGCCGGTTTGCTGGTGCGCCGACGCAGCCTGCGGGTGGCCGATGATCCATATCTGCAGCCGGTGGTGGTGCGCGCGTTGTTGCTCGGTTCGGCGAGTTGTTCTGCGTCGTGATGGATGTTTTTTAACCAGGGGTTCTAATCCAATGCTGAAGTTCAAAACCTATCGCGCCACGTTGCTGGCGGTATTGCTGATGAGTCAGGCGCTGGTGGCCCGTGCGCAGTTGCCGGACTTTACCGAGCTGGTCGAGGCGGCCTCGCCGGCGGTGGTGAATATCAGTACCCGGCAAAAAGTGGCGCAGCGCGAGATGGCCGGCAATGGCCAGCAAATGCCCAATCTGGAAGGTTTGCCGCCGCAGTTTCGCGAATTCTTCGAGCGCAGCATTCCACAGCAACCGCGCAGCCCCGGCGGTCGTCAGCGTGAGGCGCAGTCCCTGGGTTCGGGCTTTATCATTTCTGCCGACGGTTATGTGCTGACCAATAACCATGTGGTGGCCGATGCCGATGAAATCATCGTGCGCCTGGCCGACCGCAGTGAGCTGGAAGCCAAGTTGATTGGCGCCGATCCGCGCACCGACGTGGCCTTGCTCAAGGTCGAAGGCAAAGGCCTGCCAATCCTCAAGCTGGGCAAATCCGATGAATTGAAAGTGGGCGAGTGGGTGCTGGCCATCGGTTCGCCGTTTGGCTTCGATCATTCGGCCACCGCCGGTATCGTTTCGGCCAAGGGCCGCAGCCTGCCGAATGAGAGCTATGTGCCTTTTATCCAGACCGATGTGGCCATCAACCCTGGCAACTCCGGTGGCCCGCTGTTCAACCTGGACGGCGAAGTGATCGGCATCAACTCGCAGATTTTTACCCGCTCGGGTGGCTTTATGGGCCTGTCGTTCGCCATCCCGATCGATGTCGCCATGGATGTGGCCACTCAGTTGAAGGCGGGCGGCAAGGTCAGCCGCGGCTGGCTGGGCGTGGTGATTCAGGAGGTCAACAAGGATCTGGCCGAGTCGTTTGGCTTGGACAAGCCGGCCGGCGCCCTGGTTGCCCAGGTCTTGCAGGACGGCCCGGCGGCCAAGGGTGGGCTGCAGGTCGGTGATGTGATCTTGAGCCTGAACGGCCAGCCGATCGTGATGTCGGCCGACTTGCCCCATTTGGTCGGCGCCCTCAAGGCCGGTGACAAGGCTGAGTTGGGCGTGGTGCGCGAAGGCGAGCGCAAGGTGCTGGCGATGACGGTTGGTGCCTTGCCGGAGGATGACGAGGCGCTGGTGGCCAGCGCCGGGCCGGACAAGGGGGTGAGCAGCAACCGCCTGGGCGTGGCGGTGGTTGAACTGAGCGCCGAGCAGAAGAAGACCCTGGATGTGACCAGCGGTGTGCTGGTCAAGGCGGTGCAGGACGGCCCGGCGGCGCTGATGGGCGTGCGCCCCGGCGATGTCATCACCCACCTGAACAATCAGGCCATCGATTCGAGCAAGACCTTTGCGAGCATCGCCAAGGCCCTGCCCAAGGATCGCTCGGTGTCGATGCGCGTGCTGCGTGGCGGGCGAGCCAGCTTTATTACCTTCAAGCTGGCGCAATAAGGCACCAGGCGCACCCCGGATGCACTCCGGGGTGCGGATTGCCCTGCCCATTCGCCGCGAATCTCATCCGCGCTACAAAAATCCCGCTCATGCTGGCTTAAATGAGCGGCATTGCGGTTTTTCCCGCGCTTTTTCCTTGCCACCGGCTGGCGCCCCAGGCGTGACGCTGGGGGCGCCTTTCGGGTACACTTCGCGGCTATTTTCGGCGGGCAGTCTGCCTGCGGCCTTTTTGAGTGCTGATCCGTGAGTGACCTGAGTCATATCCGCAACTTCTCCATCATCGCCCACATTGACCACGGCAAGTCGACCCTGGCTGACCGCTTTATCCAGATGTGCGGCGGCCTGGCCGAGCGCGAAATGGAAGCCCAGGTACTGGACTCCATGGACCTCGAGCGCGAGCGCGGGATCACCATCAAGGCTCACAGCGTCACCTTGTACTACAAGGCCAAAGACGGCGTTAGCTACCAGTTGAACTTCATCGATACCCCAGGCCACGTCGACTTTACCTATGAGGTCAGCCGCTCCCTGGCCGCCTGCGAAGGCGCGCTGCTGGTGGTGGATGCCGGTCAGGGCGTCGAGGCGCAATCGGTGGCCAACTGCTACACCGCCATCGAGCAGGGCCTGGAAGTGATGCCGGTGCTGAACAAGATCGACCTGCCCCAGGCCGATCCGGACCGGGTCAAGGAAGAAATCGAGAAAATCATCGGCATCGATGCCACCGACGCCGTGACCTGCAGCGCCAAGACCGGCCTGGGCGTCGACGAAGTGCTCGAGCGTCTGGTGCAGACCATTCCGGCGCCGACCGGCGAGATCGACGCACCGTTGCAGGCGCTGATCATCGACTCCTGGTTCGACAACTACCTGGGCGTGGTTTCCCTGGTGCGCGTGCGCCAGGGCCGGGTGAAGAAGGGCGACAAGATTCTGGTCAAGTCCACCGGCAAGGTACACCTGGTCGACAGCGTCGGCGTGTTCAATCCCAAGCACACCGCCACCGTCGATCTCAAGGCCGGTGAAGTGGGCTTTATCATCGCCAGCATCAAGGACATTCACGGTGCGCCGGTGGGCGATACCCTGACCCTGAGCTCGACCCCGGATGTCGAGGTGCTGCCCGGCTTCAAGCGTATTCAGCCGCAGGTGTATGCCGGCCTGTTCCCGGTCAGCTCGGACGATTTTGAAGACTTCCGCGATGCCTTGCAGAAACTGACCCTGAACGATTCGTCGCTGCAATACTCGCCGGAAAGCTCCGACGCTCTGGGCTTCGGCTTCCGCTGTGGCTTCCTTGGCATGCTGCACATGGAGATCATTCAGGAGCGCCTGGAGCGTGAGTACGACCTGGACCTGATCACCACCGCGCCGAGCGTAATTTTCGAAGTGGTGCTCAAGACCGGCGAGACGATCTACGTCGATAACCCGTCCAAGCTGCCGGATATTTCCTCGGTCGAGGACTTCCGCGAGCCGATCGTGCAGGCCACCATCCTGGTGCCGCAGGAGCACCTGGGCAACGTGATTACCCTGTGCATCGAGAAACGCGGCGTGCAGCGCGACATGCAGTTCCTCGGCAGCCAGGTGCAGGTGCGCTATGACCTGCCGATGAACGAAGTGGTGCTGGATTTCTTCGATCGCCTGAAGTCCACCAGCCGCGGCTATGCCTCGCTGGATTACCATTTCGATCGCTACCAGTCGGCCAATCTGGTCAAACTGGATGTGCTGATCAACGGCGACAAGGTCGACGCCCTGGCCTTGATCGTGCATAAGGACAACGCCCACTACAAAGGTCGGGCCTTGACCGAGAAGATGAAAGAGCTGATTCCGCGGCAGATGTTCGATGTGGCCATCCAGGCCGCCATCGGTGGGCAGATTGTTGCGCGCACCACGGTAAAAGCGCTCAGGAAGAACGTGTTGGCCAAGTGTTACGGCGGCGACGTCAGCCGTAAACGCAAGCTGCTGGAAAAGCAGAAGGCCGGTAAAAAACGCATGAAGCAGGTCGGCAACGTGGAGATTCCACAGGAAGCCTTCCTGGCAGTGCTCAGACTGGATAGCTGAAGACTATGTCGTTAAATTTCCCGTTGTTGCTGGTCATTGCCGTTGCCGTTTGCGGCGTACTGGCCTTGCTCGATCTGTTGCTGCTGGCCCCGCGCCGGCAGACGGCCGTCGCCACCTACACCGGCCAGGTCAGCGAACCGGATCAGGCGGTGCTCGAGCGTCTGAACAAGGAGCCGCTGCTGGTTGAGTACGGCAAGTCGTTCTTCCCGGTGCTGGCCATCGTGCTGGTGCTGCGCTCGTTTCTGGTGGAGCCGTTTCAGATTCCGTCCGGCTCGATGAAGCCGACCCTGGAAGTTGGCGACTTTATCCTGGTCAACAAGTTTGCCTATGGCATCCGCCTGCCGGTGCTCGACCGCAAGGTCATCGAAGTGGGCAATCCGCAGCGCGGCGATGTGATGGTGTTTCGCTACCCCAGCGATCCCAACGTCAATTACATCAAGCGCGTAGTGGGCCTGCCGGGTGACAGCGTGCGCTACAGCCAGGACAAGCGCCTGTTTATCAACGGTCAGCCGGTGGCCGAGCAGTTCATCGCGGAAGAGCCGGGCAGCCTCGGCAGCGCCGTGCTCTATCAGGAAAAACTCGGCGCCGCCGAGCACCAGATCCGCAAGGAAATGAACCGCTATCGCATGCTGCCTGGGCAGGAGTGGCAGGTGCCGCAAGGCCACTACTTCATGATGGGCGACAACCGCGACAACTCCAACGACAGCCGCTTCTGGAATGATCCAAACATCCCGCGCGAGCTGCTGGGCATGGTTCCGGACCAGAATATCGTCGGCAAGGCCTTCGCCATCTGGCTGAGCTGGGCCGATCCGAAATTGCGCAATGTGCCGAGTCTGGCCCGCGTCGGCCTGATCCACTAAATAAGGCTCGCCGTGTGCCCGCTGGCCAGGCATGCGGCATCTATAGTTTTCCTGCCCGTGGGGCATTCAATAATCTGGAGTGAAATCGATCATGACATTGACGCGTTCGCAGAAAGGTATGTCGATGCTGAGCTGGATGGTGCTGTTGGCCGTGGTGGCCTTCCTCGCCAGCGCCGTGTTCAAGATGGTGCCGCATTACCTCGACTATATGTCGATGAAAAAAATCATCACCTCGGTGGAGACCGACAAGGCAGCGGAGATCCGCAGCGTGGGCGAGTTCTACTCCCATGTCAGCAAGGGCATGTCGGTCAACAGCATTCGCGACCTGGACATGGAAAAGGCCCTCAAGGTGACCATCGAGAACAACGAGTTCCGCGTCCACCTGAAATACGAGAAGCGTGAAGGGCTGATCGAGAACCTCGACCTGGTGGCGCGCTTCGACCAAGAATTTCGCGTGCGCATGCCGTGAGTGCATCTTTAGAGCGTTTGCAGCGTCAGCTCGGTTACCGCTTCCAGGACCCGGAGCTGATGATCCTGGCCCTGACCCACCGCAGTTTCGCCGGGCGTAACAATGAGCGCCTGGAGTTTCTCGGCGATGCCATTCTCAACTTCGTTGCCGGCGAGGCGCTGTTTCAGCGCTTTCCCCAGGCCCGCGAGGGGCAGCTATCGCGTCTGCGCGCGCGCTTGGTCAAGGGTGAAACCCTGGCCATTCTGGCCCGTGGTTTTGACCTGGGCGAGTACCTGCGCCTGGGTTCGGGCGAGTTGAAAAGCGGTGGTTTCCGGCGTGAATCGATTCTCGCCGATGCCCTCGAAGCCCTGATCGGTGCCATCTACCTGGACACCGGCATGGACGCGGCCCGCGAGCGGGTGCTGGCCTGGCTGAGCAATGAAATCGAAGGCCTGACCCTGGTCGATACCAACAAAGACCCGAAAACCCGCCTGCAGGAATTCTTGCAGTCGCGCGCGTCCGAACTGCCGTTGTACGAGGTGGTGGACATCCAGGGTGAACCGCACTGCCGGAGTTTTCTGGTGGAGTGCCAGGTTGCCCTTTTGAATGATAAAACCCGAGGCCAGGGAGCCAGTCGCCGCATTGCCGAACAGGTTGCCGCGGCGGCTGCCTTGATTGCCCTGGGGGTGGAGAACGGCCATGACTGATCCAACCGCAACCCGCTGTGGCTATGTTGCCATCGTCGGCCGTCCCAACGTGGGCAAGTCCACGCTGCTCAACCATATTCTCGGCCAGAAGCTGGCCATCACCTCGCGCAAGCCGCAGACCACCCGCCACAACATGCTCGGGATCAAGACCGAAGGCAGTGTGCAGGCGGTGTATGTGGACACCCCAGGCTTGCACAAGAACGGCGAGAAGGCCCTCAACCGCTACATGAACAAAACCGCGGCGGCGGCGTTGAAAGACGTCGATGTGGTGATTTTCGTGGTCGAGCGCACGCGCTGGAGCGAAGAAGACCAGATGGTTCTCGAGCGCATCCAGTATGTGCAGGGGCCGGTCATAGTCGCGATCAACAAGACCGACCGCATCGAAGACAAGTCCGAGCTGATGCCGCACCTGGAATGGCTGCAACAGCAGTTGCCGAACGCCATCATCGTGCCGATCTCGGCCCAGCACGGGCACAACCTCGAGGCGCTGGAGCAGCAGGTGGCGAACCACCTGCCGGAAAGCGAGCACTTCTTCCCGGAAGACCAGATCACCGACCGCTCCAGTCGCTTCCTGGCGGCTGAGCTGGTGCGCGAGAAGATCATGCGTCAGCTGGGGGCCGAGCTGCCGTACCAGATCACCGTCGAGATCGAAGAGTTCAAGCAACAGGGCCGCACCCTGCATATCCACGCCTTGATCCTGGTGGAACGCGACGGCCAGAAGAAAATCATCATCGGCGACAAGGGCGAGCGGATCAAACGCATCGGCATGGAAGCGCGCAAGGACATGGAAGTGCTGTTCGACTCCAAGGTCATGCTCAACCTCTGGGTCAAGGTCAAAGGTGGCTGGTCCGACGATGAGCGCGCGCTACGTTCGCTGGGCTACGGCGACCTGTAGCAGACCGTTGAAAAACTACCTCGGCTTTGGCTTCCTGCGTCGCCCTACCTCCTGCATCCATGCAGTCGTGCGTTGGCAGCGCTGCGTTAAAAAGGGCCTCAAAATGCTCATGTACTGCTCGTACACTGCGCTTTTTCGGCCATTTTTGCCTTGCTCTGCCTGCCTCGCCTACGTTTTTCAACGCCCTGCCAGCCTCACACATGCCGGCTGACGCGCAGCCGGCCTTCGTCCTGCACAGCCGCGCCTACCGCGAGAGCAGTGCGCTGGTCGATTTGCTCACCCCGCAAGGGCGTTTACGCGCGGTGTTGCGCGGCGCTCGTGGCAAGGCCGGCAGCCTGGCGCGGGCCTTTGTCCCGCTGGAGATCGAGCTGCGCGGGCGCGCTGAGCTGAAGACCGTCGGCCGCCTGGAAAGCGCCGGAGCGCCCAATCTGTTGCACGGTGATGCGCTGTTCAGCGGCCTGTACCTGAATGAACTGCTGATCCGCCTGTTGCCCGCCGAAGATCCCCACCCCGATGTGTTTGACCACTATGCCGCGACCTTGCTGGCGCTGGCCGCCGGTCGGCCGCTGGAGCCGCTGCTGCGGGCGTTCGAGTGGCGCTTGCTGGACGATCTGGGCTATGGTTTCGCCCTCGATCAGGATCTCGCCGGCCAGCCGGTAACGGCCACGGCACTCTACCGCCTGCGCCCCGATGCCGGCCTGGAAGCGGTGTTTGAACTGCAGCCTGGCGTGTTCCATGGCGCCGATCTGCTGGCCATGGCCCAGGCCGACTGGTCCGCCCCTGGCGCGCTGGCCGCGGCCAAACGGCTGATGCGCCAGGCCCTGGCCCCGCATTTGGGGGGGCGACCGCTGGTCAGCCGTGAGCTGTTTCTCTCTGCCCCCAGAATCAACCTTAAGGACTCTTCCCGTGACTGACGCCCCTCGCATTTTGCTCGGTATCAACATCGATCACGTCGCCACCCTGCGCCAGGCCCGTGGCACTCGCTACCCGGACCCGGTCAAGGCCGCCCTGGACGCCGAGGAGGCCGGTGCCGACGGGATTACCGTACACCTGCGTGAAGACCGCCGGCATATCCAGGAGCGCGATGTGCGCGTTCTGAAAGAGGTGCTGCAGACGCGGATGAACTTCGAGATGGGGGTGACCGAGGAGATGCTGGCGTTTGCCGAAAGCATTCGCCCGGCCCACGTCTGCCTGGTGCCGGAAACCCGCCAGGAGCTGACCACCGAAGGCGGCCTGGATGTGGCCGGCCAGGAGGCGCGGATTCGTGCGGCGGTCGAGCGCCTGGCGCGCATTGGGTGCGAAGTGTCGCTGTTTATCGATGCCGAGCCGTTGCAGATTGAAGCGGCCAAACGCGTCGGCGCCCCGGCCATCGAGCTGCACACCGGTCGCTATGCCGACGCCCAGGGCCCGCAAGACACCGCCCGTGAGCTGGCGCGTATCCGCGACGGCGTCGCGTGCGGCGTGGCCCATGGTTTGATCGTCAATGCCGGCCATGGCCTGCACTACCACAACGTCGAGGCGGTGGCGGCGCTTGCCGGCATCAACGAGCTGAACATCGGCCATGCGGTGGTGGCCCATGCCCTGTTTGTCGGCTTCAAGGCGGCCGTGGCGGAGATGAAACAGCTGATTCTGGCGGCCGCACCACGCCGTTAAGGCCCCGGACAATCGGTAGGATGGGTGGAGCGCAGCGATACCCATCAAGGCGTCGCTCAGTCGCGTGATGGGTTACGCCGCTACGCGGCTAACCCATCCTACGAATCTGGCTGCTGATTAGCGCTGCGCGCTCGGCGGAAACGCCTGATGCAGGCGCTCCAGCTCGGCGTCTTTGTCTTCCCACAACTGGTTGACCCATTGCTGGAAGGCCAGGCGGTAGGCGTCGTCGCCGTCGTAGTTCTTGCCGATGAACTGCTTGGGAATCTCAACCTGTTCGAAACGCACCACCACCCGCTTGAGGCGCCCGCACAGCAGATCGACGAAGGTCGGCGTGCCGTCCGGGTAGTGGATGGTCACGTTGAGCAGTGCCGCCAGTTGCTCGCCCATGGCGTCCAGCACGAAGGCGATGCCACCGGCCTTGGGCTTGAGCAAATACTTGAACGGCGAATTCTGTTGCGCATGCTTGGCTTTGGTCAGGCGGGTGCCTTCGAGGAAGTTGAACACCGACACCGGATTGACCTTGTAACGCTCGCAGGCCTTGCGTGTGGTGGCCATGTCCTGGCCGCGTTTTTCCGGGTGCTTGGCCAGGAACTCCTTGCTGAAGCGCTGCATAAAGGGGAATTCCAGGGCCCACCAGCACAAGCCCATGATCGGCACCCAGATCAGCTCCTGCTTGAGGAAGAACTTGAGGAACGGCGCCTTGTGGTTGAGCTGGTATTGCAGGATCAGGATGTCGACCCAGCTTTGGTGGTTGCTGGTGACCAGGTACGAGTGGTGGGTATCCACCCCTTCCAGGCCTTGCACGTCCCATTGGATCGGCTGCACCAGGTTCATCCAGGCTTTGTTGACATCGATCCAGGTCATGGCAAAGGCATGCACCCAGTAGTTGATGCTGCGCTGGGCGCTGGCAAATGGCAGGGCGGCCTTGAGCAGGGCGCCGATAAACAGCGGCCAGCAGAAGATCAGGGTGTTGCCCAGCAGGATCAGGCTGGCGAGCACGCCCCGCAGGGGCGCCGGAAGAAAGTGCAGCATGCAGTTACAGCCTCCGAAGGGGCGGCGCAGCGCGGCCCATGCAACGGCCATGGGACGCACGCCGGGCGCCGCGCGATTTGTCGGCGCACAGGGTAACGCTTGTACACTGAAGTGCAAGCCGGGCCTTGGCCCGGATGCGCTAGATTGGCACGAATGCCCGCTTTATCGCCTCGTTTAGTCGCTGTTGCCCGGCAGATTGGCAGCCTGGATGGCTGTCAGGGCGATGGTGTAGACGATGTCGTCGACCAGCGCACCGCGCGACAGATCGTTTACCGGCTTGCGCAAGCCCTGCAGCATGGGGCCAACGCTGATGCAGTCGGCACTGCGCTGCACCGCCTTGTAGGTGGTGTTGCCGGTGTTCAGGTCGGGGAAGATAAACACCGTGGCGCGCCCGGCCACCAGGCTGTTGGGGGCTTTTTGCTTGCCGACGCTGTCGATCGCCGCGGCGTCGTACTGCAGCGGGCCATCCAGCAGCAGCTCGGGTTGCTGGGTGCGGGCCAGACGGGTGGCTTCGCGGACTTTCTCCACTTCATCGCCGCTGCCGGAGTCGCCGGTGGAGTAGCTGATCATCGCCACCCGCGGCTCGATGCCGAAGGCGCTGGCCGAGGCCGCGCTCTGCAGGGCGATTTCCGCCAGTTCGCCGGCATCCGGATCGGGATTCACCGCGCAGTCGCCGTACACCACCACCTGGTCGGGCAGGAGCATAAAGAACACCGACGACACCAGGCGGTAGCCGGGGGCGGTCTTGATCAGTTGCAGGGCCGGGCGGATGGTGTTGGCGGTGGTGTGGATGGCGCCGGAAACCAGGCCGTCGACCTGATCCAGGGCCAGCATCATGGTGCCCAGCACCACCGGGTCTTCCAGTTGCTGCTCGGCCATCGGCGCGTTGAGGTTTTTGCCTTTGCGCAGTTCGACCATCGGCGCGACATACTGCTCGCGAACCTGATCCGGGTCGATGATCTCCAGCCCGGCCGGCAGCTCGATGCCCAGGGCCTGGGCCACGGCCTCGACTTCCGCCGGCTTGGCCAGCAACACGCAGCGAGCAATCCCGCGCGCCTGGCAGATGGCTGCGGCCTGCACGGTGCGTGGCTCACAGCCCTCGGGCAGGACGATGCGCTTGTTCGCCGCCTGGGCCTGCTTGACCAACTGATAGCGGAACGCCGCCGGCGACAGGCGCCGCTCGCGTACGCTGCCGCAACGCTGGTGCAGCCATTCATGGTCGATATGGCTGGCGACGAACTCGGTTACCAGCTCCGCGCGCTCGCGGTCATCGATGGGGATTTCCTTGTTCATCCGGTTGAGGTTGGTGGCGGTGTCGTAGGAGTTGCTTGCCACCGTCAGCACCGGCAGGCCGGCCTTCAGGGCGCCGTGGCACAGCTCCATGATCCGCGGGTCGGGGGCGAAGTCGCTGCACAGCAGCAGGCCGGCCAGGGGAATGCCGTTCATGCTGGCCAGGCTGACGGCGAGGATGATGTCATCGCGATCGCCAGGGGTGACCACCAGCACGCCGGGCTTGAGCAGGTGTACGGTGTTGGGCACGGCGCGGGCGCACAAGACGATCTGCTGCACGCGACGCCTCTCATAGTCACCGGCATTCAGCACGTGGGCATTCAGCAGGTCGGCCACGTCGCGGGTGCGCGGTGCGTTGAGCTGGCTGTGCCAGGGAATGCTGCCGAGCAGGCGCACGTCGCTATTGCCCTGCATGCGCCCGAGTTCCTCCAGGCGGTTGCTGAACTCGACCACGGCCTCGGGGTTGCGCACCTTGTTGAGAATCACCCCGAGCACCTTCGGTGCCTTCGGCCCGCCAAACATCTGCATCTGGATTTCCAGGCGATCAAACAGCTCGCCGAGGCTCTCCGACTCGGCCGAGGACACCAGAATCACCTCGGCGTCCAGGCTCTTGGCCAGGTGCAGGTTGACCTGGTCGGCGTAGCTGGCGTGGCGGTTTTGCACCATGCCCTCGACGATCACCACGTCATGGCCTTCGGCGGCCTGCTGGTAGAGGCTGATGATTTCCTCCAGCAACTCGTCCAGTTGGCCGTCGCCGAGGCGCCGCTCGACGTAGGCCTGTTCCAGCGGGGTGGGGGATTTCAGCCCGTGGGTGCGGGCGATCAGCTCGCTGGAACGCTCCGGGCCCGTATCGCCGGGATGCTGTTGGGCAATCGGCTTGCAGAAGCCGACTTTCAAGCCGGCCAGCTCCAGGGCGCGCACCAGGCCCAAACTGATGGACGTGAGGCCGACGCCAAAGCCGGTGGGAACAACGAAAAAGGTATGCATGTCGGCCTCAGTTCAGCAGGGCAAGGGTGTCGAGGGCGATCTGCCGCTCTTCATTGGTGGCGATGACCAGCACGCGGGGGCTGCCGCTGGCCTGGATGGCACCGCTCTGGCCGCGCACGCAGCGCTCGTTGGCGGCGGCATCCAGGTGCAGGTTGAGCAGGCGCAGGTGACCCAGGGTCTTGCTGCGCACCAGGCTGGAGTTCTCGCCGATGCCGCCGGTAAAAATCACCCCGTCCAGCTGTGGCAGCGCGCAAGCCATGGCCGCCAGGGACTTGGCCAGGCGATAGCAAAACACTTCGATGGCCAGGCTCGCGCCGGGATGCCCCTCACTGCTGGCCTGTTCCAGGCTGCGCATGTCGTTGGACAGGCCGGACAGGCCGAGCAGGCCGCTGTCGTGGTTAAGCATGCGTTCGGTCTGCTCCAGGCTCCAGCCCAGGGTGCGGGACAGATGGCCGAACAGGTTGGCATCCACATCGCCGCTGCGCGTGCCCATCACCAGGCCTTCCAGCGGGGTCAGGCCCATGCTGGTGTCGCGGCTCTGGCCGTTGACGATGGCGCAGGTCGAGCAGCCATTGCCCAGGTGGGCCGACAGCCAACTGCTGTTGGCCGGGTCGAGGCCGCTCAACTCGGCCGCGCGCTGGCTGACGTAGCGGTGGCTGGTGCCGTGGAAACCGTAGCGGCGCACGCCATGCTCGCGGTACAACGCCTCGGGCAGGGCATAACGGTAGGCGTGTTCCGGCAGGCTCTGATGGAAGGCGGTGTCGAACACCGCCACCTGCGGCAATGCGGCAAACAGGCCCAGAGCCGCCTCGATCCCCAGCAGGTTGGCCGGGTTGTGCAGCGGCGCCAGCGGCGCGGTGCTGCGGATGGCGGCCAGGCTGGCGGGGTCGATCCGGCAGGCGTCGGTGAAGTGCTCGCCGCCATGTACCACCCGATGGCCAATGCCATGCAACTGGCCATCGGCGGCCTGTTCGGCCAGCGGCAGGAGTTGTGCCAGGGCGCCGCGATGATCGGCGCCGGGCAGGCTCAGGCTGTGTTTCTGGCCGTCCTGTTGCCAGTGCAACACGGCGTCGGGCGAGCCCAGGCGCTCGGCCAGGCCGCTGAGGGCAAAGTGACTGTGGGCTGGGTCGAGCAGAGCAAATTTGATCGACGAGCTGCCGCAGTTGATTACCAGAATATTCCGGGATGTCATCGGTGATCCTTGCAAAGGGTGTTACGGGCCTGTCTGCCGCAAAAGTATGGCAGGCCCGGTCACGCATAGAGGTTGTTGCCGATCGATGGCCCCGCGGGGATGTTTGCCGGGGCGCAGATGGCCAGATGCCAAGTATGGCGGTAGGCATAGTTTGCCTGCCAGCATTCAAGCTGATCCTGACGAAAATCAAGCAGTTGCGCCGCCGGCTCCCCGTTTGTCAGGGCCTGGTTCGCTTTCGGGCGGGGGCTTGGTTAAACTTGCCCGTTCTTTATTCTTACGCAAAAGGTCCTGCCCCATGCTGATCGCCGCCAACAAGGCCGTCTCTATCGACTACACCCTGACCAACGACGCCGGTGAGGTGATCGATAGCTCCGCTGGCGGCGCGCCGCTGGTTTACCTGCACGGTGCCGGCAACATCATCGTCGGCCTGGAAAAAGCCCTGCTGGGCAAAGAAATCGGCAGCGAGCTGAGCGTCACCGTGGAGCCTGAAGAAGCCTACGGCGAGTACAGCGCCGAGCTGGTGGCGACCCTGGGGCGTGACATGTTCGAAGGTGTTGATGTGTTGGAAGTGGGCATGCAGTTCCACGCCTCCGGCCCGGACGGCGGCATGCAGATCGTCACCATCCGTGATCTGGACGGCGACGACGTGATCGTCGATGGCAACCACCCGCTGGCGGGTCAGCGCCTGACCTTCGCGGTCAAGGTTGTCGCCGTGCGCGATGCCAGCGCCGAAGAACTGGCCCATGGTCACATCCATGGCGAAGGCGGCCATCACCACTGAGTATGTGAGCTGCTAGGCTGCTAATACGTCAGGTTGAGTTGTGCAGGAAGGCGCCTACGGGCGCCTTTTTTGTCCATCAGGGTTTTTGGAGACTGTAGCTATGAGCGCCTTTCACGACCTTACGCTGACCGGTCTGGATGGTCAGGAACTGCCCCTGGCCCCCTTTGCCGGGCAGGTGCTGCTGGTGGTCAATGTGGCCTCAAAGTGTGGCTTGACCCCGCAATATGCCGGGCTTGAGCATCTCTACCAGCATTACCGGGCCCAGGGTTTGCGCGTGCTGGGCCTGCCGTGTAACCAGTTTGCCGGGCAGGAGCCGGGCAGCGCGGCCGATATTCGCCAGTTCTGCAGCCTCACCTACGGGGTGAGCTTTCCCTTGAGCGAAAAACTCGAGGTCAACGGCCCCGGCCGGCATCCCTTGTATCGCTTGCTGGCGGGCGAGGGGGCGGAGTTTCCCGGCGACATCACCTGGAACTTCGAGAAGTTTCTGGTTGGCCCGGACGGTCGCGTGCTGGCACGCTTTTCCCCGCGTACCACCCTGGACGATCCGGCCCTGATCGATGCCGTCGAGCGCGCCCTGGCCAACCTGCCCGGCGCTTAAACGCGCGGCATGAGTTGCCAAAGGCACCACGCGCTGAGGCAGAATCCCTGGCACGCCATGCAGTGGCCGGGACTGAATTGCCCCGGATGGCATCCGGGCTACAAAAATGCCGCGCACTTGGCTTAAGTGAACGGCATCTGTGGCACTAACTGGCGTTTTCGGCGGGCGTTGCCCGCCAGTTCAGAGCAGGGGCCTCGATGAGCTTTCTCGCAGCCGATATTGGCGGCACCTATACCCGCTTGTTGCTGGCCGAACCCAGCGCCACAGGCTGGCAGGTGCTGCGCGAGCAGCGCTTTGTCGGCGCCGACTACCCAGGGCTTGAGGCCATCGTGCAGCTGTTCCTCGGCACCGAGCGGCCGAGCGTGGCCTGCATTGCCGTGGCCGGGCCGGTCAGCGAACAGCGCGTGTGCATGACCAACCTGCCCTGGCAGCTGGATGCCGGCGCGCTTGCGGCGCACTTGGGTATCGCCCAGGTACACCTGCTGAATGATTTCGCCGCCCAGGCCTATGGCCTGGACAGCTTGCCCGCCAGCGACCTCTTTACCCTGCAGGCTGGCCAGCCCGAGGCCGGCGGCGTGCGCGCACTGCTCGGCGCCGGTACCGGTCTGGGCATGGCCCTGCTGGTGCGTTGCGCTGAGCACTGGCAGGTGCTGCCGAGCCAGGGCGGCCTGGCCGATTTTGCCCCCGTGGATGAACAGCAACTGGCGCTCTGCGCCGCCTTGCAGCAGGCCTACGGGCGCGCCAGCCAGGAGTTGCTGCTGTGCGGCCATGGTCTGGAACGCATCCATGGTTTTCTCGGTGGGCGCGGTGTGTTGCTGGGCACAGGCCCCAACGCGCGTGAGATCTCCCAAGCGGCGCAGCAGGGCGAGCCTCTGGCCTGCGCCAGCCTGGCCTTGTTTGCACGAATTTTCGCTGCCTGCGCCGGCAACCTGGCCTTGCTCGGCCTGGCCCAGGGCGGCGTGTACCTGAGTGGTGGCATTGCGCCGAAGATGCTCAGCTTCTTGCAGCAGCCCGAGGTATTGCAGGCCTTTAGCGACAAGCCGCCGATGCACGAACTGTTACAGCGCATGCCGCTGCATGTGGTGCTCAACGAGCAACTCGGCCTGCAGGGCGCGGCGAGCCTGGCGGCGCGGCTGTGCCGGGCGCAGGAGGGCGGACTATGAGCGAGTTGCCGCCGCTGTTGCCGGCCCGCCACCTGTCCTGGCAGTTTTTGCGCCTGGCGACCCCCTATTGGAACTCGGCAGACAAGTGGCGGGTGCGCGGCTACACCGCCCTGTTGCTGCTGTTCACCCTGGCCCAGGTCGGCCTGGCGATCTGGATGAGTTACTGGAGCCGGGCGCTGTTCGATGCCCTGGAAGACAAGTCGCTGAACGCCTTACTGGTGCAGATCGGCACCTTCGTGCTGATCTTCCTGCTGACCATGGCGGTGACGGCCCTGCATATGCACGTCAAACGCTGGTTGCAACTGGACTGGCGGCGCTGGCTGACGGAAAAGGTCCTCGACCGCTGGATGGCCCAGGGGCATCACTATCAGTTGCAGTTGATCGGCGGCGAGCACGACAACCCCGACGGGCGGATTGCCGAAGACATCCGCATCGCCACCGAGAGCACGGTCAACCTGGCTCATTCGCTGGTCTATTCGCTGCTGGTGTTCGGCAGTTTTATCGACATCCTCCTGGTCCTCACCGGCAGTGCCTATGTGCCCGGCACCGCCTGGCTGGTGCCGGGCTATATGGTGATCCTGGCCTTCGCCTACGCCGGTGCCGGCACCCTGTTTGGCCTGCTGCTGGGGCGGCCCTTGGTCAAGGCCACCAACCAGTTGCAAACCGCCGAGGCCAACTTTCGCTTTGGCCTGGGCCATTCCCGTTCCAACTCCGAGTCGATTGCCCTGATGCATGGCGAGGGCATGGAGCGGCGCAATGCGGCCAATTTCTTCGCCGAGCTGGGCCAGCGCTGGAACCGCCAAACCGTCGGCTATCTCGGCATCATGGCGTTCTCCTCCGGTTATGGCGCGCTGCTGCCGGTGTTTCCGATCCTGCTGCTGGCGCCGCAGTACATCGCCGGCAGCATGACCCTGGGCATCCTGATGCAGGCGGCGCAGGCGTTCCAGAAGCTGACCTCGGCGTTGTCCTGGCCGATCGACAACCTTGGCGAGCTGGCCCATTGCCGCGCCTCGGTGCAGCGGGTGCTGAGCCTGGATAACGACATGCAGGCGCTCGATGAACAGGCGGCCGAGCCGCAGGAGCACCGGATCAGCGTGCTGCAGTCGAATCAGTCAGAGCTGGTGCTGCGTGACCTGTGCATCGCCAACCCGGACGGCCAGGTGCTGATCGAGGGCCTGAATGCCAGCATCCACCGCGGCGAGCGGGTGCTGATTGCCGGCGATCCGACCGTCACCATCAGCCTGTTCAAGGTGGTGGCCGGGCTCTGGCCCTGGGGCCATGGCGAGGTCTGGCTGCCCGCGGGCGCGGCGATCAGCTTCCTGCCGCAACGGCCGTTCCTGCCGCTGGCCAGTTTGCGCTCGGTGCTCAGTTACCCCCATGCCGCCGACACCTTCAGCAGCAAGGCCATGCAGCATGCCCTGGAGTGCGCAGGGCTGGCCTGGCTGGCGCCGCGCCTGGCCGAGGTGGACAGTTGGGACCGGGTGCTACCGCTGCGCGCCCAGCAACGCCTGGGCATGGCCCGACTGTTTCTGCAGCAGCCGGCCTGGGTGTTTATCGAGGAAGCCACCGATGCCTTCGACCCCAAGGGCGAGGACTGCATGATGGACATGCTGCAGCGCGAGCTGCCCAACGCCAGCCTGCTGACCATCAGTTTTCACGGCGGCCTGGATCGTCACTACCAGCGCAAACTGGTGCTCAACCGCCCGGCCGAGGACAAGTTCCTCCGCTGCAGCACGCCAAGCTGCACGCTGAAAGTCATAGGCTAAGGCCAATCAAGCCACGGCAATGGCGCTACATGGCCCGGATAAAATCCGGGTGGTGCATTCCCTCTCAATTTGCTCCCGGATTGCATCCGGGCTACTTCTCCAAGCCTGGCAGCAGGGCCGTAGGATGGGTTGAGCCTGCGATACCCATCAACTCTTCGTTGCGGATCAAGCGCGCGATGGGTATCGCTGCGCTCCACGCCATCCTACGCAGAGCATGCCGGTCTAGGGTCTGTTCCCGTTTCATTCGCGGCCGCGCCGGAGCCGGTTTTTGCGCGAGGCAAGGCAGCGCCCGCTCCCGGCGGGCTTGCTGCATTCACCACA
>Ga0209343_10002159_pt1 | contig 25607 bp, 35 predicted proteins | sample RifCSPlowO2_02_FD_184026 | JGI IMG/M metagenome (GOLD analysis project Ga0209343, IMG submission 184026) | Groundwater microbial communities from Rifle, Colorado - Rifle CSP2_plank lowO2_0.2 (SPAdes) (version 2) | ecosystem: Environmental > Aquatic > Deep subsurface > Groundwater | place... | reverse complement strand
GGGATCGCCAGCAGGCGAGAACCGGTGACCAATTCCCTCCCCAGGCTCCAATTGGAATTGAAAGGCGCAGGCGCGACGGCGCCGAGCCGGGGTCGACGGGATCGCCAGCAGGCGAGAACCGGTGACCAATTCCCTCCCCAGGCTCCAATTGGAATTGAAAGGCGCTCCATTTCTTTCTTTCCATTTTGATGGATTTGATTGAATATACCTTTTGATTTTTATATATTCGGTTTCATTTTTGATTATGTGTTCGTAATAATTTCGTTGCCAAATAATCATATTCGGATTATTAACAATTCGCCGTATTTGTTTGGTACATTCGGATTTAAACGATCGGATTACACACGATAACGATCCGGTGGTTACGGTTCCAAACGTAGGGGTTTTGCGTGCAAAACCCACATCATATTGGGCATTGCACATCGTGTTGGGTTGGGCATTGCACGCAATGCCCCTACGGCGGTATATTATTAATACAAAATGAACATGATTTGGCATTATTTGAAACACATCCAATTTTGCCATGTTGAAAGGTTCCGGTATTTTATTCCACCATTTTTCAATCATGTTTCCAATATCGTTCAAAACCATTTCACCATTCATAATATCCTCAAATAAACAACTAATTATCTATTCAGATATAGACATTTTGAGGCTTATAAGATATCTCATTCCTGTAAGCAACTTGGAACTATGGCGTGAAGAAGTGCTATATATCCACCAAGAAGACATTACTGAAATCCAAAGTAACTAACCATACCATTACACCCCGCCAATTCAAACAACCGGCGAGGTGATTTTTTAGCCTTGACTAATCCCCCTCTCTACCTTAAAATCTCAAAGCTATGGCTAAAAAAACAAACAGAGTATTGCTTGGGCTCCAGTGCGCAACCTGTAAAACTCAAAATTATGTGACAGCAAAAAACAAGCTAAACGCGCCAGAAAAGGTTGTTTTGTCAAAATACTGCGGAGTGTGTAATAAACACACTGAGCATAAAGAAAAACAAAAGTTAAAGTAGAAAAATGGCCGTGCCGGAAAAAGTTCTCCCAACACGACCAAAAGCCTTCTTGTTTAATGACCCCAGTATCTTGCCCATTTGTGAAAAGATAAACCATATATCACCGCGACAAATCCCGGCAATACCAAGAATGCCGGAATGAAATGTACGAGCAAAGTAATCAAAATCGATTTGATTTGAAACAGAGGGTACATCCCGAATACATACAGAAAAATTACAATTAACAAGTTAATAATAACCGTATAGAAAGAAATTATTCTTGTTAAACTTGGGCTCAACAAATACCCATTATTTTTCAAAGAACTAAGGGAACTTCCTAACTCCTCTGCCACATAATAGTCAAACGTTGCGTGCTCAAACATATAAGCACAAAAAACAAGATAAGCCACGACAACCAGACAAGATAGAATGAAGTGCCAAGTATCTGCTCCCATTTCGCATTTCCTCCCTTTCCGTTGATTGGGATATTATATCACTTCAGCAATGGTATAATTTAACTCTTAGGGGCGTCGTTCAGTGGTAGGACTGCGGTCTCCAATCCGCCATATACGGCCGTCGGTTAATGGTAAACCTTTGGTCTCCAAAACCAAGACTGCAGGTTCGATTCCTGCCGGCCGTGCCATTTTGGCGGACGATTCACTCCGCCCCTGCCATAATGTCTCTCGGACCACGAACTCCTTACTATAATTACAAAGTCACTTCAAGTTCACCATTAGCATACTTATGAACAATAGAGCTTATTAATGTTTGGTAAGGGATGCTGTTGTGCCGAGCCTTCGCTTTCACTTTCGCCAAATCTTTATTATTAATTCTTATGTTTATTCTTTTAGAAACTTGGAATAATTTATGAGCCCTAGCTATTTCGGCAAAGCGTTCCATATCACCTTTAGATACTTTAAATACATCTTCGGCGGGGACAGAATCTTCTACTTCTTGCTCATATGTATCAAGCACTAGTCCTTCAAATGGATCTCTTCTTTGTTTTTTCATTCTTTCCTCCTATATAATTTAGTATACTTCCTGCTTGGAAAAACTGTTTTCAAATAAATTTCCTTTTTCTCCTTATTGATAACGTAAGGTACTACGTAAATATAAGCCTCTATCTCAATCAAGAATAAAGCTTGGTTAGGATATTTACTTTGTTTAGGATGCCCTACATTACCAACTAGCATATGTCTCTCTAGAGCATTAATAACATCGTCAAAGCAAATTCCACGGGATTCTTTCAACAACTGGTTCTTTTCTACATTAAAGTTTATTGAATAACCCACTTCTACATTTTAGCTTCAAAAAGATTAACTGTCAATCTTCCAGATGTACAGTTAACGTACTGAATTCTGTGGATATCGGAACAATATCCCTTACGGTAATTTTTGATGCAATTTCCCCACCTGTACAAACCCCCAAACTCGTATTTCTTTCCACTTTAATCCGTTGCACCATCAGCCAAAACAAGCGGGGTTTCGTTATTTCCATGTGAAAAAGCTTCAACACTGGAAAATAATTCATTGACAGGACTTTCTTACCTTATTTACATACTTAAGGATTCCTTATCCAATATGTCGATAGGAACCAATGCCACAGCTATATCTCCTCTGTCGGAAATAAACAAAGACTCGCCATTTCTAGCCTTCTCGTAGAATGAAGAAAAATTGTTTCTCATTTGAGTTTTTCCAATAATTTTTCCCTTAATATTTCCATGTTCGTATTGTACATATGTACACTTAATTGTCAGGAAAACATAATATTGTAAGTTCTAAAACGAAATGCATCACTTGAGGTAAGATAACGCTTCAAGGAAGTGATTTCGTTATCATTGGGTTGATGTGTGGGATGGTGGTGTGATACGCTGTCTCCATCACCTTGACAACGTACGCAACGTACACTATAATGCGAACATGACAAAAATATTAAGAACGAACGTAACAACAGCAAGAAAAAATCTTTTTTTGTTAGTTGATCAAATAATAAACGATGATATAAAAGTGATTCTTAGCAAAGACGGTATAAAAGATCAAGTTATTATTCAAAAACTGAATGTTAACTATGAAGTTGAAAGCAAGAATGATCAGCTTAATGTAGTACGGGATACGGCGGGTTCTATAAAGACCTCCGGATATAATCCAAACGAATTAAACATAGCAAAAGAGTTGTTTATAAAGAGTTACTTCGCAATAAAGACATACAAAAAGAAAAATGGCCTTAAATAGATACTTCATTGATTCAAATATTTTAATTCGACATCTTACGCAAGACAATCAAACACTTTCGCCCAAGGCTACAAGTTTTATAGAAGAAATAGCAAAAGAAGAGGCTATAGGATTCGTAACTAGTTTGGTTGTTCATGAGGTAATATATATTTTGGTATACGTATATAAAGTTAATCGTAAAGGTCTTGTTAACTCGCTAAAGAAATTACTTAAATTAAAAAATCTTGAAATACTTGATATTGATAAAAAATCCCTTTCGTTGGCGTTGGACGACTTTGCAAAGTTTAATATAGACTTTCCGGATTGTGTTTACAAGCAAATCGCTCTAAATAATAATCTAGAAATTCTAACTTTTGATAAGGATTTTAAGAAGATTAAAAAGTAAACAGGCCTCTCCCGCTATCAACGGCTCAGTGAGTGCTAACATTTTAGAAATATCTTGTGGGCACTTTTTGTTTAAACATTTATAGTTAAAGTTGACATTTGTTTAAACATTTTATACAATGACTATATGGCACAGAAAGCGTTTGAGATATGAAATAGTGTGGCCGTTACAATACCAAAAAAGGCTGGTGTGAAAACCGGCTCCATGTTTGAGTTTTCACAAGAAGGAAATAATTTAATATATAGACCACTTGGCACAAAATCCCCTACTTTAAAAGAGACGCACATCGAAGAAACTAGTGGCGCTATAGACTTAGACCTGAATTCTCGTTCTCTAAACAAAATTATAAGAGAATTAAAGGAAAACCCATATGAAAGAGAAATCAGTCTTCTTTGACACAAGCTTCCTTATCGCCTCCCAAATGAAGGACTCCGGTCTAAAGCCCGGAGTCTCCTCTTTTCTTTGCAGAAGAAAACGCATTCATCTCCAGGCTTAGAAGCGCCATCGGCGCTTGCGCCATTATGGGTGGCTAAAGCCTTGGAGTCTTCTGCTACAGAAAATAAACAAACACGAATTCTTCGAGAGAACTAAAGAACTTAGGAGCATCTTTTCGTTGGAAAATTATAAGATTTACACTTCCCCTATTGTTTTTGATGAATTTTGGTATGTTCTATTGGGCATATTAAAGGTTAAATTAGGGAATGAGAAAAATACAATCTACAATCTTATTCAAAAAGCAACTAAGAATGTACTGTCAATGGAGGGTCTAAACATTGCAGTCGTAGATTTAGACCAAAAAGAGTTGTTGAATGTGCTTGAGATAATGTATAAGTTCAAATTAAGGCCTAGGGACGCAATAATAGTAAAAATAATGAAAAAAACGAAAATAAAGTTCATTGTCAGTTTTGATAAAGATTTTGACAAGGTTTCCGGTATTTCTAGGATTTACTAATTCTTTGCTACAAGAAAACCCTCATTTAATATATAATTAATACGTTATGCAAGACCTAACAAATATACATACAGAAGGCGCTGAACCAAATTTAGAATGGATGCGCGTAGAACCTGCAGAAATTATCACTGCCGAACAAATCCTGAAAGTACTAGCTGACACTAGAGAAGAAGCTGAATCACTAAAAGGTAAATTTAATACTCCTGTAGCGGAATTAACAGCATCGAATTTAATTATCACTGCAAGACAAAGTATAGACAAGAATGTTTACATTTCGGCAATGTCCGCCCTATATGGAAGAGGAAATAAATCGCCATCGTCAGAAGAAATTGATAATGAAATGAGAGAGGTAAGAATAAGGCTGGGTCCCAAGATTGACCTAATTCACTGGGCAGGTTTTCTTACTTCCGGTGAAGATGAATTTTCACAAATTTCGCGAGAAGCGCTTTTAGATTTTCTTGAATTCGAAATCGTGCTTTTAAAATCTGCGGATGGAACTATTGGGGGTATTAGAGACGCGATTTCAACCTTAAGAACCGTAAAACAATACTACGAAAAAAAATTAGATCTTCGAAATTCCGGAGATTATGAAGAAATGTTTCGCGAACCTCCGGAAGTACCTGAACCGTCTCAAGATTTTAGGATAAGAGGAAGAAAACCAAGAACTCGTAGAAAAGGAAAAAACAAGGATCAAGTTCTTTATTAAGATAATGTGTTGACAGAATGACGTAATAATCATTTAATCCATATATGAATAAAAAACAATTTGAAGATTTAGAAGGAATTAATTCCCCCAATTACTTAAAAAGTATTGCAGAAGCTAGAAAATCTTCAAAAAGGTACTCATCAAAAGAGATAAAAGAAGAACTTAAATGTTAAGAAAATATTTAGCTGTTCGGTTGTTCAGTTGGAACAATTATTTCAATACCGAGTAAATTATTTATACATTCTTTTAAAATTCTATTCCCAGAGTGATGAAGCAGTACTTCGCCCTTATAATGTCCTATAGTTGACTTTGGGCTAAAATTTGGTAAAATAGGCCTACAAATCAAAGGAGAACAAAGGATGCAGACGAGAACAAGTATCGGCGGGAAAGATTTTATTGTCAACGGTTCTTCAGATGCGGTAAATACCTTTATACGAGTTAAGGTTGCATTAGAAGCAGATGGATGTAGTATTGTTCTGCCTGAAAAAGTAAATCCGTATGACAGAGAACCCGATCAAATGATTGAGTATTGGGAGATAGGGCGGGTTTTTGTTACCGGTAGTGTGGGTAGCAGTGTGTTAAAAGTAGAATCACCTATTGAAACTCCGGTTTACGCATAATCCAAACAAGGAGAGAAGAAGATGTCTGATCCAACCGGCACAAGGGTTCCAGTACATAAAGTTGAGGAAATTAATGGAGGTTTTGTTATTTTCAAGTACGATGTGAGTGAAGAACAAAGGACTTATGTAAAACTTGATGAAAACGAAGGAATTGATTACAGTTACACCCGAAATGCTACTGAAGCCAAATGGTTTGCCAGCCTTGATGGTAATTACGGTCTTTACACTTGGGCAATGGCGAACCGTATTGCGGTTAGAAGTCTTCAATCGAAATAGGATTTACAGCTAGTTAACTAGTTCAGAGGCAGGTTGCAAAGAAACAAAAGCAACTTGCCTCAAATTTTTTCTAGGACCAAAGACCACATATTTACTTGAACCCGATAACTTTAACTCCCCTACTTTTGGATCCAGATATAGTTCATCAATATTAACCCCCGGTAAACGCGGTTAAACAGTGTCTCTAAAAATCCTATCTGATTTGAAGGAATGCCTACCGATTTAGTTTTTACAAAAAATCTAGCATATGAATCAAGCAAAAGATTTAAGCCCTCAACAGTACTTCTATACCTTTCTACTTTTTCGCAGGCTAACTCCACGAAATCCGAATTGTTAACTGCTTCCCGTTTTTTGTCTCTAATTGTGTAGTTAGTTTCGGAGAGGTCGTTGATTAATTTTAATGTTGTTTTACCGAAAACGCTATAGAATATCCTAACTTAAAACTTTTGATATAATCTACAAATGTTAAAAGAAGAAAAAGAAGACTTAAAGAATATTAAGAAAATACACAAAATGCTCAAATCCGTGAGAGAATCTCTATTCAAAGATAATTTTAAATAAAAAAACCGGCCTAACTCGTGTTGTTACACGTGTCAAGCCGGCTGAAATTGTTGGAATTAACTTTGCGACCCAGAATATGCCTGCCAAAACGCATCTTCACTAACTTTTCTAACTTCATTACACGCTTTAAGTAAAGCGTAAGCTTCCTGTGAATTCAATTCCCCATTCCAAGCATTAAGCCCAAGCCATTCTGAATCCAACCCAAACCTATTTGCCCATTCATCAATCATCCATTGACCCGGAATTGGACGTATGTTCGCTTTTTTCAGGGATCCTTTCTTGACTTTTTTTCTTCCATCGCGACGAGGCCCTCTGTTGCGAAAGTTGCCATTGCCGCTGTTATCGGGAACAGGATTACCATACACACCCACTGTCATTCCTGCCTCCTTTTCTTTGTAGTCAACGACGCAGAGTTAAAAGCTGCCCAAAAGTCTGTTTCGTCAACTAACTTTCCCGTTTGACTACATTCATAAATAAAAATCACAGCTTGTTCCTTGGAAAGCTTACACTCTTTTGCCTACACGCTGGTGGCATCTCACTTCTCCTTTTCAGGGGTTCGGGATAAACGATATTGTATCATATTTATAAAGTCTAGTATTCCATCAGAATTTCATATAAGTAGCTCCGCGTTTCGAAGTAAAACTTGACGCCAAAAGTTTTACCAACTATAATTAGAGTGTGAAGACTACATCTATATCAAAAAAAGGACAAGTCGTAGTACCTAAAACGATAAGAGATGCTTTAAATATAATGCCGTCAGATAGAATTGAGGTTACAATGGAGGACAACAAAATAATCATGCGCCCATTCCCCCAGACTAAAGATGTGTACGGCTCGTTTAAAACTGGTGGTGAAATAAGCAAAGAACAAATAAAAAAAGCTATTTCTACTCAAAGATCAAAAAAGTTTATAAATAAAAGCCTCCAAAAGTAAAAATGGTCGTTCTAGATACCAACACCTTAATCAGATTTTTTACAAAAGATGATTTAATTAAGGCAGAAAAAGTAAAGAAACTTATCGAAAGTGATGAAGAGTTGTATGTTCCTGATGTTGTTTTCCCAGAAATCGAATATGTACTTCTAAGTTTTTCATATAACTCATCAAGACAAAAAGTTTTAATCGCTTTTAAGTTTTTAGCTTCAAAAAATAATATTTATGTTTCTAAACATGTGAAAAATGCCATAGAAATTTATGAAAATTCATCGCTTGATATGGCCGATTGTATTATTGCATCAAGTTCTAAAGGTAATTTATTGGCAAGTTTTGATAGGGATTTATTGTTGTTAAAAGGCGTTAAGGTTTATTGGTAAAAAAACGGACTGGAGAGTTCACATGTTGCTGATTGTGAAATTTTCTCTCCAGTCTGTTGCTCCTCATTCAATCATTCGACGAATAATTCATTACAGCACTCGTCTGTGCCGTCGGATTGCTTTTCTTGAGCCGCAATACCGATCCCCTAACCTTTTGAGCCACCAGCTCCTCTTCATTAAAAGAGTCTGGATTCCGCATTTGACGGAATGGGGTTGGCGCCAAAAACCCGAAGAACTTCCCCTTACTTGCTGGCGGGTTTGCCGGCAGGCTTGGGGGCGGGAGCGGGCTTGGGCGACTTTTCCACCCGAGCAATCGCTCGATCTTCGGTGGGGCGAAAGTACTGCCCCGTGTGGTTCTTTGCCATTGTTCTTTTTCACCTCCTTCTTGGATATATTAGCCATTTAGGCTGGTGGAAGAATATGGATAAATAACTATCTCAAAAACGTAATTAGTATTCGGAGATTATCATTTATCTACATTTTTCCATGGATTGTGTTACGCGGAAGAGCAGTTAGTTAAGAATTGCTTCTTTTCTAATTGTCTGCTCTTCCGCGTTTGTTACTACTACTGTTCCTCTATAATTTTTACACTGTGAAGAAGAGGCGTGAACCTCACAGCAACTCCCATAAAGGGCGAGGGGCGGGAAAGATTAGGCGTTGGCGCGAGCCCGATCTCTGAGTTCGCGAATCGCGGACAGCCTTTCCATCTTGCTGACGCGGTTTTGGCGCTTTTTTTCCGGAGCGAAACCGAGGTCGTCCTGCCAGGATTGCCCTTGCGAATGATTTCCCTGGCCGTCTCCGTTTTCCCGAGACACCAACCGCGCAGGCTTCAACTCAATGTTGAGAATGCCTGTACCCCGCAAAAGCGTCGCCGCGGCCTGTCCATACTTCTCTTCGTTCAGAAATTCTCCGTACCGATGCAAGCACTCGCGTGCGTCAGCGGGAATTTCCACGTTGAGACGAAATGACTCCGCCCACAACTTCTCCCACCGAGCGGCCAGTGCCTCGACGATCATGGCGCCCACGATGTCGCTTGCACCGTTCGCGAGTTCTCGCGCAAAGTCCTGAGAATCGGGATCGGCGTAAGCCGCCTCTTCTTCAGCCTTGGCCAGCAATTCGTTGGCCTGCATCAAGGCCTCGGTGTGGACTTTGTTCTCCCCGTCGAGCCACTTCGCAAACTTCAAGATCCGCGCTTTCGTGGCCTCAACAACCTTCTCAGCCGGGATCGGCGGTTTGCCGTTCGTCCGGTGGTTCTGGCCTTCTCCATCCTGCGCGCGATCGTAACAGCGCTTGCAGTTCGGGAAGGTCTCCGAACGCCATCCCGTCGTGCAGGTGGGGCAAGGGAGCCACGGTCCGCCGGTTGCGGGCATCGGGATCCGCCCGTTCGTGCCGAGAGCCGTGGCTTTCTGCGCCGAAAAGCAATTGGCGCAAAATTCGTTCCCTTTCTTCGCCCATCCGAAGCACTTCGCATCCTCACCCTCGGGGGTGAAGAAGCGATCGCACTCGTGCGCACCTTCGCCCAGGAAATCGGGCATCGGTGGCCGAACGCGAGCCGGGGAGACGGAAACCGCCTCAGGAACAACTTTCGTGACATCCAAGACCAAAGGCGTCTCGGTCGCAAGAGCGCCCACGACGCTCTCCCCAACTGGGACCGACTTTTTTCTTGCCATCTCAAAATCCTCCATTCGCTAAACGAAAAGAAAGGTTCGACAAGGCCTAAAAGCCCTTGCCGATCAGCAATCATGCTGACGCCACTAAATACAAGGAAAAAACCTTCTATAAGGAGTTACCTTGTAATTAGAAAGCGTTAGCACGAAAAACCGATTGGAAGAGTTACTTCGTAATAAGATGAAACAATGAAATTGGTCTAATGTGGACCAGAATACCTATATTATACTATGGGGCTCAACCCTTGTCAAGCCCTTAGTTCGCTAGAACTTCAACCCGTCAGATATAAACTTCTTTATGAGAGACTGATATGGAATATCCATAGCATTAGCCTTTTCCTTTACCCTATTGATCAAATAATCTGGCACTCTTATTGAGATGGGGGTAGAAGTAGGCTTCAAATTCGGAAAACTTACTGGCACAAGATCAGAAGGTTCATAATATTCCGAGAGGTCAATCTTTGACCAAAAATCTCTTTCTTCATCTTCATTTTTAAATTTTGGTAGTATTAACTTTTTTTTCATATGTGAAATCATAAACACATCACTTGCTACATTGTCAAGCTTTTTAGTTTCAAAGGTTAATCCAAGATCAAACCGATAAACACCTTCTACTACAATGGTGAATTCACCAAGTCAGTTTGATACCACGTCGTTACAGCAACTAACCCAATTGATATTTTTATACATAATTATTTATATGATTACAATGGTAAGAAACAAGGATAATCCTAGGATACACCTTAATATATATCTAGATAATAAGTAATACTGGACTCATACTTATATCCCTTACTTCGAAAGATCAAATAAATACTAAGTGCTACAACAAAGTTTATTTTTTAAACATATGGCTATAAAAGACGTCATTGCTAAATCAGTATAATTTAGGGTTTATCTTAGATGATCCTTAACTCAAATGCTCCCTTACAGAATACGTCTTTTTATTTTGACCTTCAAAGTACACCCTTACAATAAGTTCCCCTAAAATTCCAAGAACTACAAACAACACACCCAATATAATCATCATCACTGACAATAATAACAAAGGTCTTGAACCAATTTCGTACCCATAAATTAATTTTTGGATAGTTAAATACGATCCGACCCCAAACCCAAAAATAAACGAAATAATCCCTGCAATTCCAAAAACTCTCATCGGGGTCATAGAAAAAGGTGGTGTAGAAATAGAAATTAAAAACTTTAAAACCAACAAATCAAACGCGGTTTTTACAAACCTTACTTTATTAGGTACAAAGCTTTTATTTTTTGGCTTTCCATGAGAAATTTCAATTTCGCCAAATTTTGCACCGTATAATGTAGCAATTGCCGGTAAAAATAAATGATGGTCGCCGTAAATTTTCATGTGAGTTAAGACTTCCCTTCTCACAAGTCTAAACGGCGTTGTCATATCTCTTAATACTTGACCCACTAATAAACTAATAACAGAATTTGCCAAACTTGATAACATTCCTCTATAAAATCTACCCTTCAATTTTGATTTTCTAAAGCCAATTAACATATCGTAGTCTTCTTTTTCCATTTTTGTTATAAATTTGGCTAAATCTTCGGGCTTGTTTTCTAAAGTAGGGCTTATTGTGAAAACATACTTCCCTTTTGCAATATCAAACGCAGCTTGCAAACCGGCGGACTGTCCGTAGTGTCTTCTAAAATTTATTGCTTTAACATGAGGATCTTTTTTGTTCAATGCCTTAATTTCCTTCCACGAATTGTCTTTTGAGGCATCGTTTACAAAGATTATTTCGTACGATAAACCAACGCCTTCAAGCGTTTCTGTTAACCTTTCGTATAGCTCGTTTATTGTGTCTTCGCAGTTGTATATCCAACTGACTGCTGATATATCCATATTTTTAGCCTTTAAACCACTATAGGACGGGATTATAGCACAAAATCAAGTTTCACCCAATCGTGTGTGTCGCTCTTGACATAATCAAAATATCATAATACACATTAGTATATGGATAAATACCGCCGATCAATTAGATTGAAAAATCATGATTATTCCCGTGTCGGAAAATATTTTATTACCATCTGCACGAAAAATCGTGAATGTTTGTTTGGGGATGTTGTGAATGGTGAAGTGGTTTTGAACGATATTGGAAACACGATTAATACACAATGGAACAAATTGTTGAATCGATTTAACAACATTCAATTGGATGAATATGTTGTAATGCCAAATCATTTTCATGGAATAATAATCATTAAATCCAATCCCATTGTAGGGGTTTCATTTATGAAACCCGATATAAAAATGGAAATTATAAAATCCAATCGTCATATGGGTTTGATGAATCAAACCCCTACATTAGGACAAATAATTCGTTATTTTAAATCAAAATGTACGTATGAAATACATAAAAATAAATTAAACGTGAAATTATGGCAACGAAACTATTACGAACACATCATTCGTACCGAAAACGACCTAAACAAAATCAGAAAATATATCAAAACCAACTCAAAAATGTGGGAGATGGATATGCACTATTAAACGTTGGGAAGAGTCTTGTACCATTCAGGCATAAGATTAAATACTTCAACTTGGCGCTTCACACCTTCGTACATATCTGTGCCGGGATTATATCCCAAAATCTTTTTTGCTTTTGAAATATCGGCGCTTGAAGCAACATCTGCAACGTCAGTTTCAACCACTTCAATTTTTGTAGGCTTCCCCATTGCCTTTTCAATAGTATCAAGCCAAGTTCTTATAGACAAAGGGTTTGAGGTTCCAATGTTAAAAATCTCAAACTTAAAGTCATGATCTAAGCAAAGTAATAATCCTTCAACCGTATCATCAATATAAGTACTGTCTTTTGCCGTATCCAAACCCTTTCGTCCAAAAATTTTAAGAGTTTTGCCGTTGTAATTGTAATTTATCGCTCTTGGATGAAACATTCCCGCCGGTCTTTGCAAAGGACCATAAATTGGACCAAAAATTCTGGCTACAACTGTTTCAATTCCGTAAATAACGTTTGAAGCATGGCACAAAACTTCTCCTGCTACTTTTGTGGCGCCGTAAATTGAAACCGCTTCGTGAACAGAATCACTTTCTGTAACTTTTTTGTCTTCCCTATTTCCATAAACCGACGAGGATGAGGCAAAAACAAACTTTTTAACGTTCGTTTTTGTACTTACATTAAGTAAATTTACAGTTCCATCAACATTTACCGAGGTATATAGTCTTGGCTCCTTTGTTGAAAACGGAACTCCGGCCATTGCTGCCAAATGAATAACCGCGTCAAACTTTTCTTTTTCAAAAATGTACTCAAGAAAGTCGTAATTTACAATGTCACCTTCAATAAACGAATAAAAGCCTCTTTCTTTGGTAATTGGCTTCTCATAGAACTCTTCAATTTTTTTATATACGGGTTCAACAACATTTGAAGGCAAAAATTGCGTTTTTCTACCCGATGCTATGTTTGATAGGTCAACGTTAAATTCTTTGCATTCTCTTGGGTAATAAGGGTGAAAATTATCGTATCCAATTACATCATCTCCACGCCAAATTAAGGCTCTTGCAACGTAGCTTCCAATGTATCCGGCTGCGCCTGTAACAAATATTTTCATGAAAGTATGATATCACATTTAGAAACTACGATTAATGGTGAGTAGAGACTTCTAGAATATCAGGGTTTTTCAAATACCACTCAACAGTTCTTGTTAAACCCTCATCAATATCAAAGATTGGGATGTATTTAAGAATCTCTTTAGCTTTTGAAACACTCGCAAGATTATCTACTCCCACTATGCGATCAAAATCAGTTGAATGTCTTTTAAACTCCAACAAACTTGGATCCTTTTTCATTATTTTGGCAATTTTCAAGGCTATTTGTTCTAGAGAATAAGAATTGCCACTTGCAATATTTACAATTTGAAATTGATTTTCTTCTTTAAGGGATAACAATATATACCTCACCGCATCCTCTATGTAAATAAAATCTCTCTTATTATGGTATTCGATAAAAGAATGCAAAGGTAAATCTTTAATCAATCTATCAATAACCAAAGGAATAAATGTTTGTGGCCTCATTCCAGGACCATAAACTGAAAAAGCTCTTAATATTATCGCAGAATTTTTATAGAAATTACTCATAAATTGAATAACATGCTCGGCGGAAAGTTTGGAGGCCCCGTTAGGAGAGATGGGTTTAGGAACACTATTCTCCTCATCCATCAAATTTGCGCCTATGTCTCCATATACGCTGTGAGAAGAGACGTATATAAACTTCTTCACGCCTAAATGTCTTGACAAATCAAACGCATTTGTAGTTCCAAGAACATTTGTCTCCACAAAAGGGGCGTAGTCGACATGCTCAGTTGAACCGTAATACATGTCTTTTGAAGCTAAATGAAAGAAATAATCAACTTTTCTGTCTTCAAGCATAATTTTTGATTTAAACGCCTCGTTGTTGATATCAAGTTTAATGAATTCAAAGAATTTACTAGATGAAAGTTCATTGGTATGAGCCTATTTTATCCTAACATCATAATCGATAGTATGTTTGTCAATTCCCAATACCTCGTTCCCCCCTTCCAACAATCTTTTGCATAAGTTATATCCAATAAATCCAGCTGATCCTGTTACAATAAATTTCATGAAAGTATGATATCACATTATGAAGTTACGGTATAACCGGCAAAAACGCCTTTGCCATAATAATCTTCGGGTTTTTCGGGATGTCTTTTAGTACTACCAAATTCAGGAATCCAATATCCGAATTTATTTTGTATTTTCCCCCCAGCTCTATTTATTAATTCTTCCCACTTTTGCACGCTAAAGTACCTCTCATTACCAAAATGGCTTGAACTTAGACCAAGTTTAACTTTATTCTCAGGGGTATCAACTTCTGTGGGAACAACAAAAATAAACTTTTTACTTACACGTAACGCCTCTCTTATAGCCTCTACAATTTGTTCATCCTCAAAATGCTCTAGGGTACCGTGACTAAAAACCAAGTCATAAGTCTTATCAGCCACAGGAATATAAAAAAGGTCTGCATTTAATAGTTTAGGAACAGAAATACCTAAAGCTTCCGTGTGCTCAATGAATAAAGGAAATAAAAATTCATTATCAAGTCCTGTACAATCATAGCCATTTCTAGACAACTCTAAAGTCATTGTACCGGCGCCAATTCCAAGCTCAGCAACTCTTGAATCCAAATCAATATTTCCAGCAAGTTCTTCATAAAGCGGTATATTTTCTTTAACTCTTCTGTCATGATAGTAAGAATAAACATTCGGAAAAGAACCGAGTTTTCCTTCGGCTATCATCTCTGCAAGCATCCTCTGATCTTTCCTTCTATAATATGATTCCCACTCCCCAACAATCCTTTCAACGTCAACAGTCGCGGGGGCTACATACCAAGGTAGGTCTTCAAGTGTCTCTTTTTCCTGTGATAACCCCTCGTTTTGTAATTCTGTTAATGACATATATTTAATGGTGGGTAGAAATCTCCAAAATACCAGGATTCTTTAAATACCATTCAACAGTTTTTGCCAATCCTAAATCAATATCAGTTAATGGGGAGTATTTTAGTATTTTTTTAGCCCTTGTAACACTTGCAATATTATCTATGCCCACCATTCTGCTAAAATCCCTTTCGTGTCTTTTAAATTCCAACCTATTCGGATCTTTTTTCATTATTTCAGCAATTTTTATCACAATTTCCTTGAGCATATAAGATTTTCCACTTGCAATATTAATGACTTGAAATTTAATCCTTTTATTTAGAGTAGCCAGTATGTAACTCACAACGTCGTCAATATAAATAAAATCTCTCTTAACATTATAGTCAGCATACGCATCCAAAGGAAGGTTCTTACTTAACCTATCTATTACTAATGGAATAAAAGTATGAGGCCGCATACCAGGACCATAGACACTAAAAACTCTTAGGATAATAGAAGGTATTTTATAAAAATTGCTCATAAACTGCACCACGTGTTCAGCAGAAAATTTAGAAGCGCCATGTGGAGAAATTGGCTTTGGTAAAAGTTTCTTTTCTGTAAGAATTGAGCGTTTTGAGTTGCCATATATGCTATGTGTTGAAATAAAGATAAATTTTTTTGCCGTTAAACGTCTAGATAAATCAAATGCTTTTGAAGTCCCGAGAACATTGGTTTCAATAAATGGGCTGTAGTCGATAAATTCTGAAGAACCATAATATAAATCCTTGGCTGCTAAGTGTATAACATAATCTACCTTACTGCCGTTTAGTAAAGTATTGAAAGCTACGTTATTTATATCTAACTTGATAAATTCAAATGATTTATTAGAAATGAGCTCTTTTGTCCTTAATTCCTTTAGATTAATATCATAATCGGGACTATAACTATCAATTCCTACTACCTTATTCCCTTCATCCAGGAGTCTTTTACAAAGATTATAGCCAATAAAACCGGCGGATCCTGTAACTAAGATTTTCATTATTTAAATAATACCACAACCATTAAATTAATTTCTAAATTTATATCAGAAACCCATAGTTGACAAAACTACTATATCTGTTATACTACAAAACTGGTATAGCATAAATGCAAGAAACTACCTACCGGCGACCCATCAGAACTAACTCACGAAAGGAGAAAAGAAGATGGATATCAGGAAGGTGGAATTTCTGATTCGTACTTTTAGGCGTCCTGACTTGCTTCGTAAGGTTTTGAGTAACATCGCGAGAATCTGCGAAGGTTTAGCGGAACACGGATTAAACGCCTCCCCCATCGCGGTTATCGACGCGGATCTCGACGGCGAAACCGGCACTTATGGAGTTGCGAAGGAACTTGGTTGCAATACAATTGTTTCTTATAGAAACCCACAGGTTACTCGTATCAGGATGGATCCCCTGCTTTCAATGGGTTTTTACGGCTTATTAAATGCCGGAATGGTTGCGTCAGCTCAAAATCGTATCATCGAAGGCGCAAGAGAACCGGAAGATTTAAGGGATACAATCGTTTTCTCCGTATCGCAGGAAACTGAGGTTACGCTTGAGGCAGTTCTTAAGGTGATTAAAACGTTCAATTTCGACGATAACGCTTTAGCGGTTGGACTTTCGCTCATCGGCGGACAGGCTGAAACGGACGGTCACCAACCCGGATATCAGCCCTGGAACGCAGGCACCGCGTGGAGTCTTTATTTGTTTTATAAGTATGTCGGTGGGTATGCTCTCATGCACGAAGAGTTAGGCTGGCAAGTTACTCCACCTCATGGCAAACCCGTTAAAGTTTCAGGAACCGAAGATCTTGGCGCTTTTATGCGCATTTTCAAGAGTTTTCCTTTCCTGCATGTTTATATGTTGCGGTCTATGCCTATCCCCTGGCAAATCGCTACAGTTGGCGCGACTGATGTTACCGGCTCAGACAAGATGTGGCGAAAAAACCACATGGCCGAATTTTGGGCCAAATGGCTCGATATTGACGTTGAAGCGTGGATGGACTGGATTATTCAGATTTAATGGTTTTCTAGGTGTGAGGAATGTGAATTCAATTGCAATCGACCACATCCCTCACACCAAGATTATATTACCTAAAGTATATAAGTTCAATTTCCTTAAGGGCAATGAACCCTAATATCCAAGAAAGGGAGAAAAGAAGATGACAATCGTACTAGGCTTGAAAATTGTTCTGTTTTGGGTAGGAATTTTAGCAAATATTCTTCTATACATTGCTATTATTTCGGGAAAATCTCCCATCACGGCCTTTAACCACTTTTCATTTATTGGTATGTTGAACGAGCAGTATAAGCCGATTAAGTTTTTCTACCCGCTTGCTGCCCTTGCAGATCTCATACTTATCTATGTTGCCTTATTTATTTGTACGATTGTTTTTTTGATCTTGGTAATAGTTTTAGTTATTCTTTCAATGCCGTTTATTGTACTACTCATAAAATAGGCATACACCCCAAAGGTTACTCAGCAACACAACCTTTGGGGATCCATCAAAGTTTCGAAAAGGATCGGGCCCGGACCCGATCTTCATGATTTTGATGGGTCAAATCAATCCAATTCTCTTGAAAGGAGAAAAAGCAATGGCGACAACAGGCATTGATGAAAGCGGAGCTGTTTATGACAAAGATGGTTTTGAGAAGCTCTGGAATCAATATATTGAGCAATTTCCAAATGCCCCAGTTGAAATTACGATCAGAAATTTTAATGATCTTGAGAGAATCACTATGCTCTCAATTACTTTGCCAAGAAGTGCGGCAGTAAAAGTTGGACTTAAAGTAGAATGGGGCACTAGAATTTATGGCTGGAGACTTAATTTGGCAGACTTTTTGCCTGCCAAAGCCATGAATATGCTAAGGGCGGGAACTTTAAGAAAAAGTCCAGGAAAGGCAAATGTTCCGGGCGAGCGTTTCATTGTAGTAGGTCAAAAACTCTGTGATCTTTTAGGCAGAGAACTTACAATTGACTGGCGATCTGGTGGCGGAGCTCTTAACAACAAAGATAGCGATTCCTTTACTTTCTTTCCCAAAAAACCTGGGAAAAGATCTAGAAAGCCTGTGAGAAAGTTTTTTGCCGGCTCCTGGGAAACCTGATACTTTGTCCAAACCCCCAAAGGTATTCAAAACCTGCGGGGGCTTTTTTTGTTACACAAGGATCCGATCCGGATCCGATCTACCTGCCCCTGCTTGCGCAGGCAAGTGCGCAGGCAGGGATCGGATCTTCATTTGCCTTTCTGCTACAATAACTCAATGTCTTGGATATTTTTTGCATTTCTAACATCATTCGCAAATTCTTTTTTAAATATCGCAAATAAGTCCCTCACAAAGTTGATTGACGAATACAAAGCGCTTTTTCTTATTAGCCTCTCAACCTCTGTTATTTTAGTCATAATTTTATTTCTCGGCTTATTTTATAAATTTATTGATTTATCAGAAACTATTAAATCGGGCTTTTGGCTTCCATTAACATTAACTTCATTCCTTGGCGTTTTAGCATTTATATTTTTGTACAGAGCTTTGCAACAAAGTGATGTATCTAAAGTTATTCCTTTCATTTCTTTTACACCTATTTTCATACTATTCATTGAATATTTGATCTACGGAAAACTACCTAAATTGCAAGGCTTGATAGGAGTCTTTATAATTGTAATCGGAACTCTAATATTTGAAGTTAGAAAAACTGACGAAACGAGCTTAAAACCTTTTCTAAGAATATTTAAAAACAAGTCTTCACTATATGTAATTCTAACTGCCCTTATTTGGTCGGTTACTAGCGTTCTTGATAAAGTTGCTACTCTAAACTCTTCGCCAATAATCTACTCTACCCTATCAAACATTTATAAACTCTTAATCATTCTGCCGATTTTTGTTATTAGAAGCAAAAAACATCCGTTAATACTTAAGGGTAAGGACAGTGCCCGCAATGCCCCTACTTCTCTCTTATTATTGATCTTAATTACAGCGATTCTTCATATTGCAGAGATTATATTTCAGACTACAGCCATTTCTACGGGGTTTGTTTCATACGTTTTAGCAATAAAAAGAACTAGTATAGTATTCACGGTATTTCTTGCTTATGCAATTTTAAAGGAAAAACCCAATCCAAAATTACTTTTTTCAACGATTGTTATGCTGGCAGGTGTTATTCTTATTGTTTTATAGTACTATCAAACTTTTTGTCTACTTACACTAGAATGTTTGTTATTTCATTCTCATTTACAACGTGTTACTAATTCTTTGTGTGGGCCGGGCGCTGGTGCCTGCCCTACCTTCGACAAGTTGGGGTTGCGGGTTCGATCCCCATCGGGTCCACCAAGATATAGAAAGTGGCAAGTTGACATCCTACAATTCCTGTTGTAGTATAAAGATGTTGAGTTCAGTTATGTTTATTCCCGAAAGGGAGCCAATCTGAAGACAAGAAAGCTCTTGGAAGCAGGGGCTTTTTTGTTAGCTCAAAATTAAATGTTCGAACACCCTTCTTATACCTTATTCTACTCATAATAGATAATTCCTCATTCTTGTAACTTTATATTTATGTTACATATTTTAGAAGTGGGCCGGGATCTGACGATCGGTGGGATCTAAGAATTCACACTTGCGAGTTTGATTCTCGTCCGGTCCACCAAAAAATATTGACGATTGACAGTAAAGTATAAAATTGCTATGATCTCAATATCTTAGATCCCATACGATTGTTATGAAAAATCGAGTGTGGAAGCAAGAAAGCTCTTGGAAACAGGGGCTTTTTTGTTATACGGTCGACAATATTTCAATATCATCAAATCTTTTAAAGTGCTTTTCATCAAATGTAATAATCTTTAAAATATGTGAGTTTAGCATGTCAAAATACGTATAAGAATCCTCAAAATCTACGTTTTTTTCGTAAAAAATTGTAAGAGAGGCCAGTATCTTTTCTTTACCGTCAATAATTAGGTTGTCGTGTACCAAAATAGGAATAAGTTTCTGCTGTACCTCGTTCTTCGACAATTCGTAGTATTTTTCCAAAACATAAACAGCTTCGGCTATAATTTGGACTTGTCAAAAATAAGGAATCTCAAGAATACGTTCGTGTCAATAAATGCTTCAGCTTGCATATTCCACTGCTTTTAACTTTTTAGCCTTAGTCAAAGCCACATCCGGATTTGTGGATTTTCCCTTGGGAGGTTTGATACTTTTATATAATTTCATTATATCTTTATCTGATTCATAAGCATTATAAATAACCAACCCTTTATTTATTTTTACCAACACCACCCTATCGCCTACTTTAAGATTCATAGAATCTCTAATTTTGGCTGGTATTGTAATTTGACCACGATTTGTTATATATAATGTTTCAACCATTTCTGCAGTTTATAAAATTTTCAGTATAAAGTCAAATTATCCGCGGTAATGAAGTACATCTGCGGGATGAATAAAGAATTTCAACATCCCGCAGACAAAAGTCACGGATTCAAAGTTACTTGACAACTCCCTTCCACTAAATACCCTTCAAACGAGTTATTCTGCGAAGAAATAACCCTCGGGCATTCGGGAATTACAAACCAGAGTCTAAAAGAACTGTAACCCCAGTTTATAACCGCAGACTGGCGCGGACAAAGTCCGCAATAAAATTGGTATTGTCCCGCAACTTTATATGGGCTCAGCCCAAAGGCTAAAATAGAAACCACAACAGCAACCAAAAACAAAATCTTCAGGAATTTACCTGTGCCTGTCATGTCTCCTCCTTGGAGTGAACTTATTCATGAATTTCATGATACCCAGTATTTAACCTATATTATACTATAGGATTCGCCAAAATGCAAGTTTTTGTGGTACTATTAATTTGTCATTAACCACTACCCCACTAAACAAAATGAAACAAAAAATTGCACTTATTACCGGATGTTCTTCTGGCTTCGGGTATCTTACAGCCTTAAGGTTTTCTCGTGAAGGAATATTTACATATGCTTCTGCGAGAAATCTAAGATCGCCCGGAATAAAACAACTTGTCAAAATTGCAAAAGAAGAAAACTTACCACTTGAAATTATAAAACTTGATGTAACTAATGAAAAGAGTATAAAAACAGCCGTAAAAACTATATATAAGAAGAAAAAAGGAATAGATATTTTAGTTAACAACGCAGGATTCGGAACTCACGGCCCAACTGAAAGTTTTACAATCGAAGAAGTAAAAAATCAATTTGAAACAAACGTATACGGGGTTTTGAGAGTTATAAAAATCGTTGCACCAATTATGCGAAGTCAAAAAAACGGATTAATTATTAATTTAAGTTCAATTGCGGGCTTAATCCCCTTCCCGTTATTTGGAATTTACTCTGCGTCAAAATATTCTGTTGAGACTTTAACAGAAACTTTAAGATTTGAATTGTCACAGTTTGGCATAAAAGTTACGATTGTCGAACCCGGCTCATATAAAACTAATTTTACACAAAATAGAATACATCCAAAATATATGGAATCAAAAGAATACAAAAATTCCCCATATCAAAAGCTAATTTCAAATTTTTTTACAAGATACATAAAAACCCATGATAAAAATAAGAAAATATTATCAAAGGTGGCAAATCCGCAAGAAGTGGCGGATAAAATTTACGCAATTACAAATATAAAAAACCCGGCTCCTAGATATCTGATTGGACAGGATGCAATGTTTTACAACTTCTTAAAGTCTTTTCTTCCATGGCAGGTTTGGGAGTTTTTACTTCACAAAGCCTACAAATACTAAATGAAGCTTGACAAGCAAAAAATATGGTATAATCCCCCTGTCGCCTAAAGTATGGGCGAAAGTCAGTTTTTGATGTAAAGAGTTGCTTTGCAAGAAGGATCTTAGTTTACTATTAATCTTTCCTGCCTGCGTAGGCAGGCCTGCCTGCGTAGGCAGGAAGCTTCTTTTCATTTCTAAACTGCAGAAAAAACAGAAGGTGGTGTATAAAAATTGACCAAATTATATGTAGGAAATTTACCTTATAGCGTAACTGATAGGTCACTTTCTGATATGTTCGCGGACTTCGGAAACGTACTGTCAGCGTCTGTCATAATCGACAAGATGAGCGGTAGAAGCAAGGGTTTCGGATTTGTCGAACTTGAAGACGATGCTATGGCACAGAGTGCTATCGAGCAAATGAACGGAAAAGATCTCGACGGAAGAAAACTAGTAGTTTCTGTTGCTAGACCTATGAAAGAAAGAGCCTAAAACAGGCTTTTATTGGCCCCTGCTTTTGGCGGGGGCCTCTTTTAAACTTTTGCAAAACCCATTCTTCTGATATTATTTATTTATGAAATCCTTATTTGTTCTAACTTTCGCAGTAAATTTAGTATTGTTATTTGTTTCATATAGATTCCTCGGCTTGCTTATTGCTATTCTTGTAGCTCTTGGAGTTTATTTTTTTGTTTCAAAGCAATTTCCTCTTAAATCCGGTCTTGGTGAAAAACTCTCTCTTGCTTCAGTTCATTTACTTGGGGTTTTTGCAGTACAGTCATTACTTCATAATCCTTTTATTACTCTTGCTGCAGCTATAATTGAAACTGTTTCAGTCATTATATTCTTTAACGTTTCCGACTAAATAATCTAAAAAAGTCTTGACATGTTTTTAAAAAGTTATACTATAAATAGGTAACCACTTTCCCTTCGGGGATCCTGGTGTGTGCGAGCAGGCTGAATTTTGTTTCTTCAGCATCTTATGCTTAAGGGTGGCAAGTTTATGCAACCCACTTTCCCTATCGGGGATTCATGTCAGCTAAGACGGCACATCGGGGCGTTATTATTGATTGATTTTTACAGTAGTCCTTCCGCCACGGCGGAGGGACTTTCCTTTTTGTGAAGAGTTGCTTCGCAATAACGTATAATAAACTTTATGCAACTATTTAGCGGTGTTCAAAACGCTCAAATATTAGATAAACAAATAGCTTTATACCTAAGTAAACAAGCTCAAAATTCTATTGGAACTCTTGGAATTATCCAAGTTGGAAACGACCCGGCCTCTTCTAAATATACAGAGTTAAAGCTAAACTACTGTAAAAAAATCAATATTCCTGCAGAGTATTTTAAAATTGATGAAAGTTTATCAGATTTAGAGATAGGAAATAAAATAGAAGAAATAACGTCTATAAGTTACTTAACGAGTGTAATATTGCAACTACCTCTACCTAGAAAAAGTCTTGATAAATTAATACAAAAAATTCCACCAGAAAAGGACGTTGATTGTTTATTGGGTACAAATTTTCAATTCCTACAAGCAGATTCATTTAAAACAAAATCACGTTATTCTCCAATTATCAGAGCTGGTGAGTATTTTTTGTATTCAAATAATATAAAGTTGGCTAGGTTAGAAACTATAATTATTGGCGGTGGTGTATTAGTTGGAAATCCTATTAAAAATTACTTAATTTCTAGAGGCGCTGGGGTTAAAGTTATTGATAACTATAAGATTGGGCATAAATTAGTTACTAGTCTAGTTATTTTAAGTACAGGTATACCAAATTTAGTAAAAGGCGAGGATTTGCAGGACGGATGTAATGTGATCGACTTTGGTTCTTCAATATTAAACGGGAAAACTTGCGGAGATTTGGATATGAATTCACAGTTACAGCATTTAGGCACTATCTCGCCTTCTCCTGGCGGAATGGGGTCATTAGTAATTAGGTTTTTAGTTATGAATCATCTTGGAATTTAAAAAAAATAGAGACTTTAACATAACAAAAAAGCCCTCGATTATGAGAGCTTTTTTGCTTCCTGTATTATGGTACAAAGACCAGGACTCAACAAATTCATAATACAACAAGTGTTTTAGTATGTCAAATTTTTGGTGGATCCGGCGGGAATCGAACCCGTTAGACAGGAATGTTGAGTCCCGTCTGAATACCAACTCCGGGCTCACCTTTTGATATTTAGCATGTATAAACGGCAATTTAAATAACAAATATTCTATCGTGAATAGACAATACAAATGAACAAAAAAAACGGCGCCGAAATTTGGATTTTCAACGCCGAGTTAATACCTCTCTTCATCATTTTTTGCTGGCGGACCATCGTATTCTAAATCCCGCTCCGCACATAAAGCTTCTTCCCTTTTTTCATGTAAAACATCCGCTAAAGTTCTAACCGGTCTATTGTTCTTCAAACAAATTCCGCATCTCTTATCTTTCTGAAATAAAGGGCTTTCCATTTCTGCATCGGATCTTTCAACCATCTTGGTGCAAGCCGGGCAATAAACCTTCCTTTTAGCATGCTCTGTTGTTATAGCATAGCCTTTAAAAGTCCTTCTTGACTTGTCTGCGTGGTAAGCACGAAATGTCATCTCTCCCCTTTCTAGAAAGGTTTTAGCCCAAGAACTCCCATCGTCAATGTAATTAACGGTGTTACTATTTTACTAGTTGTGTCGGTCATAATCAAAACTAATAAAATCCAGATCCCATAAGGCGCCATTTGCATCCATTGGATCGACAATTCATGTGGTAAAAAGCCGTTTACAACTTTAAAACCGTCTAAAGGATGGATTGGTATTAAATTAAAAAATCCAAGTACCAAATTATAAAAGGCGATCATATACAACAGATAATGAATAAGGGTAAACAGCCCAAGATCTGTTTGTGGAGTCAAACGTATTACGACTGAGACCAAAATAGCAAGTAAAAAATTAGAGGCTGGCCCTGCAAAAGAAATAATAGCCACATCTCTTTTTGGATTTTTTAAATAAATTGGATTAAAAGGCACGGGCTTTCCCCATCCAAATCCCGCAAATAAAAGTAAAAAAGTCCCAAGAGGATCGAGATGCGCGAGGGGATTTAAAGTAACTCTGCCAAGTAGTTTTGCGGTTGGATCGCCAAGTTTTGATGCTATAAAAGCGTGAGCAAACTCATGTATTGATATTGAGATTATAAGTGATATTGAGAGCAAAATGAATACTATTGGATTTTGAAACAGAAGCTTTACAAGCATAAATTGATTATATACTAAGGATAATCCTAGATAAACCCTATTTTAAAGCTATGTAGCAATATGAGAATCTTAGGGTTGGATGAGGTGTTACTACTAAAGCAATAAGCTCGGTAAGGATAAACCTTGGATTATCCTAAACATAAAATTCGTTGATATGAAAGCAAAATTTAGAACTATGTATTTTCTTATTTCCTATGAATTGTCGCAACAGGGTTTTGTGAGGTTGATCTAGGATAATCCTTAAAAGAAGGCCGTCCCGATCGTTGCGAGCAGTGGAGAGATTCCAACACTGTTTTGCAACAACCAAGGACGGCCAGAGGACGGGAGGAGGAGACGAGATTCACAGATGCGATGAGCGACGTGGCAAGTACTACCACCGGAAATTCTACGAAATTCATCCGGGGAAACTTGTTATCACGTCGCGGGGGCGATGGGGGCCCAACATGCTGGATCACCGTTTTTTGCCCTTCATCGCCGAAACCAAACGCCTCCTCCTC
>Ga0209343_10002156_pt1 | contig 25643 bp, 24 predicted proteins | sample RifCSPlowO2_02_FD_184026 | JGI IMG/M metagenome (GOLD analysis project Ga0209343, IMG submission 184026) | Groundwater microbial communities from Rifle, Colorado - Rifle CSP2_plank lowO2_0.2 (SPAdes) (version 2) | ecosystem: Environmental > Aquatic > Deep subsurface > Groundwater | place... | reverse complement strand
CGCCCACACGATCAATCCCGCGGTCTACCGCAAGCTTCCCTACGACACGCTGCGCGACTTCGCGCCGATCAGCCGTATCGCCAATTCGAGCGGGCTGGTCATCGTCGTGCATCCGTCGTTTCCGGCGCGCTCGCTGCAGGAGTTGATCGACATGGCCCGCGCGAGCCCGGGTAAGATCAACTACTGTTCCGGGGGGTTCGGCAACCTCACCCACATCGCCGGCGAACTGTTCCAGGTCATGGCCAACGTGAAATTGACCCACGTACCGTACAAGAGCGCGGGTCCCGCCATCACCGACCTGCTGGCCGGTCACATTCCGCTCATGTTCGGCCCGAGCCCGGTGGTCGTGCCGATGGTGCAGGCCGGACGGCTGCGGCCCCTGGCGTTCACCGGGCTGAAGCGCTCGGCGCAGTTGCCCGCGGTTTCCACCGTGGACGAGCTCGGGATCAAAGGTTACGAGGCGACCGGCTGGTACGGCATCTACGGTCCCCGCGGCACGCCCAAGGCCGTTGTGGACCAACTGAGCGCGGCCGTGCGCCAAATGGTGCAGATGCCGGACACGCGCGAGCGCTTCGCCGCGCTCAATCTCGAGCCGGTCGGCAGCTCACCGGAGGAGTTCGCCCGGTTCCTGAAGGAGGATCTGCGGAAGTACGCCGAAATCGCGAAGAAGGCCGGGATCCAGCCGCAGTGAGGCGAGAGTTGGGACCGCGCTCAGTGCAATAGTTCAATTTTGACCCGACGGAAAGTGTGCGAAGCCAATTGCCGAACTTGCGCCGCTACGCCTACACACTCCGCGCACTTTTTTATTTCATCCACCCCGCGCGACGCCGCGTTCCTCACGCATGACTGAGCGCGGGTGAAGCCGGGCGGCGCGCGTGGCCTTTGCATCAATATGATTACCGTGGTAATGTATCGGCATTATGACGCTCGCGAAATCGAAACTGACGGCGCAGGGACAGATCTCGGTGCCGGCCGAGGTGCGGCGCAGGCTGGGTGTCGGCCCCGGTTCGGTGCTGGAGTGGGCGGAAGACGGCGAGAACGTAGTCGTCCGCCGAGTACGCCGGTACACCTCCGAGGAAATGCATCGGGCGTTGTTCCCCACGGCGCCTGCGCGCCGCACGCTCGCCGAACTGAAGGAGGGGATACGGCGTCACGTGAGGCAGCGCCATGCGCGCGGTTGACACCAATGTTCTCGTCCGATTGCTGACGCGTGATGACGTCCGGCAGGTCGCTGCGGCGGAGGCTTTCGTCGCCCGGGGCGCCTGGGTATCCCACTTGGTGCTGGTCGAGGCGATGTGGGTGCTGAGTTCGGTGTACGACCGTGCTCCGCGGGATACCGCCACGGCGGTCGAAATGCTGCTCAACCACAAGGACCTGACGGTCCAGGATTCGGACGTTGTCGCCGCGGCGCTCGCCCGCTTCAGCAAGAGGCCGTCCTTGAGCTTCTCTGACTGCCTTGTCCTTGAAGTTGCCCGCAAGGCGGGCCACCTGCCTCTCGGGACATTCGATCGCGAACTGAGCAGGCTCGACGGCGCGCAGCGCCTGTAAACGCTTGAGCCACTTGTCATAGTAGGGGAAACATAGAGCCGCTGCCCGGAGTTCTGAATGGCCGGCGTTGGGACATCGGCGCTTGCATTATTGTATTTCCAGTTCTTCCGGCAGAAACTTCCGGCATGGCTGCGCAGACTTCACAACGCAATAACGCAACCCCTTTTAACTCGCGTGTGACAGAGCAGGTCAAACCCGCTCGCGGCACTTCGACGAGCACATGCATTGCGATTGTTAAGACCACAGCAAGCAACCTTTAGTAGGATGCAACCAATTCAAAGATACCCTTACACTCCACGGCGACTTCATTGAATTACGCGATTAGTGATCTCATAACTCGGCTGCAAAAGCTCGCTGAACACATAGGGCTTACGGACTCTCAGTGGACAGCGTTGGCCGGTTATTTGACCTTACTCGGTCTAATCGTGTCGGTCGTGCTTGTTCTGCTCGGGGTCGCTGCGCTTGGCGCTCAACTGCTGCCAATCATCGCCGAGCATAAGAGAAAGACCGCCTTGCGGAATTCCGAACTCGCCAGTGTCTACCAAATAGGCGAAATACGTGGCGCGGTCGAGTATTACATTGAACCCGACTGCTCCCCGTTAGATCCGGCTTCAGAGGAAGATCTTCGACAAATTATCCCTGTTCGAACTCCGTTGCTTCGAACACTGGACGGCTATCTAGCCCAAGGAGGTCGGCGCAAGTATGTCTTACTGTTGGCTGACTCTGGAATGGGAAAGACTTCATTCTTGCTGAACTATTTTGCACGACACCAACTAAATCACCCTTCTAAAAACCGTGGCATTTGCTTAATCCCGCTAAACACGGAGAACGTGGAGGAAAAAATCAAACGACTGTCGGACGCGAAGAATACGGGAATTGACCCCAAGGAGGTGACGATCCTACTTGACGCGTTCGATGAAGATCCGGCCGCGCAATCGGACCATCGAGCACGGCTGGTTACTCTTATGAAAGCATGCGAGAGCTTTAAGAATGTCGTTGTAACCTGTCGAACCCAATTTTTCTCAAGCGATGAGGAGATTCCGAAGGAGCCGGGGGTTGCAGTTTTCGCGCCACACGGAGCCGGCGATAGTGGAGCGTACAAGTTTCACAAGTTGTACATCGCGCCATTTTCAGACCATCAAGTCTCCGCATACATCAAGCGCCGATTTCCATTCTGGCGATTTACGCATCGACGCCAAGCAATGGATATTGTGACTACAGTTTCTGAGCTAAGCGTGCGTCCAATGCTTCTCGTTGCAATTCCAGAAATCGTGAAAGGCAGAATTGACGCGCGACATCTTGTTAATCTTTATGAGTTTCTTGTCGAAGGGTGGTTAGAACGTGAAAAGAAAGTGGGTATAAGAAAAGAAGAGCTGCGTCCCTTCTCTGAATTCGTGGCCGTCTTTATCTATTTGAACCGCTCTCGCAAAAAGAAACCAGAGCGTCTCAGCCGAGACCAGTTGCGTAATTTCATGTCAGCGCACGCCTCAGCAGTTGACAGTTGGAAATTTGAGCAACGGTCTTTCTTGAATAGAGATGCGTCAGGCAATTTGAAATTTGCCCATCGATCCATCATGGAGTATCTGTTCGTAAGTGCCTTTTTTAACGGAGAAGCGAAATGCCTCCACAACGAGTGGACTGACTTAATGAAACATCTTTTTTTTAGCTTTGTTTCCAGTCGAGGAGAAAACGCGTTAAAGACACTAGATAGCTATAGTCTGGCTGATTTTGGAAAAACGAAACTTTTCCCATGCTTCAGCTTGCGAAGAAGAAGTGACGTCGCTATTTCGATTGACGGCAAGGAGCTGTTGGCGCCTCTATCTTTAAAATTGGCCCCTGGTATTCCGACACACGCATTCCAGGAGGTACTTGAGGCATGTAATGTCGCGCAGCGCTGGCTCTTGATCGAGTCAGTGGAGGCCGGCATGCCGTGCATCCGCAGCTATGCACTGGACCTGACATGGCATATCCCCGTAGATCCCCGCGCTTCCGCCCAGGAATCATACGATCTGTTTGCTCTGGATCGATATGGAATAAGAGCAGACCCTCATATCTCCAGCGCGGGAGCTCCACAGCAGCGAAAACGCGTAAGGCTTCCTTCGGTTCACGAATTCGATTTTATATCCAAGTTTTCAGCAGGAGCGGCCTTCCTTGGTAGAGATTGGCTCTATTGGACTAGCGATTCCACTGCAGCCAAAGAACCAGTACTGGTATCTTTGGGCATAAGACCTCTGAATAAAAACTACCTAAGATGCCTGGGGCCTAAGCAGCGAATATTGCCATGGGTGGTGGCCAACCCCACACTCTACGTTTACGCCCTCGAAGAAGAGCCGGTAATGCTCAGAGATAACATGCTAAGAGGGGTGCCGATTTGGGTATCAATCCAAGGGTAGTCTAATATTTTGATTGCTAACGAGTCCTGCAGTTAAAATAAAGGTGTCCCCTTTATCCCTCGGCACTTTGCGCGCTTGTGAAATCCGCTGGCGCAGGCCGGAACACGCGGTCGCGGTTGAGACCGGCAACGTCGGGGCAGCCCAGCATCGCGAGGGCACAATCAATCTCCTGCCGCAAGATCACGATTGCCCGGGCCGCGCCCGCCTGGCCGCCGGCTGCGGTGCCGTACAACGTGGGCCGTCCAATCAGCACCGCCTGCGCGCCGAGCGCGAGCGCCTTGAGCATGTCGCTGCCGCGACGATGAACTCGAAGATGCCCTTGGGCAGTTTCCGGCGCGCGATCTCGCGCAGGTCGGCGATGTTGTAAGCGCCGAGAGTTCCGTCTCTCATGAACACTCCCTTTGCGCGGCGCGGCGGCCGGGGTTTCTCGACCGCAAGCCGCTTACTGATGGCGAATCAGCTTATTCTCAAACCAGTTCCACATGTCGGCGACCACCAGCGTCAGGTAATCGCGCTGGCAGTGCTGCGCGCCGCCTTCCTCGGCGGTGTAGACACGAAACGTCTTGTCCTTCGAACCGCAGGCGTCGAACTGCTTTTGCGCATCCGCGAGCGGGATCTGCTCGTCTTCCGCGCCGTGCACCAGCAGGAACGGACAGCGCATTTTCTGCATCACGCCGTCGAGCTTGAAGGGTTCGAGCTTCTTTAATGCTGCGTCGAGCGAGTCCACGCCGAATATCCACATGATGTGGTGCCCGGGCACCGAAAGCGAGGTCTTGAACGCGGCATCGACGCGCTTTTTCCACGTCGCATGATAGTCCCACTGCGCGCCCCAGGCGATGCAGGCGGCGTAGCGCGGCTCCATCGCCGCGCAGCGCGGCGCGTAATAGCCGCCGAGGCTGATCGCCACGATGCCGATTTTCCTGGGCTCGACGTCATCGCGCTTTTCCAGATAATCGACGCAGGCGGAGCCGGCGATCTCGTAATCGTGGCGCAGGTAGTGACCGCGGAAGCGAATCGCTTCCCCCGTGCCCGGTCCGTCCATGACCAGCACCGAAATGCCGCGCTTGATGAGGTCGGGCACGCCGCGCACGTACTGGATTTCCTTCGTGACATCGAGCCCGTCGAAGAACACTACGCACGGCGCGCGCTTCGCTGTTGCGTTCTGCGCATGCACGAAGTAGCCGGGCAGGCTTCCGTCCTTGAACGGCACCTCGACGATCTCGATCTTTACGTCGGTGAGCGCGGCGTGACGGTGGAAGCATTCGACGCCGGTGCGGAAAGCATCAAGTGCTTTCTTGTCCTTGGGCGTGCGAAAGCGCTCCGCCATCTGGTAGTAGTTGCACGCGCGCAGATAAGCGTGCGCCGCCGAAAAGCGGTGGCCGCCCTTCTCGAACTTTTCGGCGTAGGCGCGCACGCCATCAGCGACTTTCACACAGGCGTTGAACCAGGCCTCATCGTCCTCCGGCCCCTTGTCCTTGAGCAGCATCCCGATCTTGTGCAGTTCGGCCATTTCCGCTCCCCCGTAAGCGATCGAGCCGATCATGTTGATGAAAGCGGCGGACCAGCGGTAGTTCCCGGGGAAGTACATGAAGTATGCGGGGTCCTTCTTCTCAGCCATGGTCCTTTCCTTCGGTTATGGATCGATCGTGCTTCCAGAGATCGTGAGATCGGGAGGGCGGGAGGGCGGGAGGGCGACAAAGTCCGTGAGAGCGGGAGAGCGTGAGGGCGTAAGGGAAAGAAGTTGCCTCACTGCACTTCCGATCTCACGATCTCACGATCTCCCGCCCTCACGGCCACCAGTTACTCGGGCTTGATGCCCGCCGCCTTCGCCACTTTCGCCCATTTCTCGGTTTCCGCCTTGATAAATGCCGCGTATTCCGCCGGTCCGTCCCCCGACACCTCGTAGCCGAGCGCTTCCATCTGCTTGCGGGTGTCGGGGTTGGTGAGCGGTTTGGAAAGCACGGCGTGGACCCGGTCGATGACGGCCGCCCTTGGCGTGCTGGCGGGGGCGAGGATGCCGTTCCAGTTGTAGCTCGAAAAGCCCTTCACGCCCTGCTCCTGCGCCGTCTGCACCTCGGGCAGCAACGGTGAGCGCGCGACCGCCGTGACTGCGAGGCAGCGTAGTTTGCCGGCGCGCACATGCGGCACGGCCTGGAAAATCTGGATCTGGGCGAAGTCCATGTTCCCCGCTATCAGGTCGACGGTGTAGATCGCCGCGCCCTTGTAGGGTACGTGCGTCATCCTGATCCCGGCGAGCGTTGCGAAATTCTCGATGGCGAGGTGTCCGACCGTGCCGACACCCGGCGTCGCGTAATTGATCTTGCCGGGGCTCGACTTCGCCAGCGCGATGAAGTCCTTCAGGCCCTTCGCCGGAATGCTGGGATGCACGCACATGCAGCTTGCGCTGCGCGCGATGAGAGTGATCGGCGCGAAGTCCCTGATCGCGTCGTAGCCGAGCTGTTTGCGCAGGCTCGGCGCGATGGTGAGCGGGCCCGGGTTGCCGCCGAGCAGGGTATAGCCGTCCGGCGCGGCCTTCGCGACGGCCTCGGTGCCGATGACACCGGCGGCCCCAGCGCGGTTTTCCACGACCACCGGCTGCCCGAAAGCGGCGCTGAGCTGTTGTCCCGCCCAGCGGGAATGCGTATCCGTCGGCCCGCCAGGCGGAAACGGTACGATGAGGCGGATCGGCTTGGTGGGATATTGCGCGCGTACTGTTGGTGGGATCGCCACGAGAGCGGCACACAGAACGCACCAGAGCGCGGCGATACCAGCATCTTTTCTCATGTTCCTCCTCCTCGATCGGCGAAACTGCGGCACTGTCAACCCACGGGATTCTAGCCCAATGGGCGGAACCGGGCGAGGTGGTGGCGCGATGCACTGCGACTTTGCCGCGGGGTTGGCGCTGTTTTCGCACAAAGTCCAGACGCGTGGTCTATAGTGTGCGGGAAAAGATCGCGGCACGCGGCCTGGACGCGGTGATCTGGTAAACTTCCAGGCTCTTTTCCATACCAGTGATACAGCCAGATCGGGGAGCGCAATGCCTGCCAGCAAAAGCCAGTCCACAAAGCGGAAATATCGCGACATTCTCCATGAAGTGAAGGATCAGGTTGCGTGGGTGACGATCGATCGTCCGCGCGTGCTCAACGCTTTCCGCGAACAGACGCTCGACGAGATGATCGATGCGCTGAAATCCACGCGCGAAGACCCATCGATCGTGTGCGCGGTGGTGACCGGCGCCGGCGACAAGGCGTTTTCCGCCGGCGGCGACTTCTACGCGATGAAGCGCCTCAACTTCACGAATGCCTGTATGTGGAACGACCGCATGCTGGGGCTGGCGATGACGATCCGCGGGCTGCCGATCCCGGTGATCGCGATGGTCAACGGCTGGTGCATGGGTGGCGGGCACGAGCTCGCGCTGTGGTGCGATCTCGTGATCGCCTCGGACAACGCGGTGCTCGGTCAGACCGGCGCCAAGGTCGGCGCCTGCCCCACGGTGGGCGCGACGCAGTACCTGCCGCGCCTCATCGGCGAGCGCCTTGCGCGCGAGATGATCTTCTGCGCGCGCCGCTTCGGCGCCAAGGAAGCGGCGGAGGTCGGGCTCATCAACAAGTGCGTGCCGCAGAACGATTTGCTCAAGGAAACACTCAAGTGGTGCGAGACGATGAAGGGCCACAGCGCGCTGACGTTGCGCATGACCAAGAAGTCTCTTAATTTCGAGTCCGACATGCTGTATGCCTCGTGGCAACACGGCATGGAACTGCTCGCCCATGTGTGGGATTCGCAGGAGGCGAAAGAAGGGATGGCGGCTTTCCTCGCCGGCCGTCCGCCCGACTTCCAGAAGTTTCGCTTGCGCGACAAGAAGGAACTCGAGGAATATCTGGAGGGATGCGAGAAGGATTTGAACGCGCCACCCGCGATGCGCGGCAAGAAGGCGAAACAAAGCTGAACCGCGAAACAATTAACCGCCAAGACGCCAAGACGCCAAGAACAGAACCATAATTGAACCGCCAAGCGCGCCAAGCACGCCAGGAAAAACAAGAATCAGTTTAAGCTGCCGATGGATACCCGGAAGGGTATGACATTTGGTGATTTCACTGACTATTGGATGTTAGCCCGCATGCCGATACCCGATCAAAGAACTCAGAAGTCTGATTTGATGACCTTGCTGCGGGAAAAAGGGGAAGTTTCGCCCACGCAGGCTTATGAAGCGCTAGCGAAAAAGTGGCGTCTAACGGAACGAGAAAAGAAGCAGAAGCGAAGTGGTGATTTTTTGTTCCAACACGAGATTCGCTGGGCGCGACAGGATTTGGTGATCGAGGGAATCATCGAGAGACCGCACACCGCAGGTCGTGGCAACTGGAGACTGAAAGCCGGTGGCTATCGAGCGCCAAACGATCACGGCGACGAAGTGACCCGAGAGTCCGTATTTGTTGAAGGCGCAACAACGCAAGTTCTAGTCAATCGATTTGAACGTAATGTACAGGCTCGTGAGAAGTGCCTGGAGGTTCATGGATACGTCTGCAAGGCATGTGGAATTGACTTCGAAAAAACGTATGGCGGGATCGGCAAGCATTGCATGCATGTGCATCACGTGGTGCCGATTGGATCTGTTCGCAAAGAATACCAGCTAAGTCCAGAGAAGGATTTGGTTCCTCTGTGTCCGAATTGTCATTACATGATCCACCGCCGTGAACCACCGTTTACCGTGGCAGAAATCAGAGCAATGATTCGGGCTAACCGGCTGCTTAACGCGGACGCGTGGAAGAGCAGCGCGCGCCGGTTAGCGCGACGTAAGGGCAATTAATCTTCGAATTTCTTGGCGCCTTGGCGTCTTGGCGGTTCAATTATTGTTTTAGTTTTCCTTGGCGGTAAGGGAATTTGATGGGTTCTGACAATCACGGCGGTGCGCTGGACGGGATGCGCGTTCTCGACCTAACGCGCATTCTCGCCGGACCCTTGTGCACCATGATGCTCGGCGACATGGGCGCCGACGTGATCAAGGTCGAACCGGTGGGGAGCGGCGACGACACCCGTACCTGGGGTCCGCCGTTTGCGGGCGGCGAGTCGGCGTACTTTCTCGGCATCAATCGCAACAAGCGTTCGATTACGCTCAACATGGCGGGCAAGCCCGGCCAGGAAATCCTCGCCAAACTCATCGCCGCGTGCGATGTGCTGGTCGAGAACTTCAAATTTGGCACGCTCGAGAAATGGGGTTTCGGCAACGAGTGGCTGGGGGCCAACGCGCCGCGCGTGATCCGCTGCTCCATCACCGGCTACGGTTCGAGCGGTCCCAAGGCGGCGTTGCCCGGCTATGACTTCATCCTGCAGGCCGAGTCGGGCTTGATGAGCATCTGCGGCGAGCCTGACGGCACCCCGATGAAGTATGGTGTGGCCATCGTCGACATCGTCACCGGCATGCTGGCGTGCAATTCGATACTGGCGGCGGTCCACGCGCGGCATCGCACCGGACGCGGCCAGCACGTCGAAGTGTCGCTGTTCGATTCCAGCCTCGCCATGCTCGCCAACGTCGCTTCCAATCACCTGATATCGGGCAAGGAGGCGGGGCGCTTCGGCAACGGGCATCCCAACATCGTGCCGTATACCGCCTATCCGGCGAAAGACGGCATGATCGCGGTGGCCGTCGGCAACGACGCGCAGTTCGCAAAATTCGCCACCGTGCTGGGCAGGTCAGAATGGGCAGCCGATCCGCGATTTGCGAAGAATCCCGACCGGGTCGCCAACCGCGAGGCGCTCGACGACATGATCGCCCAGGCGCTTGAGCGCGACACCGCGCAAGCGTGGCTGGACAAACTTACTGCGGGGGGCATTCCGTGCGGCCGCATCAACAGCGTGTCGCAGGCGCTATCCGACCCGCATACCGTTGCGCGCGGGATGGTGCGCACGGTCAAGCATCCGACCGCGGGCGAAGTGAAAATGCTCGGGATACCATTCCGCTTCAGCGGGACACCCGCGAGTGTGCGTCGCGCGCCGCCGACGCTCGGCGAGCATACCGAACAGGTGCTGCGCGAGGAGCTTGGGCTTTCCGAAAAGAGAATCGCCGAGTTGCGAGCGGCGAAAGTTATTTGATTGATCCCGATTCCAAGAATGCCTCTGCGGCACGACACCTGTTGTCATTCCCGTGGTGGAGCCTGCCCCCGAATGCTTTAATCGGGGGGGAATCCATAGGATGGTTCACGCGAGACGAGGGGATGTATGGATTCCCGATTTCTCGGGAATGACATATGCTGGGTTCCTGCTCCCAAGTTTCGCCGGGGCGGGCTTTGCCTGCCCTCGAATGTTTTTGAGGAGAGCGGCATGATCACCGGACTAAGCCATGTATCCATTGTCGTTCCCAGCCTGGATGCCGCGGCGAAACGCCTGAAGGAGGTCTACGGCCTGAACGTGGGCGAAGCCAGCGTGAACGAGGAGCAGGGCGTGCGGCTTGCCTATGTCGAGCTTCGCAACGCCCGCATCGAGTTGATGGAGCCGTCTCACCCCGATTCGCCGGTTTCGAAGTTCCTGGAGCGCAATCCCGCCGGCGGCATTCATCACTTCTGTCTCAATGTCGACAGCGTGGATGCAACGAGCGGCGAGATCGCCGGGAAAGGCGCGAGGATACTCGGCGAAGGCAGGATTCAGCGCAACGTGCGCGGCGAGCGCATCGCGTTTGTGCATCCAAAAGATTTTCTGGGAGCGCTGGTCGAGATCGAGGAGCGTGAAAAACCGTGAGTCGTGAGTGGTGAGTCGAAAACCAATCGCCCATCGCCCATCACCCATGACCCGTCACTGAATTTCGAGGAGGAAAACCATGATCAGATACGGCAGTGCCTTAATAGTCGCCCTTTGCGCGTCGGTGTCCGCCGCGACTGCGGCGCAATCAGCGGCGCAGAACTATCCGACCCGGCCGATACGTCTGCTCATCCCGTTCGCGCCGGGAGGGGCCACCGACATCATCGCGCGGATGATCGAGCCCAAGATGAGCCGGGCTCTCGGTCAGCAGGTCGTGGTGGACAACCGCCCCGGCGCCGCGGGCAATATCGCGGTGGAGTTGACGGCGCAGGCACAGCCCGACGGTTATACGCTGCTGGTCGGAAACATATCCACCAATTCCATCAATCCGCTCCTGTTCGCGAAGCAGATGAAGACCAACGCGATCAAGGATCTGGCCGGTGTGACCAAGTTGGTCGCGATCCCCAACTTCATTCTCGGCAGCCCGAAGCTTCCCGCGAACACGCTGAAGGAAGCGATTGCTTACGCGAAGGAACGTCCCGGCCAGCTCAACTACCAGGCGCCGCTCGGTTCGTACTCGCACCTCGACATGCTTGCGCTGCAGGCCGCGGCGGGCATCAAGATGGTGCACCTGCCTTCGAGAGGCGCCGGGGAGACCCTGACGGCAATGCTCCGCGGCGATATCCACATCACGGAATCCAACGTGGCGTCCAATATCGGAGGGGTTCGGGCGGGACAGGTCAAGGCGTTTGCGGTTACCTCGGACAAGCGCCTCGCCGACCTGCCGAACGTGCCCACCATGGCCGAAGCTGGATTTCCGGGCATCGGCAGCCTGAACTGGAATGGCATCTTTGCGCCAGTCCGCACGCCGAAACCGATCGTAGCCAGGCTGCATGCGGTCGCTGTTGCGGCGATGAACGAGCTGGAGGCGGAAGGCGTTCTGGCGAAACGTCAGACCCCGATCAGCATCAGCGCATCGCCGGCCGAGTTCGACGCCTACGTGCAATCGGAAATGAAGCGCTGGGCGAAGATCATCAAGGACAACAACGTGAAGATCGACTAGTGAGCGGTGAACAGTGAACGGCGATCGGACAAACATCCTGGCTCCGCGGGCCGGGAGAGGGCCGGCCTGAAGGGGATCACGTTTTTCCTTTCACGGATAACTTACTTGCTTCAGGGAGAAAACATGAAAACCAGGGACACGAAGATCTCGCAGCCGCGCCACACGATGACGATCGAGAAGGACGTCAAGGTCCAGATGCGCGACGGCGCGATCCTCTACGCCGACGTCTTCCGGCCGAAAGAGGCCGGGAAATTCCCCGCGATCATCAACATCAGCGCCTACCAGAAGGATAAGGTTTGGGTGCCGCCGTCCGATCTCGAAGAGAAGGCCAATCCCTACATGAGCTGGGAAACGGTGAATCCGCTGTGGTGGGTTCCCCGCGGCTACGCTTGCGTGCGGGTGGATACACGCGGCTCGGGCAAGTCGCCCGGTCTGTCGGACCCGGGCGGATGGCAGGAAACGCTCGATTTCTACGATTCAATCGAATGGACCGCGCGGCGGGCATGGTGCAGCGGCAATATCGGGACCTCGGGTATTTCCTACCACGCGGGGACGCAATGGAAAGTGGCCGGCCTGCAGCCCCCTTCACTCAAGGCGATCATGCCGTGGGAAGGCAATGCGGATACCTACCGGGACGCAGTGTTCCACGGCGGCATTTTCCAGCTCTACTACCTCGCAACCTGGTATGCGACGCAAATGGCGCACCATCTGCTCGGCGATCCGCAGGAATACAATCCTGACGCATTCCACAACGAAAGGCTGTACCAATACATGCGGCACAGCCTCGACACCGGCTGGTGGGACAATCGCAGCGCCCATGGGGACAAGATCAAGGTCCCGCTCTACAGCGTCGGCAACTGGAGCGGCCACAACCTGCACCTGCGCGGCAATGTCGAGGGCTACGTGCGCGCCGCTTCCAGGCACAAGAAACTGCGCATTCACTGCGGCACGCACTACCATGCGTTCTATACGGAAGAAGGGCGGATGGACCAGTTGCGCTGGTTCGACTACTGGCTGAAAGGCATCGACACGGGCATCATGGACGAGCCGCCCGTCAAGCTCCTGATCCGCACCGGCGGCGGTGCCATGAAGGATTACAAGTTTCGCTTCGAGAACGAATGGCCACTCGCCCGCACGCAGTGGACCAAGTTCTATCTCAAGACCGAGAAAAAGGAACCATCATCGGCCGCCATGGGCGTCGAAGGCAGCCTGCTGAAGCAAGCCCCTAAAAAGCAGACGGCGTTGACTTACTCCGCCACCGGAACAACGCACGCCGGCGTGGCCTCGGCTTCCTCGACCATGCTTTCCGCCGCCACCCTGCACCGCACCGGCGTGTCGTTTGAAACCGGGCCCATGCCGAAAGACACCGAGGTCACGGGACCGGTCAAGCTCGTGCTCTGGGTTTCCAGCACCACGAAGGACATGGATACCTTCGCCACCATCCGCAACATCGGCCCCGACGGCAAGGACGTGTGGGAAGTAGGACAACAAGGACAGGCGGTGCCGGTTGCCAAGGGCTGGCTGCGCGCGTCTCACCGCAAGCTCGACCCGAAGCGTTCCCTGCCGTACCGGCCGTACCACGCGCACAACGAACGCTGGTGGCTGAAACCGAACGAACCCGTCGAATGCGAGATCGAAATCTGGCCGACCGGCATGGTGTTCAAGAAGGGGCACCGCATCCGGCTCGACATCCAGCCGCGGGACGGTGTCGGCAGCGCGCCATATACGCATTATCCCGCCGCCTACAACACCGGGGGCGAGAATACGGTGTACACCGGCGGCGGCATGGTTTCGTACCTGTTGCTGCCAATTATTCCGCCCAAGGGCAAGTGAGAGGCGAGAGGCGAGAGGAGAAAGGGGGTGGCTGACGTGACACGGGTTTCTGTTCCGCAACTGGAAACGTTTATCGCGCGGGCATTCGAAGCGGTCGGCATCGCGAAATCGGAAGCAACGATCATTGCCGAATTGATGGTGCGCGCCGATGCGCAAGGCTCGGAAGGTCACGGCGTGTTCCGTCTGCCGCAGTACATCCGACGCATCAAGGGCGGCGCAGTGAATGTGAAACCCAACATTCGTGTCGCGCGCGAGGCGGCGGGCATGGCGCTGGTGGACGGGGACAATGGCATGGGACATCTGGTGATGCGTTTCGCAACGCAAAAGGCGATCGAGAAGGCGAAGCAGGCGGGTGTCGCATGGGTGGGCGTGAAGCGCAGCAATCACGCGGGGCCTGCATCGCTTTACGCCGGAATGCCGCTCGAGCACGACATGATCGGGCTCTATCTCGCGGTGGGCAACGCCAACCATCTCCCGCCATGGGGCGGGATCGATATGCTGCTTTCGACCAACCCGATCGCGGTGGCGGTGCCGGCGGACGAAGAGCTTCCCGTGGTGCTCGACATGGCGACCACGGTTGCGGCCTATGGCAAGGTCAAGACCAAGGCGCAGCGCGGCGAGATGATGCCCGAAGGCTGGATGATGGATCGCGAGGGCAGACCGCTCACGGACCCGAAGCGCGCCAACGAGGGCTTCCTGCTGCCGATCGGCGGCTACAAGGGCTATGGGCTCGCGTTGATTTTCGGTCTGCTCGCGGGCACGCTGAACGGCGCGGCGATGGGGAAGGACGTAATCGACTTCAACGCCGATGATACGACACCCACCAACACGGGGCACGTCATCGTCGCGATCCACATCGAGGCTTTCCAGCCGGTTGTCGAATTCAAGAAGAGCGTGGATGCGCTGATCCGCGACATCCGCAATTCCGAGCGTCTGCCGGGCGTGGACCGTATCCGGTTGCCGGGGGAGGGCAGCTACGCGGCGCGGGAGGATCGCCTTGAAAACGGCATCCCGTTGCCCGCGCCGCTCCTCGCGAGCCTGAACCAGCTCGCGGCGGAACTGAACATCGCCCCGCTCGCGTGAACGGCGAGACTCGTAACGTCGGGAGGTCGTGAGATCGGGAGAGGAGAAGCCGGGAGGTGGTGAGATCGCGAGATCGTGAGAGGGAACTTCTTCGCTTTCTCGTTTTTCCGCCCTCACGCTCTCCCGCCCTCACGCGCTCACGCTAACAGGCGTTCAGGATGGCGCGGATGACGTTCTGGATTCTATTCGCTGCGGCGATCGCCTGGCTGCTGTGGTACATGGTGACCGTGCCCGGTAAGTCGTACTCGGGCCCGTTCAAGCCGCTCACCGCGGAAGAAACGCAACTGCGCGAAAATCTGCGCGGCCATGTCGCGGCGGTCGCGAGCCGCGAGCACAATGTCTTTCACTTCGCGGAACTCGAGGCCGCGGCGCAGTACATCGAGCTCACGCTCTCACGCTTCGGCTACCGGGCGGACACGCAGCGCTTCAAAGTGTCGGTGGGCGAGGTGCGCAACATCGAAGTCGAAATCAAAGGCGCGGCGCGAGCGAGCGAGATCATCATTGTCGGCGCGCACTACGATTCGGTGTTCGGCGCGCCGGGCGGCAACGACAATGGTTCGGGCGTCGCGGCGGCGATCGAGCTGGCGCGGCTGTTCCGGGACCATCGGCCGGGGCGCACGTTGCGCTTCGTGTTGTTCGTCGACGAGGAGCCGCCGTTTTTCAAGAGCGAGGAAATGGGGAGCCGCCACTATGCGCGGCGCGCGAAGGAGCGCGGCGAGAACATCGTCGCGATGTTTTCGCTCGAAACGATCGGCTACTACTCCGATAAGCCGGGCAGCCAGCGCTACCCGTTTCCTCTCAGTTTCTTCTACCCCAACACCGGCAACTTCGTCGCCTTCGTCTCGAACTTTGCTTCGCGCCCGCTGCTGCACGAAGTCATCGCGTCATTCCGCCGCCACGCCGAGTTTCCGTCAGAGGGCGCGGCGGCGCCCGCTGTCCTGCCCGGTGTGGACTGGTCGGACCACTGGTCGTTCTGGCAGGAAGGCTATCGGGCGCTGATGGTGACCGATACCGCGCTGTTCCGGTATCCGCACTACCACGCGGCGACCGATACACCCGATAAGGTGGACTACGAGCGGCTCGCGCGCTTGACCTCGGGGCTCTATCGGATGCTGCGCGACTTGGCTCAGGTCGAAGAACCTTTAGGCGCCGATGTACGCCGATAAGGTCAAAAGCTGAGATGCAAAGCACGCGAAGGAAAATCGAGAACAATAATTGAACCGCCAAAGACGCTAGGGAGCCAAGAAAGAAGGAACATTTGAACCGCCAAGGTCGCCAAGAACGCCAAGAAATTCCAAGGCCAAGAGAACTTTAACGTTTGAGCTCAGCCGCGGACGCCGGCTTGCTGGCGGATGCCGGCTGGAGCGAGGGGTTAGATTGCATCGTCCAGTTTTAGGGGCTGGTGTCTATCCGAGGTGAGCCTCGAACGTCGGCACTATGCCTTCCACAAGGGCCACCATTGAGGCAAGCGTTTCAATGATCGGCTCGCCGAACACCACGCCTTGCTCACCGAATGCGACCTCGAAGCGGAACTGAAGCTTTTCGTTGGGAACGGCGTCCGGTCCATCGATGAAGAGCTCGTCGCCTTGCTTGAGGGGAAACATCCGATCGGCCGGCTTAATGAAAAGGTCCAGTGCAGGAAACTCCGCGAACTTAGAAGCCAAAGGGGACGAAGCAATTTGTTTTTGCATCTCTCTGCTCAGGTGTGCACCAACATTGACACTCTGAAATGCGGATCCCGCCGTAATCAATACGCGATGCTTGTCCACGTTGTTGAGTTTGTGAAGCCTCCACAGTTGGTCGTTGCCGCCTTTGTATGGATTCAGCGCATCGACCGCCGCGATAGCCGGAGGCAGCGCGCCCTTCATTTGATGGCGACGCTGCTCAACATACCGCGGTCGATCGTCCGCGATAGGGAAGTACACATGACTTGAGGGCGCCTTTCCAGTGCCAACCCATACGAGCTGGTAGGCCAGGTGGTCAAGTGCACTCCTCAAATTATGGATCGTGTCCCCGAGAATCGCTGACACCCTGTGCGGCGTGGGCTGAACGCTCACAAGAAAATAGATTAGTCGCCTAGATTCCGGATCGCGCTTTGTGCCTATCACATAGGGAGTAGACGATAGATACGAACGCACTTCTGCCTCTAGGGTGCGTATGTGCTCCCTCGCACGCTCGACCTTGACAGCGATGAGGTCAAGACGATCACGTGTGGACATGATGGCTCTGCAATCTAACAATCTAACGAGGATGTAGAAAAAGTCCCTGAGGGGTCAAGACACGCTGTTTTCGGGGGTCACTTGACCCTTCCCAAGACCCTGATCGTCGATTGTGGGCGATCCTGAGAAGCCGATTTGTTCTGGAACGCATGGTCGATTTCTCGAAGGGACTTTTTCTACAGTCTCAACGATCAAGGTAACCCGGCGGCGGCCAAGCGACCTCCATTTCAGAACACGCGCGATCCGCCGCTCGGGTTGACCGCCTTGTTCGGCCCGTTCGAGTACTGGACCCGCTTGTTGCCATCAGTCGAAGGCGACCTTTTTTGTGAAACGACAGTAATTGTATTCGTCCAAGCTCTTCAATGGATTATCAGTCAACGAGCTGAAGTCCCCAAGGTTGTCTATTTGAGCCTTCGAAAGGCGGATGAACGCGATATATCTTTCTGCATCCGTCCGGTGTCGGTATTTCGCCTTCTCCAATCCATAGCCTTTCAGAATAGCGGCATCCCAGAGCGGCAAGAGGCCCGGTGCCAGAAGATGAAGGCATTTCGCGGCGCCCACCCGCCCGAGAACGCCGGCGAAATCCTCGAAGATATCTCGAATGTCTTGCTCAGGAATCTCGGCAGTCTCCTGGATTTTCTGGCTTCGGAACTTAATCAGACGGTCGAAGTGCTTCGAAATGACAACTTCGAGTTCGCGGAAGTGGCCTTCCAGCGTCATCCCTGGCTTGCGATCGTTGAAGAAGCGATAGTAATTCTTGTTCCAGGTCATCAAGAGCATCATAAGAACCCGAACCAATTCGTCTACCATGCTCGTTCTCGCTTTCGTGTCGACGACGGCAGCGACGAGCTTGGTGACAGACCAGTAGAAGAAATCTCGCGGCTCGATCCTTTTGAATTCCTTACGTGCTGTCCGCAAATGCGCAAGAGTTGGCATGGGATAGTTCATCTGAGATGCCTCACGTAGCACCGAGATCGTGACATCGCGCACCGTTCCGCCGAACGTGATATTGAGCGGCGCGCTTAACCGCGTCCGCTCGAATTAGGTTAGCCGTTGGAATTGGGAATGCCAAACTGTTCCCGCAGCTCGGACATTGAGTAGCAGCGAAACACAACGGGTATCGAAAAGGCACCAGCCATTTCCTCGAGGCGACTCTTCAGTGCAGCAAGATCGACTGGGTATTCAACTACGATGGCAACAAGTACTTTCACGTTATGCCACCGAGTCCGCTGAAGGAAGCGAGCAAAGGATTCAAGGGTTCGGCGGATGGTCGTCTGTACGTTTTTCTCTCGAACGACATACTTTACTTCCACAATATGAAGTTGGCGGTCGGCGGTGAAAACCCCGTCGAAATCCATGTCAGGTCCTGCGGTGACCTGGCGCTTGAGAGGTTGCTGGAACTCCGCTTGTATGGCTCTAAGTGCTAGATCCTCGGCTGCGAAGAACCGTGATTTGACTTCTGGTGGTGGCGGCTGGCCCACCACAGGAACATTCTGCTGCTCGATTTGCAGCATCTCCTGCATTTCGGTCTCAGCCTTTTGTTTCTGCTGCATCGGGTCCTGCGGCTTGAATTGATCACTCAATTCGAACGGCCCGGCTTTTATGGTGCTTCCGCCTTCGACTCTTTTGTGTAGAGCTGTCAAGAGCGCGTCAATAGGCCGATGAAACCGAAAAACGATTGCCGCGATTAAACCGACCCATAACAGCGTTTGCAAGAGTGGCGCGATGTATTGCATGTATTCCATACTTGTCGACGGCTAAGGAGGCTGTAGAAAAACCCCAGCCTACCCGGAACGATTGCGCGTATCAAGGTTCGAAGAAGGGACATTGACCATTGGGGGATACGGCATGGCCCGCTACAAGCACATTGACGTAAGCCCGCGCTTTCTGGCGATAGACCTGAAACGGCAACTGTTGCCGGGCACCTTCGAACACGCGCTCGACCATCTGCTCGATCACGAAATCGATCTGTCCGCCTTGGATGCGCGCTTCAAGAACGATGAGACCGACGCCAGCGCCTAGGAGAATGTCAGAGGCGCCTGCTTTTCGCTTTTCTCTATCCGCGTTTATCGGCGTTTATCTGCGGCTCAATTGTCTTTCCGGTTTTCCCTGGCGTCTTGGCGTCCCTTCGACAAGCTCAGGACAGGCTTGGCGGTTCAGCTCTTCGTTTTTATCGGCGTACCCCTCAAGGGGGTATTGAAAAGAATCCATCGGCGGCTAAGAGAACTTTCAGCCAGCCGGCTCGTCTACCACGGCGTTCTTGAGAATGCCGATGCCTTCGACTTCCGCTTCGATCACATCGCCCGCTTTGAGCAGCCAGTCGGGATTGGCGAGCCCGCCGCCGCCCGGCGATCCGGTGGAGATGATGTCGCCCGGCATCAGCGTGATCTGCGACAGGTAGGCGATCAGCTTCGGGATCGACCAGATCATGTCCTTGGTGTTGCCGTCCTGGCGCGTCTCGCCGTTGACGCGCGTCGCGATGCGCAGATGCATCGGTTCGGGAATGGCGTCGCGCGTCACCAGCCACGGTCCCATCGGTGCGAAAGTATCGTACGTCTTCCCGAGGAACAGATGACCGCCTTCGCGTTCGAGCGCGCCGACGTCGCGTGCGGTGATGTCGTTGACGATGGTGTAGCCCGCAACCACGTCGTAGGCATCCTCTTCCCGCACGTGCTTGCACTTCTTGCCGATCACCACCGCGAGTTCGGTTTCGAAGTCGAGCTCCTTGCAGACGGGCGGCTTAAGGATGTCGCGACCTGGGCCGACGATGGCCGACAGGGTCTTGACGAAGGCGGCAGGCACCTTGCCGCCCTGCTTGCCGGGGTTCTTGGTGTATCCGGGGTAGTTGCGGCCGATCGCGATCAGCTTCGACGGCCGCAGCGGCGCGTAAAGCCGGCATTCGGCAAGCGGGATGAAAAGATGCTCGCCGTTCAATCCCGTCGCATCGGGCGCGGTCTGCGCGAGATCGACGAGATAGGTGTAGGCATCCCCCAGCGCGAGCCAGGCCGCCTCGCCCATGTGCAGGAACTGTGCGATGTACGGCGGGACGTAAACCGCAGCGAGTTCGCGTCCTTTCGGGTTGTCGGTTTCTTCGACGAGGTACAGGGTATATCCCGCGCGCAGGTCGGCAACGAGGTCGTGGCCGACCACAATGCCCAAACGTGCGAGGGCGGACGGCTCGTGTTTGCGGCTGTAGCGCATCAACTTCATGTTTATTCCCCGGTGTGGATCGGTTGGGAATTTGTCCGACCTGAGTCCGACAAACTCCCAGGCATCTTATCAAAGATATGTCGGGCACTTTCTGTCGGGGCCGGGAGACAAGTGAACTGCTTGAAACAAAACGCGTTAGGTCGATTGCCACCGCTGCGCGTCGTTCGGCGGCGACATCCCCGGATCCGAAAAGAGTTGACGCTGGTCTCGCAACCCACTGATTCAGCACGGCAAGCCGGAGCTGGCACGGTGATTGCCCGAATTGAGGGTGTCTGCATAACCGAGGACAAGGAACGACATCATGAAAATCGCGACTAAAGTGTTGGTAGAATCACTTGCAGAGGGAGATGAGTCATGAGAACAGTTGCGCGGACGTTGGGTGTGGTATTTTTGGTTGCGGCGTTTGCCGTGCCGGCGGCGGAAGTTGCGCCGGACGCGCTGGTGAAGACCACTGTCGACGAGGTGCTGTCCGTAATCAAGCAGAAGAAGGACAAGCGCACGCTGCATGATCTCGCCGAAAAGAAAGTGCTGCCGCACTTCGATTTCCAGGCGATGACGCGCCTCGCGATGGGCAAATCATGGCGGGAAGCGAATCCGGATCAGCAGAGCAAACTGGAAAACGCGTTCCGCGGGCTGCTCGTCAACACCTATACCACGGCACTGGGCCAGAACACGACAAGCGATGCTGCCGTCGAGGTGAAGCCGGTGCAAGTAAAGTCGGATCAGGACGATGTCACGGTGAAAACGGTGGCCAGGCAGTCCGGCAGGCAGCCAGTCACGATCGATTACCGCATGACACGCACGTCCGGCGGCTGGAAAGTGTACGACGTGATTGTGGAGAACCTGAGCCTGGTGACTAACTATCGCAGCTCATTCGCGGCGGAAATCGGCCGTTCCGGTATCGACGGATTGATCAAAACCATCGAAGCGAAGAACCAGAAGCTCGCCGAAGGGTGATCGCGCACGGCCGCGGCCCAGGCACGAGCAACCGCTCCCGACAACACCCGCCATTCGGCGGGCGTCCGGTTTCCGCCATTCTGAGTAGGCGGCGCGCGCAAGTGCTGATCCAATCTTCGAACTTGATCTCAACTGCGTCGGCGCCATGCGGTTCTACTACCCCCGTTCCTTCCTCACACTGCTTGCGGTCGGCTTCACGCTGGTCGCGTTGCCGCTCGTCTTTGCGCTCGTCAACAACGCGATTTCCATCGATCAGCTGGCGAACCGCAGCCAGCAGGCGGTGTATCAGGCCGTACAGGCAACCCAGAGCAGCCGGCGGCTCGTCGAACTGTTGACCGCGATGGAGCGCAGCGCGCGGCAAATGGTGATCCTGGGCGACCCCGCGCTGCTTGACACCTACGCGCTCAACCGCAAGCAGTTTCTCGCCGCGGCGGGTGAGTTCGGGACGTTGCCCTTCGACAGCGAACAGAAACAGGCCCTCGATGCCATCGTGCGCGACGAAGCGGCGATTTACGCCGTGCTGTCGGGCGCCGGCGCCAATCCCGCGCAGCAGGCCAAGGCCGTCGAGGGCTTTATCGGGCTCGCCGATCGCGCGCAGGCCATCACCGTGCGCAGCAATGAGCTGATCGACCGGGAAGTGGAAGCCATGCGCGCCACCGCGGCGCAGGCCCAGCGCATCATGCTCTGGCAGCTGCTGGCGTTGATCCCGGTTGTGTTATTTCTCGCGATCGGTTTCACGATCCTGATTGCGCGTCCGATCCGCCAGATCGACTCGGCGATCCGCCGGCTCGGCGGCGGCGAGTTGAATACGGCAGTGGACGTCGCCGGGCCGGAGGATCTGCAATATCTGGGACAACGTCTCGAATGGATGCGCCGCCGGCTGGTCGATCTCGATCAGCAGAAGAACCGGTTCCTGAGACAGATGTCGCACGAATTGAAAACACCGCTCACGGCGCTGCGCGAGGGCGCCGAGCTGCTGTCGGACGAAGTGGTCGGCAAGCTTTCCCCGGAGCAGCGCGAAATTGCGGAAATCCTGCGCCATAACAGTATAGAATTGCAGAAGCTGATCGACGACCTGCTGTCCTACGGCGCGAGCCAGTTTCACAAGACGGCGCTGGAAGTAAAGCCGGTCCAGATAAGACAGGTCATCAACCGCGTGGCCGATGACCACGGGCTTGCGCTGCGGGCGAAAAGCCTCAAGCTTGACATTGAGGCGCGCGATGTGACGCTTTCGGCCGACTTCGAAAAACTGCGGATAATTCTCGACAATCTGATGTCCAACGCCATCAAGTTTTCACCGCCGGGCGGAACGGTCTCGATCGCCGCGCGCGCAAACGGCGCGCACCTCGAGCTCGATGTCGCCGACGAGGGTCCGGGCATTGCGCCCGCGGACCGCCCGCACGTCTTCGACCCCTTCTACCAGGGCGCTCAGGTCGCGGAGGGGCGGGTCAAGGGCACCGGCATCGGTCTGTCGGTGGTGCGGGAGTATGCGACCGCCCACGGCGGCAGCGTCGAAGTGGTGGACGAGGCGGGAAGGCGCGGCGCGCGGTTGCGCGTGCGGCTGCCTCTCCTCGCGGCGGGAGAAGGAGAATGAGGGTGCCGCTGCTTGCCCTGCTTGCCGCGATGGCGCTTGCGCTCGCAGGCTGCGCGCTGCTGCGGGGTCCCGAAGCGGAACCACCGGATACGGCGCCTGAGGCCGAGGAAGTTCGCGGGCCCGGTTCCGAGCTTGAGCGGCTGCTCGACTATTTTCAGCGCGTCAAGAAGCTGGTCGGCGCCGAACTCGGCAAAGAGCACAACAACGTGCGGCTGGCTTTCACGCGGACGCGCTCGGATTTCGACCGCGTGCGGCTCGCAATCGTGCTGTCGCTGCCCAACACCGGATTCAGCGACGAAGCGCGCGCGCTGGACCTGCTGGAACCGATGGCCAGAAATCAGAATTCGACCCTGCACGGTTTGGCGTTCCTGATGAGCACACTTGTGCAAGAGCAGAGGCGGCTCGGCAATAGCCTGCAGGGCATGCAACAGAAGCTCGATGCGCTGAAATCCATGGAGCGCAGCCTGATCGAGCGCGAGCAAGCGGGGTCAAAGCGGCGATGAATCCGGCGGGCAGCACCATTCTGGTGGTGGACGACGATCCCGATCTGCTCCGCCTGATGCAGATCAGGCTCTCGGCTGCGGGTTATGTGGTGACTACCGCGGAAAGCGCCGAGCAGGCGCTTGCCCACTTCACCGTCGCCCGTCCGCAACTGGTGGTGACGGACCTCAGGATGGGCGGCATGGATGGCATCGCGTTGTTTGACGCTATCCGCGCGGAAAATCCCACGCTGCCCGTGATCGTTCTCACCGCTCATGGCACCATTCCCGACGCGGTGGCGGCGGTGAAGCGCGGCGTATTCGGCTATCTCACCAAGCCGTTCGACGCCAAGGTGCTGCTCACCGAAATCGAGCGGGGACTCGCCGTGTCCGGCGGGACTGCGCCACCCGACGCGCTGGCGGACGACCAGACCTGGCGCAATGAGATCCTCACCCGCAATCCGGCGATGGAGGACGTGCTGGCGAAGGCGCGTCTGGTCGCCGACAGCGATGCGAGCGTTCTGATCTATGGCGAATCGGGCACCGGCAAGGAGCTGCTCGCGCGCGCCATCCACAATGCCAGCCCGCGGCGCGAACGTCCGTTTGTCGCCATCAACTGCGGCGCGATCCCAGAGCAGTTGCTGGAATCCGAATTGTTCGGCCACGTCAAGGGATCATTTACCGGTGCAACGCGCGATCACAATGGGTTGTTCCGGACTGCCGACAAAGGCACGCTGTTGCTCGATGAGATTGGCGACATGCCGGCGCCTCTGCAGGTCAAGCTGCTCCGCGCGCTGCAGGAGCGTCAGGTGCGGCCGGTGGGCTCGAACCAGACCTACGATATCGACGTGCGCGTGATCTCGGCCACGCACCGCAACATCGAAGCGGAGATGGCGGCGGGCAATTTCCGCGAGGATCTGTTCTACCGGCTCAACGTGGTGACCCTGCGACTGCCGTCCCTCGCCGAGCGGCGGGAGGACATTCCGCTGCTGGCCAAGCATTTCCTCGAAGAGCTCACAGAGAAGTATAAGAAAACGGTCAACGGTTTCGCGCCCGAGGCGCTGGAGTTGCTGGTAGGAGCGTCGTGGCCCGGCAATGTGCGCCAGCTCTACAATGTTATCGAGCAGTCTGTTGCGCTCGCGACTACGCCGCTGGTTCCACCCTCATCTGTGCAGCAGGCGATCCAGCACCAGCAAAGCGAATTCGCGTCGTTCGAGGAGGCGCGCAGGAAATTCGAGCGCGACTATCTCGTGCAACTGCTGAAGATCACCGAAGGCAACGTCACGCAGGCGGCGCGGCTTGCCAAGCGCAACCGCACCGAGTTCTACAAGCTGTTGCAGCGCCATCAGCTCGATCCCAAGCTGTTCAAGGCCCCCAAGCAGTAAACGCCGCACCACGGCGCATGTGTCGCCGTCCCGCGACGCCAAAACCGGCGTCAAATCAGGCCAGTAGATAACCACCGGGCGATGATGTTGCCGATCGGCGACAATCCGCGCCGCCGGCAGTGTCATAACTACATGTTTTAATTAAATAATATTGCATGGCATGGCTGTTGCTAAATATCGAAAGCAGTCTATAGCAACTGACGAAAGGAGCCTGTCATGAAAAGCAAGCGATTCCTGAATCCACATCTGGCTGCGCTGCTGGTGGCGGCCATCACATCGGTTTCTGCTGCCGCACAGGTTACCGAGCAGGCGCCGGGACCCGGTCCCGAGTTCAAGCGTCTTGACACCGATCGCGACGGCTACCTGAGCCGCGATGAAGCGAAGAAGCTCAAGAACTTCGACAAGGCGTTTACCGAGGCCGACGACAACCGTGACGGCCGGCTGGATTCCGATGAGTTCGTCAAGGCGCAGGCCATTCACGCCCGCATAGTCGCTGGCACATACGTTGAAGATAGCGTGATCACCGCCAAGGTCAAGGCCGCGCTGCTCAAGGACCTGCGGCTGAAGGGGCTCGTCGTCAAGGTCGAGACCTATAGGGGAACGGTGCTGCTTTCCGGCTTTGTCAATGAACAGCAGCAGGCGCAGCGTGCCGCCGAGATCGCCTCCGGCATTCGCGGCGTCACCGCGGTCAAGAACAGCCTGATCGTGAAGAGCTGAGCGATATGGACACCACCAATCACCTGCACGACACGAACACGACCGGAAAACGCAACGGCATCCTGTACACGATCATGCTGATCGCAGCGATCGCCGTCATCATTTTCAGCGTGATTGGTATTGCCACCATGACCGGCGTGATGCCGCGCGCGCTTTCCAAGAACGAGCAGACCGCACCCGAAAGCGCTGCGAAGAGCGCGCCAGCAGCGATTCCGTCAGCGAAACCGGCGAAAGCGCGTGTCGCGGCCTCCAGCAGCGCCGCCGCCGAAGCCTGTGCCGACTGCGGCGTCGTGGAGTCGATCCGCGCCGTCGAGGCCAAGGGCCAGGGCAGCGGGCTCGGCGCGGTGGCGGGCGGTGTGGTCGGCGGCATCCTCGGTAATCAGGTCGGCCGCGGTGGGGGCCGGACGGCGGCGACGGTGGTCGGCGCCGGCGC